>ERZ1645185.1064-NODE-1064-length-11395-cov-8.330952_pt1 | contig 11395 bp, 9 predicted proteins | sample MGYA00575351_ERZ1645185 | MGnify/ENA primary metagenome ERZ1645185 (study PRJEB40838, sample SAMN11284767) | freshwater sediment metagenome | isolation source: river sediment | host: Sediment | place: India: Jana village, Kanpur | collected 2015-12-17 ... | reverse complement strand
GCGCTGGCGGAACGGACGGGGGAGACGCTGGGCTTGCACTACGCAATGCGCTGGCCCCGGCAGGAGCTGCAGACCGCACGACCCTTGCGGACCTCGCCGCTGTACGACCTGCTCGCGGCCCGGGGCGCCGAATTCGGCACGAAGAACGGGTGGGAGCGCGTGAACTATTTCAAACCCGACGGTGAACGCCGGCCCGACGACACCCTCGGTGTGCCGGGCTGGTTGCCCTGGATGATCGAGGAACAGAAGGCCACCCGAGAGTCGGTGGCGCTGTACGACCAGACCTCGTTCTCCAAGCTGCTGCTGCAGGGGCGCGATGCGCTGGGGCTGCTGCAACGCTTGTGCGCCAATGAGATGGACGTTCCGGTGGGCCGGATGGTCTACACCGCGATGCTGAACGCGCGCGGGGGTATCGAGAGCGACCTCACGGTGATGCGGACGGCGGCGGAGCGCTTTCTCATCGTCACCGGCTCGGCGCAGGCCACGCGCGACGCCGACTGGATCAGCCGCCACATCCAACCTGACGAGCATGTGGCGCTGACCGACGTGTCGGCCCTGTACGGGGTGCTGTCGGTCATGGGCCCCAAGGCGCGCGAATTGCTGGCCCGGGTGAGCCCGGACGATCTGAGCCCCGAGGGGTTGAAATTTTCCTGGACCAAGGAGATCGACGTCGGATTCGCCCGTGTGCGCGCCGCGCGCATGAGCTACGTGGGCGGGCCGGGATTCGAGCTGTATGTCCCGGTCGAGATGATGCGGCACGTGTACCTGACGTTGACCGGGGCCGGTCGGGACCTGGGGCTTCGAAATGCCGGTTACTACGCGCTGGATGCCCTTCGCATCGAGCAAGGACGCCGAGCGTGGGGTGCCGAACTGGGGCCGGACGAGTCACCGTGGGAAGCCGGGCTGGGCTTCAGCGTCAAGCTCGACAAGCCGGGTGACTTCATCGGCAAGGCGGCCTTGATGGCCAGTCGGGACCAGCCTTTGCGCAAGAAGCTGGTGACGGTGGTGTTCGATTCGGCGGAGGCCTATGCGTGGGGTGGCGAGGCCATGGTCCTGGACGGCCAGCCCGCCGGCGAGCTGTCGTCGGTGGGCCACAGCCCGTTGGCCCGGGCCTGCGTGGGGCTGGGTTATGTTCGCGGCCCGGGCGCCAACCGGCCGCACGCGGGAACCCCGGCTTTGGTCGAGTTGTGGGGTGAACCGGTGCCGGTTCGGCTCTATGATGAGTGGCCTTCGCGCCGGCACTGAGCATCGCGACCAGGCTTTGAGCCGGCGCGATGACGGTTCCGGTTTCCTTCAATCCCTCGACAAGGAGATGACCATGGGCCTTTTCAGCTTCATCAAGGAAGCGGGCGAAAAACTCTTCGGCAGCAAGGAGGTCGAGCAGGCCGCCGCCGAGGCCTCGCCCTCGCTGGACGAACTCAACACGAAAGCCGCGCATGCGATCCGCGATTACATCGAGGTCCAGAACCTCGGCGTGACCGGGCTGTATGTCTCCTTCGACGGCGCCAGCGGCAAGGTCACGGTGCAGGGCGAGGCGCCCACCGAGGAGATCAGCGAAAAGGTCACGCTGTGCTGCGGCAACGTCGGCGGCGTCAAAGACGTCGAAAACCTGATGTCGGTGGCCACGCCGGCCGACCCGTCGCAGTACCACGACGTGGTGCGCGGCGACACGCTCTCGGCCATTGCCAAGAAGTACTACGGCAACGCCAACAAATACCCGTTGATCTTCGAGGCCAACCGGCCGATGCTGAGTCATCCGGACAAGATCTACCCGGGCCAGAAGCTGCGGATACCGCCGTTGGCTTGAAACCCGGTCGTGTGATGAGCCCGTTCGGTCTGACGACGACCCAGAGCATTCGCCATGTACAAGAAACTGACCCGCCAGCAGGCCAACCGGCTGGAGCAGCGCACGCTGCGCACCTCGGTGTTCACCATCGTCGGTCTGGCCATCGCCGGCATCGGCTTCGGGCTGTACATCGGGTCCGAGGCCGTCATGCTCGACGGCTTTTACGCGCTCACCAGCCTGCTTGGGTCGGGCCTGTACCTGCTGGCGGCGCGCATCGTCGAGAAGCCTGCAGACCGGCGCTTCCAGTATGGCTACGCCCACATCGAACCGCTGGTCAACAGCTTCAACAACCTGATCCTGCTGATTGTCCTGCTCTATGCGTTCTTCAACGGCTTGGAGGGCGTGCGGATCGGCGGCAATCCGGTGGACGCGGCCAGCGTGGTGGTCTACAGCCTGTTCAGCGCCGTGGTCTGCGCGGTCGTCTGGGCCTACGAGAGCCATGTGGCGCGGCGCACCGAGTCCCAACTGATCCGCAACGATGCGCGCGAGTGGATGATCAGCATGAGTTTCAGCGTGCTGACGATGATCGGCTTCGCGATGGTGTGGGTGCTGCCGGAACCCTACCGGAGCTGGTGGGCGCGCTACGCCGACAGCGTGGTACTGGCGCTGCTGGCGCTGCTGCTGATTCCGGTGCCGGTCAAGATCCTGTACCAGAACCTGCGCGAGGTGCTGCAGATCACCAGCCCGGATGACGACGTGGCCCACCGAGTAAACGCGGCGATGCGCACGATCGCGGCGGAAGACGACATCGCCGACTATTCGACTCATATCGCCAAGACCGGGCGCATCCACTTCATCGAAATCAACATCGTGGTCGGGCCGCGGTTCAAGGCGCGCACCGTTCCAGAACTGGACCGCGTGCGTGAGCGCATCTGGGCGGCGGTCGACCTGCCCTTGGATAAGGCCTGGCTGGGCATTCTGTTCACTGCCGATCCCCGCTGGAGCTGAGCGGCGCTCCCGTGCATCCAGGCCTTTCCAGGGCGCATGAGACGCAAATGCTTGAAAAAGCGGACTCATCCCAGCTCGTAATGGTCACTTTCAGCTATCTATTTGGTAGCAATTAGGTCCCGGGTCGAAGTGCGCCAGCCTGGCGCATCTGGCCTGGCGTGATGGCAAACCAGCGCCGGAAACTGCGGCTGAAGTTGCTGCTGTCCTGGTAGCCCAACCGGTGCGCAATCTCCTCGATCGGCAGGCGTGTGCGGGTCAGGTAGAACTCGGCACGCTGCGCACGCAGCTCGTCACGCAAGGCCTGAAAGCTGCTGCCCTCGTCCTTGAGGCGGCGGATCAGCGTGCGGGGCGACATCCGGTGGTGCCGGGCCACGTCCTGCAGCTCGGGCCATGCGTTTTCGCGCGCCAGCAGGTGGGCGCGCACCCGCTGGGTGAGGGTCTGCGACTGAAGGGTGTTGAGCTGTTGCTCGCACGTGCGTAGCGCATCGCCATACGCCTGCGCGTCGGCAGTCGAATTCGGCCGGGCCAGGTCCTCGGCCGTCCAGCGAAAGCCCAGGTGGGCCGCGTCGAACTGACAGGGGCAACGCATCCGGGCTTCCAGCTGCTCCGACCACACCGGGCGGGGAAAGGGCAGGGTCACCGCCTGCAGGCTGCTTTCACCCGCGTGCACAGCGGCGGCCACCTGCGCGATCGTGATCGCCACGCAGGTGAGCAGGAAGGTGCGCGAGGGGCCCAGATCCACCCGCTCGCGCACGCTCAGAATGCCATGCGACGGCCCGTTGCGAAAGACAAATTGCATCGCGGCGTTGCGAATGAAGGCGTACCGGTGCACGGCCTCCAACGCGGCCAGCAGATGCGGACTCGCGACGACCGCATAGCCCAGCGGGCCGTGCACGGACACCTGCAACAGCGCACCCACGTCCAACGCCAGCCGGTCGTCGAAGCCCGCCGTGGCCGCGGCAATGACGACCTGATTGACCTGACGCACCGACAGCGCGTCTTCATGGCGCTGCAAGGTGGACCAGTCGCCCAGGCCGACATCGCGCAACGTCGCGGACAGGTCGATGCCTTTCTTGCGCAGCACCTCGCACAACAGCCGCACGTAGGCGGGTTGCAGCACGGGTGCATCGATGCCCAGATCGAAGGAAGTCATGGCGGCCTTTGTCACTTCATGACGAAATTGTGCCGCTTTACGGCGTGGCGCAGCGATCGTTTGGCGGCGAGACTGCCGCCAGGAGGCTTATCCCGATGAATGCAACATCCCCTGGCGGGTCCTTCAGGCATCCGCCGCCGCTTCACGTCAGCCTGAAGGCGGGCGTGCTCACCCTTACGAACACCGACCCTCCCTGGAACCGCATGAGCGTGGACTACATGGACGCCGTCGAGCACGCGGTGGGCCAGGCGGCCAGCGATCCGCAGGTGCGCGTCCTGGTCTTCACCGCGCAGGGCGACGAGAACTTTTCGGTCGGGATGGACCTGAAGCAGATTGCCGAACGGATGTCGGACACCCCAGCCCTCGAGCAACTGCTGGACCAGCGCCTGCGTGTGCTGGCCATGATCGAATCGCTGGAGAAGCCGTCGATCGCCACGCTGTTCGGTTACTGCCTGGGCGGCGGGCTGGAACTGCCGCTGGCCTGCCACTTTCGCCTGGCGGCTGAGGCCGGAGCATCGATCGGCCTGCCCGAGGTGGAACTTGGCGTGGTGCCGGCCTGGGGTGGCACGGCCCGCCTGACCCGGTGCGTCGGGCGGGACCGGGCGCTGGACCTGATGCTGCGGGCACGAAAGATCGACGGCCGCGAGGCGCTGAAGATCGGCCTGGTCCACAGCGTGCATCCGTTGGCGCAACTCAAGGCGGCCGCACATGCGCTGGCGCTGGAACTGGCTGCCATGCCGCCGCTGGCCGTCGCCGGCATCCTGCGGTGCGTGGTCGGTGCCGGTGCGGCCAGCCTGCAGGACGCCCTGGCCGAGGAGCGCCGGGCGGTGCTTCGGTGTGCCGGCAGCCGTGACCAGCAAGAAGGATTCGCTGCGTTTCTTGCCAAGCGAAAGCCGGTTTTTTCCGGCGGCTGAACCCGTGCGCATCGACCCCCAGGGGACGATGTGTCACTTTATGACGAAACAACGCCGCTTTCCGCCATGGCGCTGCGGACGGGCAGCGATGAAACTGGCGCCACCAACACAGGAGACAACCATGACGACGCACACACTGCTGCAGGCAGAGCCCTATGTCGACCGCAAGCGCTACGCCTGGCTGCTGTCGGTCTTCGTTCCGTTTCTGGTGGGCAGCGGCCCACTGCTGATCGAATGGACGGGCGTCAACGTCTGGGCCTGGCTGCCGATCGCCTTTCTTTACCTCGCGGTCCCGGTGCTGGACCTGCTGCTCGGCGAAGACCGCAGCAATCCGCCCGAAACGGCCGTCCCCGCGTTGGAGGCCGACCGCTACTACCGCTACATCACCTACGCCGTGGTGCCCATCCTCTGGCTGGTGTTTGCAGGCACCGTGGCCTACCTGTGCACCCACGAGTTGCCGTGGCACACCCAGCTCGCGTTGATCCTCGGTGCCGGACTGTGTGGCGGCTTCGGCATCAACCTTGGTCATGAACTCGGCCACAAGAACAACGCGCTGGAACGCTGGCTGGCCAAAATTGCGTTGGCGCCCACCGGCTATGGCCATTTCTTCATCGAGCACAACCGCGGTCACCACCGCGACGTGGCCACACCGGCCGATCCCGCGTCGTCGCGCATGGGCGAGAGCATCTACACCTTTGTCTGGCGCGAAATGCCCGGCGCGCTCAAGCGGGCTTGGGGCCTGGAACGCGATCGCTTGCAGCGCACCGGGCAGCCGGTCTGGTCCCTGCACAATGAAATCCTTCAGCCGGCCGTGATGACGCTGCTGCTCTGGACCGCGCTGGTGCTGGCGTTCGGCCCCAAGGCGTTGGTGTTCTGCGTGCTGATCGCCTTCTGGGCCAACTTTCAGCTCACCTCGGCCAACTACATCGAGCACTACGGCTTGCTGCGCCGCACCGGGGTGGACGGCCGGGTGGAGCGCTGCCAGCCGCACCATTCCTGGAACAGCAACCACGTGTTCTCGAACTGGGTCGTGTTTCACTTGCAGCGACATTCGGACCACCATGCCCATCCCACGCGGCGCTACCAGTCGCTGCGCCATTTCGAGGGTCTGCCCGAGCTGCCCAACGGCTACATGGGCATGTTCATCATCTGCTACATCCCGCCGCTGTGGTACGCGCTGATGGACCGGCGCCTGGTGCGCGCGGTCGGCGGCGATGCCTCGCGCATCAGCTTCCAGCCGGGCAAGGAAGACAAACTCCGGCGGCGCTTCGGACTGACGAACGCGCAGGAGGTGACGGCATGAGCGCCCCGGCGGCCCTGGCGGTTGCCTCGGATGCGGCCACCGTCTGGCATTGCGAGCTGTGTGGTTTCACCTACGACGAAGCCCATGGTTGTCCGCCGGAGGGTTTCGGACCGGGCACCCGCTGGGCGGACATTCCGGATGGCTGGGGTTGCCCCGACTGCGGGCAGCCGAAAGCGGACTTCGCACCCCTGGACCTGGGCTGACCATGACGGACACGCGGCCCGATGCCGGGACTTGCACCTTGTGGGGCGGTGCGCTGTCGCTGTACACCGGCAAGGTGCGTTCCTACCTGATCAAGAAGGGCGTGCCGTACCGCGAGTTCTATGCCTCGCATCCTGACTTCCAGGCCCGCATCCGACCGGTGGTCGGCCTGGGCGTGACGCCGGTGCTGGAAACGCCCGAGGGCGACATCCTGCAGGACTCCACCGAGATCATCGAGGCGGTGGAGCGGCGCCTGCCCGAGCGCCCCATGATTCCGGCGACGCCGGTGTTGCGGGCGTTGGCCTGGCTGCTGGATGCCTATGGCAGCGAACACCTGCTGGCCATGGCCATGCACTTTCGCTGGGCCGAGCCCCACATCTCACGGCAGCGCAGCTTTCTGCAGGCCGAGTTCGGTCGCGCCGCCTACCTCGGCACCGACAAGGCCGCGCGCGACCAGGCCGGTGCCCGCATGGTGAACTACTTCAGCAGCATGCTGGGGCCGCTGGGGTCGAACACCCACACGGCCGAGGCCATCGAGGCGGAATTCGTCGAACTGCTGGACGTGCTCGACGAGCATTTTCAGCATGGGCCCTACCTGCTGGGTGGCCACCCCAGCCTGGCGGACTTCGGCCTCATGGCGCCGCTGTACGCGCACCTCGGCCGTGATCCCTCACCGTCACAGCGGCTGCGCCTGCGCGCGCCCAATGTGGCGCGCTGGATCGAACGCATGAACCTGGCGGTGATTCCCGACGGCGAATTTCCCGATGTCCCGGCTGTGTTCGACCCCGAGGATCGGGTGCCGCCCACGGTGTTGCCGCTGCTGGCGTTGATCTTTCGCGACTGGACGCCCGAGCTGCTGGCCAACGCGCAGGCCTTCAACGCCTGGGCGTCGGCGCACCCGGACCTGCCAGCTGATTCGTTCGTGGCCGTGGACGGCAAGAAGCGTGTGCATCCCCACGTAGGGCCCATCACCTACCGCTGGCGGGGCTGCACGGTGGAGCGCGCCAGCGCGCCGCAGACGCTGTGGCATTTCGGGCGCTTTCAGCAGCAACTCGCGGCGTGCGACGGCGAAGCCCGCGATCGGCTCCTGAGGCTGCTGGAGCAGGCCGGGGGAAGCGAGGCCTGCGCGCTCCAGCTGGTGCGGCCCATTCGGCGGCGCCACTACGGGCTGGTACTCGGCGTGGCCTGATCCGGCGCCCGCAACACCGCCAGCAGGTCTTTCCCCCAATCGATTTCGCCCTGTTCGTACAGGATGCCTTTCTTGAGGATCATGGACTGAATCTGCTGGGCGCGGCTCAGGGCCTTGGCGGGCGCGAAGTCGCGCGCCTCGATGGCACGGTACTGCGCCAGCCGTTCGGCATGCAAGGCGATGTGACGTCGCAGTTCCGGCGCGAGATCGATGTCGCCGAGCACCGCGTCCGCCCGCAACTTCACGGTGAATTCGTCGCGGAGGTCCATGGGCAGGGCCGGTTCTTGCGCCCAGCGAGCCAGTTCGGCGCGTCCGGCCTCCAACACACGGTATTCCCGCTTGCGGGTCTTGCCGGCGTCGGCCGGGGTGCTGGATTCGATCCAGCCGGCGCGCTCCATGCGGGCAAGTTCCCGGTAAATTTGCTGGTGCGTCGCGTGCCAGAAATAGCCGATCGATTTGTCGAAGCGACGTGCCAGGTCGTAGCCGGACGACGCCTTTTCGAGCAAGGAGGTGAGCACGGCGTGGGCAAGCGACATGCGCCCGAGTCTAAGCAAGGCGATTCAACTATGCAACCAGTTGCATAAAATTGAAAACCCTCCTACACTTTTGTGCAACTGGTTGCATAGTTGCGCCGTCCGCCTCGCTCGTCCATTTCATCTGAAGGAATTCCCATGACTGCCTATCCCCACTTGCTCGCGCCCCTGGACCTGGGCTTCACCACCCTCAAGAACCGGGTTCTGATGGGTTCGATGCACGTTGGCCTGGAGGAAGCCCCCAAAGGCTTCGAGCGCATGGCGGCCTTCTACGCCGAACGCGCCCGCGGCGGCGTCGGTTTGATCGTGACCGGTGGCATCGCCCCCAACGAGCGCGGGCGTCCCATGCCCGGTGGCGCGGCGATGACAACCCCGCAGGAGGCCGAGAAGCACAAGGTCGTGACCCAGGCCGTGCACGATGCGGGCGGCAAGATCTGCATGCAGATCCTGCACTTCGGCCGCTACGCCTACCACCCCGAACTGGTGGCGCCCAGCGCGGTCAAGGCGCCGATCAGCCCCTTCCGCCCGCACGCGCTGACCGGCGACGAGGTGCGCCAGACGATCGACGACTACGCCAACGCCGCCGCGCTGGCCCAAAGCGCCGGCTACGACGGCGTCGAGATCATGGGCTCCGAGGGCTACCTCATCAACGAGTTCATCGCCGCGCACACCAACCACCGGGACGACGAGTGGGGCGGCAGCTACGAGAACCGCATCCGATTCCCGCTGGAGATCGTGCGTCGCACGCGCGAACGGGTGGGCGCCAACTTCATCATCATCTTCCGCCTGTCCATGCTCGACCTGGTGGAAGGCGGCTCCACCCAGGAAGAAGTGGTGCAGCTGGCGCAGGCGCTGGAAAAGGCGGGCGTCACCATCCTCAACACCGGCATCGGCTGGCACGAAGCGCGCATTCCCACCATCGCCACCAAGGTGCCGCGCGCTGCGTTCGCCTGGGTGACGAAACAGCTCAAGGGCAAGGTGGGGATCCCGCTGGTGGCCACCAACCGCATCAACACGCCCGACGTGGCCGAGGCCGTGCTCGCCGAGGGCCATGCCGACATGGTGAGCATGGCGCGCCCGTTCCTTGCGGACCCGGATTTCGTCAACAAAGCCGCTGCGGGCAGGCCACAGGACATCAACACCTGCATCGGCTGCAACCAGGCCTGTCTGGACCACACCTTCGGCGGCAAGATCACCTCCTGCCTGGTCAACCCGCGCGCTTGTCACGAGACCCTGCTGGTGCCGGTGCCGCTGGCGCGGAAAGAACGCATCGCGGTGGTCGGTGCCGGCCCCGCCGGCTTGGCCTTTGCCACTGAAGCCGCCCAACGCGGCCTGGACGTGACACTGTTCGATGCGGCCAACGAGATTGGTGGCCAGTTCAACGTGGCCAAGCAGATTCCCGGGAAAGAAGAGTTCGTCGAGACGCTGCGCTACTTCGGCGAGCGCCTCAAGCAGACCGGTGTCACGGTCAGGCTGGGCCGGCGCGTCGGCGCCGACGACCTGGTGAAGGCGGGATTCCAGCACGTGGTGCTGGCCACCGGCATCAGCCCGCGCCTGCCCGACATCGAAGGCATCCGTCATCCCAAGGTGCTGGGCTACCTGGATGTGCTGCGGGACAAAAAGCCGGTGGGCAAGACGGTGGCCGTGATCGGCGCCGGGGGCATCGGCTTCGATGTCTCCGAATACCTGCTCGTCGAAGGCAGGAGCCCGAGCCTGGACAAGGCCCTGTTCTTCAGGGAGTGGGGCGTGGACGCCACGGGTTCCGCGCGCGGCGGGCTGGTTGAGGCACACATCGACGAGGTGCCACGCAAGATCTACCTGCTGCAACGCAAGGCCAGCAAGGTCGGCGACGGCCTGGGCAAGACCACGGGCTGGATCCACCGTACGGGTCTGAAGAACCGCGGCGTGGAAATGATCCCCGGCGTGAACTACCGCAAGATCGACGACGCCGGCCTGCACATCACCGTGGGCGACAAGGACATGACGCTGCCGGTGGACAACATCATCGTCTGCGCCGGCCAGGAGCCCAACCGCGAACTGCAGGCGGCGCTGGAGGCCAGTGGCGTGCGGGTGCACCTCATCGGCGGCGCCGACAAGGCCGCCGAACTGGACGCCAAACGTGCGATCAAGCAAGGGACCGAACTGGCGCTGCGCATCGACCTGAATCCCGTGGCTGCCGCGCCCGCCGCGGCGACCGTCTCGCATCAGGCGCCCGCCGCGGTGCAGGAAAGTCTGAAGGCCTGGCACGCGATGGTGGCCCAGGCCAACCTCAGCGAACTGCCTGCCATCCTGCATCCGAAAGCGGTGTTCCGCTCGCCGATGGCACACACGCCGTATCCCAGCGCGCAGGCGGTGATGCTCATCCTCGGCACGGTGGCCAAGGTGTTCGAGGACTTCACCTACCACCGCCGCTACACCAGCGAGGACGGCATGAGCGCCGTCCTGGAGTTCAGTGCGAAGGTCAACGGCAAGGAACTCAAGGGCATCGACCAGATCCGCTTCGACGCCGAAGGCAAGATCGTCGATTTTGAAGTCATGGTGCGCCCGATGAGCGGACTGCAGGCCTTGGGCGAGGAAATGGCCAAGCGACTGGCGCCCTACCTGGCGGCGATGTCGGGCTCCCGCCCCGGATCCGGAAACTAATATTTTGATAGCATCTCATGTCCATCCCGCGCTGGGAAGTGCCAAGAAAGGATTCGAATCGTGATCAACATCCCTGTTTTTGAGACCCTGGCCATCACCTTGAGCGACCACGTCGCCACGGTACGCCTGAACCGGCCCGAAAAAGCCAACGCGATGAACGCCGCCATGTGGCAGGAAATCCGGCAGGCCTTCACCTGGGTGGATCAGACGCCCGAAGCCCGCGTGGCCGTGCTTGTCGGGGAGGGCAAATATTTCTGCGCTGGCATCGACCTGCAGATGATGATGGGGCTGGGCGGCGACATCGCCGACGACTGCGACGGCCGCATGCGGGAAAAGCTGCGCCGGGTCATTCTGGATTTGCAGGACACGCTGACCAGCCTGGAGCGTTGCCGCAAGCCGGTGCTCGCGGCCATTGCGGGCGGTTGCATCGGCGGCGGCATCGATCTCATCACCTGCGCCGACATGCGTTATTGCGCCAGCGACGCCTTCTTCACCATCAAGGAGATCGACATCGGCATGGTCGCCGACGTCGGCACGCTGCAACGCCTGCCCAAGCTGGTGGGCCAGGGCATCACGCGCGAACTGGCCTACACGGGACGCCAGTTCGACGCGGCCGAGGCGCGCGAGATCGGGTTGGTGAATCGCGTGTTCGACAGCCGCGAGGC
>ERZ1645185.1063-NODE-1063-length-11397-cov-5.102451_pt1 | contig 11397 bp, 10 predicted proteins | sample MGYA00575351_ERZ1645185 | MGnify/ENA primary metagenome ERZ1645185 (study PRJEB40838, sample SAMN11284767) | freshwater sediment metagenome | isolation source: river sediment | host: Sediment | place: India: Jana village, Kanpur | collected 2015-12-17 ... | reverse complement strand
AGACGCTGCTTGATGTGTTCAACCTGCTGGGTGGCCAAGGCGAGTTGGTATCAAAATATCGCCGCCTGCTGGCCAGTGCGTTGAACTAGATGGACAAGACACGCCATTATTGCGGTACCGCCTTAGTGATCATGCCGGTTTGCGCAGTGATGGGGATCATGGTTCTGCATGCCGCCGTTCAAGGTGCGTTTTGACGCCTGATCTCCTTCGCCAGAATTCTGTCGAGCAGGTTGGCGAAGCTGCGTTTGTCGGCAGATGAGAAAGAGGCTGGCCCGCCCGTTTCGACGCCGCTCCCGCGAAGCTCTTCCATGAAGTTGCGCATGGTCAACCGAGCCTGGATGTTGCCTGCGTCAAGTTGTTCGCCGCGCGGATCGATAACGAGGGCGCCCTTGGCGATGACTTGGGCGGCCAACGGTACGTCGGCGGTAATCACCAGATCGCCCGGTTCGGCTTCTTCGGCAATGCGCTGGTCTGCCACATCAAATCCGGATGGCACTTGCAGCGCGCGTATCCAGGGCGAGGGGGGCACCCGCAGCAATTTGTTGGCGATGAGGATCAAGGGCATCTGTGCACGCTCGGCGGCGCGGTAGAGGATTTCCTTGATGACTGCGGGGCAGGCATCGGCATCAACCAGAATTTTCATGGGTGGATTGGATCAGTTTGCTTGGGTCTGTTTGGATTGTGTGGTGTTCCACAGATGGCAGGATCGTGTTCCTGAATTGACAGCAGAAGTGCATCCTGCCTTGCCATCACGATGGCTGATTGATGGCAGTGACCCACAGGAATGTTTCTCCACCGATTTCGCGCCAGTCTTCGCGTTCGATTTCGAGCCCGCTTGCCGCAAGCTGCCTGCGTAGCTGTTCCGGTGTGTCGTGGCTGTAGTAGAGCGGATTGCCCATGAACGCTTTGGTGCCGTCGAAGGTTTCTTCGCCAGTGTAGTGTTGGGTGGCGTAGGTGAACAGCAGTTTGCCACCGGGGCGCAGCCAGCGCTGGATGTTGCTGAACAGGGCGGGGTGTTGTGCGCGCGGCAGGTGAAACAGGCTGTAGATCGCGGTGACGGCGTCAAAGCTGTGTGGTGCAAATTCAACCTGCGACATGTCGCTGTGAATGCGGCGCATGTCCGGCACGTAGCGTGCGGCCAGTTCCAGCATGCGTAGTGAAAAATCCACGCCGGTCACGCGCCAGCCGCGTTCGATGAAAGTTCTGGCAAAGGGTTCGCCGGCACCGCAACCCAGGTCAAGCGCATCGCCGCGTTCCTTGCCCAGGCCGTTCCAGAAATCCTCGAATACCGGCCCCATGTCGAACAGGCCGCGATTGGCTTCGTAGGTGTCGGCAAAGCCGTCGTAGGTGGATTGCAGGCTGGTCATGAGGTCACCCATTATTTCCATGGGTGATATGGTAACCAAACCTGGCTTACCCGGTTGTACCTGCTTTGGCGGCATACTGACTACGCTGTGCTGCCAGCTTGCCGGTTAGCGCAAAGCCCTGAAGCACACCGTTGTTGTCCTGATGCAGCGCGCATATGCCGTCAACAGTATGACCTACCTGCCAACTGCCTGTGTTGGTTGCGGGCGGCAGCACCGCCAGCGGCAACGCAGGCGTTTTAACCACCACCGGCATCACCGGATAACGCACTTCCGTGGCTTCGCCCGCCAGCGTCGCAGCCAATGCACGTGCCTGCTGCATCAGCGGCAGCACGTAGGGCAAGACCTGTCCATTGACCTCGGCGCAGTCGCCCACCGCGTACACATCCGGCGCGGAAGTTTGCAGCAAGGTATCCACAACAATGCCACGATTCACATTCAGTCCGGCGCTGGCCGCCAGTTGTGTGCGCGAACGCAGGCCGATGGAAGAAAGCACGATATCGGCTTCAACCGTGCTGCCATCATCCAGCGTTAACTCAACCCCATGTGCTGTTGGCGATATGCTTTTTGCCGTGCGGCCAAAATGCCAGCCCACGCCTTTGCCGGACAGGGCTTGCGCCAGTGCGCGACCAACGGGCTCGGGCGTCAGGCGTTCCAGCGGCCACGGGCCAAGATGAATGACATCCACTTTGTGTCCTGCAATCGCCAGATCATTGGCAAACTCAGAACCAATCAGTCCCCCGCCCAGAATGGCAACCCGGCTATCGGGCCTGAGCGCGTTGCGAAAAATCCGGTAATCCTGCAAGTCGTTGACGGCATACACATGCTCGGCGCCTTCACTGTTGAGGCCATGCGGAATCGGGTCTGCGCCAAGCGCCAGAACAAGCTTGCTGTAGCCGGTTTCGCCATCTGTCCAGCGGATTTTCCTTGCGGCAGTGTCAATGGCCGAAACGCGCGTGTGCGTGTGAATCAGAACATTCAGGTCAGCGGCCATTTTCTCCACTGGCGTGCTCACCAGCTGGGCTGCAGATTTGCCCGCCGCCAGCGCGTTGGACAAATTGGGCTTGGAATAAAAATGCCCATCATCCGTGGTGACGAGCGTAACCGGCGTTGCCTGGTCGCGCTTTCGAAATTCACGCAGGACGGTATAACCCGCAAGACCAGAACCGATGATAACGATGGGATTCATGACATTCCTTTAGCCACTAAATGCACAAGGGTCACGAAGGAAAGGCACACAAATTAGGCGTCCTTTGCGTCCTTCGTGGTGATGCTGTTGTTCAAGCGTCTTAGACTTCAACCATTTCGAAATCCGCCTTGGATACGCCGCAGTCCGGACACTCCCAGCCTTCCGGCACGTCTTCCCAGCGGGTGCCGGGTGCGATGCCGTGTTCGGGGTCACCCTTGGTTTCGTCATAGATGTAACCGCATACGATGCATTGCATGACTTTCATGGTGTTTCCTTTCAATTCAAATTCGATTCGTTACAGGAGGACAAGAGAACGGGAGGTGAGGCAATTTGCCCCAGCAGGTTTACTTGTGTCCTCATGTCCTCTTTGTTAAAAAATTCAGGCGGCAATCTTGTCCTTCTGCGCCTGGTAGTGGTTCGCGTGTTTCTCTTCCACCTTTGCCAGCGCGGCAAAACGCTTGGCTGCCTTGTCCAGCACGCTCTGGAACATTTGCGCGTGTTCCTTCGACTCGACGATCTGCTCGTCGATTTCCCTTACCGTAGCGTCGTGGCCTTCTGCCATCGCCTCGTGGCGAAACTTGGGGTACATCTCGGTGTACTCGTACGTCTCACCCTCGATGGCGTATTGCAGGCACTTGGCCGGGGTCATGGTTTCCTGCGCAAACAACAGTTCAGCGTGGCCGAATGCGTGCAATATCTCTTGGTCGGCGGTGGCCTCGAATACTTTCGCGGTTTCCTCGTCGCCAGCGGCGCGGCAGATGCGGGCGAAGTAGCGGTACTTGGCGTGGGCCATGCACTCGCCAGCGAACGCCGATTCCAGGTTCTGGATGGTGGGGGATTTGATGTCAACAGCCATGTCGTTGCTCCTTAATAAAGTGATCCGGAAAATTTCTGGCAGCGGCTGGTTTGACGCAGTGCGCTGTCCACGGATGCAACTTTACGGGCGGGCAAACGATAGGGCTAATTGATTGTAAGTAACTGTACGATAGCTATTGGCTATTAACTGCGTCCGGGGCGGATTTTCTCCACGCAGGGCAGGCTGGCGGCCAGCACCGCCTGCCGTACCGCCTCAATGGCGCGCGGACGCGGAAAGCTCTTGCGCCAGGCGAGGCTGACCACGCGGGTCGGCGCCGGTTTGGTAAAGGGGCGATAGGCCAGCAGGGAATCCGAACTGGAATGCGAACGCGTGGCCGTGCAAGGCATGACCGTAGCGCCCATGCCAGAGGCCACCATGTGGCGGATGGTTTCCAGCGAAGAAGACTCAAGGGTTTTTTGCAGCCCATCGGTGGCTGAGCGGTTCAGCGCCGGGCACACCTTCAACACCTGATCGCGAAAACAGTGGCCGCTGCCCAGCAGCAGCATGCTTTCACCCTCAAGCTCGGCACTGGTGACGGATTTCTTTTTCTTCCACGGGTGCGCGGCGGGCACCGCCACCACAAACGGCTCTTCATACAACGGCAAAGTCAGGATCGAACCATCCTCCACCGGCGTGGCAATAATCATCGCATCCAGTTCGCCCTTGCGCAGTTTTTCCGTCAGCACACGGGTGTAATTCTCCTCCAGCAACAGCGGCATCTGCGGTGCGCGCTCATGCAATTGCGGAATCAGCTCCGGCAGCAGATAAGGCGCAATGGTGTAGATGGCGCCCAGGCGCAACGGCCCCTGCAAATCGTCCTTGGCTGCTGCGGCCAGATCCTTGATGCCATCCACCAGTTCAAAAATGTGTGCGGCCTGTGCAACCACCCGTTCACCAGCCGGGGTAATGCCCAGTTCACCCCCGCCGCCGCGCTCGAACAGCGCAACACCCAGTTCTTCTTCCAGCTTCTTGATGGCCACGGAAAGCGTGGGTTGCGATACGAAACAGGTTTCCGCCGCACGTCCGAAATGCTTTTCGCGCGCAACGGCCAGAACGTATTTGAGCTCGGTGAGGGTCATTAGATAAAAGCTATCGAACAGTTTGAAAACATGAATTAGATCAAGTCTAAGTCATGGGCTTCAATGTGAACACCCCGCAGCAATAGCGGACTCATGTCAGCCAAAAGGAGAATGCATCATGTCAGAAAGCAAGTGTCCATTCCATGTGACCGCGACCAGCGGCGCCCCGACTGTCCACGACTGGTGGCCGAACCAGCTGAACCTGAAAGTGCTCAGCCAGTTCTCGCTCGAGACCAGTCCGATGGCGGCTTCGTTCGATTATGTCGAGGCATTCGAGAAACTCGACCTCGCGGCGGTCAAGAAAGATCTTTATGCATTGATGACCGTTTCCCAGGACTGGTGGCCATCTGATTACGGCCACTACGGCCCGCTGTTCATCCGCATGGCCTGGCACGCCGCAGGCACCTACCGTGTTGGTGATGGTCGTGGCGGCGCCGGCCTCGGCCAGCAGCGTTTCGCACCGACCAATTCCTGGCCTGACAACGTCAACCTCGACAAGGCGCGCCGCCTGTTGTGGCCCATCAAGCAAAAATATGGCAACCAGATTTCCTGGGCCGATTTGATTGTTCTCGCCGGCAACTGCGCGCTGGAATCCATGGGCTTCAAGACTTTTGGCTTCGGTGGTGGCCGTACTGACGTGTACGAACCCGACGAGTCGGTGTACTGGGGTTCCGAGAAAGACTGGCTCGGCGACACGCGCCACGGCACCCGGGCCGATTTCGACAACCCGCTGGCGGCGGTGCAGATGGGCCTCATCTACGTTAACCCGGAAGGCCCCGGCGGCAAGTCCGACCCGATCCAGTCCGGCAAAATGGTGCGCGAAACGTTTGCGCGCATGGCGATGAACGACTACGAGACCGTCGCCTTGACCTGCGGTGGCCACACGTTTGGCAAATGTCATGGCGCAGGCGATGCGGCACTGGTCGGCCCTGCCCCGGAAGGTGCCGACATCGAGAACCAGGGCTTCGGCTGGATCAGCAAGCACGCCTCCGGCAAGGGTGGCGACCAGATCGGCAGCGGCCTGGAAGGTTCGTGGACACCGACGCCGACGCAGTGGGACATGAGCTATCTCGACATGCTGTTTGGCAACGAGTGGATTCCGACGCGCAGCCCGGCAGGTGCTTCGCAGTGGACGCCGGTCAAGCACACGGATGCCAACATGGCGCCGGCCGCAGATGAGGCCTCGAAGAAGGTGCCGATCATCATGACCGATGCCGACATGGCGATGCGCTACGACCCCGAGTACGAAAAGATCGCGCGCCACTTCCACAAGAATCCGGAAGAGTTCGCCGATGCTTTCGCCCGTGCCTGGTTCAAGCTTACCCACCGCGACATGGGTCCCAAGGCCCGCTACCACGGCCCCGAAGTACCGGCTGAAAATCTGATCTGGCAAGATCCGATTCCGGCGGTGAATCACCCGCTAGTCGATGACAAGGACGTGGCTGCGCTCAAGTCCAAGGTCATGGCGTCAGGCCTCACGACCTCTGAGCTGGTCTATACCGCGTGGTCTTCCGCCGCGAGCTTCCGTGGTTCCGACAAGCGCGGAGGCGCCAACGGGGCACGCATCCGGCTTGCCCCGATGAAGGACTGGGAAGTCAATCAACCTGTGCAGCTGGCCAGGGTGTTGGGCAAGCTCGAAGCCATCCAGGCCGACTTCAACGGCGCGGCTGGCGGCGGCAAGAAGGTTTCGCTCGCCGACCTTATCGTGCTGGCTGGCTGCGCGGCGGTCGAGGATGCTGCGAAGAAGGCAGGCCAAAACGTGACTGTACCTTTCACTCCTGGTCGCATGGATGCCAGCGCCGAGCAGACTGACGCCGACTCCTTCGCGCCGCTTGAGCCGATTGCCGACGGCTTCCGCAACTACCGTAGCGACAAGTTCAAGGAAATTGCCGCTGAGGCATTCCTGGTTGACAAGGCGCAGTTGCTCACGCTCACCGCGCCGGAGATGACGGTGCTCGTAGGTGGCATGCGCGCACTGGGCGCCAACCATGGTGGCACCAAGCACGGCATGTTCACTGACCGCGCCGGTGCATTGACGAACGATTTCTTCGTCAATCTCCTGGATATGAACAACGAGTGGAAGCCGGTGGATGCAGAGAAGAGCGTGTTCGAGGTGCGCGACCGCAAGACGGGCAAGGTCAAGTGGACCGCCACGCGAGTGGATCTGGTGTTCGGTTCCAATTCGCAACTGCGCGCCATCGCTGAGGTGTATGGGCAGAACGACGGACAGGCGAAGTTTGTTCAGGATTTTGTCGCTGCGTGGGACAAGGTAATGAATCTTGATCGGTTCTAACTGGCCTAAATCACCACACAGCCAACACCACCTGTGTCTGAATCAAGACACGGGTGGAAATGAAGAGGAGCAAGCATCATGACTAGATTCAAATGCACCTTGACCATGGTGTTAGCCATGCTGGGAGCCGGATTTGAAGGCCTGCAGGTTGATGTTGATTGATACCGGGCAGGTTGCTCCAGGTTCGCTCGATTAGCTCAACAGCTTGCGCAATTCCGGTATGCACGAGCCGCAGTTGGTGCCGGCCTTGAGCTCAATGCCGAGTGCTTCAACCGATGCGGCGCCGTTCCTGATGGCTTCGCGCAGGGTGTTTTCGCCCACGCCAAAGCAGGCGCAGATGATGCGTCCAGCATCCTGGACATTTCTGGCGGGGCGTCCGGACAAGAGGGCGATGCGATCCGCTTCGCTGAGCGTGTCATGCTCGAACAGTGATTCGAGCCACTGGCGCGAAGGGAGTTGTGCGTAATCCTGCTCGAAGAAAAATACGGCCTGGAGTGTGTTGTTCTGGATCAGCGCAGCGCGATAGCGGCGGGCGCTGCAATCCCTGAACTCGATCCAGTCGCCGTCGCTGCCCAGTGTTGAGTTTGACAGTGCGGCACGGATACGCGCGGGCCAGCCGCAGTCGTCTTCCTGGCCGGCGATTTCGTATCGCCAGCTGTTTTTCCCGCGCGCACGGCTCCAGATGGTTTCGCTGCGTGGCGCAAGTTCGGCGCGGCTGATGGCAAAGCCATGCCAGGCGGTGGGGTAGGGCGCGATCGCAACGGGGGCGTGCTTGAACTCGGGCTGGCCCGAGATGGGGTCGGTGATGGCAGGAATCAGCGCGCCGACACGTGCCTTGCGTGCAAACTGGCTGCTCCAGTGGATGGGGCTGAACAGCGAACCGCGTTGCTGCTCGGGGCTTTCCACCACGCGTGCGATCAGTTCGCCATGCGGGCTTGATACGCGTGCAAGCTTGCCCGCCCGAATGCCGGTGCGGATGGCGTCTTCGGGATGTATTTCCACATACGGCTCGGCAATGTGCGCCAGCAGCTTGGCAGCTTTGCCGCTGCGCGTCATGGTGTGCCACTGGTCACGGATGCGTCCGGTATTGAGGACGAAAGGCGCGTTGTTGCTGGTGGGGGTGGCGGGCGCCTGTGGCGTAACGGGGATCATGCGCGCCTTGCCTGAAGGCGTGTAGAAGCGGCCATCGGCAAACATTCTGGCGCTTCCGGAAGGGTGTGTGACCGGCCACTGCACGGGGGTCAGCGCAGCGTAGTGTTCCGTGTTCATCTCGGTTAAGGCGGAGAGGTTGAAATCACGCTGACCGGTGTTTTCAAATGCAGACAGGGCTGCATGTTCACGAAAGATTTCATCGACGCCAGTGTATGCAAACCCGTCATGGCCCATGCGCTTTGCCACTTCGCTGACAATCCACCAGTCCGGCTTTGCTTCGCCGGGCAGTGGCAAAAAAGCGCGTTGCCGGGAAATTCTGCGTTCGGAATTGGTGACGGTGCCGTCTTTTTCGCCCCAGGCTGCGGCGGGTAACAGGACGTGCGCCAGTTGCGCGGTATCGGTGCGGTCAGTGTTGTCGGAGACGACGACGAACGAGCAATTTCTTAATGCGTCTGCCACGCGGTCGGCCTGCGGCAGGCTGACCACGGGATTGGTCGCCATGATCCATATGGCCTTGATCTTGCCGCTATTCAGGGCTTCAAACATGTCCACGGCCTTGAGGCCGGGTTGTTGTGCCATGCGCGGGGCATCCCAGAAGCGCGAAACGAGATCAATGTGTTCGGGCGCAAAATCCATGTGCGCGGCCAGTTGATTGGCCAGCCCGCCGACTTCGCGCCCGCCCATGGCATTGGGCTGGCCGGTGATGGAAAACGGTGCGGCGCCAGGCTTGCCGATGCGGCCCGTGGCAAGGTGCACGTTGATGATGGCATTGCCCTTGTCCACGCCGCTGGAAGACTGGTTGATGCCCTGCGAGAACAGCGTGACGGTTTTGGGTGTTTGCAAAAACCAGCGGTAGAAGCTCGCCACGTCGGACTCGCTCAGGCCGCACCGCTGGGCAACCTCCGGAATGCTCAGCCCGTTGACGCGGGCGAATACCTCGCCAAACCCTTCCACGTGCGCTTCCAGATAACTCCAGTCGATGGCGTCTTCACGCTTGAGATGATTGAGCAGGCCATTGAACAGCCAGGCATCGCTGCCGGGCGCGATGGCTAAATGCAAGTCAGCAATATCGCAGGTGGCGGTGCGGCGCGGGTCGATGACCACCACTTTCATTTCCGGGCGCGCCTTTTTCGCCGCGACGATGCGTTGATACACGACCGGGTGCGCCCAGGCGGTGTTGGAACCCGTAAGCACAATCAGATCAGCCAGCTCCAGGTCTTCATAACAGGCAGGCACCGTGTCGGAACCGAAAGCGCGTTTGTGGGCAGCGACGGCGGAAGACATGCACAGGCGCGAATTGGTGTCGATATTGCCGCTGCCGATGAAGCCTTTCATCAGCTTGTTGGCGACGTAATAGTCTTCGGTCAGCAGCTGCCCGGAGACATAGAATGCCACGGCATCCGGGCCGTGCTCGGCAATGATGGCCGCAAAGCGCTGAGCGACGGCATCCAGCGCGTCGTTCCAACTCGCCTGCTGGCCGTCAATGCGCGGTTGCAGCAGGCGATCATCCAGACTCAGCGTTTCGCCCAGCGCCGCCCCTTTGGAGCACAGGCGTCCCAGATTGGCCGGATGCTGCGGGTCGCCACTGACCTTGAATGCGTTTTCATCCTGATTGACCAGCACGCCACAGCCCACGCCACAGTACGGGCAGGTGCTGCGCACCATTTGTTGTTCTGACATGTTTGATGCGTGTGTATTTAGGGATGATCAGTGATTCGGGCAGCCGGTATTGGGAATGAGTGAGAGTTCGATCCTGCCATCGATAATGCGTACCGGGAAGCTTGCCGCGCAGCCTTCATCCGGTGCGACGGCAATGCCGGTATCCAGATTGATTTTCCAGTCGTGCAGCGGGCAGGCCACTTTCTTGCCATGCACGATGCCTTGCGAGAGATGACCACCCTTGTGCGGGCATTGGTCGCGCAGTGCAAAGATTTCGTCGTCCACCGTGCGGAACACGGCAATGTCGCCGCCAGGCGAGTGGATGACCCGCGCGCCCTGGCGGGGGATGTCCTCCACACGGCCCACGCTAATCCAGGTTTCATTATTTGTCATGGTTGCGGTTTGCATGTTGTTTCCTCAAATAAAGCTGAACCACTAAGGACACAATGAACACGAAGGAAATCCTTTGTGTTCATTGTGAATTTTGTGGCTCAAGATTCTTACGCGAATTCAGCCAGCGGCTTGAACTCATGCGCCTCGCCACCTTCGGCGCGGGCTTTCCACGGATCAATTTGCGCGGTTTTTTGCGAAATCAGGAAACGCTCGGCCAGCGCCTTGCGGCTGGCCTCGTCCTCAACCACGTATTTCTTGATGTGCGCGAGTCCCACGCGCTCAACCCAGGGCGCGGTGCGTTCGAGGTAGTGCGCTTCTTCGCGGTAGAGCTGGGTGAAGGCAGCGCAGTACTCCAGCACCTGTTCTTCGGTTTCCACCTTGCACAGCAGGTCGGTCACGCGCACCTTGATGCCGCCGTTGCCGCCAACATGCAGTTCATGTCCGGAGTCCACGCACACCACGCCAAAATCCTTGATGGTGGCTTCGGCGCAATTGCGCGGACAGCCGGACACCGCAAGCTTGAACTTGTGCGGCATCCACGAACCCCAGGTCATCTGCTCCAGCTTAACCCCCAGACCAGTCGAGTCCTGGGTGCCAAAGCGGCACCACTTCGCACCCACGCAGGTCTTCACCGTACGCAGCGCCTTGCCGTAGGCATGACCGGAAACGAAGCCCGCTTCGGACAGGTCTTTCCACATGGCGGGCAGGTCTTCCTTTTTTACGCCGAAGAGGTCGATACGCTGGCCGCCGGTGACTTTCATTTCCGGTACCTTGTACTTGTCGGCGACGTCGGCAATCGCGCGCAGTTCCGCCGGGGTGCACAAGCCGCCAAACATGCGTGGCACGACAGAGAACGAGCCGTCCTTCTGGATGTTGCCGTGGGCGCGTTCGTTGATGTAGCGCGATTGTGCGTCGTCCTGGTACTCGGTGGGCCAGGCGGCAAGCAGGTAGTAGTTGAGCGCGGGGCGGCATTTGTTGCAGCCATCCGGTGTTTTCCAGTTGAGGAAACGCATGGTGTCCGGCATGGACTTGAGATTGTTTGCTGAAATGGCGGCGCGCACTTCGTCGTGCGTGTGCTCGGTGCAGCTGCACATGGGCTTCTTCGATGGCGCGGTGGAATAGTCTCCGCCTACGGTTGCGGCCAGCAGGGTTTCCACCAGCCCGGTACAACTGCCGCAGGAGGAAGAAGCCTTGGTGTGCGAGCGCACTTCATCCAGGTGGCCCCCCTGGAAGCGGCCGGGGAAGTCCTGGAGGAGGTAGAAGGTGCGGGTCAGCACGTGGTCGGGCGGGATCGGCTCGAGCGGCGGGATGTCGAGGCCCGAGGCGATGACCTGCAACGTCTGCGCCTCGGGTGTGGCGCCACCCATCGACAAGACCCCCGGTGCCGAGCGCTACGAGATCGTTGCCGGCGA
>ERZ1645185.1062-NODE-1062-length-11405-cov-17.813128_pt1 | contig 11405 bp, 11 predicted proteins | sample MGYA00575351_ERZ1645185 | MGnify/ENA primary metagenome ERZ1645185 (study PRJEB40838, sample SAMN11284767) | freshwater sediment metagenome | isolation source: river sediment | host: Sediment | place: India: Jana village, Kanpur | collected 2015-12-17 ... | reverse complement strand
CCTGCGCCTCGCTGCGCGCATACGGGCCCACCCGGTCCTTCACCGACACCTCCACTTCGCCGCGCTTGGCGCAGCCGGAGGGCGCGGTGGCCAGCACCGAGACCTTGCCGGCCCCCGGCGCCAGGTGCACGAAGGTGCAGCCGGAACCCGCGAGCAGCACGCCCGCCAACAGGATGGAACGCATGCCGCATCTCCCGAAAACACGATGGCCGCCAGTGTGGCGGCCATCGTGCGTGCGAGGCTGAACGGAACGCTTACTTGCCGACCGGCTTGCCGTCGGCGTCGAGGATGGTCACCTCGCCCAGCTTCAGCGCGCGCACCGCCTGCTCGGTCTTGGACAGGTCGCCCACGATCACCCAGGTCAGCGCGTTCGGGTCCAGCGCCTTGGCGGCCGCATCGACCTGCGCCGGGGTCATCGCCTCGATCTCGGCCTTGCGCTTGAACACGTAGTCGTCCGGGCGCCCGTACAGCACGTTGCTGCCGATCGTGCCCATCACCGAGGCCGCGGTCTCGTACGCGCCGGGCAGGCTGAGGGTGAGGATCTTCTGCATCCCCGAGACCTCGTCCGCGCTGGCGCCGCGCTTGCCGCTGGAGAACTCGGCGATCTCGCGCTGGATCTCCGCCACCGCCTCCGCGGTCTTGTCGATCTGCACCGGCGCCGAGGCCGTCCACAGGCGCTGGCCCACCGCGCCGGCGGCGCCGCTGCGGGCGCCGTAGGACCAGTGCTTCTCCTCGCGCAGGTTCATGTTGAGGCGCGCGGTGAAGTCGCCGCCCAGCACCATGTTGGCCATGTCGAAGGCGGTCGATGCCGGGTCCTTGCTCGACGGCGCCAGCTCGGCGGCGACGATGTTGGCCTGCACCGCGCCCGGCTGGTCGACCAGGAACACGCGCGCGGCCTTCTGCCTGGCCACGGCCGGGATGGCCGCCGCGGCGGCGGCGGCGCTGCCGGTCGCCTGCCAGTCGCCGAAGTGGCGCTCCAGCACCGGCACGATCTCCTTCAGCGTGGTGTCGCCCACCACCACCAGGGTGGCGTCCTGCGGGCGCAGGGCGCGGGCGTGGTAGCCCACCAGGTCGTCGCGGGTCAGCGCGGCGATCGAGGCCTCGGTGCCGCTGCCGGTGCGCGGCGCGGCGTACGGATGCCCCGCGCCGAACACCAGGCCGGGGACCACGCGCTGGATGATGCCGTTCGGGTTCGCCTTCTCCTGCTTGATGCCGGCGATCCACTGGCCCTTCACGCGGTCGATCTCGGCCTGGTCGAAGCGCGGCTTGCGCAGCATGTCGGCATACAGCGCCACCGACGGCTCCAGGTTCTGCTTCAACGCCGACAGGTAGGCGCTCTGGCTGTCCAGGCCGGCGCTGGCGCCCATGTTGGCGCCCAGCGATTCCATGCGGTCGGCGAAGGCCAGCGCATCGAGGTTGCCGGCGCCTTCGTCGAGCAGGCCCATCGCGAAGCTCGCGGCGCCCGCCTTGCCGGCCGGATCCGCCGCGCTGCCGCCGCGGAACTCGTAGCTCATCTGCACCACCGGGATGTCGTGGCGCTCGGCCAGGATGACCTGGGTGCCGTTCTTCAGGGTGGCGCGCTGCAGGGTCGGGAACTTGAGGTCCGGGAAGGAGGTGGTGACCGGCACCCCGGCCTTGCGATCCACCGTGGAGGCCAGCGTCTTGTACTTGGGGTCCACCGCCGGGACCTTGAACGGCGCCGGGGTCACCGCCGGTTCCTCGGCCAGCACCTCGCGCTTGCCCGGCGAGACCACCAAAGTGTGGCTGCCCTTGCCGGCGCCGAGCCAGGTGTTGCCGGCGGCGCGCACGTTGTCCACGCTGGCCGCGGCCAGGGTCTTCAGGCTCTCGCGGAAGCAACCCGGGTCGCCGGTGTAGACCGCGCACTCGGCCAGCGCATCGGCCTTGCCGCCGAACCCGCCGATGCGCTCCACCCCGCGGATCCAGCCGGCCTGCACGCTGGTGCGCGCGCGGTCGAGCTCCTCGCGGGTCGGGCCGTCCTTGAGCAGGGCCTTGAGCTCGGCATCGATCGCCGCCTCGACCTTGGCCGGGTCGACGCCCTGCTTCACGCTGGCCGTCACCATGAACATGCTGCCCAACTGCGAGCCGTAGGCGCCGGCGCTGATGTTGTCGACCAGCTTGTCCTGGTGGACCAGGCGGCGGTCGAGGCGCGAGGACTTGCCGCCGCCCAGCACCTGCGCGAACAGCTGCAGGCGGTCGAGGTCGGGCTGGCCGTACTCGGCGACGTTCCACACGCGGTAGACGCGCGCCTGCGGCACGTTGTCGGTCATCGCGGCACGGCTGTCCGCGGCGAGGGCGGCGACGTCCACCTTCGGCTGCGCCATGCTCGGGCCGGCCGGGATGTCGCCGAAGAACTTCGCGACCTTCTCCTTGGCGGTGGCCAGGTCGATGTCGCCGGCCAGCACCAGCACCGCGTTGTTCGGCCCGTACCAGGTGCGGAACCAGGTCTTCACGTCCTCCAGCGAGGCCGCGTTGAGGTCGTTCATCGAACCGATGGTGCTGTGGTGGTACGGATGGCCCTTGGGGTACATCGCCTTGCCGATGGCGTCCCACACCTGGCCATAGGGCTGGTTCTCGCCCTGGCGCTTCTCGTTCTGGACCACGCCGCGCTGCTCGTCCAGGGTGGCCTGGTCGATCGCGCCCAGCAGGTGGCCCATGCGGTCGGATTCCATCCACAGCGCCATGTCGAGGGCGGTGGTCGGCACGTTCTCGAAGTAGTTGGTGCGGTCGGAATTGGTGGTGCCGTTCTGGCCGGTGGCGCCGACCGCCTTGAACGGGGTGAAGAACTCGCCCGGCGCGTTCTCGCTGCCGTTGAACATCAGGTGCTCGAACAGGTGGGCGAAGCCGCTGCGGCCGGCGGGCTCGTCCTTGCTGCCGACGTGGTACCAGACGTTGACCGCGACGATCGGCGCCTTGCGGTCGGTGTGCACGATGACGCGCAGGCCGTTGGGCAGGGTGAACTGCTCGAACGGGATGTCGACCGCGGGGGCGGTGGCGGCCTGCGCCGGCGGGGCGTAGGCGCCGGTCGACAGCGCGCCGGCGAGGGCAAGGGCGAGCGCGGCGGGACGGAACACGGACATGCACGACTCCAGTCAGATACGGCGAAACCGTCGATGTTAGCCCCCGCCGGCGGCCGATACACTAGGCCGGAAGCCACCTCGGAGCCCCGCGATGCCGCGCAACGTCCTGGTCACCGGTGCCAACCGCGGGATCGGCCTCGAACTCGCCCGCCAGCTGCTGGCGCGCGGCGACCACGTGGTCGCCGCCTGCCGCCAGCCCGGCAAGGCCACCGCCCTGAACGCGCTGGCCGCCGAGCATCCCGGCCGCCTGCACGTGCTCCCGCTGGACGTCGCCAGCGCGCGCTCGCGCGCCGAACTGGTCCGTGAACTGCCGCTGGTGCTGGGTGACGATGCCCGCCTGGACTGGCTGGTCAACAACGCCGGGGTGCTGCATTCCGGCGAGCGCTTCGGCCATGTCGAGGAGGCCGTCCTCGAGGACAGCCTGCGGGTCAACGCGATCGGGCCGTTCCTGCTGGCGCAGGCGCTGGCGCCGATGCTGGCCGACGGCGGGCGCATCGCCAACCTCTCCACGATCATGGCCTCGATCGCCAACCGCACCGAGTTCCGCTCGCCCAGCTACAGCGCCAGCAAGGCGGCGCAGAACATGCTCACCGTCCAGCTGGCGCGGGCGCTGGCGCCGCGCGGGGTCGTGGTGCTGGCCCTGCATCCCGGCTGGGTGATGACCGAAATGGGCGGCGCGCAGGCCACCGTGCCGGTCCCCGACGCGGTGCAGGGCCTGTTGCGGGTGATCGACGGCAGCGGCCCCGAACAGTCCGGGCGCTTCCTCGATTGGCGCGGCGAACCGTTGCCGTGGTGACCCGGATCCGTTCCTCCCCTTGCGCGCAGCGCAGGGGGAGGCTGGGAGGGGGTGGTGCTTTCTGCGTCGCCACACGCACTCCACCCCGACCCTCCCCCGCCCTGCTAGGGAGGGGGTGAACACGTGTTCCACGTCGTCCTCCATCGCCCGGAGATCCCGCCCAACACCGGCAACGTGATCCGCCTGTGCGCCAATACCGGCGCCCGGCTGCACCTCGTGCGGCCACTCGGTTTCGACCTCGACGACCGGCAACTGCGGCGCGCAGGACTCGACTACCACGAATACGCCGCGATGCAGGTCCACGACGACCTATCCGTCGCGCTCGCCGCCATCGCCGAGGTCGAAGGCGGAGCGCCGCGCGTGTTCGCGTTCTCCACCCGCGGCGGGGTGCGCTTCGACACCCCCGCCTACCGCCCCGGCGACGCGTTCCTGTTCGGCAGCGAGACCGCCGGGCTGCCGGCCGACGTGCTCGATGCGATCCCGCCCGCGCAGCGCCTGCGCCTGCCGATGCGCCCCGGCAACCGCAGCCTCAACCTGTCCAACGCGGTCGCGGTCACCGTGTTCGAGGCGTGGCGGCAGGCGGGCTATCCCGGCGGGACGTGAGCCGGGCGACCTCGCCCGAACCCGAATAGTTCCTGTACCGCTTGGTTTTGTATTCAGGCCGGGTTGTGATGCGCTGCCCAGAATGCGCCCCACGCCGGCAGCCCCGGCGTGACCAATAACAACATCGAGGTATCCCCCATGAAGCGTTCCCCTGCCTTCAGCAAGCTGGCCGCCCTGACCCTGCTGGCCGCCCTCCCCTTCGCCGCGTCCGCGGCCGACGGCCTGTCCTACAACTTCGTGCAGGGCAACTACGTCCGCACCAACACCGATGCCGGCGATGCCGACGGCTGGGGCCTGAACGGCTCGGTCGCGGTGCACCCGAACGTGCACCTGTTCGGCAACTACGCCAACCAGAAGATCGACGGCACCAGCGTGGACTTCGACCAGTGGCGCGTCGGCGTGGGCTACAACAAGGCGTTCTCGCCGAAGGCCGACTTCGTCGCCAACGTGGCCTATGACAAGTACGACGCCGGCGGCGGCGTGGACTTCGACGGCTACAGCATCGAAGGCGGCGTGCGCGCGGCCCTGGCCCCGAAGTTCGAGGGCTACGCGATGCTCGGCTACGAGGACGGCAACCAGTTCGACGGCGACGTCTACGGCCGCCTCGGCGCGCAGGTGAAGTTCAACCAGAACTGGGGCGTCGCGGCCGACGTCAAGGTCGCCAATGGCGGCGACACCCAGTGGATGGTCGGCCCGCGCCTGACCTGGTAAGGCCTGCACCGAAGGCACGCGGCCGCCGCTGCCTGTCGCGGCGGTCGCCACCGGTCGCGCCGGACCTCCCCCACCTGCGCGACCCCGACGCCCGGCACCTGCCGGGCGTTGTCTTTTCCGGAAGGGGTACGCGTCGCCGGATGGCGGACCGCAGGATCAGGGCGCGAACAGCGCCTGCGGGTATTCGGCCTTCTGCTCGCGGGCCATCAGCCGGCGCAGGCCCTCGGCCGGGGTGATGCCGCCATGCAGGACATCGCGCACGTTGCTGGCGATCGGCAGTTCCACGCCATGGCGCTCGGCCTGGCGCATGACCTCGTCGGCGGTCTGGATCGATTCCACCACCTGGCCGATCTCGCGCACCGCATCCTCGATCGAGGAGCCGCGCCCCAGGGCCAGGCCCAGGCGGCGGTTGCGCGACAGGTCGCCGGTGCAGGTCAGCACCAGGTCGCCGAGGCCGGCCAGGCCCATCAGGGTCTCCGGGCGGCCGCCGATGGCGATGTTGAGCCGCAGCATCTCGTTGAGGCCGCGGGTGATCAGGCCCGCGCGGGCATTCAGGCCCAGGCCCATGCCGTCGGCGACGCCGGTGGCGACCGCCAGCACGTTCTTCATCGCGCCGCCCAGCTCGGCCCCGAGCATGTCGTCGCCGGTGTAGGCGCGGAACGCCGGGCCGTGCAGCACGTCGGCCACCTGCTGGCAGAACGCCGGATCGTCGGAATGCACGGTGAGCGCGGTCGGCAGCCCCTGCGCCACTTCCTTGGCGAACGACGGCCCGGTCACCACCGCCAGCGGGACGTCGTCGTCCTGCCCGCGGTTGCCGAGGATGTCGCCGGCCACCTCGTGCAGGAAGCGCCCGCTGCCCGGCTCGAAGCCCTTGGTCGCCCAGGCCACGCCCGCATGCGGCGGACGCAGGGGCGCCAGTGCGCGCAGGGTCTCGGCGAATGCATGCGAGGGCACCACGACCAGCACCAGGTCGGCGCCGGCCATCGCCTCGGGCAGCGCGGTGGTGGCGCGCAGGTTGCCCGGCAGGGGAATGCCGGGCAGGTAGCGCGGGTTTTCGCCCTGGCCCTCGATCGCGGCGGCGACCGCAGGGTCACGCCCCCACAGCGTGGTGGCGTGCCCGTGGCGGGCGATCAAGGCCGCCAGCGCGGTGCCCCAGGAGCCCGCGCCGAGGACGGCGACCGACGGGTGCGCGGACTGCGTCATGCAGTCGTGGCGTCAGGCGTTGCCGGCGGTTTCCGCATCGGCCAGGCCGTCGCCGCCCTGGCCCTGCAGCTGCGCCTGGCGCTGGCGCAGGGTCTCGCCGTACAGGCCCTCGAAGTTGATCGGCTGCAGCGGGAACGGCGGGAAGCCGCCCGAGGTGATCAGCTGGCTGACCGCGGCGGTCGCGTACGGGTACAGGATGTTCGGGCACTGGATGCCGAGCATCGCGTCCAGGATGTGCTCCTCGAAGCCCGCCAGCACGAACACGCCGGCCTGCTCGACTTCCGCCAGGTAGGCCGTCTTGCCGTTGACGGTGCAGGTCATGGTGATGCCGAGGCTCACCTCGTACGCGCTGTCGTTCAGGCGCTGCACCTTCTGGCTCAGCTTCATCTGCAGGTCGGGCTGGCCCGGCTCGTTGAACACCTGCGGCGCGTTCGGGACCTCGAAGGACAGGTCCTTCACGTACAGCTTCTCGACCGCGAAGGTCGCGCCCATCTGCTGCGGGGCTTCGGCGGCCGGGGCCGCGCCATTCAGGGTTTCATCGGACATCGGTGACTCCAGGGGATGCGCCGGGGGCGCAAGGCAGGCGGAAAAGCGGGAAATTATTGCACGCGGGTGCGCGCACTGCCCGACGTGGGGACGCCGGCGCGGTTTGCCAAGGACGCGTCAGCGCTTGCCCTTGACCAGCGGCAGGTCGGCCGCCTGCCAGGCCTGGATCCCGCCCTCGAGCACGGCCACGTCGGTGAAACCGGCCTTGCGCAGGCGCCTGGCCGCGAAACTGGCGGTCTGGCCGACCTTGCAGACCATCACCACCGGCAGCGACTTCGCCGGCGCCAGCTGCTTGTTCTCGGGGTCGAACTGGGTCATCTGCACGTTCTTCGAGCCGGCGATGTGGCCCTTCTCGAAGTCCGAAGCGCCGCGCACGTCGACCAGCAGGGCGTTGCCGTGGTTGATCAGCGCGGTGACCTCGGCGGGGCCGAGGCGGCGGATGCCCGACAGCCGCCCGGCGATCTCGTTGTAGATCAGGGCAACGGTCAGGCCGCCCAGCGCCAGCGACAGGTAGGGGTGGCGGCCGGCGAAGGCCATCAGTTCGGCAAGGGTCACGCGGCGGCTCGGGATCGGGGGGCGGGCGCGGATTGTACCCGCTGGGGCCGCAGGGGGCCGGGGCTCAGCGATCGTCCCAGAGGTCCGGCAGGCCGCTCACCAGCCACCAGGTCTTGGCCGCCTCGTCGTAGCGCCAGCGCTCGCGGTAGCGGACGCTGCGCTCGGTGAGGGTGTTGCGGTTGATCACCCCGATCTCGACGTCGCGGACGACTTCGCCGCTGGCCAGGGTGGTGCCGCCGGTGTCGCGGTAGCCCGAGATCTGCACCTGCTTGTAGCGCGAGAAGTCGATGTCGGTGAGCGGATGCGCCTCGCGCACCTTGGGGTCGACCAGGTTCCACGCGCCCTCGAAGTCGCCCCAGCGGATCGCCGCGGAATAGGCGTACTGGATTTCGTCCAGCGCGGTGCCCTTGCTCGGGGCCTTCGGACAACCGGCCAGCAGGGCCAGGCAGCACAGCAACAGGCAGCGCAACAGCAGGCGGGACATCGCGACGCTCCTCGGGGGATGCCGCATCCTACCGCGTGCGCGGCCCGCGGCCGCGTCAGCCCTTGGCGATGGCCACGTAACGCGCGACCAGGGTGGCCGCGACGCCGCCGTCCGCGAGCTGGGTCCGCGCCTGGATGCGCACGCTGGCACGACCCTGCTGGCGCAGGACGTCGGCCAGGCCGGCGCCCTCGAGCGGATCGTCGAAGCCGGCATCCACCACCAGGTCTTCGAACACCGGCTTCAGGTAACGCACGCGGCTGTCGGCCACGTAGATGTCCGCGTCCAGCCCGGCCTCGGCCAGGGTCAGCGAGACGATGCCCCAGCCGGCGATGGTCATCAGCGAGGTCAGGCTGCCGCCGAACGCGCAGCCCTTGTCGTTGATGTTGGCCGCCAGCGGGGCGCGCAGGCGCAGCACGCCGGCGTCCCAAGCGTCGAGGCTGGGCTGCATGGCCGCGACCGGCGGCATCCCGGCGAAGTGTGCCGCGAGCGCGGCGAGCGATGGGGTCGTCGTCATCCGCACAGCGTGCCGGAGCCGATGGCCCTGTGCCAAGCTGGCGGGGATGCCGACGCTTGCGCCGCCCGAGCCGCCTACCGCCTGGACCGTACTGTCGCTGCGGCCGGCGGGCCAGCATGCGGGCCTGCGCGATGCCGCCGCGCGCGCCGGCTGGCGCCTGCTGGCGCTGTCCCCGCAACGGATCGCCCCGCGCGAGGAGGCCGGCACCCGCGGCGCCCTCGCCGCCGCGCTCGCCGCCGACGTCGTCGTGTTCACCAGCCCGAACGCGGTGCGCTGCGCCGCGCGCCTGCACCGGCTGCGCGTGCGCCGCGGACAAGCGGTGCTCGCGGTGGGCGACGGCACCCGGCGCGCGCTGGCGAGGCTTGGCGTGGACGCGCAAGCGCCGCAGCGGATGGACAGCGAGGGCCTGCTCGCCCTGCCCGCCCTGCAACGGGTGCGCGGGCTGCGCGTCGGCCTGGTCACCGGGATCGGCGGCCGCGACCGCCTCGCGCCGGCCCTGCAGGCACGCGGCGCACGGGTGCTGCGCGCGGACGTCTATGCCCGCCTCGACCGGCCGATCCCAGGCGCACGCTGGGACGCGCTCGCCGCGTCGCTGGCGGCCGGGCAACGCTACTGGCTGGCGCTGAGCAGCGGCGATGCCTTGCAGGCCTGCCTTGCGCAGTGCCCGCCCGACGCGCGCGAGCGCTTGCTCGCGCTGCCGGTGGTCGCTGCCAGCGCGCGGCTGCTGGCGACCGCACGCGAAGCCGGTTTCGCGCGGGTGCACGCGGCGACCAGTGCCCGCCCGGCCGCGCTCGTCGACGCCGCGCGCGAGGCCTTCGGCTAGCATCCGCGCGTGGACGCTCCTTCCCCCAGCCCACCCCGCCGCTCGCGCGCCGGCAGCCTGTTGCTGCTGGCCCTGGTACTCCTCGCGCTCGCCGCCGCCGGCGGCTGGGCCTGGCAGCATTGGCAGCAGGCCCAGGCGCGCGCGTCCGCCGCCGCCGACGCCCGCCAGTCCGCCATGGCCGCGCGCCTCGACGCATTGCGCGCGGCGCAGCGCGCGCAGGCGCAGCGCCTGCAACAGGCCGAAGCCACCAACCGCCTGCTGCGCGACGAATTGCTCGGCATCGGCCAGCGCGCGGCCCTGCTGGAGGACAGCGTGTCGCGGCTCGCCGACCCCGACCGCCACGGCGCGCAGGCCTTGCGCCTGGACGAACTGGAACTGCTGCTGGCGATCGGCCAGCAACGCCTGCGCCTCGACGACGACGTGGAAGGTGCGCATCGCGCGCTCGCGCTGGCGGCCCCGCTGCTCGCCGGCATCGACGATCCCGCCTACCTCAGCCTGCGGCAGACCCTGGCGCAGGAACAGGCGGCACTCGACGCGCTGGGCCCGGATCCACGGCTGCGTGCGGCCACCCTGCTGGCGGGCCTCGAACGCGGGTTGCAGGCACCCGCGCCCACGCTCGCCGCCGGCGATCCGCAACGTCCCTGGTATGCGCGCCTGCTGGACCGCGTCGTCACGGTCCAGCCCACCGCCAGCGCGGGCTTGCGCGCCGGCACCGACCGCGAGGCCGCATTCGCCGCCGCGCAGGTCGACATTGCACTGGCGCGCGCCGCGATCGAGCGCCGCGACGGCGTTGCGCTGGGCCTGGCGCTGGACCGGATCGGCGCCTGGCAGCGGCGCCTGCTGGCCGGCTCGCCGATGCTGGCGGCGCAGCAGCGCGAGCTGGCGACGCTGCGCGCGCTCGCGTTGCGCCACGACAGCCCGTTGGCCGGCTCCAGCCTGCAACAACTGCGCGCCCTGCGCGGGCGCTGAGCGCTCACGCCGCGCTGCCGGCGCAGGTGCGATGCTCGCCCTCGCAATCCCCTTGCCGCAGGAGGCGCCATGACCCTGTTCCATCGCGTGCTGGCCTGGCTGGTGCTGGCCGTGCTCGGCGCCCTGCTGGCGCAGGTGCTGTTGCAGGACCCGGGCTACGTGCTGGTCCGCTTCCGCGGCATGGACTACACCACCACCGTGGCCGCCGGCATCGGCCTGCTGCTGGCGGCCGCGTTCGTGCTGGCGTTGCTGTGGATGCTGTTGCGGCTGCCGTTCCGCGCCTGGGCCCGGCATCGCGAACGCCAGGGCCGGGCGCGCCTGCTGGAAGGCCTGCTGGCCTACGAACGCGGCGAACATGCGCGCGCCGAGCGCCTGCTGGCGCAGGCTGCGGATGCCGGCGACCTTGAACCGGTCACCCGTGCGCTGGCGGTGCGTGCGGCCCGCGCCAACGGCGACGATGCCTCCGGCGAACGCCACCTCGCGGGGCTCGCGCAACGCCATCCCGCGGTGCGCGCCGTACTGTCGGCGGAGCGCGCGCTGCTAGCGGGCGATCCCGCCACTGCACTGGCCGCGCTGGACGCCGCCGAGGCGCAACCGCTGCCGCCACGTGGCCTGCTGCTGCGCGGCGATGCGCTGGCCGCGCTCGGACGCGGCTGGGAGGCCTATGGCTTGCTCGGCGCGTTGCGCCAACAACAGGCCGCAGATGCGACGACGCTGGAGGCGCTGCAGGCGCGTTGGGCGGAGGCCGGTTTGCAGCAGGCGACCGATGCCAATGCCCTCGCCGATCGCTGGGATGCGTTGCCGCCGGCGCTGCGCACCATGCCCGCGGTGGTGGCGGCCTACGCGCGCCGGGCCGCGGCGATGGGCTGGCACGATGCTGCCAGCGGACGCCTGGAGGATGCGCTCGATGCCGGCTGGGACCGCACGCTGGTCGCGCTCTACGGCAGCCTGCCGCTGGCGCGGCTCGAGCATCGGCGTGCGCGCCTCGAGCAGTGGTTGCAGGCGCGTCCGTCGGATCCCACCGCGCTGCTGGCGGTCGCCCGCGTCGCCCAGCAACAGGGGCACTGGCTGCAGGCGGACGCCTGGCTGCATCGCGCGATCGC
>ERZ1645185.1061-NODE-1061-length-11407-cov-7.093376_pt1 | contig 11407 bp, 8 predicted proteins | sample MGYA00575351_ERZ1645185 | MGnify/ENA primary metagenome ERZ1645185 (study PRJEB40838, sample SAMN11284767) | freshwater sediment metagenome | isolation source: river sediment | host: Sediment | place: India: Jana village, Kanpur | collected 2015-12-17 ... | reverse complement strand
GGGGGGGGGGGGGGGGTGCAGAGCCGCAAGGTGGAAGTGGGGTCGCAGGTTATGGCCGGACAGATCATTGCCACACTTGATCCCAGCGATTACGCATTGGCCGCGCGCGCGGCGCGTTCGCAACTGGCGGCGGCGGAAGCCGAGGCGAAACTGGCGGACGAAGATCTGAAACGCTTTACCGAACTGCGCGCGAAAAACTTCATCGCCCAGGCTGAACTGGACCGGCGCAGCACGACGGCGGTGGCAGCAGCAGCGCAGGTGCGTGCCCTGCGCGCCGAAGCTACGCGGCAGGGCAACCAGACCGACTACACGCAGCTGACTGTGCCGCACGCCGGCGTGCTGACGGCGGTGTCGTTCGAAGCCGGCCAGGTGGTGGCGGCGGGCCAGCCGGTGGCCCGGCTGGCGCAGGCGGGCGCGCGCGAGGTGCGCATCGACGTGCCGGAAAATGCGCTCGATGGCTTGCGCCGCGCGAAGGCGCTGAACGTGCGCCTGTGGTCGTCACCGGACAAGGTCTACGCTGGTCGACTGCGCGAACTCGCACCGATGGCCGACCCAGCGACCCGCACCTACGCCGCGCGGATTGCCCTTGCCGCGCCGGACGCGGCGGTGAAGCTGGGCATGACCGCGACCGTCGAGGTCGCTGCTGCCGCCGCGTCCAGCCTGTCGGTGGCGCAGAGCGCACTGTTCCGGGTGAACGGCCGGCCGGAAGTCTGGGTGGTGAACCCGCAGACCGGCGAAGTTTCCGCTCGCGCGGTGGAACTCGGCGTGCTCGACGGTGAACGTGCGGCCGTGCGCTCGGGGCTGGCAGTCGGAGAGTGGGTGGTGACGGCAGGCGTGCACAAGCTCGCCCCGGGTCAGCGCGTGCGGCTGGTCAAATGAGCGCGGCACCGCGCTTTACGCCCGGACCGGGCAATCTGTCGCGTTGGGCCATCGAACATCCGGCTCTGCTGCGCTTCCTGGTCGTACTTATCCTGCTGCTCGGCGTGCGTTCGTATTTCCATCTGGGCCAGGCCGAGGATCCGCCGTTCACCTTCAAGACCATGCTGATTCAAGCGCAGTGGCCGGGCGCGACGGCGCAGGAGGTGTCGGAGCAGCTCACCGAGCGGATCGAGAAGAAGCTGCAGGAAATGCCCGAACTGGATTACGTGCAGAGCTACGCCAAGGCGGGCGAGACCGCGCTGTTCGTGAATCTCAAGGAAACCGTGCGCGGTGCCGACGTCGCCGCGGCCTGGTACCAGGTGCGCAAGAAGATCGGCGATCTCAAGCCGCAGTTGCCGGTGGGGGTGCAGGGGCCGTTCTTCAACGACGAGTTCGGCGACACCTTCGGCTCGATCTACGCCTTTACCGGCGACGGCTTTTCGCGTGCCGAGCTGCGCCGCGTCGCCGAGGACGCGCAGCGCGAGGTGCGGCGGCTGCCCAACGTCGGCAAGGTCGAGCTGTTCGGGGTGGTGCCGGAGAAGATCTACGTCGAGGTGCCGGTGCAGAAGCTCGCCACCCTGCAGCTCACGCCGCAGCAGATCATGCAGGCGATACAGGAACAGAACGGCGTGGTGGCGAACGGCCGGGTGGAGAACGCCACGCTGTCGATTCCGCTGCGCGTGTCGGGGCCGTATTCCGACGTCGAGCGCCTGCGCGAGACCATCATCCGCGTCGGCGCCCGCAGCCTGCGGCTGGGCGACATTGCCGAGGTGACGCGGCGTTACGAGGATCCGCCGTCGGTCGAGATCCGCTCGCAGGGCGAACCCGCCGTGCTGCTGGGCGTGTCGCTGGCGGACGGCGACGACGTGCTCGCGCTCGGCCACGACGTCGAGGCGACGATGGCGGCGCTGCAGAAATCGCTGCCGGTCGGCCTGGAGATACAAAAAATCCACGATCAGCCCGGCATCGTCGCGCGCGCGGTCCGGCTGTTCATGCAGAGTTTCGTCGAGGCCGTCGCCATCGTGCTGGCGGTGACCTTCCTCGCACTGAAGTGGCGCGCCGGGCTGGTGGTCACGCTGTCCATCCCGGTGGTGCTGGCGATCACCTTCACCACGATGTGGTTCTTAGGCATCGACCTGCATCGCATCTCGACCGGCGCGCTCATCATCTCGCTGGGGCTGCTGGTGGACGACGCGATCATCGCGGTGGAAATGATGGCGCACAAGCTCGAGGCCGGCTGGAGCCGCTTCGAGGCCGCCACCTACGCGTTTCACTCGACCGCGTTTCCCATGCTCACCGGCACGCTGCTCACCGCCACGGCTTTCCTGCCGATCGCGCTCGCCAAGTCCATGGTCGGCGAATATACCTTCGCGATCTTCGCGGTGACGACGATCGCGCTGTTGTCGTCCTGGCTGGTCGCCGTCGTCGTCACCCCGTATTTCGGCCACCTGATCCTGAAACCGTCGCACCACGTGGAAGACGAGGACGCCACCTACCGCACGCCTTTCTATCGGCGTTTCCGCGCGGCGGTCGAATGGTGCCTGCGGCGGCGCTGGACGGTGATCGGGCTGACCGTCGTCGCCCTGGCCGTCGGCATCATGGCGATGCAGAAGGTGGAAAAGCAGTTCTTTCCGCAGTCCGACCGGCTGGAAATCCTGATCGAGATGTGGCTGCCCGAAGGCGCGTCCATCGAGGCCACGCACGCCGAGGCGGTGCGGCTGGAAGCGCTGCTGCGCCGTGACGCGGACGTGGCGCATGTGCTGAACTACATCGGCCAGGGCGCGCCGCGCTTCGTGCTGGGGCTGGACCAGCGGCTGGCCAATCGCAATTTCGCGCAGCTGGTGGTGATCGCGAAGGACGTGCCGGCGCGCGAGCGCGAGATCGCGCGCATCCGCAAGCTGTTCGAGTCGGATTTTCCCAACGTGCGCGGGCGCGCGGTGCGCTTCGAATACGGCCCGCCGGCAGGCTATCCGGTGCAGTATCGTCTGTCCGGCAGCGACATTCCCCGGCTCAAGCTTGAAGCCGAGAAGCTGCGCCGCATCGTGGTGGCGAATCCGCAGGTGACGGCGGTGAACCTCGACTGGAACGAGCAGTCGCTGGCCGTGAAGGCGCAACTCGACCAGGACAAGATCAAGGCGCTGGGCCTGAGCTCGGATCTGGTCGGTAGGCTCGTCGCCTTGCAACTGTCCGGCGCAACCGTTACCCAGTTTCGCGAGAACGACCTGCTGATCGACGTGGTGCTGCGCACGCCGCGCGCCGAACACCGCGATGTCGACGCGCTCGCCGCGCTGCCCATCGGCAGCTTCAACGGCCAGAGCGTGACGCTCGGACAGATCGCCCGCTTCGCGCCGGCGTTCGAGGACGGCGTGATCTGGCGACGCGACCGTCTGCCGACGATCGCGGTGCGCGGCGACCCGGTCGGTGCGACCCAGCCCGCTTCCATCGTCGCCGAGCTCGCGCCGCAGATCGACGCCTTTCGCGCCGCGTTGCCGTCCGGGTTCCGGCTGGAAGTCGGCGGCCCGGTCGAGTCCAGCGCCAAGGCCAACGCCGCCATCGCCGCCTCGTGGCCGCTGATCGTGATCGTCACCTTCACCCTGCTGATGCTGCAACTGGGCAGTTTTTCCCGGTCCATGCTGGTGGTGCTGACCGCCCCGCTGGGGATCATCGGCGTGGCCATCGCGCTCCTGGTGAGCGGCCGGCCGATGGGCTTTGTCGCGCTGCTCGGCATCATTTCGCTGGCCGGCATGATCATGCGCAACTCGGTGATCCTGGTCGACCAGATCCGCCAGGACATCGACCGTGGCCTGTCGCAATGGGACGCCATCGTCGAATCGACCGTGCGGCGCATGCGGCCGATCAGTCTCACCGCCGCTGCCGCCGTGCTGGCGATGATCCCGCTGTCACGCTCCATTTTTTGGGGCCCGATGGCGGTGGCGGTGATGGGTGGCCTGATCGCAGCGACTTTCCTCACGTTGTTCTTCCTGCCGGCCCTGTATGCGGCGTGGTTCAGGGTAAGGCATGAAGCAGACCGCGCAGGCGAGGGAGCTGCATGAAAACAGCCTGGCTGGGACTGGCGCTGATCCTGTCGGGGTGTGCCGGACTGCAGTCGTCCGACCCCGCCTCGCCGTATTACGCCTATTCGACTGGATGGAGGGTGGAACTGAATCAGCCGCTGACCATTCCTGCCGATGCCGCGACAGTGCGTCTGCAATATGGCCGGACCGTGCCGCGTAATGGCGTGCAGGACGCCGACCCCTTCTGTGTGGTGGAACTGAATACCGTGCGTGATACGCCGCAGATACTCGCGCCGGGTCGCTTCGAAATCGTGCGGGTGATGCGTACCGTGAGTCCGCTCGCTGCTGCGGCATCGCCGTTCCGGCGGGTGAATCTGGGAGACGATGGCGAACCCAGCTTCCTGTATTTCATTACCGAGTTCCAGTTGCGCGACCCCACGCAGCCCGATCTGCGCAGTATGCACTGCGCCTGGAACCAGATGGCACCTGGCAATCGCGCACTGATGCGCCACCTGAGCCTGGCGGAGATACAGGATGCCCTGGGGCAATGGATGACTTTCGAATCGGCAAGGAGCGCGCAATGAGTACACGCAGCACCCGTATTCCACCCGACAGCCGGGTGGCGCTTTCGGACTGGGATCCGGACGATGACTCCATCATTGACGGCAAGAAATCGGCGGCGCGCGAACGGCTCGATGCAGACCGTGCGCGGCTTGAAACCCTTCAGGAGCTACTTTACGCAGAGGGAAAGCACAAGCTTCTGGTGGTGCTGCAGGCGATGGATACGGCGGGCAAGGATTCGACCATCCGCCATGTGTTCCAGGGCGTCGACCCGCTGGGGGTGCGGGTGGCGAGCTTCAAGGCTCCGACTGCGCACGAACTCGCGCACGATTACCTGTGGCGGGTGCACCAGAAAGTCCCGGCCCAGGGCGAAATTGTGATCTTCAACCGCTCGCATTACGAAGACGTGCTGATCACGCGCGTGAACGGCTGGATCGATGCGGAGGAGTGCGCACGCCGCTACCGGCACATCAATGCATTCGAGCGGATGCTGACGGAAACCGGCACGACCCTCCTCAAGTTCTATCTGAACATCTCGAAAGACGAGCAGAAGAAGCGGCTGGAAGAACGCCGCGACACTCCCGAGAAACAGTGGAAATTCCAGCCCGCCGATCTGGCGGTGCGGGCGCAGTGGGACGATTACATGCGCGCCTACGAGGACGCGCTGTCGGCGACCAGCACCGACTGCGCGCCGTGGCATGTGATTCCCGCCAACAGCAAGCTGGCGCGCAACCTCACGGTGTCGCGCATCCTCATCGATACGCTGGAAGGCCTGAAGATGCGTTACCCGCCCGCGCCCGAAGGCGTGGAAAAGACCGTCATCGACTGATTACTTGATGAGGGTGAGATGGGCGCTGCGCGTGGCACGGGGTGCGCCCTGCGCCTGCCAGCCCGGGAAGGCCTCGGGGCGATGAACGTGATAGCCCTGCAGGTAGTCGACGCCGATTTCACCCAGCAGTGCAGCCATCTCGGCGTTTTCGACCTGTTCGGCAATGGAGTGCATGCCGAAATCGCGTGCCAGCTGGGCAATGGAGCGGACGATGGCCTGGTCGCGGTCGTCGTCGAGCATGCCGCGCACGAACGCACCGTCGATTTTGAGGTAATCCGCAGGCAGGTGCTTGAGGTAGAAGAACGAGGACGCATCCCGGCCAAAGTCGTCGAGCGCGAACTGGCAGCCGCGCGGCCGCAGGCCCTGGATCAGGCGCTGGGCGTCTTCCAGGTTGACCACGGCGGCGGTTTCGGTGACCTCGAAGCCGATGCGTTCGCCCGCCACGCCGTACTGGTCGAGGAGGGCACAGACGACGTCGAGGAAGGATTCGTCGGCCACGGTCTTGCCCGAGAGGTTGATGAAATACACGGCCTGGTCGTCCGGACGCGAGGCCAGGTAGGTGATGACGGTTTCCACCATCCAGCGGTCGAGGATGGGAGCTTGGCCGTAGCGTTCCAGCGCGGACAGCAGCTTGGCCGGGCCTTCGATCACGCCGTTGCGCTGCCAGCGGATGAGAACCTCGTAATGCGGTTGGCCGTTGCCGGAGGTGGGCTGGATGAGCTGGCGATACGGCAGGAACTGGTTGGCTTCGAGCGCTTGCGCAAAGTCGGCAGCCCAGCCCATTTCGGCTTCCAGCCGGCGGAAACCCACTTCGTCGGCCTCGTACATCATCACCCGGCCGCTGCCTTCGGATTTGGCGCGATAGCAGGCCATGTCGGCCTGCACCATGATGTCACCCGCAGAACTGGCCTCGCGGGTGATGAGTGCGATGCCGGCGCAGGCACCGAGGGTGAAGCGACGGCCCTTGTGTTCGAAACGGAAATCGCGGATGCGCTGCACCAGCGTGCGGCAGAGTCGCATGGCTTCGTCGGCGGGCGTGTCGAACAGGATGAGCCCGAATTCGTCGCCGCCGAGCCGGCCCAGATAGGCATGGCTGGGCAACGCCGCGCGCATGGTCTGGGCAATGTCCTGCAGCAGGCCGTCGCCTACCGCGTGGCCGCAGGTGTCGTTGACGAGCTTGAACTGATCCAGGTCGATGTAGCAGAAGGCGTGCTGCAGGGCCTCTTCGCGTGCGGTGCGCAGCGCGCGGACGAGCCGGCCCTCGACAGCACGGCGGTTGGGGAGTTTGGTGAGCGTGTCGTGGTAGGCCATGTCACGCAGGTTGTCGAGCAGCTGCTTCTTCTCGGTTTCGTCGCGCAGCACGTAGACCGCGCCAAAGCCGCCGTTGCCGGTGAGTGGCGCGCAGCTGTAGCTGATGGTGAGGATCTGGCCGGACCGGGTATACAGGCGGGCCGAGCCGTTCTTGCCCATGCGCGGCGACTGCGCGTCGAGGAAGCAGGTCGGCATGTCGTCCTCGCTGCTGGCGCGATCGAGCGTCATCAGTTCGCGCAGCGGCCGGCCTTCGGCTTCTTCCTGGGCCGCGCCGAGCATGCTTTCGGCGCTGGGGTTGAGGTAGACGATGTGGTTGCGTCCGTCGGTGACGATGACGGCATCGTCGATGGACTGGAGGGTGACCTGCCAGCGCTCTTTCTCCGCTTCGATGGCGGCCTCGCCGAGCTTGCGCTGGGTGATGTCGAACCGGATCGACAGATATTTTTGCGGCTGGCCATCTTCGCCGAGCAAGGGCAGGATGGTGGTGGCTTGCCAGATGGGCCGGCCGTCTCGGCTTCGGTTGCACAGTTCGCCCTGCCAGGTGTGACCGGCTGAAATGGTCTGCCAGAGCGTCTGGAAAAAGGCCGGGTCGTGCCAGCCCGAATTGAGAATGCGGTGGTTCTGGCCTATGAGTTGTTCGCGCGTATAGCCGCTGAGCACACAGAACAGTTCATTGACGTAGGTGATCGTGCCATCGAGATCAGCCTCGGCGACGGCAGCGGCGCTGTCCAGCGCTTTCTGCTGCTCACCCAGGGTGAGCAGTGAGCGTTCGAGCGCGGCATTCATGTAGTTGAAACCGCGCAGGGCATCGCGCAGTTCCGGTGGGTTGCCCTGGCCAACGGGGACACGCAGGCTGTAATCGCCCGATTCGACCTGTTGCGCGGCAACGCGCAGGGTGGCGAGTCCCCGCAGGTTGATTTTGAGCAGCACATGGATCAACCCGCCCAGCAAGATGAACGCGCCGCCGAGCACCGCGAACAGTCGGGTGGCGAGATGCCAGAGGAAATCCTCGTAGGCATGGGCCGTAGGCTGGACCGACAGCGTACCGTAGGTCTTCTCCGCCACGACCACCGGGCGGGACAGTCGGGGAGCCTGGAGGTCGAGGAGGCGTGCAAACCACTCCGGTCGTTCGGCCGGGATGTCCTTCATCGCTTCTCGCACGCTGAAGCCGTCCGTGGCCAGGTATTCGATGGCCAGCAGGTTGCCCTGGGCGACCGGCGGCAGCAGGCGTTCACGCAGGCCGACATGGTCATCGACGATGGCTGCATCGGCTGCCAGCTGGGTGAGCGCGGCGAGCTGGGCGGCAGCCTGCACGCGCAGGGCATTGTTCGCATCCTGACGGGCAATGTTGACGATCTGATTCCCGGTCAGCACGAACAGCGCGAGCATCACCAGCAGAACCGCTGCCATGACGCGTCCGCGCGTGCCGAGCCTGTCCAGGGGGGTGTCGCGCGTCAGCCGCGGGACGGGAGTGGGGGCATTCATGGCTGCTGAATCGGCCATAACCGGCAAACCTGAAGGGAAAGTAAACCCTTGTGGAACAAGGGCTTCTGGGTTTCGGCCCGTGCTGTCAGGGTTTGCGGCGTGCGCGCGGGTGCGCCTGGTCGTAACTCCGGGCGAGATGCTGCCAGTCGAGGTGGGTGTAGACCTGGGTGGTGGAGATGCTGGCATGGCCCAGCAGCTCCTGCACCGCGCGCAGGTCGCCGGAAGATTGCAATACGTGGGTGGCGAAGGCGTGCCGCAACAGGTGCGGATGGACATGTTGCGGCAGGCCCGCACGGATGGCCCAGCGTTCCAGTCGCAGCTGCACGCCACGCGGCGTGATGCGGGTGCCGCGCTGGTTGATGAACAGGGCCTTCACGCCGTCCCGGGCCTGCTGCTGGCGCAAGGGCAACCAGGCCAGGAGTGCGGTGCGGGCCTGGCTGCCGACGGGCACGATGCGGGTTTTGTTGCCCTTGCCGGTGACGCGTGCCTCGCCCGCCGTGAAATCGACATCGGCGAGATCCAGGCCCACGACTTCGGCGAGTCGCAGACCGCTGGAATAAATCAGCTCGAACAGGGCGCGATCACGGATCTCCAGCGCATCGTCGGGCGGATGGTCGAGCAGTTGCGCGCAGGCATCGGGCGACAGCACCTCGGGCAGGGCCCGGGCGGCCTTGGGGGGGCGCAGGCCCACACAGGGATTCGCGGCAAACCCCAGCCGGCGGCAGGCAAAGGCATAAAAACCCCGCCAGCTCGACAGATGCCGGGCCACACTGCGCGGCGACAGGTTGCCGGCACGCAGCCGCACGATGGCGCGGCGGATGTCGTCTACTGTCAGGGCATCGAGGGGGTGACCGTCGGTGTGGGCGACGAGCTTGCCGAGGTCGCGCCGGGCAGCGGCAAGGGTATGCGGGGAGAGCCGCCGTTCGGCGGCGAGGTAGGTCAGATAGGTGTCGATTGCGGCGGGGATCAAGTCTGCATCCGCGTCAGGGCGGCGGCCAGCACCTGGCCCAGCCGCACCAGATAGAGGGTGCCCATGCCGGCGTAGAAGCGCTTGTCCTCTTCCGAGGCGAGCACCAGCAGGCCCAGCGCGGGGCTGGTTGCCGACAGGCGCAGCGGAATGCAGGCAAAGCTCTTGAGGTGCGGCGACACGTCTCCGAACCAGTCACTGGCCTGCGGTACCGCCAGCACGCCGCAGACCGGCTGCAAGAGCGTGGTGATGCCGGTGACCGCGTCGGCCGCGAGCGACCCGTCGGCCAGCAATCGCATGGCGTGGTGCGGCACGGCGAATCCTTCGCGTAGATGCAGGGCCAGCACGCCGGTAAGGTCGTCGGCGGTGCGGGCCGACACCAGCGCCAGCGTCAGGGCGTGCAGCTTTTCGGAGATGCCGTCGTTCTCTTCACCGAACTGGATCAGTTCGGCCAGCTTGTTTTCCAGCATGCGCACCTTGTCGCGCATGGCGATGAGCTGGCGTTCGCTCATCGATACCGCATGGGTGCCATGCGGATGGGGAATGTTCAGATCAGCCAGCAGGGTGGGAAATTCGTTGAAGAAATTCGGATTGCGGGTGAGGAAGTCGGCGATGGCCTGCTTGTCCATAGTGGGCGCGTCCATTGAGAGTGTGTCCATTAGAGTTCCAGTTCTCCTTCGAATACGGTGACAGCCGGGCCGGTCATGGCGACGGACTGGCCCATGCCGGGCCAGGCGATGAGCAGATCGCCGCCCCGCGTGTGCACGCTGACCGGGCTTTTCAGCCAGCCCTGGCGAATGCCGGCGACAGCGGCGGCGCAGGCCCCCGTGCCGCAGGCCAGTGTTTCACCGGCCCCGCGCTCGAATACGCGCAGGCGGATGTCGTGCTCGGTCAGCACCTGCATGAAACCGGCGTTGACGCGACGGGGAAAACGCGCGTGGGCCTCGATCGCTGCACCGAGGATGTCCACCGGTGCACTGTCGAGATCGTTCACGCGCAGGACGGCGTGCGGATTGCCCATCGACAGGACGGCGACCTCGACGACATGCTGGCCCACCTTGAGCGGATAGGTGAGCGCTTCGGCGTCGGCGATGAAGGGGATGTCTGCCGGTGCGAAACGCGGTGCGCCCATGTCGACCCTGACCAGTCCGTTGTCGAGCAGGCAGGGTTCGATCACGCCCGAGGCGGTTTCCACGCGGATCGCGGTCTGGGTGGTGAGGCCCTGGTCGTGGACGAAGCGGACGAAGCAGCGCGCCCCGTTGCCACATTGTTCGACCTCGCCGCCGTCGGCATTGAAGATGCGGTAGCGGAAATCGATGTCCGGCCGTGTCGCCGCCTCGACCAGCAGGATCTGGTCACAGCCCACGCCAAAGTGGCGGTCGGCGATGCGGCGGCAGGTTTCGGGCGTGAGGGCGAGACGCTGGCGCACGCCGTCGAAGACGACGAAATCGTTGCCGAGGCCCTGCATCTTGGTGAAGCGTACGCGTGTGCTCATGCGGTTTTGAGCCTGAAGTCATTCCGGGTGATGCGGCACGCCGCCTCCCCCGTCGAGCCGGTTTCACGTCTGAATAGAGGTGCCGGTGGGCGGGCGAGGGCGGCGGAACGCAGGTTGCCGTCAAGTGTAGCGTCAGGTGGGCGAGGGCGATAGCGGACCCTTGCCGGCTGCATGGGCGTGCGGCGCGCGGATGCTCCGGGCCGGGACCGGATCACAGTGTTTTTTCCATTACGTGATCGTCCATCACATGGCCGTTGCCAATGTCGAACACCCGCGATTCCACAATGTGGAAGCCGTATTTTTCGTATGCGCGTATTGCCTGCGCGTTGCCCCGGTTGACTTGCAGGCGCAGGACGCACAGGCCTTGCGTGCGTGCCCAGTCGGCACAGGCGCGCAACAGGGCTGTGCCCAGGCCAAGGCGTTGTCGCTCGGGATGGACGTAGAGCTTGTCGAGCTTGGCAGCGGTTGCGTCGCCATACACATGCGCGAATCCGTCAGGCGGGAACCCCATGACCCACCAGGCGTGGCGCGGGTTGTTGAGCTGGCTGCGGATGCGGGCGGTGGCGTACCGATCGGCCAGCATGGCGTCGATCTGGGCCTGGCTGATCAGGGCCGGATAGGTGGCCTGCCACACCGTGCGCGCCAGTGCGGCAACGGCGTCGACCTCATCGGGCGTCAGACGGCGCGGCACGTCAGTCATAGAGGCTGGCTTCACCTGCCGGCCGGGTCTTGAAGCGCCGGTGCAGCCACAGGTATTGCGCCGGCATCTCGCGAATGCGGTCTTCGATGAAGGTGTTCATGCGCGCCACGTCGGCGTCGAGGTCGCC
>ERZ1645185.1060-NODE-1060-length-11410-cov-27.495465_pt1 | contig 11410 bp, 13 predicted proteins | sample MGYA00575351_ERZ1645185 | MGnify/ENA primary metagenome ERZ1645185 (study PRJEB40838, sample SAMN11284767) | freshwater sediment metagenome | isolation source: river sediment | host: Sediment | place: India: Jana village, Kanpur | collected 2015-12-17 ... | reverse complement strand
TACCTGCAGCTCGGCGCCAAGCCGCGCATGGCCATCCTGCGCGAGCAGGGCGTCAACAGCCATTACGAAATGGCGGCAGCCTTCGACCGTGCCGGGTTTGCTTCGGTCGACGTGCATATGAGCGACATCCTGTCGGGTCGCGTCAATCTCAAGGATTTCAAGGGTCTCGTCGCCTGCGGCGGCTTCTCGTATGGCGACGTGCTGGGCGCCGGTCAGGGATGGGCCAAGACCATCCTGATGCACGAAGGCTGCCGCGACGAGTTTGCCGAATTCTTCAACCGCAAGGACACCTTTGCCTTGGGCGTCTGCAACGGCTGCCAGATGATGAGCGCACTCAAGTCGCTGATCCCGGGTGCCGAACACTGGCCGGCTTTCCGCCGCAACAAGGTCGAGCAGTTCGAAGCCCGCTTCGTGATGACCGAAGTCCTCGATTCGCCGTCGCTGTTCTTCAACGGCATGGAAGGTTCGCTGATTCCCATCGTCGTTTCGCACGGCGAAGGGCGCGCGGTGTTTGCCAACGATGCCGACAAGGCGGGCGTGCTGTCGGCGCTGCGCTACGTCGATAACAAGGGCGAAGCCACCGAGGTTTATCCGTACAACCCGAACGGTTCGCCGGGAGGCCTGACCGGCGTGACCACCGCCGATGGCCGTTTCACGATCATGATGCCGCACCCGGAACGCGTGTTCCGCAGCGTCCAGATGTCGTGGGCGCCGAAGGACTGGCTGGCGGGCGAGGGCGATTCGCCATGGATGCGGATGTTCCGCAACGCGCGGCGCTGGATTTCTTGATCCTTTGATCCGGACCGTCGTCCGCGACGGACGAGTCCCTGCGGGCGGGCCAGACGGGTGCGTGGTGGGCGTTCGATGCCGCTCTGGCGACGTGAACTGGACTCCGCTGGCCGGGCGAGGGGATACTTCCAGTCATGCGGTATGGAATTGCAACCCTCGCCCTGATTGCTTCCCTATTGGCAGCCCGGGATGGTGCCTGTGAAGAGCGCTGGGAGTACCTCGGCGATGTCGCGGCGACGGCGGCCCGGCCGGCCGGTCGCTTGAGCATCAACCTGGACAGCCTGCGCAAGCGTTCCGGGCATTTCGAGATCTGGGAAAAGATCGAGTACCTGCCAGGTGGGGCGCGCCGAGAGACTGGCGACGGCGGCACTCCAGCGACGATGCACCTGACCCTGTGGGCGCTGCGTTGCCGCTTCGGGGAAATGGCCAAGGTCACTGAGGGCGCCCCCGGCGCCTTCGAGCCGCGTATCCGGACGCTGCGCTTCTACATGCCGTTGCCGGGCGGCGCAGACGCTGCGGTCATCGATGCGGCTTGTGGCGAGGCGCGGCGCATCGCTACCGAGCGGCGGGGGGCCATGCCCGAGGCTTCCGTTCGTGAGGCACCGGACGCCGGAAAGGGACTGGAGGCACCGCCAACATTGTCGAATTTCGATGAATTCGGCGAGGGCGACGAATAAGGAGCGGGTGCTGGCAACGGGGCATGCACCCGCCGTATCCAATCCTGTTGCCGCTGTTCAGTTGGGGGCCTTGCGCCAGCCGCGGGATATCATGCAGGCCTCCATGCGGCGCACGCTTTCCTTGGTCACGTAGCCGTCCACACCGGGATAGATCAGCTGCTTGCAATACTTGATGTCGTAGTCGTATTCGGCTTGGCTGGCGCCTTCCTTCTCCCAGCGCCAGTCAGGGAACAGCGCACACCCGCCGAGGAGGGCGACGCAGGACAGCAGCAAGGCGTGCCGCACGCGCACAAGCGGCAGGGTCGGGAGCGGCATAGCGGTGCGATCAGCCGCCGGACGGTTCGCGCAGGCGGTCGAGTCCGGCCACGACACGATGTGCGGCTTCATTCAGTTCGGGAAGCAGTAGGTCGGCTTCATCCCCGAGCCCATTGTTGCTCAGGTCGATGATCTCGTCGGCGAGACCGTGGAAGAGTTCATGAGCCACGAGAAGCTGAAGCAGTGCCGGGGATTGCCCGGCGTCGCCCAAGGCTTGGCGCAATTCCAGTGCCAGCGTACAGCTTCGATGTTCGGACAGGGGCATGTCGGCATAATCCCCGCCTGCGAAAGCGTTCAGGAACTGGCGCCGCCATTGGTTGTGCTTGCGGATGGCCGCGTCGATGTCGATGCGCGACATTCCTTCTCCCGTGACATGGTGGCCGGGAAGACACCGGCCTGCGAACCGGATTATGCCCGAGCATGGGCGGCAGGCAAGCGCCGGGTTGCCGGGGCCGAATTGGCGTTCGGCCAACCCGAACGCCAGACTCGTCGCGAAGTCGGAAAACCGGCCTTCGGGAATGTCGACCGCAAACCGGTCAGGACGTATGGCGGCGGCCTCGGCGCCAGCAAGCCGGTGTCGTCAGGGCCGCAAGGTCGGGGCCGCGCTCGGCGAAAATGGCCCGGGCGATGGCGAGGCGCTCCTGTTCTTCGTTGCACACGCCGGCGATCCGATTGAACCAGATTTGCAGTTGCTTCATGTTCGTGTCTCCTTGCGTCGATGGGGTGTTGATGGGTAGCTGTACGGATATACAGTTAAATGAGTTTGGCCGCAGGATATCCAATAACTGTTGAAATGTACAGTATTCGATTTTTTGGCGCGCGCAGGTAGCCTTCTTGCCTTGATCGCTATCTGTTCATGCCAATGCCAAGACCCAGACGCCCCTGGATGCCGGCGATAGGAATGCTCGCTACGTATGTCGGCCGGACTCGCCGGCAGATGCGCAACGTGCGCGTCCTGGCCGAAGCCTCGGGTGGCCGCATGCTGGTTGAGGCGATCGGACGCCGCGGCGTCCCGGTGCGCTTCACCGTCAAACGCGAGAATCTCGTTCCGCCGGCGCCAGACCTCTTCGACTGAACGCAGGACGCTTCCGCACTCGGTGCCAGTCTCCGGGACGGCACGAGTGACCGCGAACTACGGTATCATTCCCGTTTTTTCGGGCGCCACCGGGTGTCCGGCGACCGCACTACAAGGGTTTGTCTCGTCATGTTCGACGCAGTCCGCAACAACAAACGTATCGTCCAGATTTTCCTCGCGCTGATCGCGCTGCCGTTCGCCTTCTTCGGGGTCGAGTCCTACGTGCGCAACGTCGGGACCGGCGACGATGTGGCGAGTATCGGCGACATCAAGATCACGCAGCAGCAGTTCCAGCAGTCGCTGCGGGAGCAGCAGGAACGCCTGCGTGCCCAGGCTGGCGGGCAGCTGGATCCCAAACTGCTCGATACCCCGGCAGCACGCAAGGCCATCCTCGATGACCTCGTCGACCAGCGCCTGCTGATGCTCGAAGCATCCAAGCGCAACATGTTCGCGAGCGACGATGCGATCCGCCGCGCCATTGGTTCGATCGATGCCTTCCGCGTGGATGGAAAGTTCTCCCCCGAGCGCTACGAGGCGCTGCTCAAGGCGCAGGGCATGACCCCGGCCGGGTTCGAGGCGCAGCTCCGCCAGGACCTCACGCTGCAGCAGCTGGCTGGGTCGGTCGGGCAGTCCGGGCTGGTCGCGCGCACGGTCAGTGACCGCGTGCTCGCCATGCAGTCCGAAAAGCGGGATATCCAGGAATTCCGTATCGGCGTCGACGCCTACCTCGACAAGGTCAAGCTGGCCGATGGTGCGGCGCGCAAGTTCTACGATGAAAACCCGAAACAATTCGAGACGCCGGAGCAGGCCCGCGTCGAGTTCGTGGTCCTTTCGATGGAGTCGATCGGCGCCCAGCTGGCGGTCAGCGATGCCGAAGTCAAGGCCTGGTTCGATGGTCACAAGGACCGCTATGTCCAGCCCGAGGAGCGCAGGGCCAGCCATATCCTGATTGCATCCGAAAAACTCGGCAAGGACAAGGCGCGGGCCCGTGCCGAGGAAATTCTTGCCGAAGTCCGCAAGAACCCGGCAGCGTTCGCCGAACTCGCGAAGAAAAATTCGGATGATCCCGGCTCTGCAGCCAAGGGCGGCGACCTCGGTTTCTTCGGCCGCGGTATGATGGTCAAGCCGTTCGAGGACGCCACCTTCGGCCTCAAGGACGGGGAAATCTCCGGTGTCGTCGAGTCGGACTTCGGATTCCATATCATCAAGCTCACCGGCGTCCATGCCGCCAAGGAAAAGCCTCTCGCCGAGGTCAAGGGCGAGATCGAGGAGGAACTCAAGAAGGCGGCCGCTTCGCGCAAGTTTGCGGAGGCCGCCGAATCCTTCGCCAACCTCGTCTACGAACAGTCGGACAGCCTCAAGCCGGCTGCCGAGAAGTTCAAGCTCGCGGTCCAGACGTCGGGCTGGATCAACCGCCAGGCCAACCCGGCCAATGGCCCGCTAGGCAATGAGAAGGTCCTGGCGGCACTGTTTTCCGAGGATTCGCTCAAGAACAAGCGCAATACCGAGGCAGTCGAGATCGGCCCGAACACCCTGGTGGCCGCGCGCGTCGTCGATTACAAGCCGGCGGCGCAGGTGCCTTTCGACAGCGTCGCCGCCAGCATTGAAAACCTTCTGCGCCGCCAGGAGGCACAGGCCATGGCACGCAAGGACGGTGAAGCGCGCCTCGAGGCGCTGCGCAAGGGCGAGGACTCCCTGGCCTGGGGTGGCGTCAAGAGTGTCTCGCGCCTCGACCCGCGCCCACTTCCGCCACCGGCGGTGTCCGCCGTGTTCCGAATGGATACCGAGAAACTACCCGCCTATACCGGCGTGGAACTGCCGGGTGGTGGCTACGCGCTGTTCAGGATGAGCAAGGTCGAAGCCGGCCCGGCACTCGACGAAGCGCGCAAGCAGGCTATGCTGCGCCAGCTGAGCACGATCGGGGCGCAGGAGGAGGTGCAGGCCTACCTGGCGGCGCTGCGCGCGCGCTACAAAGTCGAGATCAACAAGCAGGCGCTCGAGGCCAAGGAACGCTGATACCGATTTCCAAGCGGAAAAAAACGCCGATCTCAGGATCGGCGTTTTTGCTGGTGTGGCGCGGTCGACCGCGCCCGGGCGTCCGGTCAGGCCGGCAGTGGCTCCGCGTTGCCGAGCGCGGTGGTATTCATGCCGCCATCGACGTACATGATTTCACCAGTGATGCCGCTCGCCAGGTCGGAGAGCAGGAAGGCGGCAGCATTCCCGACTTCGTCGATGGTCACGTTGCGGCGCAGCGGGGCATGGTGCGCGTTGTAGGCGAGCAGCTTGCCGAAGTTGCCGATGCCGGAGGCGGCCAGGGTCTTGATCGGGCCGGCCGAAATCGCGTTGGCGCGGATGCCTTCGGGGCCGAGCGAGAAGGCAAGGTAGCGCGTTGCGGCCTCCAGGCTGGCCTTGGCCAGGCCCATGGTGTTGTAGTTGGGCATGGTGCGCTCGGCGCCGAGGTAGGAGAGGGCGAGCAGCGACGCCTTGCGGCCCTGCATCATCGGTCGGGCGCCCTTGGCCAGTGCGGCATAGCTGTAGGACGAGATGTCGTGGGCGATGCGGAAGGCCTCGCGCGAGATGCCATTCAGGAAATCGCCTTCGATCGCCTCGGTCGGTGCGTAGGCGATGGAATGGACGAGCCCGTCAAGGCCGTCCCAGCGCTTGGCCAGTTCGACAAAGAGGGTATCGATCTGCTCGTCGCTCGAGACGTCGAGCGGGATGGTGATGTCGCTGCCGAATTCTGCGGCAAACTTCTTGATGCGGTCTTCGAAACGCTCGCTCTGGTAGGTGAAGGCAAGCTGAGCGCCTTCACGGTGGCAGGCCTTGGCGATGCCGTACGCGATCGAGTGCTTCGACAGCAGCCCGGTGATCAGGATTTTCTTGTCGGCGAGAAAGCCCATGTGTGTTCTCCCTGCAGTTTTATCCGGGAGATTATAACCGGAAGGGGGCGATGACGGCCCTTTCCGGCCGATGGGTCACATGTTCGGGTAGGTCGGCCCCTCGCCGCCCTGCGGCACGACCCAGTTGATGTTCTGGGTCGGATCCTTGATGTCGCAGGTCTTGCAATGCACGCAGTTCTGCGCGTTGATCTGCAGGCGAGGCGTCCCGGCGTCGTCGTGCAGGATCTCGTAGACGCCGGCCGGGCAGAAACGCTGTTCCGGCGCGTCGTACTGCGCCAGGTTGACGGCGACCGGCACCGTGGTGTCCTTCAACTGCAGGTGGCAGGGCTGATCTTCCTCGTGGTTGGTCGAAGAGAGGAAGACCGACGACAGGCGGTCGAAGGTCAGGACGCCGTCCGGCTTGGGGTAGTCGATCTTTGGACATTCGGCAGCCGGTTTGAGCTTGGCGTGGTCGGGCGTCTTGTTGCGCAACGTCCAGGGGGCCTTGCCGCCGAAGACGATCTGGTCGATTCCGAACATCAGCGAGCCCATTTTCAGGCCCTTGTTCATCCATGGCTTGAAGTTACGTGACTTGTGAAGTTCATCGTGCAACCAACTGTTTTTGAATGATTCAGGGTAGGACGAAAGCTCGTCTTGGGCACGACCGTCGGCAAATGCTGCGAAGCAGGCCTCGGCCGCCAGCGCACCGGACTTGATGGCGCAGTGCGAGCCCTTGATGCGCGCTGCGTTGAGGAAGCCGGCATCGTCGCCAACCAGGACGCCACCGGGAAATACCAGCTTCGGCAGCGACTGCAGGCCTCCGGCGGTCAGTGCGCGGGCACCGTAGGCAATGCGCTTGCCGCCCTCGAGGAACTTGCGGATCTCGGGGTGCGTCTTGTAGCGCTGGAATTCCTCGTACGGGGACAGGTGCGGGTTGCTGTAGCCGAGGCCGACAACGAAACCGACCGCGACCTGGTTGTTCTCGAGGTGATAGAGGAAGCCGCCGCCATAGGTGTCGGGTTGCATCGGCCAGCCGCCCGTATGGACGACGAGCCCGGGCTGGTGTTTCTCCGGGGTGATTTCCCACAGTTCCTTGATGCCGATGCCGTAGGTCTGTGGGTCCGAGTCGCGGTTCAGCGCGAATTTCTCGATCAGCTGCTTGCCAAGATGGCCACGGCAGCCCTCGGCGAAAAAGGTGTATTTGCCGAGCAGTTCCATGCCTGGCTGGAAGTTTGGGCCTTCGGTCCCGTCGCGCAGGCGGCCCATGTCGCCGGTGGCGACGCCCCGGACCGCGCCGTTCTCGTCGAACAGCACTTCGGAACCGGCGAACCCGGGATAGATCTCGACGCCCAGCGCTTCGGCCTGCTGGCCGAGCCAGCGGCAGACATTGCCGAGCGAGACGACGTAGTTGCCCTCGTTATGGAAGCACTGTGGGAGAAGGCTATTCGGCACCCGGCGCGAGCCGGTCTCGGACAGGATGAAGAAGCGGTCCTCGCACACCGGCGCGTTGAGCGGCGCGCCATCCGACTGCCAGTTGGGCAGGAGTTCTGTCAGTGCGCGCGGGTCCATGACGGCGCCGGAGAGGATATGGGCGCCAATCTCGGCGCCTTTCTCGATCAGGCAGACATTGATTTCGCTGCCGTTTTCGGCGGCCAGCTGCTTGAGGCGGATGGCCGAGGCGAGGCCGGCGGGACCGCCGCCGACGATGACGACGTCGAATTCCATCGCTTCGCGTTGCATGTTGTCTCCATTATTGTTGTGACGTGAATTTCAATACGGTACAGTATGGAAACATTCTCGACAACCCCCCGGAAAGTGTAGTCCCATGGAACACGCCAGAAAACTCATGCATGTCACCCGCATCCCCATCCGCTGGGGAGACATGGATGCCTACGGTCACGTCAACAACACCGTCTATTTCCGCTACATGGAACAGGCTCGCGTCGAATGGCTGGAAGGAATGCGCTTCGCGGTCCGTCCCGGCGGCAACGGGCCGGTCATCGTCAACGCCAGCTGTACTTTCCTGATCCCGATGACTTACCCGGGAACGGTCGAGGTACGCACCTCGGTGGGCACGATCGGCCGCTCCAGTTTCCAGACCCATGTCGAGATGAACATCGGCGGCGTGATCTACGCCGAGGGTGCGGCCAAGGTGGTGTGGATGGATACGCGCACCGGGAAGTCCGTCCCGCTGCCCGACGAGGTACGCAGCGCCCTGGAAGGTGCCTGAGCTCGGTTAAACTTGCGGCCATGACCTACCGCAAGACATGGGAGAAACTGCTCTCCGCCGAGCGCCTCGGGGCCGGCAAGGTGCCGCGTCTCCCTGAACGTACGGCGTTCCAGCAGGACTATGACCGCATCGTCTTCACTTCGGCCTTCCGCCGGCTGAAGGACAAGACCCAAGTCTTTCCGCTCTCCAAGAGCGACTATGTGCGTACCCGCCTGACACACAGCCTCGAGGCGAGTTGCGTCGGCCGCTCGCTCGGTGCGGTCGTCGGGCGCGAGATCATCGCCCGCCACGGCCTCAAGAACGTCGAGTCCGGTGACTTCGGGGCCATCGTCGCCGCCGCCTGCCTGGCTCACGACATCGGCAATCCCCCCTTCGGTCATGCCGGCGAGGATGCCATCCGAGAGTGGTTCCGCAACTCCGGGCTGCTCGAGCGCCACGACTTCACGCCCGCGCAGCGTGCCGATTTCGAGCGCTACGAAGGCAACGCCCAGGGCTTTCGCATCGTCACGCGGCTGCAGAGCCCGGCCAATGCCGGCGGGCTGCAGCTGACCAGCGCCGTGCTTGCAGCCTTCACCAAGTACCCGCGCCCGTCGCAGGTCGATGTCGAACTTGACGGCAAGAGTGGGAAAAAATTCGGCTTCTTCCAGCACGACACCGAAGCTTTTCGGCGCGTGGCGCGGTCGACCGGCCTGGTTGAGCGAATTCCGGGCAGTGCTTGGCGTCGCCACCCGCTGGCCTTTCTCGTCGAGGTGGCCGACGACACCTGCTACCTGATCGTCGACCTCGAGGATGCGGCGCGTCTGGGCTTCGTTCCCTATCGGGATGCCGAATGCCTGCTCGCCGACCTCGCCGGCAGTTCGGTGAGCGGCAAGCGTCTCGAGCGCCTCCACGATCCGAAGGAGCGCATCGAGTACCTGCGCGCCAAGGCCATCGGCCGCCTGCTCGAAAGCGCGGCTGCGGTTTTCCTCGAGAACGAGCGCGCGATCCTGGGCGGGAGTTTCGACGACGAACTGCTTGCCTGCTCGCCGGTCGCCGTGCCGCTCCAGGCCGTGCTCAGGCTGGCCAAGGAAACGATCTACACTGCGCGCCCGGCGCTGGAAATCGAGACGGCCGGTTTCGAAGTCCTCGGCGCGTTGCTCGGCCTGTTTGCTCAGGCGGTCGAGGCTGGCGCCGGCCATGGTCGCCTGACCACCCGCGAACAGATGTTGCTGCGCCTGCTGCCGGGCCAGTTCCTCGGTCATGGCGGCAAGCCGGACCCCGATCCCTACGTCCGCCTGTTGCAGGTAGCCGATTTCGTGGCCGGGATGACCGATTCCTACGCAGTCGACATGTACCGCAAGCTGAAGGGCTTCGACCTCCCGACTTGATCCGATGCGGGGAGGGGGCGCAGCGCTTGCCGCACGCATATCGTTTCGATATTATTCGAAATATGGAAACGCTCAATGCGGCCGAGCTGCTCGCCGCCCTCGGCCACGAATCCCGCCTCGCAGTCTTCCGCCTTCTGGTCGAGGCCGGCCCTGACGGTCTCAACGCCAGCGCCATCGGCGAGCAGTTGAGCATGGCGCCGGCAACGCTTTCCTTCCATCTGGCCCATCTGAGCCGGGTCGGCCTCATCGAGGGACGGCGGGAGAGCCGCTTCATCCACTATTCGGCCAACTATCCGGCGATGGATGACCTGATCGCTTTCCTGACCGCCAACTGTTGCCACGGCGAATCGTGCCTGCCGAAAGCCGCGGCCTGCGATACCACTGCGAAACGTAGAACTGCCGGGGAACCCCGATGAAACCGCTGAAGACTGTCCTGGTGCTGTGCACCGGCAACTCCTGCCGCTCGCAGATGGGCGAAGCCATTCTCAATCACGATCTGGCCGGGCTGGTGCGCGGCATCTCGGCCGGCACGCGGCCGCAGCCCAAGGTCGCCGACGGTGCCATCGAGGCCCTGCGCCTTGCCGGCCTGCCGGTCGACGGCTTGAGGCCCAAGGATGTCGAGGCGGTGATGAGCGAGGATATCGACCTCGTGGTCAGTGTCTGCGACAACGCCAGGGAAACCTGCCCGGTCTTCCCGCGTCCGGTAGCGCGCATCCACCTGCCTTTCCACGACCCGCACGGCGAGCCGTTGGAGAGTTTCATCGCCGTGCGCGACGATATCCGCGCCCGGCTGGTGCCGGCGGTGCGCACGGCGCTTGGCCTGGGGGGCGCCTGATGTCGGCCCAATGCGAAGTCACCGCCAAAGTGGCGGCCGGCGCGCCGATGAGCGTCTTCGAACGTTACCTGACGGTATGGGTCTTCCTGTGCATCGTCGCCGGCATCGCCTTCGGCCAGCTGGCGCCGGGGCTGTTCCAGAGCATCGGCCGGCTGGAGGTGGCGCAGGTCAATCTGCCAGTCGGGCTGCTGATCTGGGTGATGATTATCCCGATGCTGGTCAAGGTCGATTTCGGCGCGCTGCACGAGGTGAAGCAGCACGTGCGCGGCATCGGCGTGACGCTCTTCGTGAACTGGCTGGTCAAGCCGTTTTCGATGGCCTTCCTCGGCTGGTTGTTCATCCGCAACCTGTTCGCACCGCTGCTGCCGGCCGACCAGCTCGACAGCTACATCGCTGGCCTGATCCTGCTGGCCGCCGCGCCGTGTACGGCCATGGTTTTCGTGTGGAGCCGGCTGTCGAATGGCGATCCGCTGTTTACGCTGTCGCAGGTGGCGCTCAACGACAGCATCATGGTCTTCGCCTTTGCGCCGCTGGTCGCCTTCCTGCTCGGCCTCTCCGCAATTACCGTGCCGTGGGATACGCTGCTGACCTCGGTGGTCCTCTATATCGTGATTCCGGTGGCGTTGGCCCAGTGGTGGCGCAAGGCACTTCTGGCCAAGGGGCAGGCGGCCTTCGACGCGGCGATGGCGAAGATCGGGCCGTGGTCGATCTCGGCGCTGTTGGCGACGCTGGTGTTGCTATTTGCCTTCCAGGGCGAGGCGATTCTGAAACAGCCGCTGGTCATCGCGCTGTTGGCCGTGCCCATCCTGATCCAGGTCTTCTTCAATTCGGCGCTGGCCTATTGGCTGAACAAGGTGGCCGGCGAGAAACACAATGTCGCCTGCCCGTCGGCGCTGATCGGCGCCTCGAATTTCTTCGAGCTGGCTGTCGCTGCGGCGATCAGCCTGTTTGGTTTCGAATCGGGAGCGGCCCTGGCGACGGTGGTGGGTGTGCTGATCGAAGTGCCGGTCATGCTGCTGGTGGTCAAGGTCGTGAATGCCAGCAAGGGGTGGTACGAAGCGACTTGATGTCCGGTCGAGCGCAAGGGAGCCGTAAATGGATTGGCTGATCACCGCGTTGCAAGGAGGGCTCGCCAGCCTGGCCTCCTATCTGGCGGCGCACGTGCTGCTCTGCCTGGTGCCGGCCTTTTTCATCGCCGGTGCGCTGTCGGCGCTGGTGCCACAGCAATCGATCATTCGCTACC
>ERZ1645185.1059-NODE-1059-length-11424-cov-7.537426_pt1 | contig 11424 bp, 12 predicted proteins | sample MGYA00575351_ERZ1645185 | MGnify/ENA primary metagenome ERZ1645185 (study PRJEB40838, sample SAMN11284767) | freshwater sediment metagenome | isolation source: river sediment | host: Sediment | place: India: Jana village, Kanpur | collected 2015-12-17 ... | reverse complement strand
TGGAAGACTTCGCGAGCGAAGTCGCCTGGGGGATCGCCAACAGCTTCCATGTCGTAGCGAAGCGCTTGGACGACCGCGAGGACGGTATGGCGAACCGGCTGCAGGAAAAGCTGCGCGAATACGATCCGAGCGAGGTCTATGCGACAGACCTTGAGGACCTCACCATGCAGGCCCGCAGCCTCGCCGAATGCCGCGACGCGATGGAATGCATGCGCGACCATGCCGCCCGGATCTACCTCGTCGAAACCGGCCGCCCCTTCTCGCCGGTGCGCGGCTCGCGGGTCTCGTCCAAGACCAACGCCTCGATGATCGAAGCGCGCGACTATCTCGCGGCGCAGAAGGCGCAGCGGCGCGAACAGTTCGCCCCGTCGGGCCCGGTCGTGGTGTTCTCGGGCGGGCAACAGTTCACCGACATCGCGCTGGTCGAAGACTACCTCGATGCGATCCACACGCGGGTGCCGTCGATGGCACTGGCAACGACCGCCCAGAACAAGGGCGCGGACGTGATCGCGGCGGCCTGGGCATCGCGCCACAATGTGCCGGTGATCCTGTGCAAGCCCGATACCTCGCGGGGTCCCTCGGCGCCCTATCAGCGCAACGCCCGCATGCTCGCGTTCAAGCCGGTCGAGGCGGTGGTGTGCAGCGGCGGCGGCATTCAGGCGAACCTCGCTGACCGGCTGCGTGAGGCCCGCATTCCCCTTCACATCGTGCGCGATGCATCGGCCCAGAACGAAGCCCCGTCGGCGCGGATCAAGGCACCGGCCCAAGCCGAACGCCCGGCGATGAAGCGCGCGGTGGGCGGCGACGATCTCCCGCCGTTCTGAGCGCGAGCCCATCTATCCGATCAACCAGAAGGGTGTCCGGTCTCACCGCCGGATGCCCTTCTTTTTTGTCGCGCGGGGACGCACACATGGATGGCCCGGCTCGCTCGCTTCTTGCCCTCGCCAGTTACGGCCTGGCGGCCTGCAGGCAGGGCCGCGAAGCCTTCGCATCGGCCGGGCGGGCGAGACCCGTGTGTGGGGCGACCTGGGGGCTGGCCAACAGGGTTAAATACTCTCGCAGACTTCCAAGCATGATGGCCGCCATTGGCCCGCGTCAAGAAGGGCGGTTCCCCCAATTTTTACGCCTGAAGAAGGCGAAAAAATCGGCTCCCCCACCCCCGCTTCGCGGCGGGCCGCGGGCGGCCCGTTCCTGACCCGGACCAAGCTCGGCCATCCCCGAGGTGACCTCTTCAATTCCTTTGACAGGAGGCTCACATGAACGCTCTTACCAAGACCCTCGACATCCCGGCTTTCGATCCGATCAGCTATGACGCCGCAGTGCGCGCCGCGACTATCCGGGCCCAGCACAGCTTCTTCGACCAACACGTCATCGAGGACGAGTTCGGCTGCTTCCTCGCGATCGACGAAGGCGACTACAACGCCCTGCCCCAGGACCTGATCGACCGGATCGTCCATTCCGTCCCGGGCATGATGGCCGACGACTTCGACGAAGCGAACATCGCCCGCGCCGCAAGCTTCATGAGCGTGGTGATGGATCCCGAATGGGACGCGGACTGCCCGTTCTGAAATGACCATCGGCCGCACGCCGGAGGGCTCCGCTGACGGGCTCTCCGGCCCCCCCTTTTTTGCGTGTCCGGATAAAGCACAGCCGGGGCATCGAACCCCGGCTGCGCTGGCCTTTTCCAAGGCCGGTTTCAGCTTGCCCGAAGGCGTTTCTCAGCTTCATCGAGACCGAGCTTTGCGAGAGCGGCGAAGAAGCCTTCGACCCTCTCGAACGGCGCCTTGCCGAGAACAGATTTCTGCATCAGTTCAACGCTTGCCGCCCGCTCGCTATCGCGCAGTTTCGCCTCGCGCGTTTCCAACGCTTGACGCTCCTTTGCGATCGCTGCTCGTTCCGCTTCGAGACTTCCTTTCCTGGCCATGATGATACCTCGTGGGTTGGTGCTGAAACCTCCCGCGCGCGAGGATCGTCATCCTGGCCGGCTTGGCAAGCCCCCTCCCCTGTATCGCCCCGGTCGGCGCTGCAGACTGCGTGCAATCCTGCGGCCCAGGATACCGTTGGCAGGCCGTGAAAGGCCCACCCGGATTCGGGCAAAATCACCAAAATCCGCGAGCCATCAACACTACGGGATCAAGGGGAAGAGGTGCACACCCTACACGGCAGACCGTAGGGAAAAATGGCGGAAATGCGTGGGTCGAGCTGGGCCAAAGGTGTCGGACTGGGTCGGACAAGATCTAGACCCCGCAGAATACCGTCATTCGGCCGTCAGACCCTGTCTGACATTGCCCGCTGACACCCTCGGCATTGCCAATGAGACCCGCATCGCCTAAAACGGCGCTGCGCAATTCCCACCAGGCCCTGATGAGGGTCTGGTTATGGCAGATGAAGTCCGGCTCACGGTTCGGATACCGCGCGACCTCGCAAATGGCGTTGAGAAGGTACAGGCTGCACGCGGCCTGACGCCCTCGATCATCCTGCGCGACGCGCTCACCCTGTACCTCGAAGCCTTCGCCGGCAGCACCGAAACCGAGCGGCGTCGGCAGTTCTCGTCCGAGTATCTGTTCCTCGGAATCGATCTCCTGATCCAGCGCCAGTTTCCCGATGCGCACGAGGCCCTGATGGCCGAAGCCGACCGCCGGGTGGAGGCGCTCTATGCGGCGTCCTGACACCTGGTCCGATCAGGCCCGCCCGGGGCAACTCAAGCACCATTCGGCGCGCGGGAACATGCCGCGCAATGCGGGCAATTTCACCCGCGGTTCGCAGCTCATCACGCATGAATTCCTGATGTGGTTTTCCTCGGCGAAGATGCCGCTGCTGGTGTGGTTCTTCACGTTCCTGATCGCGCTCTCGATCGTCCTCGCGCTGCTGCTTCACGAGCATGAAGTGCAGATGATCCTGATGCGGATCTATGCGGCGGGATGGAGCTTCATGGAGTTCAGCCCGCGCAAGATCCTCAACCTGACCTTGCCCTCCGGCCGCGTGATCCCTGCCCCCGTTTCGATGATCGCCAGCCACCCCGATGTCGTCATCGCCTGGAACAAGCTGATGCGCGCAATTTGGGGTTCGCTGTTCATCTCGCTGTTCGTCGCGGTGCCGCTTTCGGTCTGGTTCATCGACCTCTCGCGCAAGCGCGGCAAGGCGATCCTCGAAGAACGCCACCAGCGCGGCGCGATGCTGGTCGACGCCAAGGAGCTTGCCGCCGTCATCAACCAGCACAACAGCGCCGCACTTGCCCAGGAGCTTGCCGAACGGATGCCGGGCAAGACGATGGACGATGTCATGAAAATGAGCTTTGCCGAGCGCAAGGCGGCCGGCATCCACCACGTCTACAACATCGCCGGCGTCTCGTTTCCGTGGCGGAGCGAGCAGGCCCATACGATCATGATCGGGTCGACCGGCACCGGCAAGACCACGCAGATGCGGGACATGATTGCGCAGATGCGCGTGCGCCAGGATCGCGCCGTCGTGTTCGACCTCACCGGGGCCTACGTCGAGGCGTTCTACAACCCCGAAACCGACACGATCCTCAACCCGATGGACGAGCGCTGCCCGAGCTGGTCGCTGTTCGACGAGGGCAAGAACTACGCCGACTTCACCGCGATCGCATCAGCCATCTTGCCGACCGACGGCGGCGGATCGGACCCCTTCTGGATGCTGGGAGCAAGGACATTGTTTGTGCAGACCTGCGTCCAGCTCATGAAGCTCGGCCAGGCGACCAACGCCGCACTCGCCTACCGGCTCATGATGGCCGACCTTGAAGAGGTCCACGAACTGCTTCGCAATACCATTGCCGAGCCGCTGACCGCGCCAGTCGCGGCGCGCATGGCCGAGTCTGTCCGTGCAGTTCTCAACACCAATGCCCAGGCCTTGTTGTTCATTCCCGAAGGCAAAGAACCCTTCTCGATTTGCGACTGGATTCGCCATCAGGACAAGCCGGGCTCGATCCTGTTCATCACCTCCTCGCATAACGAACTGGTGCTCAACCGGGCGCTCCTGTCGCTATGGATGAACCTCGCGGTGCATACCCTGATGCGGCTGCCGCGAACCCGATCTTTGCGCACCTGGTTCTTCTTCGACGAAGTCCACGCGCTGCACCGCCTGCCGGCGATCGAAGACGGCTTGCAGACTGCGCGCGGCTTTGGCGGCGCCTTCGTTCTAGGCATCCATTCCTTCGCCAAGCTGGCCGAGACCTATGGCAAGGAAGGCGCGCAGAACCTTGCCTCGCTGGCCCGCACCAAGCTAATCCTGGCAGCGGCCGATCGCGACACCGCCGAGCACTGCTCGGACTACATTGGTCACCGCGAAGTGCGGATGATGGATGAGGCCTACAGCTACGGCTATTCCAACATCCGCGACGCCGCGACCATTACCCCGCGCTCGGAAGTGCAGCCGCTGGTGATCCCCGATGACATCATGCGCCTGCCTTCGCTGCGCGGGTTCCTGGTCTTTCCGGAAGGGTTCGATGCGGCGCGGATCAGGCTCACCTACAAGGACTACCCCAAGGTCGCAGAGGGCTACATTCTGCGCGAGAACGTCGAGCCTATCGAGTTCATCTCTATGCCCAAGGGTGACGATGAAGACGCCGAGACCGGCGGCCGGGACCGCAGCGGCGAACCGGAACTTGAGCCGCGCGGCGAAGACCTTGGGCGCGACGCCGCAGTGCCGTTGTCACCGGCGCTCGAGCCCGACGCCAATGCGCCGGAAATCATGCCCGATGGACCAAATCCTGATCCCAGTGTCGGCAAGCAGATGGCCTTCCGTTTGGAGCAAGCGCCTCAGAACGAACGCACAAATGGCCGCGAGCAGGACCCGACTCAGAAGGCTGAAAAGAGTGCCGCACCCAAACCTGCGGCGCAGCGCACCGTGGGGTCCCGCGAACTCAATGACCCCGCCCTCCCCGACAAGGAATTCGAGCGCGGCGCGAAGACCGCCAAGGGGATCGAGGACCATTCGCATTCCCGTGACGACGGACCGGAGCTCTAGGCCATGCACTCGATCGCCTCCGTCCGGTCGTCGAGCGGCGCAGCCGACTACTTCGCCAACGACAACTACTACTCGGCCGATGAACACGCGGAAGCTGGGGTCTGGGGCGGCGAGGGAGCACGCGCACTCGGGCTGGAGGGGCAGGTCGAGCGCGATGCGTTCGAGGGCATTCTCAATGGGAAGCTGCCCGACGGCGAGATGGTCGGGCAAGTCGAGGGCCGGCGCCTGGGTCTCGATCTCACCTTCTCGATGCCCAAGTCTGCCTCGATCCTGGCGCTGGTCAGCGGCGACCGGCGGATCCTCGATGCGCACTTGGCTGCGGTCAAATCGACGATGTCGCAGCTGGTCGAAAAGCAGTTCGCCGAGAGCCGGAACTACGAGCGCAGCCGCAGCGGCGAGCCCCAGAAGACAGGCAACCTCGTCTATGCCCTGTTCGCTCACGACACGAGCCGCGCGCTCGATCCGCAAGGCCATATCCACGCCGTCGTCGCCAACCTGACCCGCGATCCCAAGGGCACCTGGAAGGCGCTATGGAACGGCGAGATCTGGAAGAACAACACCACGATTGGCCAGTTCTACCACGCAGCGTTCCGCGCCCAGTTGCAAAAGCTCGGCTACGAAACCGAGGCCGCCGGCAAGCATGGGTCGTTCGAGATCAAGGGCGTCCCCGCCGAGGTGATCAAGGAGTTCAGCCAGCGCCGCGAAGACATCCTGACCAAGGTAGAGGAATTGGGCATATCATCGCCCAAGGGACAGGATCGGGTCACCGTCAACACGCGCGATCCCAAGCTTGCGGTCGAGGACCGAGCGGGCCTGATACAATCCTGGAAAGATCGTTCGGCCCAGCTCGGCTTCAACGGCAAAGCGCTCATTGCTGAAGCCATAGCGCGGGCAGAGATCGAGGCGCGACCGAGCTTCCGCGAGACTGCTACGGCAGCGATCGGCGAGGTCACGACCCGGATCAATGCCGCGCTGCGCAGCCCCAGCCCGCTGGCGGTGAGCGGCGCGGCCGCGCTGTTCCTGTCGGCCGACACCATCAAGGCGCAGCACGCGACCGCTTCGGCGATCCGGCATCTCTCCGAGCGGGAAGCAGCATTTTCACCGCAGGCAATCCTGGCGAGCGCGCTGGGGTTCCAGATCAAGGGCCTCGAGGGCGGCGCAGTGGTCCAGCGAATTGGCGAGCTCATTCGTGACGCGCACCTGATCCCCGGCAAGTCCGACCGGCTCGACGGCCACTTCGATCTTGTCACCACGCCGGCCGCGCTGGCCATGGAGCAGCGCATTCTTGACACCATCGAGAGGGGTCATGGTGAGGGCCGTGCCTTCATGCCGCCCGAGGCGGCGATGGCCCGGCTGCAGGAGGCCGCGCGTGAACTTGGGCGCGAGCGCGCCGGGGTGGACACCTGGCAACTCAACGAAGGCCAACTCGCGGCAGGCGTGGCGATACTCTCCGGCGGCGATCGCTTCCTCAACGTCCAGGGCGTCGCCGGCGCTGGCAAATCCACCTTGCTCGGCGCGCTCGACAAGGTGCTGAGCGCTGACGGCGTGAAGCTCGTCGGGCTCGCCTTCCAGAACAAGATGGTCGCCGATCTGCGTGGTGGCGGCGGCCACGGCATGTCGGCCGACCAGATGCGCGAAGCGGGGATCGAAGCCTACACTATCTCCCGGTTCCTCAATACCTACGCCTCGGCGGCCGCTGCAGGCAGCGGCGAGCGATTTGAAGCGGCCAAGACCGCGCTCGCCAATACCGTCATCATTACCGACGAAAGCTCGATGGTTTCCTCGCGCGACATGCTGCGCCTGGTGACGCTCGCCGAGCAGCTCGACCTCGCCAAGGCACCGTTCATGGGCGACCGCCAGCAATTGTCGGCGATCGAGCAGGGCAAGATGTTCGCGGTCTCGCAGGCCTCTGGTCAGGCGACCGTGCGGATGGACGAGAACATCCGCCAGAAGAATTCGCCGCTCCTCCTCGCCGTCGCGGGCCTTTCGAACGAAGGCCATGCCGGCCTCGCACTCGACTTGCTTGCCGCGCACGACCGCGTAATCGAGGCAGGCCCAGAACACGTCGCCCGCGCCGCCGAACTTTGGCTCTCGCTCTCGCCCGACAAACGCGAGGCGACCGCGATCTTCACAGCGGGCCGCGACGACCGGGCCGAGATCAATGCACGGGTTCAGGCGGGCCTGCTCAAGGAAGGGACATTGAGCGGCGCGGGCGTAACGCTCGCCACCCTGCAGAGCGTCAACGCCACCCGCGAGGAGCTCCGCTTTGCCTCGACCTACCGTGTCGGCCAGGTGCTCGAGGCGCGGATGGAGGTGCGCGAGATCGGGCTCAAGGCCGGGGAATACCGGGTGAGCGAGGTGCGCAAGGACGGCAAGGTCGTGCTCGAGCGCGATGGCAAGCGAAAGGTCATCGATCCTGACCGGATCAATCCCGACCACCGCTTCGACCGGCTCGGGCTCCACGAAGAGAAGCAGATCCGCCTCCACGATGGCGAAACCGTATTCTGGCGCGACAAGGACGCAGGCCGCGACATCGCCAAGTCGACCTATGCCACCGTGCTCGAGGCGCGGCCCGAAGGCATCCGGGTCGAACTCGCCGACAAGCGGCAACTGGTGCTGGCGCCCGGCGATCCAATGCTGCGGAGGCTCGATCTGGGCTATGCGCTCAACGCCCACATGGCGCAGGGCATGACCAAGCCGCAGGCGATCGAGGTCATCTCCTCGACCCAGCGTAACCTGGCCACCCAGCGGACACAAAACGTCCTCAACACCCGCGCCACCGACGACATGACCGTAGTCACCAACAACCTGGAAGGCCTGAAGCAGCAGCTCGACCGCACGCCCGGCAACAAGACCTCCGCGCTCGAAGTCACCGGCAAGGTCGAAGTCGAGCCGCGCCACGTCAATCCAATCGATACCCGGCAGGTGCCCGAACTGCGCATGAGCCCCGAGCTCAAGGCCAAGCTCGACGCGGTGCTTGGTAAGGTGCCGGAGGCGCCGGTGAAGCAATTACGCCCGGAAAAGACGCTTGGGCTCGACCTGTGAGGGGCTGGCTCGCCTTTTCGCCCGACACCGCGAGCCGCGTGTTCGACCGCGCGCAGGCGACTCTGGTCTGGCTGGCGGTGCTGGTTTTCTTGTCGTCCGAGCCTGCGGTGCGCGGCCTGGCGATCGCCGCGATGCTCGCCGTCGCACTCGCGGCAACGGTGGTCGCGCTCCTCGCCGAGGCTGCCCCATCCCTTCCTCAATCGCCGGCCCCTCCCCCGGCTGCTCATCCTGGAGACTGACCATGGCCTACGAGCATGACGAAATCGGCGACTTTGCCAGCGAGCGCGACGCGCAGGACTGGGCCGAGCGCAACAACATCGATCCAACCGATCTCCACTTCCGCGCCCGCGGCAAGCGGGGTGTCACCCTGAGCGTGCGCCGGTCGGCGCTCGGGGATTCATCGCAAGCCGACCTCTCGTTTGGTCGGCGGACCGGCTTTTTCTGAAAAACCAAGGAGAATGATGATGAAGCGATATCTCTATCTCGCCTTGCCGCTGCTCGCGGTGACGGCCACCCCTGCCCTCGCGGCGAATGCGAGCTCGCATGCCCCGGCTGTGACCGCTGTGACGCCCGCCGCCGCTCAGCGGGCAACCGACAGGGAGGCCATGACCGAGCAGGTCCGGCAAAAGCTCGCGCGCCTGCGCGACGCGCTCGAAGCCCGCAAAGGGGACGCCAAGGCCGGCTCGCCGGCGGCCCAGCACGAAGCGCAAGGCCTGTGCTCGGCTTGCCCGGACGAGGACGCCAAGACCCATCACCATTCCGTCAGCGAAGAGCGCAAGGCCGACTGCCCTGAGTGCGTCGAACGCGCGGTCTACGCCTGACGGCGTGCGGCGCGGTCCGGGCCACCTCCCACCGGACCGCGCCGTTTTCGCGAGGGATGCGCCGCGACACTGTAATTCGGCCGAGTTACTTGCTAAAGGCCCCTCTGCTCCGCAGATCATGCTGCGGCTAATCCCAACCATTCTGATCGATCTCTTGAAATGAACCTCCCTGCCCGCCGCACGGCCAATACCATAACCGGAACGATCGAGGCGGGACCGCGCGGACCGATCCTGCGCGATGCCGAAGGCCTCGCCTGGCGGCTCCATTTTGGCGAGGAGCCGGTGCCGGAAGGCTTACAGGGACAGGTCAGTGTGCGCGGCAAGATTGTCCAGCCTGACCGGATCGATGTCGAGTTCTGTACGGTGCTTGATTGAATTCTCGGCTCGGCGTGCATGTGCAAGCTGTACTCTACAGGTATCCATCGTCATGACGGGCCGGTATCGGAATTAGCAGCCGATGTGATCTCGAGTAGTCGAAGCGCTGCGTGATAAGGGTGCCTACCTAACTTGCACCATTTCAGAGACATTATTCGGCAAATTTAACTTGGTGCAATATTGACAGATTCCCAAGTTTCAACAATCGTTTGCTTGGATTTGGGCTCGGGGGCGGCTTGATGCGAATGCAGCGACTGCTGATCGATCGAAGCACGCTTGACCTGATCACCTCAGATGCCCGGGACTTCCTCAATGTGCTGAACGCCGCCGGGCTACTGCAGGCATCGGCCTTGATGCAGGGCGTCCTCGAACAGCTCGCATTGGACCGAAATCACCTGCCCGACGATAACGGCGCGGCGGGTCCAAACTAGGATTATCTGAGATTGGCGGCCGGTACTCCGAACGGGATCGTCCGCCCGTCGGCGCCCGGCTCGCGGGTCCCCTGGCCATAGAGCCTGCCCTCGAACTCGAAGGTTGGCGCGAACCGGACAATGGTTGCGGCCTCGCTCGCTTCTCTCCCGGCCAAGCCCGCGATCGCCGCGAGCACCGCCTCTCGCGAGGAGTAGATGTCTTCGCGCATCAACAGCCGCGCCATCGATCCCGATCGCTCGGCGATGGCGGACGCGATCTTCTGGTGCATGCGGAACGACTGCTCGGCATCGTCGGCGCGCTGCGACCAGACGATCCGGCGGTGAAGCGCATTGGGGAGGACCATGCGCGCCATGTCCGGTACCTGGGGGATGCGCGACATGCGCATGACCTCGACGTGGAACCTGAGGTTCTCGATGACTACGCGCTCGAGGGAATCTGGATCATCAGGGGCGGCTTCACTGGCCTCGGCAGCCAGCGCAGCCAGTAACGAAATCTCGGCGTCGCTGGCCCGCTCGGCCGCACGGAATGCGGCGAGGCCTTCGAAATTGGCGCGCATCTCGAACAGGTCCTCGACCTCTTCGCGGCCCCAGGTGCGGACGGTAAATTCGCTCCGGCCCTGGCGGGTCAGGTAACCTTCGTGGGCGAGAGCACCCAGCACTTCGGCGACCACGGCAGGGCGGCAATCGTAGACTTCGCCAATCTCGGCCTTGCTGATCGACTGCCCCGGAAGGTAGCGCGCAGACAGCACCCCGAACCTTATTTCGAGGAACATGAGTTCAGAAAGAGACTGTGCTCTGGTCAATCGACCTCCCTCATGTGCGAGTTACGGCTCGCCGCATTGTTTGGGACTACCTAGCACAATATCGTTTTGATTTCCGAATCCGGAGGCTTCGCATTATCCCCATCTGGTCTTCGCGCGGGGTTTTTGGGGCAGCAGTGGCAAAAGCAAAAATGCCAGTCATGACAACGATTGCCTGCCCGGCGCAGATGATCTTTGCCGTGCTGCGCGAACCCAGCAAACGGCGTCGCTATGACAACGCGAGCGACATTCCCGGCCTTCAGGGTCTCGATCCCGCCGAGGCAGAGCGCCTGGCACTTGAACTCACCGATCTTGGCCTCATTGCGCGTGACCATGGCCGCTACACCATCATCGACTGGAGCGTTGACCGGATCACCGAGCATCTGGCCCTGGCGGGCGCGATCCAGGCCTTGGCTGCGGCGCAAGTGGCGAGCCTGCACGGCAAGGCTGATTTCAGCCATCTCGAGGCGCTGAATTCGGCGCTCAAGACCTTCGATGACATGGATGCGGCGAACCTGCTCCAGGGGGCCTACATCGATTACCAGTGGCACCTCGAACTGGTTCGCCTCAGCGGCAATCGGGCGGCGCTTGCCGCCTATGCAAAGGCGGTTCCGCCGGCGGTGTGGATTGCAGGCGCCAACTACTTCCAACTCGACGAAGCGCGCAGCTCCTTGGTCGAGCACGACCGTCTGGTCGCCTACATGAAGGCGGGGGACACCCTGCGCGCGCGTGATGCGGTCTCGTTCCATGTCGAGGAGGCGGCCACGCAGATCCGCCGCGCCGGCGCGGCAAGGATCGAGAGCTATCCGGGCAAAGGCACCTGACCTCCAGCGCCGCGGCGCTGCGAGGAGAGGGGGTTCTAGGCTTGTGCGGAGGGCTCGACCTGTTCCTGGCACATGATTGAAAATCCAGTCCGTTTGGGGTAATCATGGCCAGGGCGAGGAGACCCTCGATGGACCATGATCG
>ERZ1645185.1057-NODE-1057-length-11442-cov-4.844472_pt1 | contig 11442 bp, 7 predicted proteins | sample MGYA00575351_ERZ1645185 | MGnify/ENA primary metagenome ERZ1645185 (study PRJEB40838, sample SAMN11284767) | freshwater sediment metagenome | isolation source: river sediment | host: Sediment | place: India: Jana village, Kanpur | collected 2015-12-17 ... | reverse complement strand
ACGTGATTGGTCTCGGCGCGGGCGAGCCGGACATGCCGGTGCCGGATTTCGTCGCCGAGGCCGCCATCGCCGCCATTCGCGGCGGGCAGAACAAATATACCAACGTCGACGGCACCAACGCGCTCAAGGAAGCCGTGCGCGGTAAGTTCAAGCGCGACAACAACCTCGATTACGGTCTCGATCAGGTCACGGTGAACGTCGGCGGCAAGCACACGATCTTCAACGCGCTGCTCGTGACGCTCAACCCCGGCGATGAAGTGATCGTTCCCGCGCCTTATTGGGTGTCTTACCCGGATATCGTGCAGTTCTGCGGCGCGAAGCCGGTGTTCATCGCGGCCGGGATCGAGGCGGGGTTCAAGATCACGCCCGCGCAGCTCGAAGCGGCGATCACGCCGAAAACGCGTTGGCTGATCCTGAATTCGCCGTCGAACCCCACGGGCGCCGTCTACACGCGCGACGAAATCGCCGCGCTCGGCGAGGTGCTGCGCCGCAATCCGCACGTGTGGATCCTCTCGGACGACATGTACGAGCACATCATTTACGACATCGCGTTCGCGACGATCGCTGACGTTTGCCCGGACCTTTACGACCGTACGCTCACCGTGAACGGCGCTTCCAAGGCCTATTCGATGACCGGCTGGCGCATCGGCTTCGCGGGCGGCCCCGCGCAGCTCATCAAGGCGATCGCCAAGATCCAGTCGCAGTCGACCACCAACCCCTGCTCGATCGCGCAGGCGGCGGCAACGGCGGCGCTAAATGGCCCGCAGGATTTTCTGAAGGCGCGCGTCGAAACCTTCCGCGGCCGCCGCGATCTCGTCGTGTCGATGCTGAACCAGACCGACGGTCTCAAGTGCGCGACGCCCGACGGCGCCTTCTACGTCTATCCGGACTGCACGGGCCTCATCGGCCGCAAGACGCCCTCGGGCGCGACTCTGGCGACCGACGAAGACGTTGCGGGCTATCTGCTGGAGGCAGAGGGCGTGGCGGTGGTGCATGGCGGCGCGTTCGGCGTTTCGCCCGCGTTCCGCATCTCCTACGCGACTTCGACAGAGCTTCTGGAAGACGCCTGCACCCGCATCCAGCGCGCGTGCGGGGCGCTGAAAGCGGCGTAGCCTAAAGCAATTCCGTCACGACGTGGATGGTGAGGCCGACAAGGCCGCCCACCAGCGTGCCGTTGATGCGGATGAACTGGAGGTCACGGCCCACTGCGGCTTCGACGCGCTCGGTGACGGTGTCCGCGTCCCAGCTCCGCACGGTGTCGGAAACGATGCGCACAAGCTCGTCGCCGTAGTCGGCAACGACGCCGACGATAGCGCGGCGTGCATATTTATTGAGGGCGCGGCGCAGCGCAGGGTCGTTCTCGATGGTCTTGCCGATATGGCGCGCCGCTTCGCCGACGCGCCCCGCGAGCGCCTGCTCCGGGTCGGCGAGCGACGCGCGGAGCGATGCCTTGGCGTTCGTCCAGATGCCGTCGAGGAAACCGCCAAGCTCGGGATTGTCGATCACTTCGAGCTTCAGCGTCTCGATGCGCGCCTGCGTTTCCGATTCGAACTGCATGTCGAACGCGAGGTCCTTCAGCGCCACCATCACCTTCAGGCGCAGCGGGTGTTCAGGATCGGCAGACATCTCGTTCAGCAGCCGCCGCAGCGCCTCGATGATCGAGTTCGCCAGCCGCTCGTCGAGCGAGGCCAGCCGCAGCAGCCACATCGTGCGCGCCTCCACGAGATCGCGGATCAGCCCTTCGTTCTGATCGAGCACGCGCGCGAGCCACGTGATCCCGGAATCGACGAGCGGCTGCAGCCGGCCTTCGTCGATCGAGCGGTCGAGCACGCGGCCTATCAACGGCGCGAGTTCGAAGCGGCGCAGGTTGCCGCCGATCGCGCCGCGTATCCAGCCCGAGACGGCCTCGTTGTCGAGCGCGTCGAGAAGCTGGATGCCGATCTTGCCGATGCTCCCGCTGAGGCGCGTTTCGGCGGGCGGCGCGGAGAGCCAGCGGCCGACGGCGCCCGCCATGTCCACGCCCCGCATCCGGCGCGCGACGATCGCGGGTTTCAGGAAGTTCGTTTTCAGGAACGTGGCGAGGTTGTCGCCGAGCCGGTCCTTGTTCTTCGGGATGATCGCCGTGTGCGGAATCGGCAGGCCGAGCGGGTGGCGGAACAGCGCCGTCACGGCGAACCAGTCCGCAAGTCCGCCGACCATCGCCGCCTCGGCGAAGGATTCGACGTAGGGCGCCCAGACATATGTTTCGCCAAGCAGGCGAGCCGCCACGAACACCGCCGCCATCAGCAGTAGCATTCCCGTCGCGACGACTTTCATGTGCCGCGCCGGGTCGGCGTTCACCCATGTGCGCGCTGAACCGATCGCCCCGTCCTACTCGGCGGGGGCAGCAGGCGCCGCCGCCGGCTTGCCCGGATGGTCGTGGGTCAGGAGCTTGCCGAGCTTGCCGCCGATCCAGCGCTCGAAGTCATCGGCAAGACTGAAGCCCGCGGGAACGATGACCAGCGTCAGCAGCGTCGACAGGACAAGCCCGCCGATCACGGTGATGCCCATCGGAGAGCGCCACGCGCCGTCGCCCGTCAGCGAGAGCGCCGTGGGCAACATGCCCGCAGCCATCGCCACCGTGGTCATCACGATGGGCTGTGCGCGCTTGTGGCCTGCGTCGATGATCGCCGTCACCTTGTCGATACCCTTGTTCATCTCCTCGATCGCGAAATCGACGAGCAGGATGGAGTTTTTCGCAACAATGCCGAGCAACATCAAGAGGCCGATCAGCACGGGCATCGAGATCACCTGCCCCGTGAGATGCAGCGCCAGCGCACCGCCGAGCGGCGCAAGCAGCAGCGACCCCATGTTCACGAAGGGCGGCATGATGCGCTTGTAGAGCAGCACGAGCACCGCGAACACGAGCAGAATGCCCGAAACGACGGCGATCGTGAACTGCGTGACCAGTTCGGCCTGCATTTTCGATTCGCCGAATTCGACGCGCTCGACACCTGCCGGAAGGTTACGGAGGGTGGGCAGCGCAAGCGCCACCTTCAGGCCCTCGCCCTTCACATAGCCCTCGGCAAGGTCGGCACCGACGACGATACGGTCGCGCTGGTTGTAGCGGCGAAGGATCGACGGTCCCGCCCCGAAGCCTATATCGGCCACAACCTTCAGCGGTACCGATCCGCCGCTCGACGTCGGCACCGGCAGGTTTTCGATCGTCGTGATGTTCTTGCGCGAATCCGCCGGCAGGGCGACGCGGATCGGAATCTGCCGATCCGACAGCGAGAACTTCGCCACGTTCTGGTCGATGTCGCCGATCGTGGCGATGCGGATCGTCTCGCTGAGGTCCGCCGTCGTGATGCCGAGCTCGGCGGCAAGATCGAAGTGCGGCGAGATGACGATTTCCGGACGCTGCAGATCGCCTTCGACGCGCGGCGCGACGAACATCTTCTGCCCGCGCATTTCCTCGACGATCTTCATTGCCGTATCATGCAGCAGCTCGCTGTCGTCGCCGGCGATCATCACCGTCACGTCGCGCCCACCGCTCCAGCCGTCCATCGACTGGAAGGTGATGCGGGCGTCGGGAATCTTCTGAAGCTCTGGCGTCAGCTGCTTCTGATACTCGATGCTCGTGCGCTTCCGCTTGTCGCGAAGCTGCGTGTAGATCATCGCGTCGCCGGGCTTTTCGATATCGATGTAGCTGAGCTGCGTTTCCGGCTCCTTCAGAAGCACGGCGTTCGCGCGTTCGGCCACCGCGCGCGTCTGTTCGAGCGTCGTGCCCGGCACCATCTCGATCTTCAGCTGGGTCGAATCCTGGTCGGATTCGGGCTGGAAGGTGAACGGCAGCGTCGAGAACGACACGACCGTGAGCAGCAGCGCGAGTGCGCCCATCCCCATCACCCAGACACGGTGATCGGCAAGGCGCCAGAAGTGGCGTTTCCAATCCTGCCGCGCCCGCGCCTTCTCGGCCTTCCGCGTGTCGAGCGACCAGTGCAGCAGCGCGAGGTAGCGGTCCATCATCGGGCCGTCGCCGTGATTCTGCTCGCCGTGCGCCTTCAGGAAATAGGCGGCGATGAGCGGTGTGATCATGCGCGCGACCGCAAGGCTCATCAGCACGGCGACGACGACCGTGAGCCCGAACTGCTTGAAGAACTGACCCGTAACGCCGCCCATCAGGCCAACCGGCAGGAACACCGCCGCGATGGCAGACGTGGTCGCCACAACGGCGAGCCCGATTTCGTCGGCCGCATCCATGGAGGCCTGATAGGCCGTCTTCCCCATGCGCATGTGGCGCACGATGTTCTCGATCTCCACGATCGCGTCGTCGACAAGCACACCCGCCACAAGGCTGAGCGCCAGCAGCGACAGGTTGTTCAGCGTGAAGCCCATCAGGTCCATGAACCAGAACGCCGGGATCGCCGAAAGCGGAATGGCGGTCGCCGAGATCAGCATGGCGCGCCAGTCGCGCAGGAACAGGAACACCACGATCACGGCAAGCACGGCGCCTTCCAGCAGCGCCGCCATCGAGGCTTCATACTGCTGCTCGGTATACTTCACCGTGGTGAACATCGGCGTGATCTTCACCTTCGGATATTCTTCGGCGAGCTGGTCCATGACCTTGAGCGCGTCGTTGTAGACGGTGACGTCCGACGAGCCCTTGGCTTTGGCAAGGCGGATGCTCACCACCTGCCGCCCGTCGATCAGACCGAGACCACGCTGCTCCCCATAGGAATCGCGCACGTTCGCGACATCGGAAAGCCGGAGCGTGCGTCCGCCGACGCTGAGCTGCGTCGCACCGAGCGCCGCGGCGTCGGCCGCGTTGCCGAGCACGCGCACCGATTGTTCGGCGCCCGCGATTTCGGCGCGGCCGCCCGTTGCGTTGAGGTTGAGCTGGCGGAGCTGCTGGTTGACCTGCGCGGCGGTGATGCCCTGCGCCTGCAGCTTCATCGGATCGAGCTCGACGCGCATCTCGCGCGAAACGCCGCCGCCCCGGCTTGCCACCGCCATGCCGGGCACGGAAAGCAGCCGTTTCGAGGCAACGTTATCAACGAACCACGACAGCTCCTCGAGCGTCATGTCGACCGACTGCACCGTCCAGTAGGCGAGCACGCCGTCGATGTCCTCGCGCACCACCTGTGGTTCTAGGATGCCCTGCGGCAGGTCGCCGCGAACCTTCTGCACGGCGTCGCGCACGTCGTTGACGGCGCGGTCGATCGGCGTGCCGATGTCGAACTGCACCATCGTCGTCGATGTGCCCTCGGTCACCCACGAGGTGATCTCGTCGACGCCGCTCACATTCCGCACCGACGCTTCGACGATCTGCGTAATCTGCGTCTTCATTTCCGAAGGCGCGGCGCCCGGCTGCGTGATGATGATCTGTGCGACCGGAAAGCTCACGTCAGGGTTCTGGTTGATGTCCATGCGGATAAAGCTGACGATGCCCGCCAGCGTCAGCGCCACGAACAGCACGATCGGCGGAACCGGGTTCCGGATCGACCAGGACGAGATATTCCGCATCGTTTCGCTTCCTGCCGGCCGTAAGTTATTTCTGCGGCTTGTGCAGAATCGGGCTGACCTTCTCGCCCGGATTGAGGAACGCACCGGCCGACAGCACGACCTGCTCCTTGCCGGTCAGACCGCTGGCAATGCCCACCCCGGCGGATGAGACCATGCCCACTCTGACCTCGCGGCGCTCCACCGTGCCATCTTTCGCCACCACGTAGACGTAGCTGCTTTCGGCGTCGCCCATCACGGCGGATTCGGGCAGCAGCGGCCGGTCGGCCTTGCCCACCTCGATCCGGCCCGACGCAAAGCCGCCGGGACGCAGCGCCCGGTCGCCGGAAAGCGAGACGCGCACCAGCCCCTGACGGGTCTGCGGATTGATCACCGGCTCCACCATCCAGACCTGCCCGGCATACTGCGTCCGCGATCCGATCATCTGCACCGTCGCGGCCTGACCGACCTCGATGGCGGCAAGGTCCTGTTCGGCGACGAGCGCGCGCATTTCCATCGCACCGTCCTGCGCCATGCGAAATACCGCCGGGCTGCCGGAGCTCACGACCTGTCCGGGCTCGACATTGCGTTCGAGGATGAGGCCGGCCTCCGGCGCGCGGATATCAAGCCGTCCGAGGCGTGCCTGCGACTCCCGAAGCTGCGCGGCGGCGACGCCCACGGAAGCATTGGCGCTGTCCCGGGTGGCCGTGCGCCGCTCGATGTCGGCTTTCGAGATGAACCCGCGCGCCACCAGCGACTGCGCCCGGTCGAGTTCGGACTGTGCGAGCGCCGCATCGGCGCGGGCACGCGTCAGGGAGGCCCTCAGCTGGTTCACTTCCTGTTCGAGCACCGAACGGTCGATGCGCGCCAGCACCTGCCCCTTCTGCACATAGTCGCCGGCATCGACGAGAACCGCCGTCACGGCCCCGCCCTCGCCCTGCACGCCGACCGGCATGTCGCGGCGCGCGGCAATGCTGCCGACCGCCTTCACACTGTCCGCCACCTGCGTGACGCCGGGCACGATGACAGTGATCGAGGGGCGGCTGACTTCCGGGTTCTCGGCGGGCGCGTCGGCGCCACCGCCGAAGAACAGCCACGCCGCGACAGCCGCCGCGACGAGCACCGCCGCAACGATCAGCAGACGGCGGCGACCGCCATCATCGGCCGATGCCCACGACCGGGAAACGCTGCTCTTGAAAGAGCTATCGACGGGTTGATGCATGTTCATCGCCAGTGACTGTGCCTGTTTTGTATCGAAAGGTGTATTACCTGAATAGGTCAGTTAGCGCAAGGTCCGCCCGACTGCATGAAAATTCGAGTTGCGCTCGAAAATCATGTAAAGTCAGCGGCGATTAGCACGTTTCCGGCAGTCGAACGAGCCAATAACCGAATATTTCGAGACACGTTGCGTAGACTCCACACCAAGTTTCGGCTCGACAGCAATTCGATAAACGGATTTTATCATCGACGAACGCACGACAGGAGGATGCGTTCGCGGATCGCCTGTGCGGCATCCAGCCGCTCGGGCCCGCCCGCAGGAAACGTCAGGCACATCTACGGTTGTTCTGAAAACAACAGAGGGAGTGAGCAGATGGACTACGGTTTTCTCGGTTGGATCGTCGTCGGCCTCATCGCCGGCGCGCTCGCGAAGTGGATCATGCCGGGCAAGGATCCCGGCGGCATCATCGTCACGATCCTGATCGGCATCGCCGGTGGTCTCCTTGGCGGCTACATCGGCAGTATGCTCGGGCTTGGCGGGGGCAATCTCGTCAATATTCTTCTCGCCACGGCAGGCGCGGTCCTGCTTCTCTGGATCTATCGCATGATCAAGGCCCGGCAGGCGTAAGCACCTTCCGGTTCTTTCAACTTCGGTTCATGTCAGGCGGCGGATAGGGCAACCTGTCCGCCGCTGATCCGTTGGGGCGGAAAACGAAAGGAATGAAACACATGCGTACTGCAACGCTTCTCGCCATCGGCGCACTCGCCGCTGCCGCGACCCCGGTCGCTGCACAGACGGCGCCGAGCGTCCCCGCCGAAACCCTGCTGTCGCTGACGGCGACCGGCGAGAGCACCCGCGTTCCCGACATCGCCGTGATCTCGGCGGGCGTCGTCACGCAGGCCGTGGAGGCGCGCGCCGCGCTTACCGCCAACAACAACCAGATGACCCGCGTCGTCGCCGCGCTCAGGAAAGCAGGCATCGCCGACCGCGACATCCAGACTTCGAACATCAACCTCAACCCGCAGTATACGTATGAGGAGCGCAAGGCGCCGCAGCTGATCGGCTATCAGGCGAACAACACCGTCACCGTGAAGCTGCGCAAGCTCGCGAGCGCCGGCGACGTGATCGACGCGCTCGTCACCGAGGGCGCCAACCAGGTGAACGGGCCGACATTCGGTCTCGACAAGCCTGAGGAGGCCAACAACGAAGCCCGCCTTGACGCCATCAAGAAGGCCCGCTCGCGCGCCGACCTCTATGCGGGTGCCGCGGGAATGCGCGTGAAGCGCATCGTCTCCATCACCGAAGGCGGCGGCTACCAGCCGCCCTACCCGATGCCCAAGATGATGGTCCGCGCCGAAGCCGCCGACATGGCGGCCGCGCCGCCGGTCGAAGCCGGCGAGGTCGGCACCAACGTCAGCGTGACGGTGGTGTTCGAGCTACAGTAGCCTCGGATCGCCCGACGAAGCGAGGGCACGCCGTGGTGCGTCCCTCGACTTCGCTCGGGATGATGGATGTAGCGCGAAAAAGGGGCTTCCTCCCCAGCGAGGTCGAGGGACGCACAACCCCGCTACAGCCCTAAACGACGGTCGCGCCGCCGTCGATCACGAAGCCCTGCCCGCTCGTGAACCCGCCCGCCTTTGCGGCGAGAAACACCGCCATCCCTGCGATCTCATCGGGCTCGCCGATGCGCTGCAGCGTCGAATGCGCGGTCGCCTGCTTCAGGATTTCGGGATTGTCCCACAGTGCCTTTGCGAAATCGGTCTTGATGAGGCCGGGGCAGATCGCGTTTACGCGCACGTTGGCGGGGCCGTATTCGGCGGCGTAGTTGCGCACGAGCTGCAGGTCCGCCGCCTTCGAGATGTTGTAAGCGCCGATCATCGTCGAGGCCTTGAGCCCGCCGATCGACGAAATGACGATGATCGCCCCGTCCTTGCGCTCAACCATCTGCGGCGCGGCCATCTGGATCAGCCAGTGGTTCGAAACGATGTTGTTGTGCAAAATCTTGGTGAACTGGTCGTCCGCGATCCCCGCCATCGGCCCGAAATACGGGTTCGACGCGGCGTTGCAGACGAGGATGTCGACCTTGCCGAGCTTCGCCGTCGCACCGCTGATCAGCGCCTGAAGCTCTTCCTTCACGGAAATGTTCGCGGGGATCGCGATCGCCGCGTCGCGGCCCACGGCGGCATTGATCTCCGCCACCGCCGCCTCGCACGCGTCCAGCTTGCGGCTGGAGACGACGACACTCGCGCCGTGTTCCGCCATGCGGTGCGCGATCGCCTTGCCGATCCCGCGCGAGGAGCCGGTGATGACGGCAACCTTGCCGGTCAGGTCGAAAAGTGCGGGTATGCCCATGGTGTGTCTCCCTCAGACGCATTCAATGATGATCGCAGGCGCCGCTCTAAAGGAAAGCGCGGGCATGCGGATACGCTTCAAACTCACAGCCTGTTTGCATCCTTCCCGCCTTTGGGCCACGTTCGCGCTTGAAACCGCTGGGAGAGATCGTGCGCCGGTTCAGACGCCTGCCGCCCCTTGAACCGCGCCTCCAGAGCGAAGCGCTGTCCGATACCGAAGGCACGCGGCTCGGGCGCAGTATCGAGCAGGAAGCCGCCGCGAGGCCCGGTCTATCGGGCATCCATTTGCTTGCCGACGCGCATCAGGCCTTCGCCGCGCGCATCCTGCTCGCTCGCGCCGCCGAGCGCAGCCTCGACGTGCAATATTATATCTGGCGCGGCGACCTTTCCGGGATGTTGATGCTGGAGGCGTTGCGCGAGGCGGCGGACCGGGGCGTGCGTGTCCGTCTGCTCCTCGACGACAACGGCATCGCGGGGCTCGACAACGTGCTCGCCGCGCTCGACGTTCATCCGATGATCGAGGTACGGCTGTTCAATCCGTTCTTCTTCCGCCACCCCAAGGCGCTCGGCTACCTCACCGATTTCAAGCGTCTCAACCGGCGGATGCACAACAAGAGCTTCACCGCCGATTGCCAGGCGACGATTATCGGCGGGCGCAACATCGGCGACGAATATTTCGCCGCGCGCGACGGCGACCTCTTCGCCGATCTCGATGTGCTCGCGATCGGCGCTGTGGTGAGCGATGTGTCGCGCGATTTCGACCGCTACTGGAACTGCGCCTCGGCATGGCCGGCGTCGCGCGTCCTCCCCGTCGTCGGCGCCGCGCAGCTTGAAGAGCTGGCGCAGCGCTCCGCCGCCGTCCACGCCGACCCGCGGGCGCACAGCTACGTGGAAACCGTTCGCTCGCTGCCTTTCATCACCGATATGCTCAGCGCCTCGCTGCCCTTCATCTGGGCGCCCGTGCGGATGGTGAGCGACGATCCCGCGAAGGTGCTCGATCGGGCGCGGCCCGGCACCTCGCTCGGCGAACAGCTGCAGGAAGCGATCGGCCGGCCGTCACGCCAAATGGGCCTCGTTTCCGCCTATTTCGTGCCCACCGCCGCGGGCGTCGAAGCGTTCGCCGCGCTCTCGCGCGAAAACATCGAGGTGAGCGTGCTGACGAACGCGCTTGAATCCACCGATGTCGCCATCGTCCACGCGGGTTACGCGAAGCGCAGGCAGGCGCTGATCCGCGCCGGGGTCCGCCTGTTCGAAATGCGGCGTCTCCGTGTGGGCACGCGCCGGAAGCGCCGCCTGCCGCTCGGTGTCGGCGGATCGGGCGCGAAGTCCGTCACCGGCTCGATCCTGCGTTCAAGCGGCTCGATGCTGCACGCCAAGACCTTCACGGTGGACCGCGCGCGACTCTTCGTGGGCTCGTTCAATTTCGACCCGCGCTCGGTCGCACTCAACACGGAGCTCGGCTTCGTCATCGAATGCCCCGAGCTTGCCGCCGACGTGCAGGACGCCTTCAAAAGCGCGATCCCCATGAGCGCCTATGAGGTAACGCTCAGCGACAAGGGCCGGCTGCGCTGGATCGAACGCGAGGAAGACGGCGAGATCGAAATCCACGACGTTGAACCGGGCACGACCCTGCTGCAACGCCTCGCAATCCGGGTTCTCTCCCGCCTGCCGATCGAGTGGTTGCTTTAGAAAACCACCACGCTGCGGATCGATTTGCCCGCGTGCATCAGGTCGAAACCCTGGTTGATCTCCTCAAGGCCCATGACATGCGTGATCATCGGATCGATCTCGATCTTGCCGCTCATGTACATGTCGACGATCTTGGGAACATCGGTGCGGCCCTTGGCCCCGCCGAACGCCGTGCCGCGCCAGTTGCGCCCGGTGACGAGCTGGAAGGGCCGCGTGCTGATTTCCTTGCCCGCCTCGGCCACGCCGATGATGATGCTCGTGCCCCAGCCGCGATGGCAGGCCTCGAGCGCCGTGCGCATCACGTCGGTATTGCCGGTTGCGTCAAAGGTGTAATCCGCGCCGCCATCCGTCATCGCGACGATCTTCGCGACGACATCCTCGCGGCTCATCCCCTTGGAGTTGAGGAAGTCGGTCATGCCGAAGCGGCGGCCCCATTCCTCGCGATCGGGATTGATGTCCACGCCGATGATCTTGTTGGCGCCCGCCATCCGCGCGCCCTGCAGCACGTTGAGCCCGATGCCGCCGAGGCCGAACACGACGACATTGTCACCGACCTGCACCTTGGCCGTATTGATGACCGCGCCGACGCCGGTGGTCACGCCGCAGCCGATGTAGCAGCTCGACTGGAATGGCGCGTCTTCGCGGATCTTCGCCACCGCGATCTCCGGCAGCACGGTGAAGTTCGAAAAGGTCGAGCAGCCC
>ERZ1645185.1056-NODE-1056-length-11448-cov-6.924603_pt1 | contig 11448 bp, 11 predicted proteins | sample MGYA00575351_ERZ1645185 | MGnify/ENA primary metagenome ERZ1645185 (study PRJEB40838, sample SAMN11284767) | freshwater sediment metagenome | isolation source: river sediment | host: Sediment | place: India: Jana village, Kanpur | collected 2015-12-17 ... | reverse complement strand
AACGCTGCGCGGTTGACCACCCTACGCACTGCCCTGCGGGACTATTCGTAGAGAAAGCTGTCGTCCAGTGCTTGCGCGGACTCGATGGTGACCCCCATGTCCTTCACCAGACCATCCTGCAGACCGTAGATCCAGCCATGCACGCTCAATGACTGCCCGCGCTTCCAGGCGTTCTGCACGATGGTCGTGTGGCAGACATTGCGCACCTGCCGTTGCACATTCAGCTCACAGAGCAGATCCACCCGCTGCTCATCGGTCAGGCCGGTAAACTGCTTGCGGTGCAGGTGATAGAGCGCCTTGAGTGCACGCAACCAGTTATCGATCAGACCGTACTCTTCATGGCTCAGGGCCGCGCGCACCCCGCCGCAGCCATAGTGGCCGCAAACGATGATCTGCTTGACCTGCAACACATCAACGGCGAACTGCAGTACCGAGAGAAAGTTCATATCGGTGGCCACCACCATATTGGCCACGTTGCGGTGCACAAACAGCTCCCCGGGCATCAGCCCGACCACTTCATTGGCCGGCACCCGGCTGTCGGAACAGCCGACCCAGAGAAACTCCGGACGTTGCTGATTGGCCAGACGCGCAAAGAAATCCGGATCACGCGCGCGCAGTGACTCCGACCAGAAGCGGTTATTGGCCAGCAGTTGTTTGACGTCCATGTGATCTCCCGTTCATTGGTGATGGTGCAGCAGGCGCGAGCATAGTCGCAGATCAGTCCATCTGGAATGGTCGACCATCAAAATTGGCTGCACCACAAGCGCAAGGATCGACAGTGTCTCGGGGCAGTCTTGATCACGATCATGGCCGGTTTATCTGCACTGCATAAGGTGGCCGCAGCCCATTACCAAGGAAGCTGCAACATGAATGCTTTACGCCTTACCCCGCTTGCCTTCAGTCTTTTTGCCCTCAGCCTGCACAGTCACGCCGCTGAAGATTTCAGCAACCTGCTCTCTCAGGGCAAGGCCAGCCTTGATGCGCGCTATCGCTATGAATACGTGGATCAGGACAACCTGCTGAACAACGCCAACGCGCAAACCCTGCGCACCCGCCTGGGTTTTCAAAGCGGCAAGTTCCATGGTCTTTCTGCACTGGTGGAAGCCGACAACGTCAGCCGCATCGGTGATGCCGCCTACAACAGCACGCGCAATGGCCAAAGCCAGTATTCGGTGGTCGCCGATCCGGATGGTACTGAAATGAATCAGGCACTGCTGCGCTACGACCATACGCTGGGCAATCTGATCGGTGGCCGCCAGCGCATCAACCTCGACAACCAGCGCTTCATCGGCAGCGTGGCCTGGCGGCAGAACGAGCAGACCTTTGACGGTGCACTCGGCCAGCTCAAACCGATTGAAAACCTGACCCTGACCTACGCCTACATTGACAACATCAATAGCGTGTTCGGCCCGGACAACGGCCGTTACGCCAGTGCGGCCAACCCGGCCAATATCGAGGGCCACAGCCACCTGTTCAATGCCCAGTATCAGGTCGCCCCGGAGCTGGTGATCACCGGCTACAGCTACCTGCTCGGGCTGAACAACCTGGCTCTCATCGCCAGCGGCCCCACCGGCACGCAGTCGAGCAAGACCAGTGGTGTGCGCCTCACCGGTTTGGTTCAGGGCTTCAGTTACGCGGCGGAATACGCCAGCCAGACCGATTACGCCGATAACCCCTGGTCACTGGACAGCGACTACTACCTTGGCGAACTGGGTTACACGCTGCAAACCGTGGCACTCAAGGCCGGCTATGAAGTGCTCACCGGCGACAGCGGTCCCGGCGCACGCAATCAGGCCTTCCAGACCCCGCTGGCAACCAAGCATGCCTTCCAGGGCTGGGCTGATGTATTCCTCACCACACCAATCGGCGGGGTTGAAGATGCCTATCTGGGTGCCAGCATGCCGCTGCTGGGCGGCACCGCGCAGGCGGTCTACCACGACTTCAGCGCGCAAAGCAGCGTCAGTACCGGCGATGACTATGGCAGCGAGATCAACCTCTCCTATGCCCACCCGATACCCGGTGTGAAGGGGCTGGTAGGTCTGGCCAAATACGCGGACTACAGCGCCGATGACTTCAGCGTGGACACCCGCAAGTTCTGGTTGCAGTTGCAGTACAGCCTGTAGCGTTTGACTCCCTCTCCCGTTTACGGGAGAGGGCTGGGGAGAGGGCTTGACGGCATATCACCCCTCTCCCCCAGCCCCTCTCCCACAAGTGGGCGAGGGGAGTCGTGTGGACTGGCGTTGATCTCCAGCCTCCACCTCTTTGGAGGTAGTGCGGCAGAGGAATGGGCACTGGCGGCAGGCCGCCCTAGGATGCAGGTCACGGAGGTGTCTCATGCTCACCGAACCCAGCATCCTGGCTGGCCTGCGCCAGCATCATCTGTTCGACCGTTTACCCGAGCCAGCCTTTGCAGAAGTCTGCAAGCGGGCCAACCTGCGGCGCCTGGAAGCCACTGACAGCCTGTTCCATCAGGGCGATCTGGCGGAGCGTTTCTATGTCTTGCTGGAAGGTCAGATCAAGCTGATCCGCACCCTGCCTGAAGGGCAGGAAAAACTGGTGGAAGTCATCCAGCCCGGCCAGAGCTTTGCCGAGGCGCTGATGTTCAGCGGTGCCCGCAGCTATCCGGTGACCGCCATTGCCATCCGCGCCAGCCATCTGCTGAGCATCGATGGGGCGCACTACCGTCATCTGCTGGAAGAACAACCGAAGATCTGCCTCGATCTGCTGGGCAGTTTCAGCATCCGCCTGCACCAGCGCCTGAACGAAATCGACACCCTGACCCTGGCCAATGCCAGTCGCCGGGTGGTGCGCTATCTGTCGCAAGCGGCGCCCGATGGCAATGGCGATATCCAGCTGGGAGTGTCCAAGCGGCTGATCGCCTCACAACTGGGGATCCAGCCGGAAACCTTTTCGCGCATCCTGCACCGTTTGGTCGATGCCGGATTGATCGCCATGCAACAGCGCCGCATCCAGATTCTCGACCGCCCCAATCTGGTCGATTTCTGTGACTGAGGCTGTAGGAGCCAGCTTGCTGGCGATTGGGCACCTGAAGAGCATCGCCGGCAAGCTGGGCTCCTACACCTATCAATGCATCTACTGGCCAGCTCTGCAGGAGTACCGACGATGACTGAAAAACCCTTGCCGCTGGTCTATTCCTGCTCCGGCTGTTCCAACGTGGCGCAGTTGGCCAATACGCTGGCGGTGCGTCTGGACCGTGCCGGTCTGGCGGAGATGTCCTGCATTGCCGGGGTGGGCGGGCATGTCAGCTCGCTGGTCAATAAAGCCAATTCCGGCAGGCCGATTCTGGCCATCGATGGCTGCCCGCTGCAGTGTGTCAAAGGCTGTCTGGCGCAGCATGGCGTGAGCGCCGGTTACCACCTGATTCTCAGCCAGCGCGGCCTGAAGAAACGCTACGGTGAAGACTGCCTGAGCAGCGATGCCGATCCGTTGTTTGACGAACTCAGCCAGCTGATCGCCAGTGACCGCATACCGCGCCGAGCAGCCAGGCCCGACTTGCGCGTGGTGGACTGAACTCAGCCGGCCCGGGCAGACAGGGCCTGTCCCATCTGCTGCAAGGCCGACCACAGCGGCGCGGGCAGTTGCTGCGGATCAAGGCTGTCGATCAGGTTCTTCACCATCAGCCCCAATTCCGTGTCGCCCTGAATGCGCAAACGGCGGCGAAAGAACAGCGTATCGGGGTCTTCCTGACGGCTGGCCAACAACAGGAAGTCACGCCAGTTGCCGCTGATGGTCACCTCGGCGGGAGCGCTGGCGTGGACCTGCAAGCCGTCAGGCGTCGCCGTAAGGCTCCAGCACAGTTCCAGATCCAGCACCTGCAAGCGCAGCCAGCGCCCCTGCAAACCGGCAAAGCAGCCATCCCGCCAGGCCTGCGCCAGCAGATAGTTCAGTGCGCTTTGCAAGGGCCAGCGCTGCAGCCGCTGCGGCACCCGCGAGGCCAGCGGCAACAGGCGTTCAGTGGCCGACAAGGCCAGTACTGCCGGATTCAACATACGCCCTCCTCCTGCATGCGCTGCATGCCGGGCCGGCCATGCCAGTACCCGTTGCAACCCTCCACGGCGATCGGCGGCAGCGCACCCTTGCGCACCGCGTCGAAGGCCGCGATCACCGCCGGCATGCCTGCAACGCGCGGACTCAGGCGCAGCAGATCAATCCCCAGCGCCTGCAACTGGGCATACTCGGCCAGCAAATTGCTGACCCCGGCGGACAAGGTCTGGATGCCATTGATGGTAAACAGCGCTTCGCCCTCCTGACTGAGCATCTCGATACCCTCGGGATAGTTCTGGCAGCAGAACTGGCAGTCATCCTTGGGCCGGTTTTCCGCTCGGGCGGTGAAGCAGCGCGCCGAATAAGCCAGCGGCAGATGGCCGTAGGCAAACACCTCGACCTGCGGACGCGACACGCCCAGTTCGTCGAGCTGGCGCAGGGTGTCGGCAATCAGCTGGGCAGAGCACTCCACCGGGGGAACCCAGCGCTGCAGACCGCAGTCGATCAACTCCGCCAGCGCCCGGCCGTTGTACAGATTGAGCGCCGGCCCGGCCACAAAGGGCACCCCGGCTTCGTGCAGAAAGTGCACGGCGGCCATGTCGTTGGCCTCCACGCGCAGCTCGCCGTTGTCGCACAGGCGCTTGAGGCCGGACAGCTCGGACGCCGCCTCGATCAGCGCCAACCCGGAGAGCAGCAACTCGGCACGGGTACTTTGGCGCAACTCGCGGGCCAGACCGAGCCAATCGTCCAGGCCCAGCGCGCGGCGCTTCGAGCACACGGTTTCGCCCAGATAAATGGCCTCCAGCGGCTGCCCGGCCATCTCGGCGTAGAAATTCAGGTACTGCTCACGCGACCAATAAAACAACACCGGCCCCAGACTCAGTTTCATTGAAATATCCTCATTGCCAGGCACGGTGGTAGGCGCCCAGCGTCGTCTGGCTGCCTTCGGAGAGCGACTGCAGCGTGCGTTGCCACTGTGGCTTCACGCTGAAGCCCTGGGGTTCGCGGGCATGCGCATCCAGCGCTGCGCGCCAGACCCGGGTTACCTGCTCGACATACGCCGGACTGCGCTGGCGGCCTTCAATCTTCACCGCGCAAACACCGATCGCCGCCAGTTGTGGAATCAGGTCCAGGGTATTCAGGCTGGTCGGCTCTTCCAGTGCATGGAAGCGTTGCCCGTTGACCAGAAAGCGCCCCTTGCACAAGGTCGGATAGCCTGCCGGTTCGTGTTCGGCGAAACGATCAATCAGCACATCATTCAGGCGCGCACTCAGGCCCTGCTCGTCTTCCTGCCAGCGCACCGCACTGGCGGGCGAACAAACCCCGCACAGATTGGGTGACTCGCCGGTGATATAGGACGACAGGTGACAACGCCCTTCGGCCATGATGCACAGGCTGCCAAACGCAAAGACTTCCAGTGCCACCGGGCTCTTGAGCGCCAGCTGGCGCACCTGCGCCAGTGACAGCACACGCGGCAGAACCGCGCGCCGGATGTTGTAGCGCTGCTGGTAAAACGACAGCGCCGCCGCACTGGTCGCCGAGCCCTGCACCGACAAATGCAACGCCAGCCCCGGATGGCGTTGACTGGCATATGCCAGTACCCCCGGATCAGCCGCGATCAGCGCATCCACCCCAAGATCGGCGGCACGGTCGACCGCCCGCTGCCAGCGCTCCCAGCCACCGGCGTGGGCATAGGTGTTGACCGCCACATAGAGTTTCCGGCCGCGTTGCCGAATCAGCTGCAGCCCCGCGTCCAGCTGTTTGTCATCCAGATTCAGCCCGGCAAAATGGCGCGCATTGGTGTCGTTGCGAAACCCCACATAGATGGCATCGGCGCCTTCCTGCACGGCCGCTTTGAGGGCAGGCAGACTGCCTGCCGGACATACCAGTTGCATGCTGTTTACTCCCCCGCTGATGACAGGCGCCCACTCTAGGCGCTGCCATGGAAGGCACCATGATGGTGGTCAAGTCCGGCTCAGGCGAACGCACTGAACGCAATGAACTCAACCGGCTCGCCAGCCTGCAGCAGCTGCCCGCTCTCGACCACGGCCAGACCATCCGCCCAGCACGCCGAGGTGAGCATGGCCGAGCCCTGACGCGGGTGCAGCACCACGCTCAACTCCCCGTTGCGTGACTCCAGACGCGCGCGCAGATACTGGCGGCGGCCATTGACCCTGGACCAGGCAAATCCGGCCGGCAGACGCACGGCTTGTGGCAGCACCTCGCGACAACCCTGACTGCTCAGCAGAAAAGGCCGCGCCACCACCAGCGCGGTAATCAGGGTCGCCGCCGGGTTGCCCGGCAGCCCCAACCAGGGTTTGCCGGCCACCTGACCAAAGGCCAGCGGCTTGCCCGGCTGAATGGCCAGGCGCCAGAGCTGCAACTCACCCAGCGTGGCGACCGCCTGTTTCAGGTGGTCTTCTTCACCCACCGAAACGCCGCCGGACGTCAGCAGCACATCGCACTCGCGCGCCGCCTGCTGCAAGGCAGCCAGCGTGGCGGGCAGATCGTCCCTCACGCAGCCATAGTCGCGTACCGCCAACCCCAGCGATTGCAGAATGCCGATCAGGCTATAGCGATTGGCATCATGAATTTGCCCCGGCTCAAGCGCCTCGCCCGGCTCGCGCAGCTCATCGCCGCTACTGAGCAGACCAACCTTCAAGCGTCGATACACCGCCACCCGGGCCACCCCGAAACTGGCCAGCAAGCCCAGTTCTTGTGCCCGCAAGCGCCGCCCCGACTCCAGCACAAGGGTACCCGCCGCCAGCTCTTCACCCTGCACGCGCACATGCGCACCCGGGCTGACCGGTGGCAGCCAGACCCGCTGACCTTCCACCCGGCAGTCCTCCTGCGCCACTACCGTATCGGCGCCGGGCGGCAGTGGCGCACCGGTGAAAATGCGCACCGCCTGTCCGACCGGCAGCACCGCCGAGGCCGCGTCGCCGGCGGCAATCCGACCGCACAATGGCAAACTGCCGCCCTGCGCGGGCAAGTCAGCCGCGCGCAGGGCGTAACCGTCCATGGCGCTGTTATCCCACTGCGGCACGGCAAAGGGTGCGTGCAATGGCTCAGCCAACACCCGACCCAGCGCGTCCGCCAGCGCCACCTGCTCAACCTCCGGCACACCTGACACTCGTGCCAGCAGTTCGCCGATCGCCTGGTCAACCGGCCGCAAACCGTCAACGGAACAGCCACAGGCACTCATTCGCGCGCACCGCACTGCTGTTCGGGCTGATCCGCCAGGCGCTTGAGATGGGGGACGAAGTTGCAGGGCCGGGTCCGGCTGTCCAGTTGTTCCAGCAGTATCTTGTTCCAGGCCGTGCGGCAGGCATTCGGTGAGCCGGGCATGCAGCAGACCAGCGTGCCATTGCTGATACCGGCCAATGCCCGCGATTGCAGGCTCGAGGTGCCGATTTCCTCCAGCGATACCAGGCGGAACAGTTCGCCAAAGCCATCCACCTGTTTGTCCAGTAATGGCGCGACCGCTTGCGGGGTGTTGTCACGGGCAGTGAAACCGGTACCGCCGGTGAGCAGCACCACCTGTACCCGGGCATCGGCAATCCATTGGCAGACGCGTGCGCGTATCTGCCAGATGTCATCGCGCACAATGTCGCGGGCGGCCAGCTGATGACCTGCTGCTTGCAGGCCGTCGATCAACGCCTGACCCGAGGTATCGGTCTCCAGGGTGCGGGTGTCGCTGATGGTCAGAACGGCGATCTGCAGTGACTGGAATTGTTCAACGGACAGGTGTGCCATGACAGGAGTCTCCAAAAAAGTCTTATGCAGACTGCCCGCAGGCAAGGCCGCATAACATTCCCCATTGGAGGTATCTCGATTGCGGTTTCAGACGAAACCACCTGCAGCTGACCCGTTGCGCGTCAGCCCGTTAAAAGGAATGCCGGGCAGCACCGCCGCCCGGCATGTTCTGCTCAGACCAGATCGAAGCGATCCAGCTGCATCACCTTGTTCCACGCCGCCACGAAGTCACGCACGAAGACCTGCTGTGCGTCGCTGCTGGCATACACCTCAGCCACAGCGCGCAGCTGGGCGTTGGAGCCAAACACCAGATCGACCACCGTCCCCGTCCACTTCAGCTCACCCGTGCTGCGGTCGCGCCCTTCGAGCACGCCCTCGGCGTTAGTGGATTTCTGCCACTTGGTGCGCATGTCGAGCAGATTGACAAAGAAGTCATTGCTCAACACCCCGGGACGCCGGGTAAACACACCATGGCCGGAAGCTGCGGCATTGGCACCGAGTACGCGCAAACCGCCGACCAGCACGGTCATCTCGGGGGCCGTGAGGGTCAGCAGGTTGGCCTTGTCCAGCAGCATGTCGCAGGCCACCGACTGCAGCCCCTCGTGGGTGTAATTGCGGAAACCATCGGCCAGCGGCTGCAGCACCGCGAACGAGGCCACGTCCGTCTGCTCCTGACTGGCATCCGTACGCCCCGGGGTGAATGGCACAACGGTGCTGACACCTGCCTTGGCCGCAGCAGCTTCCACCGCTGCACAGCCGCCGAGCACAATCAGGTCGGCCAGCGAGACCTGCTTGCCGCCGCTGGCAGTGGCATTGAACTGCTGCCGGATGCCTTCCAGTGCCGCCAGCACCTTGGCCAGTTCTGCCGGCTGATTGACCGCCCAGTCCTTTTGTGGCGCCAGACGAATACGCGCCCCGTTGGCACCGCCGCGCTTGTCACTGCCGCGGAAGGTGGCCGCCGACGCCCAGGCCGTGCTGACCAGTTGGGCCGTGGAAAGCCCGGAAGCCAGAATCTGAGCCTTGAGTGCAGCAATCTCGGCGGCGCCGATCAGCGCATGGTTTACCACGGGAACCGGGTCCTGCCAGATCAGCACCTCAGCCGGTACCAGCGCTCCCAGATAGCGTGAGCGCGGGCCCATGTCGCGGTGGGTCAGCTTGAACCAGGCGCGGGCAAAGGCATCGGCAAACGCCTGAGGATTCTGCTGAAAGCGCCGGGAAATCTTTTCGTAGACCGGGTCTACGCGCAACGACAGATCGGCGGTGGTCATCATCGGCGGATGCTTCTTCGACGGATCGTGCGCATCCGGGATCAGGTGCTCGGGCTTGCAATCCTTGGCCACCCACTGATGGGCACCGGCCGGGCTCTTGGTCAACTCCCACTCATAGCCCAGCAGCATGTCGAAGTAGCCGTTGTCCCATTGCGTGGGATTGGGTTTCCACGCCCCTTCGATGCCGCTGGTGGTGGTATGCACCCCCTTGCCGCTACCCAGCTTGTTGATCCAGCCCAGACCCTGCTCCTCAATCGGCGCGGCCTCAGGCTCAGGCCCGACCAATGCCGGATCGCCTGCACCATGCGCCTTGCCGAAGGTGTGGCCACCGGCGACCAGGGCCACGGTTTCTTCGTCATCCATGGCCATGCGGGCAAAGGTTTCACGCACATCGCGGCCCGAAGCCAGCGGATCGGGGTTACCGTTGGGGCCTTCCGGATTCACATAGATCAAGCCCATCTGTACCGCGCCGAGCGGATTTTCCAGCTGGCGGTCGCCGCTGTAGCGCTGGTCACCCATCCACTGGGATTCCGAACCCCAGTAGATGTCTTCTTCCGGTTCCCAGATATCCACACGTCCACCGGCAAAACCGAAGGTCTTGAAGCCCATCGACTCCAGCGCCACGTTGCCGGCGAGGATCATCAGATCGGCCCAGGAAATCTTCCGGCCGTACTTCTGCTTGACCGGCCACAACAGGCGCCGCGCCTTGTCCAGATTGCCGTTGTCCGGCCAGCTGTTGAGCGGGGCAAACCGCTGGTTGCCAGTACCGGCGCCGCCACGGCCATCGCTGATCCGGTAGGTGCCGGCCGAGTGCCAGGCCATGCGGATCATCAGACCACCATAATGACCCCAGTCGGCCGGCCACCAATCCTGGGAGTCGGTCATCAGTGCGCGCAGATCGTCGACCAGAGCATGCAGATCGAGGCTTTTGAATTCGCTGGCATAGTCAAAATCGCCGCCCAGCGGGTTGGACTTCAGCGAATGCTGATGGAGGATATTCAGCCGCAACTGGTTGGGCCACCAGTCGGCATTGCTCTGAACACTGTTACGCGCGGCCGGGTTGACTGCCGCACCCGCGAAGGGACACTTGGATTCAGTTGACATGCTGTTCTCCCGCTGTTGGTTTCACCTGTGATTTGACTGGAGCTTGTGCCCTGAAAGCTGGATGGGCCAATAGGTTTTCGGAATAGTATTTATAGCCCCAGTAAATAGTGCGTGCCCGCGGATGCCTGCGATCCGTCCTGTCAGCGATCCGGCGTGTTGAGCAAGCGGTGCAATTCATCACTCACCGGCAGCGGGGCAAACGCACTGACCCGGGCGCGGCCGGTGTTGCCCAGCGGCACCCAGACGCGCGAGAACAGCACGGCGGCAAGGATGCGCGGCAGCTGCCCTGCGACCTCGCGGTAATCGCCGGTCTGCCAGCCCAGTATGAACATCCGCCAGTGTGAGCGCGCATGCAGCAACGGCCGTTTCTGCGTAAGGATGTGCGCGCGCTCCAGCCAGCGCCAGGCGGCCTCGGTCTGACCATCGACAACCGCCTGAGTGGCCTGCGCAAACGCCTGTTCAATCGCCTGATTCAATGCATTGCTCATGCTCAGCTCCTACTTCTTCAGCAAACGCAGACCGTTGAACACCACCAGCAGGCTCACCCCCATGTCGGCAAACACCGCCATCCACATGCTGGCCTCACCCACCAGGGTGAACCCGAGAAACAGCGCCTTGATCCCCAGCGCCAGGGCGATGTTCTGCCAGAGGATCGCGGCGGTTTGCCGGGACAGGCGGATAAACGCCGGAATCTTGCGCAGATCATCATCCATCAGAGCGACATCGGCGGTTTCGATGGCCGTGTCGGTCCCCGCCGCCGCCATGGCAAACCCGATATCGGCGCGCGCCAGCGCCGGTGCGTCGTTGATGCCGTCACCGACCATGCCCACCACCTGCCCTTGCGCTTGCAGCGCCTCGACCGCCTGCAGTTTGTCCTCCGGCAACTGGTTGCCGCGCGCCTGGTCAATCCCCACCGCAGTGGCGATCGCCTGCGCCGTGTGCGGGTTATCGCCACTGAGCATCAGGGTCTGCACGCCCAGCGCATGCAACTCACGGATGGCCTCGCGGCTGGAATCCTTGAGCGTATCGGCAACCGCGAACACCGCCAGTGCCTGCTGCGGGTCGCACAGCACCACCACCGACTTGCCCGCACGCTCCAGCTGATCCAGCGTGGCTTCCAGTGCTGTGCTGCACAGCCCCAGCGCCTCGACCATGCGGTGATTGCCCAACTGATAATCGACCCCTTCGATAGCGCCGCGCACGCCCATCCCCGGCAAGGCGGCAAGGTGCTCGACACTGCGCAGCGGCGTTTGCTGCTGTGCGGCGTGCTCGGCAATCGCCCGCGATACCGGGTGATCGGAGCGCGCCGCCAGAC
>ERZ1645185.1055-NODE-1055-length-11451-cov-5.217006_pt1 | contig 11451 bp, 9 predicted proteins | sample MGYA00575351_ERZ1645185 | MGnify/ENA primary metagenome ERZ1645185 (study PRJEB40838, sample SAMN11284767) | freshwater sediment metagenome | isolation source: river sediment | host: Sediment | place: India: Jana village, Kanpur | collected 2015-12-17 ... | reverse complement strand
ATCGGTTATATTAAGGGATGCGGTACACAATATTTTACCGCAGATTCACAAAAGAGAAAGGGTCGCCGGAATGCGGCGACCCTTTCCGAGTTTCAAGGAGATGGGCCAGTTAGGTACCAAGCCCAATCAGTGGTCAGATATCCAAGGGGTTGCCCTTAGAGATCACTCCTTCTGACTGTCCCGACACCTCTCTCCAATATCACTCTAGACACTGGATCACCTCCTTTCAATAAGTTGCCGATAAGCAAAAGGTGACACAGATTTCGTGTTTGTCAAAAGAAATCACACAGCGCGTTGAGTCAATTTTCCGACAAGCACGCGGAATGGCACAAGCGCAACAGCCGCCATTGCAAGCTTTACAAGCCAGTCAGCGAAGGCCAGCGAGACCCACAGCGGCACCACCGGACCCAGCCCGACCAGCGGCAGAGGTTCAGCCGCCCAGCTGACATCATTCGCCGGCTCCATGAATGAAAGAAATCCGGCAAAGGCGATGGTGAAAAAGATGGCGGTATCAAGGCAAGAGCTTGCGAGTGTGGAAACAAAGGGGGCCTTCCACCAATTACCGTCGCGCAGGCGATTGAAAATCGCGATGTCGGTCAATTGCGCGGCAAGGAATGCAAGTCCAGAACCGATAGCGACACGCAATGTCACCAGAGGGCCGAACTCGCCCATGATCTGCGATCCGATGAGCGAGCATATGACGCCTGTCACAAAGCCCACGAGCACCACCCTGCGGGCCGCGGCGGCGCCCTGGATGCGGTTTGTCAGATCGGTGATCAGAAAAGCGACCGGATAGGTCAGCGCACCCCAGGTCAGCCAAGGGCCAAGCAGGTGCTGTACGAGGATGTTGGATGCGACAACAGTCGCCGCCATGGCGATAACGCCGGGCAGAAGGGATTTCGACATTTGTATTTCCGTTTTTTACAAGGTCGCGGAGACTTGGCCCCCGGATCATCCGGCGGGGCGAGGCGGCGCTGATACTACCGGGGGCGGCGTTCTGTCAATCTTGAACGCGGTACTCGACGAACTCGGTCCGCTGGAAGAACTTGAAGTTGTCGTCCGAAAGCATGGTCAGGCGGATGCCTTCGGCGTCCTGCCAGACCGACAGCCCCTCAAGGTTGTCGTGCTGGCCGGGATGTGTCTCAAGCAGTGTCGCCTCGTTGGTGATGCGGTTGCCTGCGATGTCGAACCGCCGCACGCGCGCGGCAAAGCCCATCAGGCCGCGGAACTGGCGCTCCAGCACATAGAGCCTGCCATCCGGCCCGAAATCCGCGGCAACCGGCAGGAAGGTTCCGCGTCGCGGCAAGGTAAACGGCTGCGTCCACGCACCACCCTTGAAGCGATAGACCGGAAAGTCGCCGCCGGCGCGCAGATCCTCGGGCATGGTATAAAGCGCGCCGTCGGGGCCGATGGCCAGCGCCTCAAGTGCTGCATTGCCGGGCATGCGGCGGAAGTCTTGCGGAGTGGGCAGGTTCTGCGCGGAGCCGCCCAGCTGATCATAGCGCAAAACCCGCGCCACCCCCTCGAACGAGATATAGGCGGTGCCATCAGGCGCGATGGCCAACCCTTCGCTATCGGACCGGCGCTTGCGCAGTGGCTGACCTTCACCGTCCAGCAGCAGTGCGATGGGGGCGGCGTCTACGCCCATGATGCGGCCCTGGCCGTCGCGGGCCAGATGCCCCGTCGTCCAGCCGCCGCGATCGGAAAGGGCCGCAAAACGCATGCCATCGGCGCTGATCTCCAGCGCCGACATCCCGCCCATCCGGTCGTCACCCGACCGCCAGACGAAGCTTCCGACATAGCCCGCGGCCCCGCCCACACGAGTGCTGGCGCTGCCCTCAAGGGCGAGGCCACAGGCCAGGATCAGCGTGCAGAAAGTACGGAAGCGCATTGGCCTGGAAGATCCGCCATCGTGTAATCACGGGCGCCTTTCTGTTTCGGGGCGTCCGGGTCGGCGGGTTGCTGCTTTGACGGATCGAGTGCGTCGGTGACCCACCAGTTCAGCGATTCATCACAGCCGCTGCCGCCATTTGACAATTCGGCCACGGTGGGGGTCTGCGTCTGGCAAAAGCTCGCGCCCTTGGGGCATTTCAGCCGCACGTGGAAATGCGCATCGTGCCCCCAGTAGGGGCGGATCTTCTGCAGCCATGCCTTGTCGCGTCGGCTGGCGTTCCGGCACAGTTCGATCTTGGCGGGCGGGGTCACGAAGATGCGGTCCACCCGTGGATCGGATGCCGCCGCCTTGAGCACCGCCGCATGCTGGGCTGTCCAGTTGCCATTCACGCGCCGCTGGTCATCGCTGCGCACCGAGATCGAGCTGATCTGCTCGCGTTCAGCCCGCGTCAGTGTCAGGCTGGGCGGGGGCAGCATCCAGATATCGGCATCGAGCCCGATCTGGTGGCTGGCATGTCCTGATGTCATCGGCCCGCCGCGCGGCTGGCTCATGTCACCGACATAGAGGCCGCGCCAACCAAGCCGGGTGACCTCTTGCGACAGGTCCTGCACGAAATCCACAAGCAGCGGATGGCCGAAGTTGCGGTTGCGTGACAGACGCATGGCCTGCCAAGTCGGCCCGGTTTCCGGCAACTCTACCAGACCCGCCGCGCAGCCGCGCGAATAGGACCCGACCGGCATCGGATCGCCCTGCGTCGGCGCGTCAGCGGCGCCAAACAGCTTGTTCGCCAAGGGCTCTGCCGAGGCGGACAGCGCGACAAGGCCCAGAGCAAGGGCGGTGCAGAGGGTACGGATCATGGCTTTGCCTGTTCACCATTCGGTTTGACCCAGATTAGCAGAATGAGCGCAATCAGGAACAGCCCGATCAGGGGCGCGACCCCGATGCGCTGCGATCCGCTCAAGTCCGAGGCGATCGCGATCGCGAATGGCGCAATGAAGGACGTGGCCTTGCCCGAAAGCGCATAAAGCCCGAAGGCCTCGGTCGCGCGCTCTGGCGTCGTGTGGAACACCATCATCGTGCGCGAGGCGGCCTGCACCGTTCCACCCGCTGCCCCGATCAGCATCCCGCAGGCATACATGACGATGTCAGGAATGGATGACCCGGCGGGCAGGGCGATGCCGAAGATCTGCTCGCGCGACATGCCGACGATGACCGCGCAGACCAGGATCAGCACCCAGACCGAGGCCACGATCACCGGCTTCGGTCCGCGCAGCGCATCAATCCTGCCGCCGATCCAGGTGGCAATCGCACCCGACAGCGCCCCGATGATGCCAAAGACACCGATCTGCGTGACGCTCCAGCCCAGCACACCCGAGGCGTAGACCCCGCCAAAGCCGTAAAGCGCATTGAGCGCGTCGCGGTAGAACATCGACGATCCCAGATAGGCAAAAAGGCTCTGCCGCGATGGCAGGGATTTGAGCAGCGCAAGCAGGTCGGCCAGCGACTGCCCAAGGCTGCGACCGGTGCCCGTGGGCTTGGGCTCCTTCACCCATAGAAAGAACGGGATCATGAACAGGGCATACCAGAGGGCGGTGAAGGGGCCGACCGCACGGGTCCCCTCGCGCGCGGCGGCATCGAGGCCGAACAATGGGTCAAGCCCGATCAGCGTCTTGCCGGTCTGCCCGTTTTCGGCCAGCAACAGCAGCATGATGACCAGAGAGACAATGCCCCCGGTATAGCCGAAGGCAAAGCCTGACCCCGAGACCTTGCCCATCTCTTCCTGTGTCGCCAGCGAGGGCATCAGCGAGTTGGTGAAGATCGTCGCGAATTCCATCCCGATCAGGCCGAGCCCGAAAAAGGCGATGGCAAGGGTCAGGTCAGGCGTCGTGGGCGCCAGATACCAAAGCCCCCATGCCCCCACCACGTAGCACAGCGAAAAAACCCAGATCCAGACCATCCGCCGTCCGGATCCATCGGCGATGGCACCCAGAACGGGGGCGAGCAGCGCAATCATCAGCCCGGCAATCGTTTGGCCATAGCCCCATGTCGCCTGCGCTTGCGCGGCGGCGGCCGCCGGCTCCATGCCGGTGCTGGCATAATGGGCGCGCGCCACCTCGGCGAAATAGGGGCTGAAGATAAAGGTCAGCAGAAGCGTATTGTAGGGCTGGCTGGCCCAGTCAAAGAAGTACCAGCCCCAAATGCGTTTCTTTGCGCTGACCATGCCTGCTGCCCCCTGTTGGTTGCGCCGATCAAGCCTGAAACCCGCGATCCGCGCAACCCCGGCAGGGGTCAGAATGTGGGTGGCCAGGGACGTTGGTGATCGGCCTCGACCCAAGCCTGAACCCAGCCGGGCAGCGGCGGGCTTTGTGGATCATGGCCCATCGCCTCGACCACGCGGGCGGGGGCGACGATCCCCTCTTTTGATGTGATGGCGACCCGCACCAGCATTTGGGTGGTGCATTCGCCGTTCCGCCACATGGTCTGGTCCATGTAGATGAAGCGCGCATCCCAGCCGACGCAGCGCGATCGCATGGTGACCTTCTGAAACGTCGTGACCCGCCTGCGATAGCGGGTCGAGTTGCCGGCAACCGCCAGACCCCAGCCGTTCTGCCGCAAGACCGTGTGAAGCCCGGCACGAATGCCCAGAGGCAGCCGGCCCAGATCAAACAGCGTCAGCGTCCGGCCGTTGTTCAGCTCCATCCAGGGGTCGATGTCCCATGGCCAGCAGATATGCGTGCTTTCATGCGTGTCGAGGATGCCAAGGGGCGGCGCCCGGCGGGCCTTGAATACTTCCTTCACAAGCCGAAGATAGGGATACATGGCGCGCCTCCTGCAAGCTCTCGCTTGGCTTTGCTTTACGCGCACGTCAAGTGGAACGTTGCGGAAGTTGTTGTGCTTCTTGTGGCTTCGCGCTACCTGAAACACAACAGATAGTGAGGGCACAGATGATCTCGATCCTGCAAATCCTGCTCATGCTGCTCAGCATCGCGCAGTTCGTCATATTCGCGCATATCATCATGTCGTGGCTGATCAATTTCCAGGTGCTGAACCTGCGTCAGCCGCTGGTCGCGCAGCTTTGGTATGGTCTGAACCGTCTGCTTGAGCCGGTCTATTCCCGCCTGCGCCAGATCCTGCCCGATCTGGGTGGCATCGATCTTGCGCCGCTGGTGGCGCTGCTGATCGTCTATGCCCTGCGCATCCTCATCGTGAATAACGCGGCCAGCTTCATCTGACCGGTTCCTTCCGATGCAGCACCCCCGCGCGCTTCTGGCCTCGATCTTCGGCTTTGGGGCCTTCCGCCCCGGCCAGGAAGAGATCGTCGATGCCGTGTTGGCCGGGCGCGATACGCTGGCCATCATGCCCACCGGCGGGGGCAAGTCGCTTTGCTTTCAGTTGCCTGCCCTGTGCCGGGGTGGGGTCACGGTTGTCATCTCGCCGCTGATTGCGCTGATGCGCGATCAGGTCCGGTCCTTGCGTGAGGCGGGGGTAGAGGCCGGGGCGCTGACATCAGGCAACACCGACGAAGAGACAGCCGAGGTGTTTCGCGCGCTGGACGAGGGGCGGCTGAAGCTTCTCTACATGGCGCCCGAACGGCTTGCGTCGGCCGCCACGACCGCGCTTTTGCGCCGCATCGGGACCAGCCTGATCGCCGTGGATGAGGCGCATTGCGTCAGCCAGTGGGGCCACGACTTTCGCCCCGATTATCTGCGCATTGGCGAGTTGAAGCGGGCGCTGGACGTGCCGCTTGCTGCCTTTACCGCCACGGCCGATGCCGAGACGCGGGCCGAGATCGTCAATCGACTGTTTGGCGGGGTAGAGCCCGCGACCTTCCTGCGCGGGTTTGACCGGCCGAACATCCACCTGGCCTTTGCGGTCAAGAACAGCCCGCGTCGCCAGATCCTCGACTTCGCCGGCGCCAGACGCGGGCAGTCTGGCATCGTCTATTGTGCCACCCGATCACGGACCGAAGTTCTGTCGCAGGCCCTGCGTGAGGCCGGTCATTCGGCCTGCCACTATCACGGCGGGATGGAGGCCGATGAGCGCCGCAGCGTCGAGGTGCGGTTCCAGCAAGAGGACGGGCTGATCGTCTGTGCAACCATCGCCTTTGGTATGGGCATCGACAAACCGGACATCCGCTGGGTTGCCCATTCGGATCTCTCGAAAAGCATCGAGGCCTATTATCAGGAGATCGGCCGCGCGGGCCGCGACGGGGCCCCGGCCGAGACGCTGACGCTCTATGGTCCCGACGATATCCGCCTGCGCCGGTCGCAGATCGATGAGGGGATCGCCCCGCCAGAGCGCAAGCAGGCCGACCATGCCCGGCTCAATGCCCTTCTGGGGCTGGCCGAGGCGACGGGCTGTCGGCGGCAGGTTCTGCTTGGCTACTTTGGCGAGACCGCCGAACCTTGCGGGAACTGCGATCTTTGCGACCGGCCCGCGCAGCTTTTCGATGCCACCGATGCCGTGCGCAAGGCGCTGTCGGCGGTTCTGCGCACAGGGGAATGGTTCGGGGCGGGACATCTGATTGATATCCTGACTGGCAATCCCACGCCAAAGGTGCAGGAGAAAGGCCATGATCAACTGCCCACTTTCGGGGTTGGCCGCGATCTGACCAAGACGGGCTGGGGTGCGGTCTTCCGGCAGATGATGGGTCGGGATCTTCTGCGACCCGATCCGGACCGTTTTGGCGCGCTACGCATGACCGATGCCGCCCGCCCGATCCTGCGCGGCGAGATGGGCATCACGCTGCGCAGCGATACGATGCAGACCGACAGCTCGCGCCCCGCGGTCAAGGCGCTGGTGGCTGATGAGGATGCACCGCTTCTGTCTGCCCTCAAGGCCAAGCGGCGCGCCTTGGCCGAGGCCGCGCGCGTTCCGGCCTATGTCATCTTTCCCGACCGCACGCTGATCGAGATGGCAGAGCGTCGCCCGCAGACGCTGGATCAGATCGCGCAGATCAGCGGTGTGGGCGCGAAAAAGCTGGAAACCTACGGGGCTGCTTTTCTGGAGGTGATCACCGGCGCTGGTGACATTCCCCATCCCGCCCGCCGCCGACTGGCCGGGCAACCGGCGGCGGATGTCTTCGACCGACTGGCCGAGGCGCAACTGCGCCTGATGCGGGGTGAGGATGGCATCGGCAAACCGCTCTCCCTTTCGCAATCGGCTTTGCGCCGGATCGCCGAGGCGCGCCCCGCCACGCTGTCAGAGTTGGACCGGGCTGGCGATCTTGGCCCGGCAAAGCTTGAACGCTTCGGATCCTCATTCCTCGCGATCTGCCGGGGTGAATGAGGTCGGCCGCAGGATGAAAGGATACCCATGCTGACCGTGATCTCGCCCGCAAAGCGGCTGGATGCTGAACCCAAGGCGCTGCCCGAAGGCATTGCTGCGACCCAGCCACAGTTCGCCGCTGATGCAGCCGCGCTGGTGAAGATCGCCGCACAACTGACGCCTGCCGACCTGCGGCGCCTGATGAGCATCTCGCCCGCTCTGGCAGATCTGAACGCGACGCGCTTCGCAGCCTTTGATGCGCAGCCCTGCAGCCCGGCCGCGCTTCTCTTTGCCGGGGATACCTATGCCGGGCTTGAGGCCGGGCGGCTGGAGCCTGATGCCTGGCGGTGGGCCGATCTGCATCTGCGGATCCTGTCGGGGCTTTACGGGCTCTTGCGTCCGACGGACCTTATCGCGCCTTACCGGCTGGAAATGGGATCGCGCCTGACCAATCCGCGCGGGGCCGATCTTTATGCCTGGTGGGGCGACAAGCTGGCACGCGCACTGAATGCGGCTGCCGAACAGGCCGGTGCACGCGCGCTCGTCAATTGCGCCTCGGTCGAGTACTTCCGTGCGGTTGACCCCGATGCGCTGAAGCTTCGTGTGATCACGCCGATCTTTCTGGATGGCGATGAGGGGCAGGGCAAGGTCATCAGCTTCTGGGCAAAGCGCGCCCGTGGGGCGATGGCCCGCTATATCCTCGAGAACCGCCTGCAAGACCCCGCAGACCTGAGATCGTTCGAGGCTGGCGGCTATCGCTTTCAGCGTGAGCTGTCGGGCGAGGACCGGATGGTCTTTGCGCGCATCTCTCAGCCCGCCACCGTTTCGGCCTGAGGCGCCGGAAGCGGCGGTCGCACCCCTGCAGGCGTACAACTCGTCAGCATTTCGCAGATCGCGCCGCGGCGCAGTGGCTTTGTCATGATGTGATCGATCCCCGCGGCGCGGATCGAGGCGGCGTCACCCGCCATCGCATGCGCGGTCAGGGCGATGATCGGGACATGCGCGGCGCCCCCCTCCAACGCACGGATCGCGCACGCAGCCTCGCGACCGTCCATGATCGGCATCGAGATGTCCATGAAGACCATATCCGGCTTGAAGGTCTGAAACATCTCCACCGCCTCGCGCCCGTTATTGGCAAATTGCAGGTCCATATCGAGGTCCTTCACCATCTTGCGGAAGACCAGTTGATTGGTCCGGTTGTCCTCGGCCGCGAGGACACGCAACTGCCGCGCCTGCCCGGGTGGGGCAGGGGGCGCCACTGCCAAGGGCGCCGAAAGCGCCTGAAGACGGCGATAGAGGTCGGCGCGTAGCAGGGGTTTGGCAAGGATAGCAGCCACCAGTCCGGCTTGCTGGGCCGCCATGGCCGTCGCCGGGTTTGAGGACAAAAGCAGCATCGGGACCTCCAGCCCCGTCTCGCGGATCGCCTGCGCCAGATGCAGGCCGTCCATCTCGGGCATTTCGTGGTCGATCAGGATCACGTCGAAGTCTCGGTCCTGTTGCAGCACCATCAACGCATCGGCAGCAGACCTGCAAAGCGCGCTTTTCATGCCGCAGGTTGCAAGCTGGCGCTCCAGAACGGTGCGATTGATGAACTGATCATCGACCACCAGCGCACGCTTGAGCGATACGGGGGTGGGAATGTCATCGGCGTTCTCGGCCACCGGCAGGGCGAGACGGAACCCGAAACAGGATCCGCGGCCGGGCTCGCTGTCCACCCAGACGGCCCCGCCCATATGCTCCACAATGCGTTGGGTGATGGCAAGGCCAAGACCCGTGCCCTCAAACCGCCGGTTTGAGGCGCTGTCCACCTGATTGAACTCGCCAAAGATGTGATCAAGGTGATCGGCGGCAATTCCGATGCCGGTATCCTCGACCGTGATATGCAACTGCTGCATCCGCTCGGCCGTCTCGACGCCGACGACGCGGATCAGCACATGTCCGCTATCGGTGAACTTGACGGCATTGCCCATCAGGTTGGTCAGCACCTGCCGCAGACGCCCCGGATCGCCCACGTAACGGGTGGGCAGAAAAATGTCGAAGTCGATCATCACGTCGATCCCTTTGGCCCTTGCGCGCGGCTGCAGAAGCATCGCGACCTCGTGGATCACGCGTTCAAGGTCAAAGGGTTCGGGGCGAAGTGTCAGCCGCTCGGCTTCAATTTTCGAGTAGTCGAGAATGTCGTTGATAATGACGAGAAGCGCCTCGCCCGAGGAGCGGATCGTTTCGGCAAACAGGCGCTGTTCGTCGGTAAGGGGCGTGTCGCACAGAAGCTCTGCCATGCCCACGACACCGTTCATGGGGGTGCGGATTTCGTGGCTCATGTTCGCAAGGAACGCGGATTTCGCCCGGACGGCCGCTTCGGCCGCAAGGCGCGCGGCCTCCAGTGCCGCGTTCTGTTCGCGCAAGGCGGTTACGTCGACCCGAAGGCCGACGCGTCCGCCATCAGGGGTCTCCTGATCGATCACTTGAAGCCAGCGATTGCCTGCAACGGGATGTTCAAATTCGACGCTTCGTTCGTGGCGCATGTTCAGCCTGTTTTCCATCCATTCGTCCTCGCGGCCCATCGCATCGGGATACTGGCCATTCCTCAGCCCATGGCGGAGGATCGCCTCGAACGTGGCGCCCGGCACGATGGCCTCGGCGCTTTCGGGGTAGAGGTCGCGATATCGCTGGTTGCAGACCATCAGCCGATCCTCGCGGTCAAAAAGCACGAAGCCGTCCGGGATCGCCTCAATCGCGGCCCAGATACGCATCTGTTCGGTGATATCGACGGCAAGGCACACCATGTCGCCATCCCGCGCGCGCCGGTCGATCAGGCGAAGCCAGACGCCCGAGGTGAGCGCGACGACCACCGGCTCTATCGGGTCGGCATCCCACCGCGCTGCCATGCGGCGACACCACGCGTCCGCGCCATCGTCACCCGGATCGACCACGCCATTGTCGACGATCAGGCGGAGCGTTTCCGCATAGCTGACACCGGGCGACAGGTCCTCACATTCAAGCAGCGTGCGGAAGGCTTCGTTGGCGGCGATCAGACGATTGGCGCTGTCAAAGACGGCAAACCCGTCGCGGATCGTGTTGATTGAATCCCACAGCCGGCGCTCGGCCATGACAGCGGTGGTGTGGGCCCGTTCCAGATCCGACAGGAAGCGCAGGTTCTGGTCCTTCAACGTCTCGGCTTCGGACTGGGCGGAACGGACAGCCTGACGCTGCTCGACAATCTGGTCAGAGAGCGCGCGCGCATGCAGGGCGAGTTTTTCATTCGCGGCAAAAAGCTCGCGGCTTTTCTGTTCCAGCAGCCGTTCGGCCGCCAGCCGCGCCCGCCGTTCCTTTGCCAGCCGATCCATCCGATCCATGACCAACCCGTCTTTTTCGGCCCTTTGGCCGTTGTCCGTCCACCGTGGATCAACCGGGTGAAGCAAGGCTTAACGCGGGCTGTGGCGGGCGAAACCTGATTGCCAGCCGCAACCGCGCGTGGCAGCATCCCCGCAAGTTTTTCAGGAGGTATTGCCATGGCCATCTTGCGCCGCGCCACTGCTGTTCTGGCGATTGTCGCCGGGTTTGTTGTGGCGCCGATGGGGCTCGCGCAGGATCTGGTGCCTGCCAAGCGATTCGTCGTCACGCAGGATGCGGACCTGCCCGGCGGCGACCTCTCGACCCAACTTGATACGACGATCGAGGCCTGCCAGCGCGCCTGTCTTGCGGATCAGCGCTGCACGCATTTCACCTTCAATACGCGCAACGGATCGTGCTTCATTAAGGCCAATCCGGGCAAACCCGCTTTCTATCAGGGCGCGTTTTCGGCGCGCGTGGTTGCCACCAACCCCGAGGTGCTGAGTGCTGCACCCGCGCGCCGGGCGGAACTGTCCTTCCTGGGCGACGGCGATATTGCCGCCGCGCTGGATCAGGCACGGGGCCTTGGCAATCGGCATACGTCGGGTGCCTGGAGCGATGCCGAGCATCTGGAGAGCGCCCGTCAGGCCGAAGTTGCGGGGAACCTGGTCGGGGCATCCGATTTCGCGGGGGCCGCCGCCGCTGCGTCTGATCGCGCGGCAGTCTGGGTCGAATACGCGCGCCTGTTGCTGGCAGCGGGGCAGGCGGACCAGAACAACGCTACGGATTATCAGTCGCGCGCGCTGTCGGCATCGGTGAACGCCTATCTGCGCGGACCGGGGAAACCCGTGCGCCACAACGCCCTTGTGCAGATGGCGCTGGCGCTTGAGGCGCAAGGGCGTGGCGGCGAGATGGTCAAGGCGCTGCGTCTGGCGCAGGCCACGCTGCCGCGCGAC
>ERZ1645185.1054-NODE-1054-length-11462-cov-17.639870_pt1 | contig 11462 bp, 9 predicted proteins | sample MGYA00575351_ERZ1645185 | MGnify/ENA primary metagenome ERZ1645185 (study PRJEB40838, sample SAMN11284767) | freshwater sediment metagenome | isolation source: river sediment | host: Sediment | place: India: Jana village, Kanpur | collected 2015-12-17 ... | reverse complement strand
GCTTGCCGCGCGCGAGGCAGTCGGCGATCGCCTGCAGGTAGACCTCGGTCTTGCCACTGCCGGTGACGCCGTCGAGCAGGAGCGGCGCGAAGCCGCGGGCGTCGCGGATCGCGTCGATCGCGGCCTGTTGTTCGTCGTTCGGGCGGAACAGGGGGGCTGCATCGCCCGGCGTGCGTGGGCCGGTGGCAGGGGCGCCGTCCATCTCGATCCGTTCGACCAGCCCGCGATCGCGCAGGCTGCGCATCGTGCTGCGCCAGCCCGGCGCCGCATCGTCCAGCCAGTCTTCGCTGCGCGGCGCATCGAGCAAGGCGGCCAGCGCCCGGGGCTTGCCGGCGCGCATCGCCGGGAGCGCGGTCTCGCCGGCCTCGCTGCGATGCCAGCCGAACGATGCGGTCTCCGGCAACGGCTCGCCCCGCCGCAACGCGGCCGGCAGCGCGGTGGCCAGCACCTCCCCGACCGGCGCATGCAGGTAGCCGGCCAGCCAGCGCAGGCTGGCCAGCAGCTCGCCCTGCAGCAGCGGCGCGGGATCGGGGAGCGCCAGGGCTTCGCGCAGGTCCATGCCTTCGGCGGCCGGGCCGTGCCCCAGCACCACGCCCACCACGTCGCGCTTGCCGAACGGCACCTGCACGCGCTGGCCGACGGCGACGGCATCGGCCGCCATCCCGGCCGGCGGCAGGTAGTCGAACAGGCGCGGCAGCGGCGTCGGCAAGGCGACGCGCAGCACGTGGGCGGGCGCGGGCATGGCGCCAGTCTAGCCGTGCGGCGCACCCGGCGGCCCGCGTTCGCGACTTGCGCGCGCAAACTCGGCGCGGAGGCACGAATCGGCCGTAAGCGACTGTGCGCATTGGGAAAACGTCCTTATCCACACAGGTTGTGGATAAGTCTGTGCATGGGGGTGTCGGCCGACCTGCGCGGACCCCATGTCCATGCGGCTCCCCGAGGATTGGCGAAAAAAGCGCCAAAAGCATCATCGTCAATTGAATCAATGCTTTAGGCGTGAAACGTGGCGGACACATGGTGTCAAATCCGCGTGAAACCGGGAGGGATGACGGTTTCTTGACGCCTGTGCACAACCGATTTACCCACAGGCCGCGTGGATGCTCGTGGAGCCGCATTCCGGGCGGGTGTCAAGCGTGAAGATTGCCCGTCGCGGGCCGGGGTGCGGGCTAAGATGGGGCGTGCGACCGCCCGCCCAATGACCGGCCCGACCCCGACCCCACCGCAGGATGCGGTGTCCGCCTTCCTGCGCGGCGTGGACCGGCGTGCGCGCCTGTTCGCCGAGGTCCAGTCCGGATCCGACGAGGCCGCGGCGCGGGCGATCTCGGTGGTGGCGCGGGTGTTCGCCGGCGATGCGGGCCGCTGGCCGATGGCGCGCTGGCCGGTGCAGTACTGGCGGCTGCTGCTGGCCACGCCCCAGTTGCGCACGCTGGACGGCGCGCGGACGACGTCACGGTTGCGCGCGATCGCCCGGCTGCCGCTGGCGACGCGGACGTCGGTGCTGCTGCAACTGGTATCCGGGCTCGACGATGCCGCCATCAGCGAGGTGCTCGGGGAACCCGCGGCCACCTGGCAGGGCCGCATCCGCGACGCGTTGCCGGCCGACCTTGCCGGCCAGCCGGACGTGGCGGCGTGGCGCGCGTGGCAGGCGCAGGTCAAGCAGGCACTCGCGATGCCGCTGCCCGCGACCGCGGACGTGCCGGCGTCGCCGGAGGCAGCCGTTACCGCGGCACCCGGCGCACCGCATCGGGTCGATGCGACCCGGCATCGCCACGTGCCCTGGCTGTGGATCGGAGTGGCGGCCTGCGTCGCCGCCTTCGCCGCGGCGTTGTTCCTGCACCCGGTGGGGCGCGACGTGGTCCAGCGCTGGCTGTCGCCGATCAAGCGCGAAGCCCTGCCGCCCGCCGATGCGCCGGCGGCGCGCTACGACGCCACCGACCTGCGACTGCACCCCGACCGCGACCTGCTGGCGGCGCCGGTCGAACTCGCTCTCGCGCGTGCATTGCCATTGCTGGCCTGGGTGGAGGCGACCGCGCCGGCGGGGCTCGCGGTCGCGACGGGCGAGGTCGCGCCGGTCGCACCCGTCGCGGTCGCGCCGGACACCGAAATGCAGCGCATGCGCGCATGGGATCGCCTGCCGCCGCGCGAACGTGGCCAGCGGCGGGGTGCCTGGGAGGCGTGGCGCAGCCTGCCGGCTGCCGAGCGGGTGGCGTTGCGCGCGGTCGCCGTGCGTTGGCGCGCGCTGCCGGCTGAGGCACAAGCGGAGTTGCGCACGCAGTTCACCGCGCAGTCCTTCGATGCGCGGATGGGCTGGTGGCTGGGGCCGCGGATCGGCGCCGACTGGCCGCGCGTCGCCGCGTTGTTCGGCTTCGTCGATGCCGGCGAGCGCGACGCGGTCCTGCGCCTGCTGCGCACCGCCACGCCGGACGAGGTGGAGGCGCTGGCGCGGCTGGCGCAGAGCACCCCGCCGGAGGCACGCGCCGAACTGCGGCGCGCGCTGCTCGCGCAGCCGGCGGCGACCCGCGGCGCCTGGCTGCTGGCGCGCGTGCAGGGCTAGCCGGCTACATCCATACCAGGCTGGCGGCGGCGGCGGCAACGATCGCCAGGCTGAGCAGCACCATGTACACCGTGCCCAGCGCCCAGTACTTCAGCAGCGTCATCGGCCAGCCCTGCGCGTACACGCGCTTTTGCATCAGCAGCAGGTAGATCGGCGCCCAGGCCACCAGCAAGCCGATGCACCAGGCCAGCGCGTCGTCCAGCAGGCCCCCATCCGGCACCAGCCCCTGCAGCAGCATGCAGCCGAACACCAGCAGCAGGTCGAGGCTGAGGAAGGCGTGGCTGTGCAGCGCGACTACCACGTGTTCCATGTACAGCCGGCGCTTGAACACGAACGCGAGCTTCAGCATCAGCGCGAACAGCGGCACCAGCACGAACAGCGCGGTCGGGATCGCACCGATGAAGGCCTGCGTGTACTGCGAGGGATCGGCCTTGATCCGCGCGAGGTTCTGCTTGGCACGGCCCACCTTGTCGTTGAACCAGCCATCGACGAAGCCCGGGGCGCCCGGCAGGTGCAGCGGATTGGTGCGGGCGTCCCAGGGCTTGCCGTTGAAGTTCATCGGTTCCTCGTCCGGCGGCGGCACCGGCTTGCCGGCCTTGCCCGCTTCGCGCAGGTTGGCGAGGCGACGCTCGGACTCGGCGCGGATGGCGGCTTCGCCCGCGCGCAGGCCGGCATCGGCGCCGGCCTTGCCCGGCCCGTCCGGCAGCTTCGCGCGTTGCGTCGCGAGCCGCGCCAGGGCTTCGTCGCGGCGGGCGATCACCTGCGCCTCGGTGGTCGCCGCGCCGATCGAATCGTCCTGGTCGCCGATGTTGACGTTGACGCCGGAATCGCCGTCGATCGCGAAGCGCCCCACGAAGAACGCGAGGATGCACAGGAAGAAGAACAGCCGCACCGGGGTGACATAGCGCACCTGGCGGCCGGCGAAGTATTCGGTGGTCAGCATGCCCGGCCTGGCGAACAACGGCCCCAGCGTGCGCACGATGCGCGTGTCGATGTTGAACACGCTGTCCATCAGGTCGCCGAACAGGTTGCCCAGCGGGCGCACCAGGCCCTTCACCGGCTGGCCGCAGGCGTAGCAGTGCGGGCCGAGCAGCGGCGTGCCGCAGTTGCGGCAGGGGGCGTGCGTCGCTTCGGCGGTCGCGCTGGCAGGTGCGGGCGGTGTTTCGGCGTGGGGCGTGGTCATCGGCGATCCGGCCGGGGCGTGGCGTCGAGGCGGGTAAGATGGCAGCCCGCGCGCGGCGATGCCAGCCGCGCCGCCCCTGATCGGACCCCATGGCCAGCAGCCCGCCCCGCTTCCTCGACGAAGTGCGCGCCAGTGCGCGCCTGGCCGCGCCGTTGGCGGCCGGGCACCTGTCGCATGGCCTGGTCGGCTTCGTCGACACCGTGATCGCCGGCCACCACGGCACCACCACGCTGGCCGCCGTCGCGGTGGGCACCGCCCTGTTCTGGCTGCCGATGATGGTGCCGATGGGCACGCTGATGGCGCTGCCGCCGTCGGTGTCGCAGCTCGACGGCGCTGGCCGCCGCGCGGAGATCGGGCCGCTGTTCCGGCAATCGCTGTGGCTGGCCGCGGGCCTCGGGGTGCTGCTGTTCGCCCTGCTCAGCGTGCTGCCGCTGGCGCTGGCGCCGATGGGCATCGCCGCCGACATCGTCCCCGGGGCCACCGCCTTCCTGCACGCGATCCGCTGGGGCATCCCGGCGTTCACCCTGTACCTGGCGATGCGCTACCTCAGCGACGGCCTGCACTGGTCGATGCCGACGATGGTGCTGGGCTTCGGCGGCCTGCTGCTGCTCGCGCCCTTGGGCTATGCGCTGACCAACGGCCTCGGCGGCCTGCCCGTGCTGGGCGCCGCCGGCCTGGGCTGGGCGTCGGCGGCGATGTTCTGGGCGCAGGCGCTGGCCTTCGCGCTGTACCTCGCGCGCTCGGCGCGCTTCGCCGACCTGCAGCTGTTCGCGCACCTGGAGGCGCCGCGCTGGCCGGTGTTGCGCGGGCTGCTGGGCACGGGACTGCCGATCGGGGTCACGGTGGCGATGGAAGGCAGCCTGTTCATCGTCACCGCGCTGCTGATCGGCCGCCTCGGCGAGCTGCCGGTGGCCGCGCACCAGATCGCGATCAACGTCGCCTCGCTGTGCTTCATGATCCCGTTCGGCGTCGCCGAGGCCACCACCGTGCGCGTCGGCCACGCGCTGGGCCGCGGCGATCGCGGCGGCATCCGCCGCGCCTATGCCGCCGGCATCGCCCTGGTGCTGGGCACGCAGGCGCTGTCGGCGCTGGTCCTGCTCGGCGGCCACGATGCGATCGCCGGGCTCTACACCGCGGATGCGGCGGTCGCCGCCCTGGCGGCCACCCTGTTGCTGTACGCGGCGCTGTTCCAGTTCCCGGACGGGATCCAGGTGCTGTCCGCCGGCGCGTTGCGCGGGCTGAAGGACACCCGGGTGCCGATGTGGCTGGCGGCGCTGGCCTACTGGGGGATCGGCATGCCGGTGGGCGCCGGGCTGGGCCTGTGGCTGGGCTGGGGCCCGCGCGGCATGTGGCTGGGACTGACCGCCGGGTTGTCGGTCGCGGCGCTGTTGCTGGCCCGCCGGTTCTTGCGCAGCAGCGCGCGCATCCCCATCTCCAGCGACGCGCCATCGGTCACCGTGACCGATGCCGCATGAGCCATTCACGCCCGCCGGGTAGCATCCGGCCCTCGTCCGCACCAGGTTCCATCCGGAGTCCGCAATGAATCCACCGCGCACCCGCGGCCCCATCGCCCGCATCGTCATCGGTCTGTGGGACGCGGTGAACTTCAGCCGCCGGCTGGTCTTCAACCTGTTGTTCCTGCTGGTGCTCGCGCTGCTGCTGGCGGCGATGCTGGGCGGCGGCAAGCTGGCGCCGCTGGCCGAGCGCACCACGCTGGTGCTGGCACCGCAGGGCCGGCTGGTGGAGCAGTTCAGCTGCGATCCGTTGAGCCGCGCCTTCGCCCGCGCCACCGATGGCGAGGACTGCCGCGAGGTGCGCCTGCGCGACCTGCTGCGCGCGCTGGAATCGGCCCGCACCGACAAGCGCATCGAGCGCGTGGTGCTGCAGCTCGACGAATTCCAGCCGGGTGGCTTCGCCTCCGCCCGCGACGTCGCCGCGGCGATCGCCGCGGTCAAGGCGTCCGGCAAGCAGGTGGTCGCGTTCGGCGACAACTTCAGCCAGGGCCAGTACCTGCTGGCCGCGCAGGCGAACGAGGTCTACCTCGACCCGATGTCGCAGGGCGGGGTGATGCTGGAAGGCCTGGCCTCGTACCGGCAGTACTACCGCGAGGGCCTGCAGGACAAGCTCGGCGTGGACATGCACCTGTTCAAGGTCGGCACGTTCAAGTCGGCGGCGGAACCCTACGTGCTCGACGCGGCGTCGCCGGCCTCGAAGGAAGCCAGCCTGTTCTGGATGAACGACGTGTGGCAGCGGATGCTCGCCGACCTCGGCAAGGCGCGCGGCATCGCGCCGGCGGTGCTGGCCGCGCAGGTCGATGCGCTGCCGTCGCAGGTCGAGGCCTACCGCGGCGACCTTGCGCAGATGGCGCTGAAGCAGAAGCTGGTCGACGGGCTGAAGACCCGCGAGCAGGTGCAGGACCTGCTGGCCGAGCGCGGCGCGCCCGATCCCGATGCCGAGGACGGCTACCGCGCGGTGGACCTCGACACCTACCTGCAGCACGTCGACGGCGCCCTGCCGCAGGCCGACATGCGCCCGCAGGTCGCGGTGGTGGTGGCCGAGGGCGAGATCGCCGGCGGCGACCTGCCGCCTGGCAGCGTCGGCGGCGATTCGACCAGCGCGCTGCTGCGCGAGGCCCGCGACGACGACAACGTGAAGGCGGTGGTGCTGCGGGTGAACTCGCCCGGTGGCGAGGTGTTCGCCTCCGAGCAGATCCGCCGCGAGGTCGCCGCGCTGAAGGAGGCCGGCAAGCCGGTGGTGGTCTCGATGGGCGATGTCGCCGCGTCGGGCGGCTACTGGATCAGCATGAACGCCGACCGCATCTACGCCGACCCGTCCACGATCACCGGGTCGATCGGCATCTTCGGCCTGTTCCCCACGGTCGACCGTGGCCTGGCCAAGCTCGGCGTGCGCACCGACGGCGTGTCGACCACGCGCTATGCCGGCGCGTTCGACGTCACCCGCCCGCTGGATCCCGGCGTCGGCCAGGTGGTGCAGTCGGTGATCGAGAAGGGCTACCGCGACTTCACCGGCAAGGTCGCGCAGGCGCGCGGGCGGAGCGTCGAGCAGGTCGATGCGGTGGCGCAGGGCCGGGTCTGGAGCGGCGAGCAGGCGAAGGCGCGCGGCCTGGTCGATGCGATGGGCGGGCTGGACGCGGCGGTCGCCGAGGCCGCCACCCGCGCCAAGCTCGGCAAGCGCGAGGGCTGGCAGGTGCGTTACATCGAGCCGGGCGCCAAGCCGTTCGAGCAATGGTTCGGCGGCCTGGTCGGCAGCCGCGCCGGGCTGGCGCTGCTGCGTGCGACCGGCGTGGGCGAGGCGCTGCTGCTGCAACATGTGCAGGCGCAGGCGCCGCTGCGCCTCCTTGATCGCCTGCTCAAGCAACAGGGCCAGGCCCGGGTACAGCCGCTCGCGCACTGCTTCTGCGCGACGCCCTGACGGCGGCCGCGGTCAGCGGCGGCTATCGCACCGCGGCGTCCGCGGCCGCGCGTTCGCGGTCCGCGGCCTCCCCGGCCTGTTGGACCGCTTCACGGGCGCGGTCCTTGTAGGCGTTCGCGTGTTCGACGATCGCCGAGGGCGAGGCCGATCCCGCGCCGGGTTGCGACTGGGGCTCGGGGCGGCGTTCCTCCTCCGGCGGCTTCGGCGGCGCGCAGGCGGCGAGCGCGAGCGTCGCGCAGAGGGCAGCGGTCAGGCGGATGGTCCGGGGCATGCGGGGCTCCGTGCGGGTGCGGCGATTGCCGGCGTCGGCCTATCCTACGCCCGACGCCAACGAGGACGCCGCGCATGGACCGCAACCGCTGGAGCCTGGAGGGACAACGCGCGCTGGTGACCGGCGCCAGCGCCGGCATCGGCCTGGCCATCTGCCGCGAACTGCTGGGCCTGGGCGCGCAGGTGCTGATGGTGGCGCGCGAGGCGACGGCGCTGGAGCGGGCGCGCGCGGAACTCGAGGAGGAATTCCCGGGGCCGGAGGACGCGGTGCTCGCGCTGCCGGCCGACGTCACCGACGAGGAGCAACGCGCGGAGATCCTGGACTGGGCCGCCGACCAGGGCGGGCTGCACCTGCTGGTCAACAACGCCGGCGGCAACCTCACCCGGCCCGCGCTCGACTACGGCGAGGACCAGTGGCGCGGCATCTTCGAGACCAACCTGTTCTCCGCGTTCGAACTGTGCCGCGCCGCGCATCCGCAGCTGGCGCGGCACGCGACCTCGAGCATCGTCAACATCGGCAGCGTCTCCGGCATCACCCACGTGCGCAGCGGCGCGCCGTACGGCATGAGCAAGGCCGCGCTGCACCAGATGACCCGCAACCTCGCGGTTGAGTGGGCCGAGGACGGCGTACGGGTGAACTGCGTCGCGCCGTGGTACATCCGCACCCGCCGCACCTCGGTGAAGCTGTCCGATCCCGATTACCTCGACGAGGTCCTGCAACGCACGCCGATGGGCCGCGTCGGCGAACCCGAGGAAGTCGCCTCGGTGGTCGCGTTCCTGTGCATGCCGGCGTCAAGCTACGTCACCGGCGAATGCATCGCGGTGGACGGCGGCTTCCTGCGCTACGGGTTCTGAACGCGATCAGGGCGCCGTCGCGGCAGGCGCGACCGGCGAGCAATGACTGGCCTCGACCTTGGCCTTGATGGCGTCGAACGCGGCCTGCCTGTCGATGCGGTCCTCCTCGTGCGCGTAGGTCGCCTTGAACTCGGCGTCGTCGAGTCGCCGCAACCACGCCTCGCAGGCTTGCGCCTCCGGGACCGCCTCGCAGGTATCCGGTTTCATCTCGCAAGCGCTGCCAGCGCCGAGGCGTTCGCTGCCATCGATGCCCATCACCTGCAGCGGCACGCACTGCGGCTCGGGGGTGGCGGTCTCGCCGTAGTACGTGGCCCCTTCCCAGGTCCTGCACTGGAACAGCGGCGGGGGCGGCGGTAGCCCGGCGGATTCCGGGGCCGGCGCGCGCTTCATGTTGGGGCCGCTGACCAGCACGAATTCCCCGTACACCGGCGTGGGCGGCGGCGGCGGGGCATCGGCGCGCTTCTGCGGCACCGGCACCGTGCGCACCTCGCCGACCCGGCGGATCTGCTGCTTCATCCCGGGCGCGCAGGGCTGGTTGTTCTGCAGGGTGGTGTTGCCCTGGGCATCGGTGCACTTGTACAGCACCGTCTCCTGCGCGGCGGCGCGACCGGCCACGGCGAGCAGGAGTCCCACGAGGAGGAGCGCCAGCCCGCGCACGTCAGCGGCCGCCACAGTCGTTGTCGAGGCGGGCGAGCACGCTGCGTTCCTCGAGGCGGAGCGCGTCGCGTTCCTTTTCCTGCGCATTGAAGAAGCGGGTGCGGATGGCGTCGCGGCGATCGCGCAGGCGGTCGCACACCTCCGCGGGCGGCAGCATTGCACAGGCGTCGCGGATCCAGGTGCCGCCGCCGCTCGCACTGGCCCAATGGGCCGGGTGCTGGCCCGCGGGAGGCGCGGACGGGGCGGGAATCGACTGCTGCTGGCGCCCCGTCGACGCATTGAAGGAAGGTGCCGGACGGAACGCGCCGCGGTCGGCGGGGCGACGTGCGTCGGCGGGCCAGCCCAGCGTCCACAGCGGCACCCAGCGCGGATTGCCCTCGCCGGTTTCGCTGGTGTAGCGATCGCCATCGGGGGTCACGCATTCGTACAGGGGTTGCGGCGGGCTGCGGTAGACCACGACCGGCGGCGGCGCGGGCGGTGCGACCGGGGGTGGCAGCGGCGGGGTCGCGCGTGGCGGCGCATCCTTCGGACGCAGCATGTCGCGCGCCTGCTGCGCCTGCCCGGCGGGGCAGGGCGTGTCGCGCAGCGTCTGCCGGCCGGCGGCATCGGTGCAGCGGTAGACGGTGACCTTGGCGCCTGCCTGCGCCCGCAGCGCCTCGACCGGCGAGGTCGCCAGGCAGATCGCGAGCAGGAGCAGGCCGGGGCGCATGCGCCTATCTTGGGCGCAGCCACGCAGCGCGGGAACCCCGCACCGCCCCGGCGTTCAGCGCCGGGTCGCGGCGCCGCGCATTCAGGCGCTGGCGAGGAGGGCCGGGATGGCCTTCGCGCCGCGCAGCAGGCGGACGATGCTGGCCGCGGCGTCGCGCCCTTCCTGCACCGCGGTCACCACCAGGTCCGCGCCGCGCACGCAGTCGCCGCCGGCGAACAGGCGGTCGTGCCCGGTCTGGTAGGGGAGCCGGCCGCTGCCGCCGACCAGCAGCCGGCCGTTGGCCTGCGCCTGCACGCCCAGGGCGTCGAGCCAGGCGGGCGCGCGCGGCGAGAACCCGAAGGCGATCACCACCACGTCGGCGTCGAGGATCGATTCGCTGCCGGCGATCGGCTCCGCCGCGCGACGGCCGTTCGCGTCTGCGTCAGCGAGGCGGGTTTCGACCACGCGTACGCCGCATGCCTGGCCCGCGGCATCGGCGAGGATCGCCAGCGGCTGGCGGTTGAACAGGAATTGCACGCCTTCCTCGCGCGCGTTCGCCACCTCGCGCGCGGAGCCGGGCATGTTGGCCTCGTCGCGGCGGTAGGCGCAGCTGACCTGCGCCGCGCCGAGGCGGATCGCCGAGCGCACGCAGTCCATGCCGGTGTCGCCGCCGCCGAGCACGACCACGCGCTTGCCGCGCAGGTCGGGCAGCGCAAGCGCGGTTTCCCAGCCGGCGATGGGCCGGCCATCGGGCGCGTCGCCACCGACGATGCGGCCGTTCTGCACCAGGAACGGCAGCGCCGGCAGCACCCCCGGCAGGTCCTGGCCGGGCAGCCCGCCATCGGTGTAGCGATACGCGCCGAGCCCGAGGAACACCGCGTCGTAGTCCTGCAGCAGGGTCTCGATCGCGATATCGCGGCCGACCTCGACGCCCAGTTGGAACGCCACGCCCATGCCTTCCAGGACCGCGCGGCGGGTGGCGATGACGGACTTGTCCAGCTTGAAGCTGGGGATGCCGAACTGCAGCAGGCCGCCGATTTGCTCGTAGCGGTCGAACACGGTGGCCTGCACGCCGGCGCGCGCGAGCCGATCCGCGCAGGCAAGGCCGGCCGGCCCGGCGCCGACCACCGCGACCCGCTTGCCGGTCGCCACCACCTTCGACAGGTCGGGCCGCCAGCCCTGCGCGAACGCGGTGTCGACGATGTATTTCTCGACCGCGCCGATGGTCACCGCGCCGAACTCGTCGTGCAGCGTGCAGGCGCCTTCGCACAGGCGGTCCTGCGGGCAGACGCGGCCGCACATCTCCGGCAGCGGGTTGGTCTCGTGGCAGAGCGCGGCGGCCTCCAGCAGGCGTCCTTCCTGGACCAGCTGCAACCAGTTCGGGATGTAGTTGTGGACCGGGCACTTCGCTTCGCAGTACGGGTTGCCGCAGTCCAGGCAACGCCCGGCCTGGTGGCTGGCCTCGGCCGCGCCGAAGCGGCCGTAGAGCTCGTGCCAGTCGCCGCCGACGCGCTCCGCCAGCGGCACCTTCGCCGGCATCTCGCGCGGCGCATCGCGGAACTGGAAGACCTGCTTGCGACTCATGCGGCGCGCCTCAGGTCGTTGGCCAGCGCGTCCAGGCTGGCCGCCTTCGGCTTTACCAGCCAGAACTTGCCGATGTAGTCGCGGAAGTCCTCGAGGATGCGCCCGGCCCAGGCGCTGCCGGTGTGGCGCAGGTGCGCGTCGAGCAGGTCGGTGAGGTGCTGCCGGTAGTGGTCCAGCCCTTCCGGCGAGATCCGCACGATGTCGATCAGCTCGTGGTTGTAGCGATCGACGAAGCCGCG
>ERZ1645185.1053-NODE-1053-length-11476-cov-7.052360_pt1 | contig 11476 bp, 10 predicted proteins | sample MGYA00575351_ERZ1645185 | MGnify/ENA primary metagenome ERZ1645185 (study PRJEB40838, sample SAMN11284767) | freshwater sediment metagenome | isolation source: river sediment | host: Sediment | place: India: Jana village, Kanpur | collected 2015-12-17 ... | reverse complement strand
AACCGTCGTACTGGTAAATCCGGTACCGAGGGTTCGAATCCCTCCGTCTCCGCCACCTTGCGTTCCGCAAGCTTCCCATAAACGTCTATTTCTCTTGCATTTCTGCCGATTTGCGGCCATTGTTGTTCCCTGTTTGTTTCATAGCTTCCGCCTGCTTCCACGGTGATCCGGGGGCACGGCTGGGGGCAGTGATCCGGAGATTCGGGGGCATCGATGCTGACCGAGATGCAAGTGAAGAACGCCAAGGCAAAGGAGCGGGACTACAAGCTCGCTGATTCCGAAGGCCTGTACCTTTACGTCACCGCCAAGGGTCATCGCAGCTGGCGGATGAAGTACCGCTTTGCTGGCAAGGAACGTCGGCTGGTGCTGGGCGCCTATCCCGACCTGGGCCTGCGCGAGGCGCGGGACCGCAAGGCCGATGCGAGGAAGCTGCTGCGCGAGGGCCGCGATCCGGGGATCGAGGCGGTGAAGGCACGGGTGGAACGCGCGGTCGCTTCGGCCAACACCTTTGAGGCGCTGGCTCGGGGTTGGTACGCCTTGCAGAAGGATCGCTGGACACCGGTCCATGCCAGCGACGTGATCGGAAGCCTCGAGAAAGAGGTCTTCCCCTGGCTCGGCAAGCTGCCGGTCACCGAGATCGACGAGCCATTGGTGCTTTCAGTGCTGCGCAAGATCGAGAAACGCGGGGCGATCGAGACCGCCCACCGGGTGCGCCAGCGGATCTCGGCGGTCTTTGTGCATGCCATTGCCGAAGGCGCGGGATCGCGCGATCCGGCGGCGGTGGTGACCAGGGCGCTGAAGCCCGTGCCACGCAGCCGCAAGCGCCCGGCGCTACTGTCGATTGCGGCGCTGCACGACATGATCCGCAAGACCGAAGCCGAGCCAGCATCGCCGCTGACCAAGCTTGCTTCGCGGTTCCTGGCGCTGACTGCCCAGCGGCCAGGGATGATCCGCGCGCTGCCCTGGCAAGAGATCGAGGGTGTCGACTGGCAGGATGACGGGCCTGCTCCCGATGCCTTGTGGCGGGTGCCGCCAGCGCGGATGAAGCTGATGCTGGACATGAAGCACGATGCCGGGTTCGAGCACCTCGTGCCCTTGAGCGCTGAGGCCGTAGCCGTCCTGCGCGCAGCCCATGTGCTCACCGGGCGCGGGCCGCTGGTGTTCCCGTCGAACCGCAATGCCCGCGTGGCGATGAGCGAGAACACCCTGTCCTACTTCTACAACCGCTGCGGCTATCAGGGGCGGCATGTGCCGCACGGCTGGCGCGCCTCGTTCTCGACGATCATGAACGAATGGGCCGAGCGGCAGGGCCACGCTGGCGACCGGCACGTAATCGACCTGATCCTTGCTCACGTCCCCGAGGGCGTCTCGGGATCGGAAAGCGCCTACAACCGCGCCGCCTACATGGAGCGGCGCAATGAACTGCTGGGCATATGGGCGGCGATGCTGCTTGAACCGTTCCCCGAGCCGCACAAGATGCTGGGGTGGCCGAGCCGATAGTCAGATCCCGATCTCGAACGGCCGGACCCGTTCGATCGTGCGTTCGAGTTCCGGCTTGGGTTGTACCTCTTCCCTCGGAAGTCCAGCCTGCTGCCCCTTGGCCGCCGCACCACCGAGCCGTTCGGTGATCTCGAGCGCCGAGCTTTTCTCGCCGGGGTTGCGTTCGAGCCCGACCGCGACCTTGTCCCGGTTGTCGAGGATCAGGGTAAGCTCGTCGCGCAGGCGGGTGACGGTCACCAGGAAGTTCCGGCCCGAGAGCAGCTTGCGCTCGCGGCTGTCCATCACAGCAATGCCTTTGTCCGAGGTCAGCCCCTGGGCCATGTGGGCGTTGAGCGCATAGGCAAGATCGATCCGGGCAAGCATGGGGTCATCGTTTGCCAGGCGGTGCTCCATGCCATTGGCACTGCGCACCGAGATGCCCTCCTTGTCGATCCCGATCACCGTCGCCCGGTCGGCGTTGATCAGGCCGCGCTCGTGGTCATTGGCGGTCCAGCGGGTGGTATCGCCAGTGAAGAGCCTGAGCGCCTTGCGCTCGAACAGCTGGAGGGCTTGGCTATCGCCATGGAGGCCGATCCGGGCCGGGAGCAAGCGATGAGTCCGGCCTCGCTCGTCGGTGAGGGTGATGTTGCCCTTGTCTGCATCCACCCCCTTCACCACGTAACGCCCACCTGCAAGGCCATGGCGCGCCTGACGCGATCCCACCTCGAGCACCATGCCCGGTTCGTACGTCCGGACATGCCGCAATTCCTCGCGGGTGGCGTTAACCCGCAACAGCACGGTCAGTTCGCGGCGATCAGGCCCGATCTCACCATTGGCGGCAAGCCCGGTCTGGACCGCGGCGTTGATTTCGGCACGTAGCCGCCGCCCCGAGGCATAGATCGCGGTGGCCTCGCGCTCTTGTGGTGGAAGCGCGAGCCAGCGCTCGGCGGCTAGCAGTGCGCCGCTCTCGCTGGCCTCGATCACATGGTCCTTCAGGTGCCCGAGCGCCTCGCCGATGCGCCCTTGCTGGGCGGCGGCCTGGGCCCGCTTGAGGGTATCGGAACGCGCCCTGAGGTTGGTGTCCATCCGAGCGGTCTCGGTGCCCGAGGCGAGCGCCAGCGCAAACGGCTTGCCTGCCTCGACCGCACCGAGCTGCCGCGCGTCGCCCATCAGCACCAGCCGGTCGACCTCGAGCAGGTTGGCAAGCCTGACCAAGCGGTCCTGGTCGCGGGTCGAGACCATCGAGGCCTCGTCGAGCACCAGCACGGTATTGCGGTAGGCGCTGCGGGCTTCGCCGAGCTGGCCCTTGCTCGCGCTCCCCTCGAGCAGCTTGCGATGTTGACCAAGGAAGCGGTGGAGGGTCATCGAAGGGATCCCGGTCTCGCGCTCGAGCATGCGCACCAGCGTGTTCTGCACGCCGAGCCCAATGATTGCCTTGCCATGCTCTCCCAGGATCTGGGCCGTGGGCCGCAGCAGGCTCGACTTGCCCGCACCCGCTACCCCGTGGACCGCGACCACGCGGTTGGTCGTGGAGAGGATCATCCGCGCCGCCGCCTCCTGTCCGGCATTGAGCGTAATGCCGAAGCTGAGGTTGGCGCTGGCCTGCAGCAGGGGGCCTGCTTCGGTCGCAGGAACGATACTCGGGGCGGCACCTTTGCCCTTCTCGATCTCGGCCAGCATGCGCGCTTCAAGGGCAAGTGCATCGGCGCTGGTCAGCCACCCCTGCATGGCACCTCGCCCCTTGTGCAGTGCTCCTTGCTCGGTCAGCTGGGCGATCCGTTTTTCGATCTTGTCCATGGTCGCCGGCAGGCCGAAGTCGAGTGCCGCCTTGGCCAGATCGATCGCCTTGAACGCTGCCTCGCGTTCGGACAGATGGCGCACGGCTGCTGCCACTGCATGAGCGGCGGCGATCTCCTCGCGGCCCTTCAGATGGATGCGTGCCGGGACCAGCGGATCGCGTTTCTTCAGGCCCAGCCGCTCGGCAAGTTCCTGCACCATCACCCGCCCGCGTGCGGCGAGAGAAGGGCGATCATGGGCGAGCTTTGCCTCGCTCGTGGCAAGCCCCGAACTTCGCACCCGCGCGTCCCTTGCCATGCCGACAAGGTCGAGCCCCATGCCCCAGGCCTGGTCCTGCCACTGGCTCAGCAAGGCGTCGCGATCGATCCCGCTGGCCTTGGCCGAACGGGTCGCCAGCGTCGCCATGATCCCGGCCTCGAGGCCCTCGCCGCGCCGAGCATCGAGCACCTCTTGCCGCCGCGTCGAGAAGGCCATGATCGCCTCCCGGTCGATCCCTTTGGCCTCGAAGTTGCCGTGCTTGCCGACCTCGCCAATTGCATAGCCGAGCTTCTCCACCGCGACCCGGAACCGGGCCATCGTCATGGCGTTGAGCAGGGTATTGAGCTGCCACAACCGGTCGTTGCGCAGCGCCTTCCAGGAACCGTCCTTGCCCTGGGTCATGTTGGCGACCACGGCGTGGAAGTGGAGGTTGGGTTCCTGGTTGCGGTTGGTGTCGTGCTGGAACAGGGCGACGGTCAGGTTGTCGGTCTGGACCAGCTGCTCCTTGCCGCCCCGCTCCACCCGCATGAATGCCGCATTGGCCTCGGCCCATTGCAGGGTCTCGATCACCGCCGAACGGTACGCAGCAATGATCCGTTCGTCCTTGCCGACGAGGGCCAGCAGTGACCAGGACTTGGACAGACTGAAGGTGAGATCGGTACCTGCTCTATGCGCCACTCCTTCGCGTCCGATGCGCCCGTCCTGGGGCAGCTCACCGCGCAGGACTGCCTCGAACATGCGGGGCTCGACCACCCCCGCCAGGCCCAGCCGTTCGGCTCCTTTACCGACCCATACGCCCGACCGGTCGGCATCGGCCTGGGCATAATAGTTGTCCTTGGCGAAGTACCCTGCGGCGCCCCCGGCAGAGCGGACATTGGCGACCGATAACATGGCTCAATCGCCTCCATTTGAAGGGGCAAGCCGTTCGCGATATTCGCGCAAGCGCTTGCCGTGAGCCGCGTGCACTCTTGTTCTGATCTCCTTGTCGCATAGCGCCATCAGCAAGCCATCGGCGGCGGCCGAGGTGAACAGCAGATGGGACATCAGCCGGTCCCTGAACGCCGCCTCATCCTGTCCTTCGATTGTCCCGATCACTGCCAGCTTGAGCCACTGGCTGACGCTCATGTGCGCGGCCTCGGCAGCCGCCTTCACCGCCTCGTAAAGCTCCCGGTCGACATAGCATTGCAGCGCAAAGCGCATGGGGCTCACTCACGTTGGCCGCCCACCTCGGCCGGAAACCCCTCAGCTTCGAGACATTACGCTACTGCCAGTTTAAGGCTGTAGGAAAGTTGTTTTTATCAAAATAGGATCAATGCTTTAGGCGCAACCTACTTTGATCTGAGTTGGGCAATCTGGCCTGACATCAGATGACATCAGGCGGGGACAGGGCGCCGATCAGCTATCCAATGGCTGAATTGCGCCAATCCTCAACGCCGGGCTCCCGGGTACGGTGTGCCTGAATCTGTTTCCAATTCGTGCGAGTTATTTCAAAAAGCTGCTGCTCGCGATTCTCGGGAAAATGAACTTAAATTCCGAACGGTGCACAGCCAAATTGGCGCTTGAAAGAAACCTTTATAGCGGTGCGGTTTGACTAGACCGTCTGCGTGCTCACGCTCGATTATCATCACCAGATCATCTGACCTATCATGAGAAATTTTGCCTGCAGCGGCTGCAACTACCGCCAGCATCTTAGCCCAAACTCAATCCGACCGTAGTGACGATATGCTGAAGAGTGCCGAGATCTGTGTCTCGCCGGTTGCACGAAGGATCGCAGCTCGGAGATGGGGAACGTGATCGGAAGGTCTAAATCCTAGGTCCATTTGGCGACGCGCCATGACCGGTACGCGCACACTTTCGTATCGGCTATCTCGATAGCAGCCGTAGTGTGCTTCGGGCGCCGAAAATGAGTCCTTAGCCTAAGCTCAACGAGATTACATTGATGGCGGCAGTGCCATCCTAGCGCGAACCAGTCTCCGGTGCGCGCGTGCTAGTTATGAAGCGGCCGGAAAGCAGGCTCTGCAATCGCTCTAGTGCAACCACCTTGGATGGCTCGCTGGAAAACACGACGCTTTGGCCATTGGCCAGTTCATCAAAAGCAATCCTGGCCATCTCGTTAGGCGTGATGCCGTGGGTCGCCATTCGCCGCTTCAACTTGTCGAGCAATTCGGAACCTCCATCGGCGATCTCAGTCTGGACCGCAGCGGGGCAAAGCAAGGCAGCCCGCACCGAGGACCCTCGCCGCACAAGTTCGGCATCGAGTGCCTCGGTCAAAGCCAGCAAGGCGTGCTTGCTGGCAGCGTAACCGCCAAATCCCGGTCCCGCCGAAAGCATCGAAGTCGAACCTGTAACGACAAACACGGAAGCCTCTACCTGCGCCTCCATCGAGGGAACCAGTGCCTGGGCAGTGAGAATGGTACCGGACACGTTCACTGCGAACATCTGCTCGAAATCGGCGATGTCCTGATCAAGGATTTCGCCCGCGCGCAAAATTCCCGCGTTGGCAAAGACCATGCGCAGCGGTTCAGCCTGGCGGGCGACTGCGTCTCTCAAACGGTTGAGATCATCCGCACAGGTAACGTCGCCCGCGCATACAATGCACTGACCTGATCCAGCCCCTGTCGAAAGTCTCTCAAGCGCCGCTTGGTCTCGGTCAAACAAAGCCACCCGATAGCCTCGAGCGCCAAGGCCTCGCCGATGCCGTGCGCAGCGCCGGTGATTGCAACGAGGCCTGCGGTCATCGCGTATTCTCCCTTACCGACGCTAGTCTAGGGCTTAAGATCGATCTTGAGAACCTTGCCCGAAGCGTTCCGCGGCAGATCATCAACCACGACCACCCGCCGCGGCACCTTGTAATTGGCCATGTTATCGCGCGACCAGGCGATGATCTCTTCCGGCACGACACGGGCATCGGGCCGGGGGACGATGAAGGCCACGCCCACTTCACCCATCCGTTCATCCGGCGTGCCGACAACGGCGATCATGCCGACCGCCGGATGCGCCGCGAGGATTTTCTCGACCTCGGCGGGATAGACGTTGAATCCGCCGGAAATGAACATGTCCTTCTTGCGATCCGTGATCCGGACATAGCCATTGGCATCCATGGTCCCGACATCGCCGGTGTGGAGCCAGCCAGCGGGATCGATCGCCTCGGTCGTCGCGGCGGGATCGTCAAGGTAGCCGAGCATTACGCCAATGCCCCGGACCCAGATTTCTCCAGTTTCGCCGCGCGGCACCTCGCGGCCGTCGTCACCGGCGATGATGACTTCGTTTCCGGGGATCGCAGCGCCGCAGGTCTGGGCGATCAGCTCGACCGGATCGCCCGGACGACACGAGGTGATGTTGACGCATTCGGTCATGCCGTAAGCCGTGATTATATCGCGCATCCCCAGCTCGCTGCGGATCCGCTCGATCAGCACCGGAGGCACCGTCGCCGCGCCGGTCGTTCCGCCGCGCAGCGACGAGCAATCGAACGGCTGCTTCTCGCGCTCGGCCAGCAGCATCTGGAAGATCGTTGGCGGACCGGGCAGGAAGGCGATCCGCTCCTGCTCTATGAGCCGAATCGCTTCGGCCACATCGAACTGCGGCATCGGCACCATCACCGCCCCCGCCAGCAGGCAGGCAACCCAGCCGACCTTCATTCCGAATGAATGGAAGAACGGATTGGCGATCAGGTAACGCTCACCGTGTGCCAGCCCGGTATTGCCGATCCACACGCCGACCTGCGGCAGGATCCGGCCATGGGTCATCAGGACCCCCTTGGGCAGGCCCGTAGTGCCGCTGGTGAACATGATGTCGGAGATGTCGTCAGGGCCGATTGCCGCCAGGGCCGCATCGATGCGCGGATCGTCCTCGCCCGCACCGATTGCGCTGTATTCGTCGAGCCGCTCAAGCATCACGGTCTGCCCAAGGTCAGGCAGGTCTTCCTTCGCGATCAGGGCGGGGTAATCGATCCCCAGGAAGCTCTCCACCGTCAGCAGCATGCGGCTCCGGGTCCGGCGCAGAATGTCGCCCGCTTCGCGTCCCTTGAGCCGCGTGTTGAGCGGGACAATGGCCGCGCCGCAGGTCTGCGCGGCGACTGCTGCTACAACCCACTGGCGTGAGTTGGGCGCCCAGATCGCAACCCGGTCACCACGCCCGATCCCGACCTCGAGCAGAGCGGATGCCGTGCGGCGGCACTCGGCCCAAAGTTGCGCAAAAGTGCGGGTTTCGCGCCCTTCGATCAGTGCCAGCTCGTTCGGCCAGCGCTTGGCGGCTGCCTCGGCGGCGTGGGGAATGGTCGGCGGGATCATTTCGCGATCATGTTGCCCGGACCGAAGAAGGCGCGCATTTCACGGACTTTCCCGACTGCATCGAAGGCAAAGGTATCGATCACGTGGATTTCCATGTCCTTCCCGTCGAAGTGCAGCGGCACGTGGAAGGCAAAGGCAGCATGGCCTTCGGCGACACGGATCGGACCGTCGAGCACCAGCCGGGCCCCGGTCGCCATTGACGCCTGATAGAATGCGCGGATCTCGTCATGACCGCGTTTCAGCGGCGAGCCGACAGGGTCCTCGATCGTCGCGTCCTCGGCGAAGATCGCGACGGCCAGTTCCGGATCACCCTTGGCGAAGGCCTCGACATAGGCGTGGACTGCCGCTTCGATCTGTTCGGGCGTCGGCATGGTCATCCTTCCGGGAAATAACGGCTGATCGTGTCGACAACGCAGGCCGGCTTGTCGCTACCCTCGATCTCGACCGTGACGCGAACGACCGACTGGATCGCGCCCTTGACCTCTTCGACCGAGACAATCTCGCCAACCCCGCGGATCCGGCTGCCAACCTTGACTGGAGCCAGAAAACGCAGCCGGTCTGCCCCGACATTCACCGCGTGGGTGAAGCCGCGAACCTCAATCAGATCCGGCAGGAAGAAGTTGACCAGGCTCATCGTCAGATAGCCGTGCGCGATGGTCCCCCCAAACGGTCCGGCCTTGGCCCGCTCTACGTCGACGTGGATCCATTGATGATCGCCGGTCACCTCGGCAAAGCCGTTGACCCGGTCCTGGTCAATGATGAGCCAGTCGGTCGGACCCAACTGGGTCCCTTCCTGGCCGATCAGATCGCGGGGATTGCTGAAGATCTTCGCCATCGTCAGGCCCGCTGGCTTGAGACCGAGAGCACTTCGCCGGTCATGTAGGAGGACAGGTCCGAAGCCAGGAACATCATCACGTTCGCCACTTCCCAAACCTCGGCCGGGCGACCGAAGGCTTCCTTGGCAGAGAGCTCGGCCAACAATTCGTCCGTCGTCACTTTGGCCAGGAACGCGTGCATCGCAATGCTGGGCGCTACCGCGTTGATGCGGACGTTGTGTTCCGCCGCCTCGACCGCCGAGCAACGGGTGAAGGCCATGACCCCAGCCTTGGCCGCAGCATAATGGGCCTGACCTTTCTGCGCCCGCCAGCCAAGTACCGACGCGTTGTTGACGATTGCGCCTGAACCTTGCGCATACATGCTGGGCAGGAAAGCCCGGGTCATCCGGAAGACCGAATTGAGTGTGACGTCGAGCACGCGGAACCATTGCTCGTCGGTCATGTCGACCACCGCGACCTCACCGCCCAGGCCGGCATTGTTGATCAGGACGTCGATGCGGCCGAGTTCCTGCAGGGCAGCGGCATGGAGCGCGTCGACTTGCGCCTGGCTGGTGACATCGCAGACCACGGTGGCAGGCCGCGAGCAGCCCACCTCGGCGGCAATCCGGTCAGCGGCTTCGCCCAGCCGCCGCTCGTGGAAATCGCTGATCAGGACCGTTGCACCTTCTTCGGCGGCGCGCTTGGCGGCAGCAAAGCCGATGCCTGTGCCAGCGGCCGCAGTCACAACCACGGTCTTGCCGGCGAGAAGGTTGCGCCCCTTCGGATAGGGCGGGATCGGAGCTGCCATCACACGTCTCCTCGCGGTTCGCGGGGCATCCCGAGCCCGCGTTCGGCGATCAGGTTGCGCTGGATCTGGTTGGTCCCGCCATAGATCGTGTCGGCGCGCGAATAGAGGAACAGGTTGGGCAGCGTGTCCCATTCATAGTCGCTGCCGTCCGCCACTTCGCCCTGCTGGCCCAGCACGTCCATCGCCAGCTCGCCCAGGCTGCGGCGCCAGGTGGCCCACTGGATCTTGTAGGTCAGTGCAGCCCCGTCGATCTTCGAATGGTCGGTGTTGGAGAGCATCCGCAGCGCACCGTAGCGCATCAGCCGCAGCCCGATCTCGGCCTGGGCAATGCGCTGGCGGATGAGCGGATTGCGCGCCGCACCGTTGGCCTTGGCTGCCGCAATGATCTCGTCCAGCTCGTTGCGGAACGCCATCTGCTGGCCCAGCGTCGATACCCCGCGCTCGAAGGCGAGCAGGCCCATCGCGATCTTCCAGCCATCACCGACCCCGCCGATCATGCTGTCCGCAGGACAGCGCGCGTCGGTGAAGAATGTCTCGTTGAACTCAGCATCGCCGTTGATCTGCTTGATGCCGCGTATCTCGATGCCGGGCTGATCGATCGGCATCATCAGGAAGGTCAGACCCTTCGGTCCCTTCGATCCCTCTTCGGTTCGGGTGACAACGAAGATCCAGTCAGAGATATGGGCCAGGCTGGTCCAGATCTTCTGGCCGTTGACCACCCATTCCCCGCTTTCGAGCCGCCCTTTGGTGCGGACCGAAGCGAGGTCCGATCCGGCGCCAGGTTCGGAGAAGCCCTGGCAAAAGATCGTCTTGCCGGCGGCGATATCGGGCAGGAACCGGCGCTTTTGCTCGTCAGTGCCGAAAGCCAGGATCGTTGGACCGGCCAGCTCGATGCCGATGTGGTTGACCCGCCCAGGCACGCCGGCACGGGCATATTCCTCGGCAAAGATCACCTGCTGGGCCAGCGTAGCATTGCGGCCGCCCCATTCCTCTGGCCAGCCAATGCACGACCACTTGTAGGCGGCGAGTTGCTGCTCCCATTCCTTGCGGCGTTCGGGGCTCGCCGTCAGCTTGGTGATGCCCTTGATGTCACGGAATTCTCCCGCCATCTGGCCATTGAGCCAGTCGGCACATTCCTGGCGGAACAGCTCATCCGCTGGAGAAAAACCAAGCTTCATGCTGCTTCTCCCAGGATCATCGTGGCAATTCGCTCACGATGCCATTCGCCGCTGCCAAGCATCGATTGGATCGCTCGCGCGCGCTTGAAGTAAAGGTGCGCATCGTGCTCCCAGGTGAAGCCGATCCCGCCATGGAGCTGGATCATGTTACCGGCACACATGAAGTAGGTATCGGCCGCAAAGCACTTGGCGGCATGGACTGCGAGTTCCGCCTCGTCCGAACCTTCGTCCACCGCGCAGGCAGCCCAGTAGACCGCCGAGCGGGCTTGTTCGATCTCGATCATCATGTCGGCCAGGCGGTGCTTGTAGGCCTGGAACGAACCGATTGGCCGCCCGAACTGGACGCGTTCCTTGGCATAGGCAACCGTCCGGTCGAGCGCAGCCTGGGCGCCGCCGAGTGCCTCAGCCGCGACTGTCACAAATCCGGCCCGGTGGGCTGCAGCGATAGCTGCCGCCGGGTCGGTGAGCGCTTCGCCGACGGCCCCATCCAGGGCAACCCGCGCATAGGGACGGGTCTGGTCCATGGTGGTGAGCGCCGTAACCGTAACGCCAGCCGAATCGGCCGGAACGATCCAGGCGCCAGTGTTGCTTGTGACGACAAAGATGTGCGCCGAAGCCCCATGAGCCACAAAGCTCGCCGTGCCGGTCAAGCGATCGCCATCGGCCTTGAGCCCGGCATCGTGGGCATAGCCGGCAATCGTTTCGCCCGAGAGCAGGCCGGGCAAGTGCGCTGCCTGCTGAGCCGCACTGCCGCCAGCCGCGATGGCCTGCGCCGACAAGGCCAGAGACCCAAGCATTGGCAGTGCAGCGACCTGCGCGCCCGCCGCTTCGGCAATGATCGCCAGTTCGACC
>ERZ1645185.1052-NODE-1052-length-11479-cov-5.683824_pt1 | contig 11479 bp, 22 predicted proteins | sample MGYA00575351_ERZ1645185 | MGnify/ENA primary metagenome ERZ1645185 (study PRJEB40838, sample SAMN11284767) | freshwater sediment metagenome | isolation source: river sediment | host: Sediment | place: India: Jana village, Kanpur | collected 2015-12-17 ... | reverse complement strand
CCGGGTCGATGCTGGAATCGCGGCTGATCACGCCGATCTTGGCGCGGCTGCCCGGGTCGCGGGCGGCGGCCTTGATCTCGATGATGCCGTCATAGATTTCGGGCACTTCCTGCGCGAACAGCTTCTTCATGAACTCGGGGTGCGAGCGGCTGAGGAAGATCTGCGGGCCGCGGTTCTGGCGCTCGACCTTGCTGATGTAGGCGCGGACGCGCTCGCCGACGCGGGCCACTTCGCGCGGGATCTGCTGGTCGCGGCGGATCACGCCTTCGGCGCGGCCCAGGTTGACGATCACGTGGCCGAACTCGACCGACTTGATCACGCCGGTGACGACTTCGCCGGCGCGGTCCTTGAACTCTTCGTACTGGCGGTCGCGCTCGGCATCGCGGACCTTCTGGAAGATCACCTGCTTGGCCGACTGTGCGTCGATGCGGCCCAGGTCCACCGGGGGCAGCGGATCGACGATGAAGTCGCCCAGCTTGGCGTTGGCGTCCAGCTTGGCGGCCGCCTTCAGATCGACCTGCTTGAAGTAGTCCTCGACCTCCTCGACCACCTCGACCACGCGCCACAGGCGCAGGTCGCCGGTGCGCGGGTCCAGCTTGGCGCGAATGTCGTTTTCGGCGCCATAACGGTTGCGCGCGCTTTTCTGGATCGCTTCTTCCATCGCCTCGATGACGATCGACTTGTCGATCATCTTCTCCGTCGCGACGCTGTTGGCGATCGCGAGCAGTTCGGCGCGGTTGGCGGAAATCGGACTGGCCATCTTCAGTCTTCCTGTTCTTCGAGAATGTCGTCGGCGCCGCTGGCGTCCAGCGGGCGGGTTGCAGCGATCAGCTTGTCGGTAAGGACCAGCTTGGCGGATTGGATGTCGGACAGCGGGAACGACACCGGGCCGCTCTTCCTGTCATCAAGGGTGACGGTGTCCCCGTCGATGCCGACCAGGTCGCCCTGCAGCGCCTTGCGGTTGCCGTCGACGGGCGTCGTCAGATTGATCCGCGCCTCGTGACCGGCCCACTGGGCATAGTCCTTGGGGCGGGTCAGCGGGCGGTCGATCCCCGGCGAGCTGACTTCGAGGCGATAGGCGTCGGCGATCAGCACCTCGCCCTTTTCCTCCAGCGCGTCGATCGCATCGGACACGCGGTGCGACAGCGCGGCGCAATCCTCGATTACCAGCTGGCCGGTCTCGGGCCGTTCGGCCATGATCTGCAGCGTGTATTCCTCGGCGTCGGACAGCGGGCCGATTTCCCCGCCCTTGAAATACCGCACACGCACGAGATCGAAGCCGAGGGCCTTGGCCTCTGGCTCGACGACTTCGATAATGCGCGCGATATCCGCCATGAACACTCCATTTGCCGCAGCATTGTGACAAAGCGGTTTTGCGCCGGCCCCTTTCGGCGCCAGCCCCTTCGTTGCGTCACAATGTCGGGATGAGCGGCAAATAGTCGCGCGCCGCATCAAAAGCAAGCGGCAATGCGGCGGCGGCGCCAGCGACATTGCAATTCTCGCAACAGGCGCTATATACAGTTGCGCTAACGTCGCCTGCGACGGAACCTTTCGGTCACTAAACCGGCCCCTTCGTTCCTTTTCTCGCCACTAATGCTCCTGCGGCCACTCGGGTCAGCGGGGTCACTTGTTTCGTGAAAGGAACACATCATGCCGGTAGGCACCGTAAAATTCTTCAACGCCACCAAGGGCTTTGGCTTTATCGCTCCCGATGGCGGCGGCGCAGACAGCTTCGTCCACATCTCTGCCGTCGAAAAGGCCGGAATGGCCACGCTCGACAAGGACCAGCGCATCAAGTTCGAGGTCGAAACCGACAACCGGGGCAAGTCCTCGGCCGTCAACCTCGAAGCCGCGTAAGGTTGTGGCCAAAGAGGATCTTCTGACCCTTGATGGCCAGATCGACGAAATACTTCCGGATGGTCGCTTTGGCGTCATGCTGGAAAACGATCACCGGATCATCGCTTACACCGCCGGGAAGATGCGGAAATTCCGCATCCGCTCGGTGGTGGGCGACCGGGTAAAGGTCGAGATGACCCCCTACGACCTGTCCAAGGGCCGCATCGTCTTTCGGGAAAAAACGCCCGGCGGCGGTCCGGGTGGACCGCGACGTGGGGCGCGACGTTAGGTTCCTGCAACCTGACACACAAGACGGCGCCGATGCGGCGCCGAGGAATACATATATGATTGACTTGATTTTCACCGCGGCCCGCAAGGCCGTACCGGTCGCGCGCGACCGTATCCGCCCCTTCGCTCCGCGATCGGTCTTGCCCGGCGAACACCGCCCCGGCGTGCTGAGCCGCGAAGAGTTGCGGCGGGCCGTAGCCGAAATAGTCGGCTGATTCTTGAAAGGGGTGTCACCGAACACACCCCTTTCCCTACTCAAGCAAGGGTCTTCGTCATGGCACAGTCGGCAAGCTACTACCTGCAACAGGCGGAAGTCTGCGAGCGCGCCGCCGCAACGACCCAACTGGAAAACCAGCGCGCCACGCTGCTGCGTTCGCAAGCCGCCTGGCTGGCTCTCGCCGCACGCGAACTGGGCATTCAGGCCGCCCGCGCCAATCGCCTTAACGAGGCCAGCAAGGAAACCGACAATGTCCAGTGATACGATCCGCCCCTTCCTGATCAACCAGGACGGCGAAGGCCATTTCCGCCTCACCGTGCGCGATGTGCGCTACAACAGCCAGGGGTACCCGCTCGTCACCGCCGTCACGCAGACCGAAGTCTTCAAGACAGCGGCCGCGGCGAAGACCTGGGCGCGCGACCATTTCCAGGCCAAGGCGGGGCAGTACGCCACCAAGTAGGCCGGCGTGGCCTTCATCCGGCGAAAGCTCTAAGGCTGATCCGCTTCCGGCTTGACGAATTCCAGCCCGATGAAGCCGCCGCTGCGCCAGCGCAGTTCGGCGGGATGCATGGTGCCGTCTTCGAACTCGACCGCGAGGTAGCGGCTGTTGAAGACCTCTTCCAGCGTCGCGCCCTTTACCCCGCCGTCCGAGATATCCTCGATCGTGAAGGCGCGGGGCGATCCGTCGATGTGCAGCGTCAGCACGCGTCCTGCTGCAGGCTCGCGCGGATGCTTGCGCCGTTCACGCCACGGCTTGCCGCCATCGACCAGATGCAGCGCCACCGGCTTGTGGCCCACCGGATCGAGCCCCATCTGCGCGGCTTCGGCCAGCGGCAGCGCGGTGCCGCAGCGGGCGCATTCGGCGGTGATCCGTCCGACCAGCCAGTTGCGGCCATGGCAGCCGGGGCAATGGTTGACGGATTCGGCGTGGAACAGCACCTGATAGCCGCGTGCGCTGGCTCCGGATCGCCCGAAAGGCGAGGCATGGGCATTCATGGCGGGTGTCCTTTGGCAGCCCCCTGAAGCGGCCAAGTCTACGCCCGGCGCCTTGCCAAGACTTTAACCCGATTTTCACCCTGCTTTCAGGGGCTTGCCGGTCGATCGCTCAATCCGTGCTTCTTCAGGCAATGGCGCAGCTGGTCGTACGTAAGCCCCAACGCCTTTGCGGTCTGCCGCTGGTTGTAGCGGTTGCGGCCCAGCGCGTGCTCGACGATCGCCCGCTCGTGCGCGTCGACGGCAGAGCGCAAGTCGGTTACCGTATCGAACCGCGCTGCGGCGGGGCGCAGGTCCTGCGGGCTGGCTGGCTGGGCCACTGCGGGTTCCTGCCGGATTGTCGCGGCTGGCTTCCACGGGCTTTCGAACGGATCGAACTGGATGTGGCCGATCGGATCGTCCCACGAATCCCAGCGGTAGACCGCGCGTTCCACCACGTTGCGCAGTTCGCGCACGTTGCCGGGCCACTGGTAGTCCTCCAGCGCCTGCATCGCGTGACCGGAAAAGCCCGGCCATTGTTCCCAATGCAGTTCGGTGGCCATGCGCCGTCCGAAATAGTCGGCCAGCACCTCGATATCCCCCTCGCGCGCGCGCAGCGGCGGCAGGGTGATCACGTCGAAGCTCAGCCGGTCGAGCAGGTCGGCACGAAAGCGGCCCTGTTCGGCCAGGCGGGGCAGGTCCTCGTTGGTGGCGGCGACAATGCGCACGTCGACCCGGATCGGGCGCGACGAACCGATCCGCGTCACTTCACCGTATTCGACCGCGCGCAGCAGGCGCTCCTGCGCCCCCATCGACAGCGTCGCCAGTTCGTCGAGAAAAAGCGTCCCTTTGTCGGCTTCCTCGAACCGCCCGGCCCGCGCTCTGGTAGCACCGGTGAAGGCACCCTGCTCATGACCGAACAATTCCGCCTCGATCAGCGTTTCCGGCAAGGCCGCGCAGTTCAGCGTGACCAGCGGCTCGTCCCAGCGCTTCGACAGGCGGTGCAGTCGTTCGGCCACCAGTTCCTTGCCCGTACCGCGTTCGCCGATCACCAGCACCGGGCGGCGCATTGGCGCGGCGCGGCTGGTGCGATCGACCGCGTCGAGAAAGGCTTCGGATTGCCCGAGGAATTGAACGTCCCGATCCATGCCCAACTTGTAGCAAAAATCACCAACAACACGCAACAATCACCACATGTCGTTCGTCGAATTGTCCACGGATTGGCAGATTTGCGTGGCTGGCGGGAATTGGCACGCAGCTTGCTGAAAGGTGAACAAGCACTCATCCCACGAGGACACCATGTTCACCAAGACCCTCTCTTCCGCCACCAAGCTCGACAAGGCGATCGTCCTGTCGGTCGCCGCGATGCTGTCGATGAACGTCTTCGTGCTGACCCAGCAGCACAACGCGCCCGGCCTTGCGGCCGCACCGGTCGCCGCCGCGACCGTTCAGGCCTGAAGGACGCCGCCGTGATCAACGAACCCTTCGACCGAGACAACCCCCTTGGGCCGGAACGCACCGAGCCCCCCGCAGGCGACCCCCAGTCCCCTCGCCTGACCCGCGTTCCGGCCCAGTCCGACATTCCCCAGGGCTTTGCCCGCCGCCAGTCGCGGATCGACGAAGCCGTCGACCGTCTGCGCCGTTCCCCGACCCCCACGCTTGGAGCACCCTTGATGGGCATTTTCAGCCGCACCCGTGACATCATCGCCGCCAACTTCAACGACATGCTCGACAAGGCGGACGACCCCTCGAAGATGATCCGGATGATCATCCTCGAGATGGAGGAAACCCTGGTCGAAGTGCGCGCCAGCGCGGCCCGCACCATTGCCGACCAGAAGGAAATGCACCGTCACACCGTCAAGCTCGACCAGCTCCAGGCCGACTGGGCGGACAAGGCCCAGCTGGCGCTGAGCAAGGACCGCGAGGACCTGGCCCGCGCTGCCCTGGTCGAACGCAAGAAGGCGGCCGACATGTCGGACCAGCTCAAGACCGAGATCGCCGTGCTGGACGACGCGCTGCGCGCCTACGAGATCGACATCGAAAAGCTGCAGACCCGCCTGCGCGAGGCCCGCAGCCGCCAGACCGCGATCGCCGCGCGCCTCGAAAGCGCCGAGAACCGCGTCAAGCTGCGCACGCTGCTGGCCAGCGAACGCGTTGACGAGGCCATGGCCCGCTTTGACCAGCTGGAACGCCGGGTCGACTACGCCGAAGGCCGTGCCGACGCGCTGAGCCTGGCTGACGGGACCAAGGGCCAGCCCAGCCTGGCCGACGAAATCGCCGCCCTCGCCGGGCAGGACAAGATCGATGAAGAGCTCGAGGAAATGAAGCGCGCCCTGGCGGCGGCATCGGGCCAAGAAAAGAAGGATTGAGACAATGGATGGTGGAGATGTCGTAGCGGTAGTCGTCGTGGTCCTGATCGGGCTGCCGTGGCTGGTGCTGCACTACATGACCAAGTGGAAGACGGCGGCCACTTTGACCAATGACGATGAAAGCCTGCTGGAAGAACTCTTCCAGCTCGCCCGCCGTCTCGATGACCGGATGGAAACCGTCGAACGCCTGGTTGCTTCCGACAACCCGGACTTCCGCGCCGCACGTCTGGTTCACGACAAGGCCGACGACGCCGACCTTTCCCGCGAGATCGAGCGTTTGCGCGACCGTGAAAACACCAGTGCCGCCAAGGGGAGGATTGCACGATGACCAGCGAACGCACCCGCTTTTACCGCGACCGGATGAATGGCAAGTTTCTTGGGGTTTGCGCCGGAATTGCCGACTATACTGGTGTTGACGTGCTGTGGGTCCGCCTTGGCGCCGTGGTGCTGTCGATTGGTGGCCTGGCCGGCTTCATCATCCCCGGTTATTTCATCGCCGCAATGGTGACCAGCCGCAAGCCGCACCACCTCTACGTCGATGGCCCGGAACAAAAGTTCTGGCAGGGCGTGCGCCAGTCGCCGACCCGCACCGCCCGCGAAGTCCGCGCCCAGATGCGCGATATCGACCGCCGTCTGGCCGACGTCGAAACCTATTACGTGACCAACAATCCGCGCCTGTCCGCCGAAATCGAGCGCCTGCGCTGACCACGACTTGAAGGGGGAGTTACCATCATGGATGCCGGATCGATTGGCGCCCTGATCCCGATCTTTGCCTTGTGCATTCCGATTGTCGCGATCTGGACCAAGCACAAGCAGAAGATCGCCGAGATGCAAATCCAGGCCACCGCGGAAAAGGCCGCGCAATACGCAACTCAAAACACCGCACTGGAAGACCGCGTGCGCGTCCTCGAACGGATCGTTACCGACAAGGGCTATGACGTCGCGACCCAGATCGAGGCGTTGCGCGATGCCCGCAAGGTCGACGCGCTTCTTGACCACCGCGAGAAGGAAGCGAACTGATGGGACCGGGAGATTTCATGGGCCTTGTGGCGGTGGTCATCGGATCTATTTCGATCACCGCGATCTTGGCAAGCGCTTACAAAAGCAGGCTCAAGCTGCGCGAACGCGAGATCGAGCTGCAGATCCTGCAGGCCGGAGAGCGCGCCGCTCGTCCGCCTGTCAGCGACGACCGCACCGAACAGCGCCTGCGCGTGCTGGAACGCATCGCCACCGACAAGGGGCCCAACCTGGCCGCCCAGATCGAACAGCTGCGCGACGAGCGTGCAGCCAATGCTGAGACCGTCTGATGGATCCCCAGGTCTTCAACATCGTCATTTCCGCGATCGTCGGTACGGTCGTGGTCAGCAGCGCCGGCATCGCCGGATGGATCCACACCACGCGGCTCAAGATCAAGAACGGCTATCCGCTGAGTGGCACCTGGGGCCAGAACCAGTATCCCCGTGCCGCCACCGAGGAAATCGAACGCATCAAGCTGCTGAGCAACGAAAACGCCCAGCTTCGCGCCGAACTGGGATCGGTCAAGGATCGCCTGGCCACGGTGGAACGCATCGTCACCGACGGCGGCTATGCGCTGACTCACCAGATCGAAGCCCTGCGCGAACTGCCGAAGAACTGAAGGAGACCGTGTGATGAGTGGAGGTGTCATTGCCATCGTCATCGTCGCGATCATCGCCAGCATGATCGTGCGGCTGGTCAAGATCCAGCACGGCATGGATCCCGATCGCCGGCGCCATCGCGGCGACGGGCAGGCCCTGCTCGACCCGGCCCAGCAAAGCCCGCGCGAACTGGAACTGCAGCGCGAGGTCGAGGACCTGCGCGAACGCATCCACGTGCTCGAACGCATCGCCACCGACGGCCGCAAGCCCCAGGCTCTGGCCGACGAAATCGAACGCCTGCGCGACAAGTAAGGCGCAGGAAAGGGGAGAAACCGCCATGTACAGCGAATACCTCCTGATTGCCGTCACCAGCTTTGCCGGCCTGATAGTGGTCGCCATTGCGGGCCTGCGCGGCTGGCAGGGCTGGCTCACGCTGAAGACCCGCGAGCTGGAACACCACGCCGCCGGCCACCGCCCGGAAATCGAAGGCGGCGCCGGCCACGGCATGGCCAGGATCGAGATCGCCGACCTCAAGGAACGCATCCGCAAGCTGGAAGCGATCGCCGCCGGGGTGGACCTCTAGACGCCATCCCGCTAGGTCCGCGCCGATGCGCAGCCTGTCCGACATCCACGACGAATACGACTTCCTCGACGGCGACGAGCGGTACCGACTGCTGATCGAACTGGGCCGCGCACTTGAGCCGATGCCCGATGCCCTGAAGACCGATGCCACCCTGGTGCGCGGCTGTTCGGCCAGCGTCTGGGTCTATCCCATGCAGGCGGACGACGGCACCCTGCACTTCCTGGCGGACAGCAACGCCGCGATCACCAAGGGGATCGTCGCGCTGGTCATCGCCGCGGTGCAGGACCGCCTCGCCGCCGACGTCGCCGCAACCGACATCGCCGCCGCGCTGGAACCGTTCGACCTGAAGAATCAGCTGTCGTCGAACCGTACCCAGGGCGTGCCCAACATGATCGCGCTGATCCGCGAAACCGCCGCCCGTCTCGCGGGTTGATTGCGGTATGACCCGCCAACTCTATCTTGCCGGCGGCCTGGTCGCCCTGGCGCTGGGCGCAATCGGCGTGGCGCTGCCGATCATGCCGACCGTGCCGTTCCTGCTGCTAGCCGCGTTCTGCTTTGCGCGCAGCCATCCCGAATGGGAGGCGCGGCTGCTGGACCATCCGCACTATGGCCCGTCGCTGCGCGACTGGCGCGAGCGCCGGGCAATCTCGCGCAAGGCCAAGATCGCCGCGATCACCGCGATGGCGGTGGGGGTCGGCTTCACCTGGCTGGCGGTCGGCTGGCCGTGGGTGATGATCTCGGTCGCGGTGCTGACCGTGTGCGGCACCTGGATCTGGACCCGCAACGAATAGCATTCGGCCCTTGCCAGACTCGCGCCGCCTACCTAGGCGCGAAACAATCATGGCCAGCCGACCCTGCACTTTGTACGAAAAGATCTGGGATGCCCACGTCGTCGAACGGCGCGAAGATGGCACCTGCCTGATCTACATCGACCGCCACCTGGTTCACGAAGTGACCAGCCCCCAGGCTTTCGAGGCGCTGCGCCTGTCGGGCCGCCCCGTGCGCCGCCCCGACCTGACCCTGGCCGTGCCCGATCACAACCTGCCGACCACCGCGCGGCGCGACGGCGCCGGGCACCGCATCCCCATCGCCGATGCGGAAAGCGCGCAGCAGCTTGCCGCGCTGGAACGCAACGCGCCGGAGTTCGGCATTCGCCTGATCGGCGATGCCGACATCGAACAGGGCATCGTCCACGTGGTCGGCCCCGAACAGGGCTTCTCGCTTCCAGGCGCGACGATCGTCTGCGGCGACAGCCACACCGCCTGCCACGGGGGCCTTGGCGCGCTGGCCTTCGGCATCGGCACCAGCGAGGTCGAGCACGTCCTCGCCACCCAGACCCTGCTGCTGGCGCAGTCCAAGACGATGGAAGTGCGCGTCGAAGGGCAGCTTGGCCCCGGCGTCACCGCCAAGGACGTGGTGCTGCATATCGGCGGGGTGCTGCGCGCTTCGGGCGGGACGGGCTATGTCGTCGAATACACCGGATCGGCGATCCGCGACCTGTCGGTCGAAGGGCGGCTGACCGTGTCCAACATGGCGATCGAACACGGCGCCCGCGCCGGCCTGATCGCGCCGGACGAAAAGACCTTCGCCTATGTGAAGGGCCGGCCCTACGCGCCCAAGGGTGCGGATTGGGACAAGGCGGTCGAATGGTGGCGCAGCCTCGCCACCGATCCGGGCGCGCGCTACGACAAGGTGGTGGTGATCGACGCCGCGGACATCGTGCCTTCGGTGACCTGGGGCACCAGCCCCGAAGACGTAGTGCCGATCACCGGCACCGTCCCCGCCCCCGAAGACTTCGCCGATCCGTCAAAGCAGGAAGCCGCGCGCAAGAGCCTGGAATACATGGGGCTTGAGCCCGGCCAGAAGCTGACCGATGTCGCGATCCAGAACGTCTTCATCGGCAGCTGCACCAACAGCCGGATCGAGGATCTGCGCGCCGCCGCCGCCGTGCTCAAGGGGCGCACCAAGGCGGCGGGCGTGCGCTGGGCGATCGTCGTGCCCGGATCGGGCCTGGTGAAGCGACAGGCCGAGGAGGAGGGCCTCGACAAGGTCTTCATCGCCGCCGGTTTCGAATGGCGCGAGCCGGGCTGCTCCGCTTGCCTAGGGATGAACCCCGACAAGGTGCCCGCGGGCGAACGCTGCGCCAGCACCAGCAACCGCAACTTCGTCGGCCGCCAGGGTCCGGGCAGCCGGACCCACCTGGTCTCGCCCGCCACCGCTGCCGCTTCGGCCGTTGCCGGGCGGCTTGCCGACGTGAGGGACCTGGCCTGAGCGGGCGTTCATCCGCCTTCCCCCCGCTGGCTTGCCCTGACACCAGGGTGCTGATCCTTGGCAGTCTGCCCGGCACCGTGTCGCTTGCCGCCGGCGAATACTACGCGCACCCCCGCAACCTGTTCTGGTCGCTGGTCGGCGCGGTGATCGCGCGCGACGATCTGACCGCGCTGCCCTACGGCGATCGGACGTGGGTGCTGTTGGCATCGGGCTTGGGCTTGTGGGACGTCTATGCCTCGGCCCGGCGCGATGGTTCGCTCGACAGCGCGATCCGCGAGGCGGCCGACGCCGATCTTCAGAGTCTGGTCGCGGACCTGCCCCGCCTGCGCGCCATCGCCTTCAATGGCGCTGCGGCAGCCAGGGCCGGACGGCGCATGTTGTCCGGCTGCGCGCTGGCGCTTGTCGACCTGCCCTCGTCCAGTCCGGCTCACGCGGCAATGCCGCTGGCGACCAAGCGCGAACGCTGGCTTCGACTCAAAGAATTCCTTGATGAGCCCTTGAACCCTCCGCCCGCGATGGACATAGGGAATCCATGACCGACGAAAGCGACAAGTCCGACAAGTCCAACTGGGCCGACAAGGCCGCGCTGGCCGGAGCCGCCATCGGATCGGCCGCGCTGGCCGCCGCACTGCTCTACGCCTCGCGGCGCAAGGAGCGCGCCGAAAAGAAGGGCAAGGAACCGATCCACCCCGAAAAGGCGCCGGAGACCGATTGATGGAACCGCTGCGCGAGGTTGAAGGCCGGGCCATCCCGTTCGGCCGCAAGAACGTCGACACCGACGTCATCATCCCCGCCAAGTGGCTCAAGACAATCACCCGCGAAGGGCTGGGCCGCGGCGCCTTCGAAACCCTGCGCACCGATCCCGATAATCTGTTCGATTCGCCCGAATACAAGGGTTCGCCGATCCTGATCGCCGGTGACAACTTCGGCTGCGGATCAAGCCGCGAGCACGCCGCCTGGGCACTGCTCGACCTGGGCATCACCGCGGTCATCGCCCCCAGCTTTTCCGATATCTTTTCCGGGAATGCCTTCAAGAACGGCATCCTGACCGTCGTCCTCCCCCAGGAAGCGGTCGACCGGCTGATGGAGGTCGCGAAGACCGATCCCATCGCCATCGACCTTGAACATCAGACGGTGACCACGCCGTTCCAGGACCGTTTCACCTTCGAAATTGATCCGTTCCGCAAGCATTGCTTGTTGAACGGGCTGGACGAGGTGGGGCTGACCCTGGCGCGCGACGCGGCCATCGGCACTTACGAACAGCAAGCGGCCACCGCCATGCCCTGGCTGGCGCGGACCGGACAGACCCTGGGAGAACACACAGCAT
>ERZ1645185.1051-NODE-1051-length-11483-cov-5.386944_pt1 | contig 11483 bp, 10 predicted proteins | sample MGYA00575351_ERZ1645185 | MGnify/ENA primary metagenome ERZ1645185 (study PRJEB40838, sample SAMN11284767) | freshwater sediment metagenome | isolation source: river sediment | host: Sediment | place: India: Jana village, Kanpur | collected 2015-12-17 ... | reverse complement strand
AACTGGCTCACCGTTCCCGGCGCGCTGTCATCGGCATGGCGGCCGCGGACCAGCAGGAGGCCGATGGCAACGCCGCGTAGCTGGGGAACGCCCAGCCACAGCGTAAAAAAGAACATCGCGGACGCGAGCGCCAGGACGACGAGCTCGATCTCGGTGCCGAAAAAGGGCACTTTCGTGAAGACGAATGCAGAGAGCTGGTCGATAAAACGACCCATTGCTTCGATCATTCCGTGCGGCCCGCCCTTCATTTTAACAATTTTGCGGCATAAAGAGCCTGTTATAGGCGCGTGTGCAAGACACGCCGGGGCTGGAGAGGACGATTATGGGCCGGCGCTATTTCGGCACCGATGGGATCAGGGGGCTCACCAACACCGTACCGATGACGCCGGAGATCGCGATGCGCGTCGGCCAGGCGGCGGGCGCGAAGTTCCTGCGCGGTGACCACAAGCACCGCGTCGTCATCGGCAAGGACACGCGACTTTCGGGCTACATGATGGAATCGGCGCTGATCGCGGGTTTCACCAGCGTCGGCATGGATGTCGTGATGGTGGGCCCGGTGCCGACCCCGGCGGTCGCGATGCTCACGCGCTCGATGCGCGCCGATCTCGGCGTCATGATCTCGGCGAGCCACAATGCCTACCAGGACAACGGCATCAAGCTGTTCGGGCCGGACGGCTACAAGCTGTCGGATGCGGACGAGCTTGAGATCGAGGTGCTGCTCGAAGCCGAGCCGAAACTCGCGGCTCCCGAGCACATCGGTCGCGCCAAGAAGATCGAGGACGCGCGCGGGCGCTACATCCACTTCGCGAAATCGACCTTCCCGGATCACCTGCGCCTCGATGGGCTGAAGCTCGTCGTCGATTGCGCAAACGGCGCGGCGTACAATGTCGCACCGAGCGCGCTCTGGGAGCTCGGCGCCGATGTCGAGGTGATCGGCGTCAATCCCAACGGCTTCAACATCAACGACGATGTCGGCTCCACGAAGCCCGCGGCGCTCCAGAAAAAGGTGGTCGAGAGCGGCGCGCACATCGGCATCGCGCTCGATGGCGATGCCGACCGGCTCATCATCGTCGATGAGCGCGGGCAGATCGTGGATGGCGACCAGCTGATGGCACTCGTCACGCGCAGCTGGCACGCCGCCGGGCGTCTCAAGGGCGGCGGGCTCGTCGCCACGGTGATGTCGAACCTCGGCCTTGAACGCTATCTCGGCGGGCTTGGCCTCGCCCTGGAGCGCGCCAAGGTCGGCGACCGCTACGTGCTCGAAGCGATGCGCGCCAAGGGCTTCAACGTGGGCGGCGAACAGTCCGGCCACATCATCCTTTCGGATTACTCGACGACCGGCGACGGGCTCGTTGCAGCGCTCCAGGTGCTCGCCGTGCTGGTGGAAGACGGCAGGCCGGCGTCCGAAGTGCTCACGCTGTTCGAACCGCTGCCGCAGCTCCTCAAGAACGTACGCTTCAACGGCGGCCAGCCGCTCGACACCGATAGCGTGAAGGGCGTCATCGCCGCCGCCGAGGCGCGTCTCAGCGGCACGGGCCGGCTCGTCATCCGCAAGTCGGGGACGGAACCGCTCATCCGCGTGATGGCGGAGGGCGAGGACATGGGCCTCGTCGAACGCGTCGTCGATGAAATCTGCGAAGCCGTGGCAAAGGCTGCATGACCAGACCCCAGCAGGCACGCGTCCTCGTCATCGCGGGGTCTGATTCCGGCGGCGGTGCCGGCATTCAGGCCGATATCAAGACGATCGCGATGCTCGGCGGCTATGCCGCGACCGCGATTACGGCCGTCACGGTTCAGGACACGAACGGGGTCCACGACGTGCACGCCGTCCCGGTCAGCGTGATCGCGGCGCAGATCGAGGCGGTGCTCGCCGATATCGGCGCGGATGCGATCAAGATCGGGATGCTCGGCAGCCAGGCGGTGATCGAGGCGGTCGCCGGTGCGCTCACCGACGTCGCCGTGCCGATCGTGCTCGATCCGGTCATGATCGCGAAGGGCGGCGCCCACCTGCTGCGCCCGGATGCGGTGGAGGCGCTCACGTCGCTGCTTGTGCCGATGGCGGACGTGGTGACGCCCAACATCGTCGAGGCGGAGGCGCTTTCGGGCAAGAAAATCCGCTCGCCGGAGGATGCCCGCGACGCGGGCGAAGCAATCCTGGGGCTTGGTGCGAAGGCCGTGCTGGTGAAGGGCGCGCATCTGAAGGGCGACCAGATCCGCGACTGGCTGGTGACGCCGGGCCGGGCCAAGGAATGGGTCGATTCCCGCATCGCCACGAAGCACACGCACGGCACTGGCTGCACGCTCGCCTCGGCGCTCGCGGTCGGCCTTGCGCAGAAGATGCCGCTAGAACAGGCGGCATGGCGCGCGCGCGATTATGTGCGCCAGGCGATCTTGGCGGCGCCGGGCTTCGGCGCCGGGCACGGACCGCTCGGCCACGGATGGCCGCTCGCGCGGTGAGGGTCGTGCAGGGACCCGACTACAGCCACGAGGCGCGCTGCCGCGGCGTTGTGGCGGGCGTCGACGAGGCGGGCCGGGGGCCGCTTGCCGGCCCGGTTGTCGCAGCGGCGGTCGTCCTCGATCCCGCATGCATCCCGGAGGGGCTCAACGACAGCAAGAAACTGTCGCACGCGCGCCGAGAGGCGCTGTTCGACATCATCATGGGTTGTGCGCACATCGGGATCGGCGAGGCGAGTCCCGAGGAGATCGACCGCATCAACATCCTGCAGGCGACCTTCCTCGCCATGACGCGCGCTGTCGCGGCGCTGCCGGTCTCGCCCGATCATGTGCTGGTGGATGGCAACCGCACCCCGCGCTGGCGCTATCGCTGCGATGCGATCGTCGGCGGGGATGCGCTTTCGGTGTCGATCGCCGCGGCGTCGATCCTCGCGAAGGTCACGCGTGATCGCTACATGGTTCAGCTTCACGACGCCTTCCCGGGTTACGGCTGGCACGAGAACAAGGGCTATCCGACACGGGCGCATCTGGAAGCGGTCACGCGCTTCGGGATCACCGTTCATCACCGCCGCAGCTTCGCGCCGGTGCAGCGCGAGCTCGAATTCGCACATTGAGTCGTTTTCGCAACACCCACTAGGGCTGGCGTATGCCGATCTGCGCCATCGCAAGGGGTTGCGGTCAAGACTTCATGTTTAATGGAATCTTAAGTTAACTCTGCAACTCTTTGAATCCATGGACTCTTGACGCAAGAGTCCGTGCCGGGCCAAGGTCCGCGCGCATTTGGAGCAAGTGGGCGAACAGGGGGCATTATGGCGGCCAGACCGGACAGCATCGACGAGGCATCACGCGTCTCCTCGCGCATCATTCTCGGCGATTGCATCGCGGAGATGGAGGCCATGCCGGCAAAGTCGGTGGACCTTATCTTCGCCGATCCACCCTACAACCTTCAGCTGAACGGCGACCTGTTTCGCCCCGAAGGCAGCCGTGTCGATGCGGTCGATAACGACTGGGACAAGTTCGACACGTTCGGCGCCTACGACAATTTCACCTGCCGCTGGCTCTCCGCCGCGCGCCGCATCCTGAAGGATGACGGCACGATCTGGGTGATCGGCAGCTACCACAACATCTTCCGCGTCGGCACGGTGCTGCAGGATCTCGGCTACTGGATCCTGAACGACATCGTCTGGCGCAAGACGAACCCCATGCCGAACTTCAAGGGCACGCGCTTCACCAACGCGCACGAGACGATGATCTGGTGCTCGAAGTCCGAAAAGGCGCGCTACACGTTCAATTATCACGCGCTCAAGATGATGAACGACGATGTGCAGATGCGTTCGGACTGGACGATCCCGATCTGCACCGGCGGCGAGCGCGTCAAGGTCGGCGGCGTCAAGGCGCACCCGACGCAGAAGCCCGAAGCGCTGCTCTACCGTGTGATGATGGCGGCCTCGAACCCCGGCGACGTGGTGCTCGATCCGTTCCTCGGCTCCGGCACCACGGGCGCGATGGCGAAGAGGCTCGGCCGCAGCTTCATCGGCATCGATCGCGAGCAGGCCTATATCGAGGTCGCTGAAAAGCGCATCGCGGAAACGACGCCGCTTTCGCCCGACGCCATGCAGATCACCCGTGGCAAGCGGCAGGCGCCGCGCGTTGCGTTCGGCACGCTTGTCGAGGCCGGGCTCATCCTGCCGGGTCAGGAACTTGTCGACACGGCACGCCGCTACAGAGCGCGTGTCCGCGCTGACGGTAGTCTCGCCTTCCGCGGCGACGCAGGCTCGATCCACCAGATGGGCGCGGCGGCGCAGGGTGCGCCTTCGTGCAACGGCTGGACCTTCTGGCACATGGAACGCGGCGGCGCGCTCGAACCGATCGATACGGTGCGCGAGGCCTACAGGCGCGACATCGCGGCCTGATCCGTGAAAGCCTACTACCGCCCCACCGGCTTCGTTGATGCGCCCTTCGGCTACGACGGGCAGGTGCAGCGGCTTGCGGGCGGGCTCACCTGGTTCTCGGCGGTCGAGATCATTGAGCGCAGCGGCGGCAAGCGCGTGTCGCAGCGGCTGGTGCCGGTCTCCGAGATCGATACCACGCATCCGCTCTGGGCACGGCTGACCGCGCCGCGCGCGGCGATCCAGCTCGGCGAGCGCACGGTGCGCTTTTCCGAGCCCTCGGTGATGGCGATCCTCAACCGCACGCCGGACAGTTTCTCCGACGGCGGCCGCCACGCGACCGATGAAGAGGCCGCCGCTGCTGCCGTCGCCATGGCGGCGGAAGGCGCGGCGATCATCGATGTCGGCGGCGAATCGACGCGCCCCGGCGCCGCCGAGGTGTGGGAGCAGGACGAGATCGCGCGCGTCGCGCCCGTCATCGAGCGGCTGGCGAAGGCAGGCGTCGCGGTCTCGATCGACACGCGCAAGAGCGCGGTGATGGCCGACGCCCTGTCGCGCGGCGCGGGCATGGTCAACGACGTCTCCGGCCTCACACACGATGAACGCGCGCTCGAAACCATCGCAAACGCCGGCTGCCCCGTCGTCATCATGCACACGCAGGGCGGCCCCGAGACGATGCAGCGCGATCCGCAGTACGAAGATGCACTGCTCGACGTTTATGACTGGCTGGAAATACGCATCGATGCGGCGGTGGCGGCCGGTATCGCGCGCGACAAGATCATCGTCGATCCGGGCATCGGCTTCGGCAAGACCGTGCGGCACAACCTCGAAGTGCTGAACGGCCTCTCGCTGTTCCACGGCCTCGGCGTCCCCGTGCTGCTCGGCGCCAGCCGCAAGCGTATCGTCGGCGCGCTTGCGAACGAAGCGCCCGTCGATCGCCGTCTCGGCGGCTCGGTCGCGCTGGTGATGACGGCAATCGGGCAGGGCGTGCAGATGGTGCGCGTCCACGATGTCTTCGAATCGGTGCAGGCGATCCGCGTGTGGCGGGGCCTGCGCGACGCGGCGCTCAGCCCGCCCACGCTGTAGATCGTCGCCGGTGCGGCATCTGCCGCTTGTGAGCGCGCCCGGCCCCCGAGTAGAACGCTGCCGTATCTGACGGGAGTGGCCCCATTCGATTCGTGCTTGGATTGCTGGCTCTTGTCCTGTTCGCCGGAGCGGCTGCGCTCACGGGTGAGCGCATCGCTGCGCCCGGCGTGCCGAGCGCATCCGATGTCCGCGCTGCGCGCAATCTCGCCGTCGCGCTGGCCGAGGTCGCCGCAGCCGAAGAGCCTTCGCCGGTCACGGCCTCGATCGCGGACATGGAAGGCGCCGCGCGCGTCCTCACCAACGGCGTGCCCCGGCTTCGCCTGTCCCCCCGGGTCGCGGACGATGCGCTCGCCGTGAAGGCCGCCTTCCGACTTTCGGACGGCACATGGCTCACGGGCGGCGTGCGCATCGCCGAGGTGGAGGACTACGGCTACCCGCGGATTTCGGCGAACATCGGCACGCTGCCGATCCCCGCTCTGCTGCTAGAGCCGCTGCTCGGCCTCGCCCACAAGGCGGCGGAGATGCGTGCCGGCACGCGCTTCCCCACGACGCGAGAGGCGATCCTCGCGTTCGAGGCGGGGAAGGGCACTGCGAATGTCGTGCTCGATCTCCCGCAGGGACTGCTCAAGGGGGTCAGCAAGCTCGCCCCGTCTGACGACGCCATCGATGGTCGCCTCGCCAACCGGCTGTACGTCGCGGCGCACCAGCGTCTGGGTGGTCGCGCGGTCGATCTGCCGGAAGTTTATGCCGCGCTGTTCAAGGGGGCGCCACGCACCGGCGAGGCGGCGCGCAGGCACGCGCGCGCGGCAATGGTGGCAGCCGCGATGCTTGTCGTCGGTCCGCGCGCCGGGCGCCTTGCGCGCGATGGGGAGGCCTCGTTCAGCCCGATGCTGCCTGCCACGCTGTCCGTGACGCTGGCGGGGCGTGATGATCTTGCCAAGCACTTCACGCTGTCGGCGGCGCTTGCTGCCGCGGCCGATCCGGCGATTGGGCGCGCGCTCGGCACGTGGAAGGAACTCGACGACAGCCTTGCGGGCGGCAGCGGCTTTTCGTTCGTCGATCTCGCGGCGGACCGCGCCGGGCTTCGGCTCGGCGAGGCTGCAACAAGCCCGGTGCGGGCCGGAACGCTCTCGTCGCGGTTCGCGGCGGGTATCCCCGAATTGCTGCCCCTCGCGGCGCTCGGTTTCGGCGAGGGGATGGGCACAAGCACGTTCGAACATCGCTACCGCGACGTCTCCAGTGCCGAATATGCCGAGGCCGTCGCCCGGATCGACCGGGCGCTCGATACGCTTCCTGTGATGCAGCGCTGAAGTCGCGCTAGTTCAGGCGCTCGACTGCGAGTGCCGTCGCTTCGCCGCCACCGATGCAGAGGCTGGCGACGCCCTTCGTGAGCCCCGCGTCGCGCAGCGCGCCGAGCAGCGTCACGATAACGCGCGCGCCGCTTGCGCCGATCGGGTGGCCGAGCGCGCAGGCGCCGCCGTGGACGTTCACCTTGTCCTCGTCGAGCCCGAGATCGCGGATCGCGCACATCGCCACCACCGCGAAGGCTTCGTTGATCTCATAGCGATCAACATCATTTGCCGACCAGCCGACCTTCTTCAGCAGCTTTTCGATCGCGAACACCGGCGCGGTCGTGAACCAGGCCGGGGCCTGCGCGTGCGTCGCATGGCCGAGGATGCGGGCAATCGGCGTCAGGCCGCGTGCCTTCGCCGTCGATTCGCGCATCAGCACCAGCGCCGCCGCGCCGTCGGAGATGGAGGAGCTGTTCGCCGCCGTCACCGTGCCGTCCTTGGCGAACGCCGGTTTCAGCGTCGGGATCTTGTCGAGCTTCGCCTTGCCGGGCTGCTCGTCGATGCTCACGGTCACGTCGCCGCCACGGCCGCTGACCGTCACTGGCACGATCTCGCCCGCGAACTTGCCGTTCGCGATGGCACCCTGCGCGCGTGTCGTCGAACGCACGGCGTAAGCGTCCTGCGCCTCGCGCGTGAACTGGTAGTGCCGCGCGGTTTCCTCCGCGAAGGTGCCCATCGCGCGGCCCTTGTCGTAGGCGTCCTCAAGGCCGTCGAGGAACATGTGGTCCTTCACCTCGCCGTGGCCCATGCGGTATCCGCTGCGCGCCTTCGGCAGCAGGTAGGGGGCGTTCGTCATCGATTCCATGCCGCCCGCGACCATGATGTCGGCGCTGCCGGCAAGGATGATGTCGTGCGCATCCATCGTGGCCTTCATGCCCGAACCGCACATCTTGTTGAGCGTCGTCGCGCCGACGCTTTCGGGAAGCCCCGCGCCGAGCAGCGCCTGACGCGCCGGGGCCTGACCCTGGCCCGCGCCGAGCACGTTGCCCATGATCACCTGATCGATATCGGCGGCCGGAACGCCGGCTTCCTCAAGCGCGGCGCGGATCGCGGCGCTGCCGAGCTGGCTGGCGGTCAGGCCGGAAAAGTCGCCCTGAAAGCCGCCCATGGGGGTGCGCTTGGCGCCGACGATGACGATTGGATCCACGGGTGCTACTCCTTTTTCGTTCCGGTCATCGCGAGACCCGAAAGCGGGTGCGCACCGGCGACATTGTTTTCCCAGCCCGTCACGCGCCGCGATACCAGCGACCAGCGGATCGGCGACAGGACGGCAATCAGCGGCGCATCCTCGGAAATCAGCCGGTTCGCGCGCCGCTGAAGCTGGATGCGCGTACCGGGATCGTCCTCGGCGGCCGCGTCGGCGAGTAGCTGGTCAACCGCGGGGTTGCAATAGCCGCCAAGCCGCACCGCGCAGGTGAACGGCTGCAGGAACGTGTCCGCCACCGGCGCGCGCGCGATGCGCTCGACGGCGGCAAGATCGAAGTCGCCCTTCTCGATCGCGCGCCGGTGCGAGAGCGTGCCGCGCGCATAGGCCTTCACGCGCACGCCGATCGCACCCCACGAATTGCTGATCGCGGCAAGCAGGTCGCCATGTTCGCGGCCGTGGGGGATTGCGACCGACAGCGTCAGCGGCTGGTTGAACGTGTAGCCGGCTTCCGCGAGCAGCCGCACCGCCTCGCTTTCGCGCACGTCCGGCGCCCATCCGGCCCAGTCGCCCGCGCTTCCGGCGTAGGCGTCCGGCAGCGTCGGTGGCAGCGCTGAATAGGCGGGCTGCAAGCCGGCGACGCCGAACAGGCGTGAAAGGATCGCGCCGCGATCGAACGACATGGCAAGTGCGCGGCGCACACGCACGTCGGCGAGCGGGCCGGAGCTTGTGCGTGCCAGGTAGAAATAAAGTCCCCAGGTCGGTTCCAGCCGCAGCGTCTGCGAATCGACGGCCGTCCGTGCCGCGCGGAGCCCGGCAAGACGACCACCGCTCACGACATCGAGTTCGCCCGCGTTGAAACGCCGGATCGCGCGCTCTGCATCGACCCGCGAGAGCATGGCCCCGGCAAGCGAGACCGTATCGGCCGCATAATAGGCGCTGTTCTTCACGAGGTGCAGCGTGCCTTCCGCCTCGCCGGCATCGTCGGCCTTCATGAAGGCGCCCGAAGCCGGCGGGGCCTTGCCCGCGCGAACGATCGCCGCCGCCGGGTCCGCGAGCAGCTGCAGCAATGCCGGTTCGGGCTTGGTGAGCGTGATCACCACCGTGTCGGGCCGTGGATCGGAAACGCCGAGCATCCGCGCCGGCCGTCGGTTCGCGGTGATCAGTGCGGCATTTTCGATCATCATCAGCTCGTCGCGGAGCGGATTCCCCGAGCCGGGGCTGACGATGCGCCGCATCACGGCAACGACGTCGCCGGAGGTGAGCCGCCGCCCATCTGCCCAATAGGCCTCGCGCAGCTTGAACACGTAGGTGAGGCCGTCGTCGCTTACCCGCCAGCTGAGCGCCAGCGAAGGTACCACCCGCCCGCTCGGCTCCAGCGTCGTGAGCCCGATGTGCATGGCGCGCGCCGCGGCATTTTCGAGGCCGTCGTCGGCAACAAGGCTCGCGCCGTCGTCGTTCACGAAGGCCATGCGCAGCGTGCTGTCGCCATCGCCGTCCGCCGCGCGGTCGCAGCCGCCGAGGGCGAGCAGGATGCAGGCGGATATGAAGACGGGGCGGATCATCCCTCTGGTCTAAACCAGCAGTGTGGCAATTTCAGCCACGAGTTTTCCGCTTTCGTCACGAATCTGACCTGCCCGTACGCTAGGCTTGGATTCTCGAAGCGCGGAGGGGTCTTTACCTTCGCGTTGCGGTTCCCCCAAACCGACTTTGCCGGCGGCGCAGAAATGCGCCGCCGATCTTTCGTGCACCCTGTCATGAAGGCGCGATTGCATGGGGCGGCGCGCGTCGGTAAGCCTTGCATTCACCATGCCAAGTCACGTCTCCCGCGCGCCCGCGCACGATATCCTGAAGCTTATCGGCGGTACGCCGCTTGTCCGTCTGCGCGGCCCGTCCGAAAGGACCGGCTGCACGATCCTCGGCAAGTGCGAATTTCTCAATCCCGGCGGCTCGGTGAAGGACCGCGCGGCGCTCTACATGATCGAGGCCGCGGAGCGCGAAGGGCGCCTGAAACCCGGCGGCATCGTCGTCGAAGGCACGGCGGGGAACACCGGCATCGGACTTGCTGTCGTGGCGAATGCCAAGGGGTATCGCACGATCATCGTCATGCCTTCGAACCAGTCGGTCGAAAAGATGGCGACGCTGCGCGCGCTCGGCGCCGAGCTCGTGCTCGTGCCGCCTACCAAATATGCCGATCCAGAGCATTTCCAGCACCGCTCGCGGCGCATCGCCGAGGAAACGCCCGGCGCGATCTGGGCGGGCCAGTTCGACAATCTCGCGAACCGGCAGGCGCATATCGAAACCACCGCAGAGGAGATCTGGGCGGATACCGGCGGCGCGGTGGACGGCTTCACCTGCGCGGTCGGCACCGGCGGCACGCTCGCGGGCACGGCGATGGGCCTGAAGGCGAAGAACGCGGACATCCGCATCGCGCTCACCGATCCCTACGGCGCCGCCATGTATTCGTGGTTCGCGCGCGGCGTTCTGGAATCCGAAGGCTCGTCGCTCGCTGAAGGCATCGGGCAAGGGCGGGTTACGGCGAATATCGAGGGCGCACCGGTCGACACGCAGTTCCGCGTGAGCGACGAGGATGGCGTCCGTGTCATGCACGAGCTGCTGATCGAAGAGGGGATCAGCCTCGGCCTCTCATCGGGCATCAATGTCGTCGGCGCTGAGCGATTGGCCGCTGAGATGGGGCCGGGCCACACCATCGTCACCGTGCTCTGCGATTCGGGGCTGCGTTACCTCTCCAGCCTCTACAATCCGGCGTGGCTGGCGGAAAAAGACCTGCCAGTGCCGGACTGGCTGAGTAAGCCGTGACGCTTTCATGAGCACCATCGTCCGCTTCGACAATGTCGGCCTGCGCTACGGCACGGGCGCGGAGGTGCTGCGCGACATCGGTTTCCGGCTCGAAAGCGGCGCGTTCATGTTTCTCGTCGGCTCGTCGGGCGCGGGCAAGACCTCGCTGCTGCGCCTGCTCTATCTCGCGCAGCGCCCGTCGCGCGGCCGCATCGATATGTTCGGGCGCGATATCACCAGCCTGCCGCGCACCGCGCTTCCCGCGCTGCGCCGCCGTATCGGCGTCGTGCTTCAGGACTTCCGCCTGATCGAGCACCTCACCGCCTTCGACAATATCGCGCTGCCGCTGCGCATCGCGGGCGTGCACGAGGCGGAGGTAAAGGCGCATGTTGATGAGTTGATGGCGTGGGTCGGCCTTGCCGAGCGGCGCGATGCGCGCCCCGCCGTGCTTTCGGGGGGCGAGCAGCAGCGCGTCGCCATCGCCCGCGCCGTGATCGCGCGGCCCGATATCCTGCTTGCCGACGAGCCCACCGGCAACGTCGATCCCGAAATGGCGGGACGGCTTTTGCACCTGTTCCACGAACTCAACCGCCTCGGCACGACGGTTGTGGTGGCGACGCACGCGCTGCACCTGATGTCGCGCGTGCCGTCGGCGATCACGCTGCGGCTCGATCGCGGCGAAATGCTCGATCCGATGGGCGTGCTGCGCAATCCGCCGGCGGCCGAGCCTGCGGAGCTCAGCCTGTGATCGCCTGGCTG
>ERZ1645185.1050-NODE-1050-length-11484-cov-4.929040_pt1 | contig 11484 bp, 9 predicted proteins | sample MGYA00575351_ERZ1645185 | MGnify/ENA primary metagenome ERZ1645185 (study PRJEB40838, sample SAMN11284767) | freshwater sediment metagenome | isolation source: river sediment | host: Sediment | place: India: Jana village, Kanpur | collected 2015-12-17 ... | reverse complement strand
ACACGGCTGGACGGGTCGAAGGAAACCCGCGGTCGCGGCGCCTCGGACGACAAGGGCCAGATGATGACCTTCATCGAGGCCTGCCGCGCCTGGAAGGCAGTCACCGGCAAGTTGCCGATCCCGATCACCATCCTGCTGGAAGGCGAGGAGGAATCCGGCGGCGCCAACCTGCCGGGCTTCCTCGATGCAGCGAAGGATGAACTCAAGGCCGATGTCGCGATGATCTGCGACACCAACATGTGGGACAAGGAAACCCCGGCGATCACCACCAGCCTGCGCGGGCTTTGCGCCGAGGAGATCTTCATCCATGCCGCCGACCGCGACCTGCATTCGGGTTTCTACGGCTCGGCCGCCGCGAACCCCAACCACATCCTCGCCCGGATCATCGCAGACCTGCGCGATGCCGATGGCCGGATCACCATCCCCGGCTTCTACGATGGGGTGCCGGAACCGGCGCCGGAACTGCTCGCCGGCTGGGACAAGCTCGGCTTCTCGGAAAAGGCCTTCCTCGGCGAGGTCGGCCTGTCGATCCCGGCTGGCGAAAAGGGCCGCTCCGTTCTCGAACAGACCTGGTCGCGACCGACCTGCGAAGTGAACGGCATGCATGGCGGCTATATCGGGGACGGCTTCAAGACCGTCATCCCCGCGGTCGCCTCGGCCAAGATCAGCTTCCGCCTCGTCTACGACCAAGACCCGCACAAGATCCGCGCCGCCTTCCGCGACTTCGTCAAGGCGCGCGTGCCCAAGGACTGCCGGGTGGAGTTCACCGAGTTCGGTTCGGGCCGGGCCGTGGCCTTCGAGGTCTCCGCCCCCGCCTTCCAGCGGACACAACAGGGCATGTCGGATGAATGGGGCAAGCAGGCCGCCTTCGTCGGCGGCGGCGGGTCGATCCCGGTCACCACGATGATCAAGGAAAAGCTCGGCATGGACGTGGTGATGGCGGGCTTCGGCCTGAGCGATGACCGCATCCACAGCCCGAACGAGAAATACAGCCTGACGAGCTTCCACAAGGGTATCCGGTCCTGGGCCCGGGTGCTGGCGCTGCTCTGAGGCCCATGGTGTCGGACACGGACCGGCACCCCGAACTGTCCCGCCGCTTCGGTGCGCTCAGCCGCGCCGAGGCGGTGCTGGTCGAGAACATCGGCATCGGCCATTTCGACCGCCTTGGCGCACTTCCCGAGGCCGGCGATACGGACCGCGAGGTGCGGGCCGACCTGATCCGGGCGCTGCTTCTGGGCGGCGAGGGCATCCCGAAGATGCACGACAAGGGCATCCGGCTGTCCGGTGCCTGGATCAGCGGCATCCTGGACCTCGAGGGGTGCCGCATCCCCCATGACATTGGGCTTCTCGACTGCCGGTTCGAAGCGACGCCGGTCCTGCGCTCGGCCATGGTCGATACCGTGTCCTTCGACGGATCCGTGCTGCCCGGACTGGCAGCCGACCGGGTCGACCTCCGCGGCGACCTGCTGCTGCGGGCGGCGCAGGTCGGCGGGCCGATCGCCCTTCGCGGGGCGCGCATCGGCGGAGACTTCGCGATGGACGGGGCAGAGCTTGCCCATGCCGACGACCGTGCGCTCAGCGCCGAGCGGATCGCCATCCGCGGCGGAGCGCTGTTCCGGGGGACACGCGTTCAAGGCAGCATCGCCCTGCCCGGGGCGCGCATCGGCGGCGATCTCGACTTCGTCGGAGCACATCTGGAACGCCACGATGGCCCGGCAATCGAGGCGGATGCCGTGCAGGTCAACGGCGACCTGATCCTGCGCCGGATCGAGGCGACGGGCCGCGTGACGGCCGTCTCGGCCAAGATCGACGGGGACGCTGACGCCTCGGGCGCCGGCATCTGGGCGCCGGGCGAGATCGCCCTGAACCTGAACCGCAGCGAGGTCGGGGGGGCCTTCTTCCTGCGAGACGGGGCGGTGATCGACGGGGCGCTCAGCCTGATGGGGGCGACGATTGGCGCCATCGTCGATCAATCCGAGTGTTGGCCCAAGCCGGGCGACCTGCTCTTGAACCGCTGCCGCTATGGCGGATTCCTCGGTGCCCCTGTCAGCGCGCGTGAACGGCTCGACTGGCTGTCACGACAGGACCCGTCCCGGTGGGGCGAGGATTTCTGGCCGCAGCCCTATGAACAGCTTGCCCGGGTTCTGGGCGAGATGGGGCATCAGGAGGACAAGCGGTCAGTGCTGATCGCGAAGGAACGGCTGCAGCGCCAGACCCGCATCCGGCGGACGCGCGGCCTGCCCCGCAAGGCCCTGTTGTGGGTGACTGACAGGCTGCTCTGGGCGACTACCGGCTATGGCCGCCTGCCACTTCTCGCGCTGATCTGGATCCTCGCCTTCTGGCTGGCGGGCGGGGTCTATTACGCCTGGCTCAACCGGACCGACGCGCTGCGCCCCAATTCCCCGGTCGTGCTCCGCTCGCCCGAATGGGTGCTGTGCGGGGTGCCGCAGGGCCAGACGATCTTCCTGCCCTCGGTCGGGCAGGAGCGCGACGGGCGTGCCCTGCCCGGTCAGGCGCAACTGTCCTGCTTCAAGTCCCAGCCCGAGGCGAACGCCTACCCGAAGTTCAGTGCGCTGATGCTGTCGGCCGACATGATCTTTCCTGGCCTCGGCAGCGGGCAAAAGGACTACTGGTCGCCCGATACACGGGTGACCGCCGGCTATATCGGCAAGCTTTACGCCTATTTCCAGACGCTGGCCGGGCTTGGCCTCGGCCTGCTGGCGGTGGCGGGGTTCAGCGGGATCGTACGGTCGGACTAGTCGGGCAGCTCCGCCTCGATCCGCCCCTTGACGGCGCGCACCGGAAAGACTGGCAGCGGCGGCCCATCCTCTTCGTTCGTGCCGTCCGTCAGGTCGAAGGCCGCCCCATCCGCCGGGCATTCCAGAACCGTGCCGTCCAGCACGGCGCCCGCAAGCGGCGCATCGCAGACCGGGCAGGCTCCGGCGCAGCAGAAGACCGTTCCATCATCCGCCTCGAACACGACGTAAGGCGCGCCCGCGTGATGGAACGGCACGGCCTCCTCGTCCTGAAGTTCTTCGGTGGGACAGACAGCGACCCAGCCCATTCTCACGCCTCCTTCGCCGGCGCCTCGGCCGGCTTGCGCCCCTTGACCCGCTCCCTGATCGACTGGAACACGACATAAAGCGCCGGCACCACGAAAATGCCGACCAGCGCCGCCGCCAGCATCCCGCCCGCGACCCCGGTGCCGACCGACCGGCGCGAGATCATGCTGGCCCCGGTCGCCGTCACCAGCGGGATCAGGCCCGCGATGAAGGCAAAGCTCGTCATCATCACCGCCCGGAACCGCGCCCGCGCCCCGTCGATGGCGGCGTCCACGATCGTCTCGCCATGCTCGCGGCGGAGCTTGGCGAATTCCACGATCAGGATCGCGTTCTTCGCCGCCAGCGCAATCAGCACCACGAGACCGATCTGGGCGTAGATGTTGAAGGGCAGCCCGGTCAGCTTCAGCGCCCCCATCGCCCCCGCCACCCCGAAAGTCACCGACAGCATCACCGGCACCGGAATGGTCCAGCTTTCATATAGCGCGACGAGGAACAGGTAGGCGAACAGAAGCGCCAGCGCGAGGATCATCGTGGTCTTGCCCGCCGCTTCTTTTTCCTGCAGCGCGGTGCCGGTCCACTCGTAGCCGAAGCCCGGCGGCAGGGTCTGGGCCGCGACCTGCTCCATCGAGGTGATCGCCTGACCGGAGGACGCGCCCGCCGCCGGCCCGCCGTTGATCGTGGCCGAGCGGTTGTTGTTGTAGCGCTGCAGCATCATCGGCCCGACCGTGTAGTCGGGCGAAGCGAAGGCGCCGACCGCAACCATGTCGCCGGTCTGCGACCGCACATGCACCCGGCTAATGTCGTTGACCGAGGCGCGGTCGCCCTCGGCCCCGGCAAGCTGCACCTGCCAGGCGCGACCGAACAGGTTGAAGTCGTTGACATAGACGGTGCCGAGGATCGCCTGCAGGGTCGAGAACACGTCCGACAACGGCACGCCAAGCGCATAAAGCCGGTCGCGGTCGATGTTCAGGAACAGCTGCGGCGTATCGGCCGAAAAGGTGGTGTAGACGCCGCTCAGACCGGGATCCTGGTTCGCTGCCGCCGAGATGCCGCGCGCCGTCTCTGCCAATTCGATCGGCGAGCGGCCCTGCCGGTCGACCAGCTGGAACTCGAAGCCCGAGCCGGTGCCAAGGCCCGAAATCGGCGGCAGGTTGAACGGGATCACCTGTGCCTCGCGGATCGCCGATCCTTCGGCATAGGTGCGCTTCAGCGCGGCAAAGACCGAGGTGGCAAGGTCAGGCCGGTCGGCGAAGTCGTTCATCGAGACGATGGTGAAGGCGGCATTCGAGCGCGCCAGACCATCGAGCATCGAATAGCCGGTCATCGAGGTGACGTTCTTTACGCCCGGGATCGCCCGGACCATCTCGATCACCTTGGCCTGCACGGCCGCCGTGCGGTTGACCGAGGCCGCATCCGGCAGGCGCGTCTCGATCATGTAATAGCCCTGATCCTCGGCCGGCAGGAAGCCGGTCGGCACGGTCTTGAACAGCCAGCCCGACAGGCCAAGCGCCGCGACAAGCAGCACCACGCCGATGATCGAACGGCGGGCGATGGCGCCGGCGACATGGGCATAACCGTCGCGCGTCTTGTCGATTGCGCGTGAGATCCAGCCGAGAATGCCCTTCCGCGGGCCGTGATGGGCCTTGAGGATGATGGCACAAAGCGCAGGCGACAGCGACAGCGCGTTGATCGCCGAAATCACCATCGAGACCGAGACCGTCACCGCGAATTGCTGGAACAGCTGTCCCGAGATGCCGGGGATGAAGGCGACAGGCACGAAGACCGACAGCAGCACCAAAGTGATCGCAAGGATTGGACCGGTGATCTCGCGCATGGCAGCGCTTGTCGCCTCGGCCGGTGACATCTCGGGGTGGTCGTGGAGTTTTGCCTCGACCGCCTCGACCACGACGATGGCGTCGTCGACCACGATGCCGATGGCCAGCACCATCGCCAGAAGCGACACGGTGTTGATGGTGAAGCCCATCGCCAGCATCACTGCGAAGGTGCCGATCAGCGCGACCGGCACGGCAATCACCGGGATGATCGTTGCCCGCAGGCTGCCGAGGAAGATGAACACCACCACCACGACCAGCACGAAAGCCTCGATCAGCGTATGCTCGACCTCGGCGATGCTTTCCTTGACGAAGATCGAGCTGTCGCCGACCAGGTCATAGGTCACGCCCGGCGGAAAATCCGCCTTCATCTCGGCCATGACCTGCTTCACCCCGGCGGCAGCGGACAGCGAATTCGCCCCCGGCGAAAGGTAAAGCCCGACCAGCGTTGCCGGTGCGCCGTCGAAGCTGGTCAGCACGTCCGAGTTCTTTTCGCCCAGTTGCACATCGGCGATGTCACCGATGGTCACGGTCGATCCGTCGGGATTGGCGCGGATGATGATTTTCGCGAACTCGGCCGGATCCGACAGCCGCCCTTGCGTCTGCACGTTCAGCTGCAAACCGGGATCGTTGACCATCGGCTGGGCGCCGATGCGCCCGATCGCAGCCTGGATGTTCTGGGTCTTCAGCGCGTTCGACACGTCCGCAGGCGTCAGGCTGAAGGCGGCGAGGCGGTTGGAATCGAGCACGACCCGCATCGCGAACTCGTTCGAGGAGAAGACCGAAGCGTCGCCGACGCCGGGCACGCGCTTCAAGGCGTCGAGCAGGTTGATCCGGGCATAGTTGGTCAGAGTGGCCGCCGTCTGGCTCGCGTCGGGCGAATGCAGCGCCACCCCCATGAGCAGGGCCGAGGATTTCTTGGCGACCTTGACCCCGGTCTGCCGCACCTCGGCCGGCAAGAGCGGGGTCGCCAGCGAGACGCGGTTCTGGACGTTGACCGTGGCGATGTCGGGATCGGTCCCGACCGCGAAGGACACCGTCAGGGTGTAGGAGCCATCCGCGCCCGAGGTCGATCGCATGTAGATCGAGTTGTCGACGCCGACGACCTTGTCTTCGATCACCTGCGCCACGGTCTGCTCGGTCACCTCGGCGCTCGCGCCGGGATAAGAGGCGGTGACGGAGACTTGCGGCGGCACGATGTTCGGGAACTGCTCGATCGGCATCACCGTCATGGCGATGAAGCCGGCCAGCGTCAGCACGATCGAGATGACCGCCGCCAGTCGCGGACGGGCGATGAAGATGTCGGCGAACATCGCTCAGTTGCCCCCGGCAACCGCGGCATCGACCTTGATGCCGGGCCGCGCCTTGTTCAGGCCCTCGGTGATGACATTCTCGCCAACGCTAAGGCCACCGATGACGACAGTGCGGCCCTTGGCCGTTTCGCCGGTCTGGATGCGGCGCTGTTCGACAGTGCCATCGGCACCCACGACCAGCACGTAGGGGCCGGAAATGTCGCGCAGGACGGCGCGCTGCGGCACGGTCAGGGACTCGCCGGTGCCCTTGTCCTCGACATTGACGGTGACCAGCGATCCGTCCCGCAGAAACCCCTCGGGATTGTCGAAAATTGCCCGGATCATCACTGTGTCGGTCGACTGGGCAACCTGCATGTCGGCGAAATTGACCGTTCCGGGAAGAGGATAGGCGGTTCCGTCGGCAAGGGTCAGCTGGACCATGCCCTCGCCCGAGCTTGCGCCCGACTTCACGCTTTCCCGGAACAGCAGAAGCACACGCTCGGGCACCGGAAACTCGACCATCATCGGATCGGTGGTGACAAGCGTGACCAGCGTGCCGCTGTCCGGCCCGATCAGCGCGCCGACGCTGACGCTCGACAGGCCGACCTTGCCGGCGAAGGGCGCCTTGATCTGGGTGTAGGACAGGTTCAGTTCGGCAGCGTCGCGCTGCGCCGTGACACGCTGGACCTCGGCACTGGCCTTGGCCGCCTCGGCCTCGGCCTTGTCGAGCATGGCCTGGGCCGAAGCCTGGCGGGTCACCAGTTCGCGCTGGCGGTCGCGTTCGATGATCGCCAGCGCCTCGCTGGCCTTGGCCGCGGCCAGTGCCGCATCCGCCTGGGCAAGACTGGCCTCAAACTCCTTCGGGTCGATCTTGAACAGGACGGAGTCCTTGGCGACCACGCTGCCTTCGGTAAAGCCGATCTCGGAGACGAAGCCGCTGACCCTCGCGCGGATGTCGACCTTCTGTTCGGCGACCACCCGTCCGTTGAAGGCCGCGGTCTGGACGACCTGCGTCATCGCCGCCGGTTCGACCGTCACCGCCGGAAGCGGCTGCGTCTGCGCCGCCGCAGGGGCCGCAACTCCGCATCCGAGGCAAAGCGCAATGACCCGGATCCGCCGGTGCAGTGAAGTGGCCCGACCTTGCATGATTCCCCCGGAGGCTAACATCGTCAGGCGCAGAGTATCAGGAATGCCGCGGGTGTCATCCATACCCTTGGACTCTAACTACTTGGTCCAACCATATACGTTTCAAGTATTTTCTTGCTCGCCAGCTCTTTTTGCACCAGAGTTGCGACGACCAGATCAATGGGGGCATTCCATGAAACACTGGCTTCTCGTCCTGATCGCCGGACTTGTCGCGATCATCGGCGGCATCGTTGCGCTGCTCAATCCGCTGGCTGCCACGATCGTTGCGACCACGCTGGCGGCCTGGCTCTTCATCATCGTCGGACTCCTGCTGCTTGTCGCAGCGATCAGCGATGCCGGCGTCAGCCACCGCTTCTGGACCGGGCTTCTGGGCGTGCTTGCCATCCTTGTCGGCGCGCGGATCCTGAACGCGCCGATCCTCGGGGCGATCACCCTGACCTGGATGGTTGCCGTGCTGTTCCTGGCGGAAGGCGTGGTGAAGGTCCTGCTGGCCTTCCGCTCGCGTGGGATGTCGTTCTTCTGGCCGGTCCTGCTGTCGGGGGTGCTCTCGGTCATCCTTGCAATCATGATCCTGTCGAACTTCCCGGAATCCTCGGTCTGGGTGCTGGGGGTTCTTCTGGCGATCGAACTCATCTCGACCGGCGCATCGCTGGTCGCGCTCGGACTCTACGGCAAGCGGGTCGAGGCCTGATCCCGAACGGGGGCGCGGCAGATGCGTGGCGCGCCCTTCCTCAACCTTGTGCTAGCCGTCGCGCTGGCGCTGATGACCGGCTGGCTGCTGGTCATCGGAAAGGACATCTTCCTGCCCATCGTGATGGCGATCATTGCCGTCTATGTGCTGACCACGGCGGCCGAGGTGCTTGGCCGTCTGCCCGTCCTCGGGCGCCTGCCCGCCTTTGCCCGCCATCTGGCGGTGCTGCTGGCCTTCACCGCAGCGCTGTTCGGCTTTACGCTGGTCGTGCAGGTCACCTTCAGCCAACTCGTCATCGCTCTGCCCCGCTATCAGGCCAATCTTCAGGCGTTGATCGACCGGCTGGCGGAGAGCGGCTGGATCCAGGACAACCCGACGCTCGAGGACATCCTTGACGCGACGCTCGAGAAGATCAGCCTGCAAAGCCTGTTCATCCGCCTTCTCGGCGGGCTGACGAGCTTCGGGCTGAGCGCCTTCCTCGTTGCGCTTTACGCGGCCTTCCTGCTGGGAGAGAGGCGCGATTTCGCCCGCAAGCTTGCAGCCGCGCTGCCGCTTGGTGACCAGGCCGAGGTGACGGGCCGGATCATCGCGCAGATCAACACCCGGATCGGCGACTACCTTGCGGTCAAGACGCTGATCAACGTGATCCTCGGCGTGGTGTCCTATGCGATCCTGTGGTGGATGGATGTCGACTTTGCCCTGTTCTGGGCGGTGCTGATCGGGCTGTTCAACTATATCCCCTATCTCGGCGGTGTCATCGGCGTGGCGCCGCCGGTGATCTTGTCGCTGGCGCAATGGGGCGACCCGCTGAAGACGGTGATACTCGCCCTCTTGCTGACGCTGGCGCAGACGCTGATCGGCACGATCCTCGATCCCCGGCTGGTCGGGAAGCAAGTCAATCTCAGCCCCTTCGTCGTCATGGTCGCACTGGCGGTCTGGGCGGCGCTCTGGGGGCTTCCGGGGGCAATCCTTGCCGTGCCGATGACCTCGATCATCGCAATTGTCACCTCTGCCTTTGAACCAACCCGCTTCGTCGCAGTTCTTCTTTCTGAAAACGTCACGGACGAGGCCTGATCGCCACCGGGCCGGCCCTTCCCGGCGGCATCCACCCGTCCGTTTTCGCACATGACCACGAAAGGCGAACCTCGTGAAACTGTTCGAATGCCAGTGCTGCGGCCAGCCGCTCTATTTCGAGAACACCGCCTGTCTGCGCTGTGGCCGGGCCATCGGTTACCTGCCGCAAGAGGACCGCATGGTCGCGATCGAGCCCGATGGCCCGGTCTGGTTCATTGCCGCCGCACAGGGCGGCTCCACCGATGACCGTCACTGGCGCTTCTGCCACAACTGGGAACTCAGCGCCTGCAACTGGATGGTTCAGGCGACCCCTGAAGACGCCGGCGGCGCCCCCGAATTCTGCGAGGCCTGCCGCCACAACCGGACCGTGCCCGACCTGTCGGACCCATTGAACCATGCCCGCTGGCAGCGGATCGAGGCGGCCAAGCGGCGGCTCGTCTACGGCCTGATGCATCTGGGCCTGCCGCGGCCTGCCGCCACGTCCGGCCATCCGGAGCCGCTGGTCTTCGATTTCCTCGCCGACGATCCCGGCCTGCAACAGCGGGTCATGACCGGCCATGCTTCGGGCCTGGTGACGATCGCACTGGTCGAGGCCGATGACGCGGCGCGGGAAAAGATGCGCAGCGACATGGGCGAAGGCTATCGTACCCTTCTGGGCCATTTCCGCCACGAGATCGGGCACTACTACTGGGACCTGCTGGTGCGGGACGGCGGAGCGCTGGAGGCGTTCCGCACCATGTTCGGCGACGAAAGCGCCGACTACGCCGCCGCGGTCGACCGCCATTACCGCGAGGGCGCGCCCGCGGGCTGGCAGTCCACGCATGTCTCGGCCTATGCGACCATGCATCCCTGGGAAGACTGGGCCGAGACCTGGGCCCATTACATGCACATCACCGATACCCTCGAAACGGCGTCGGCGCTTGGGCTGAAGGTCGATCCAGGGATCGACGAAGAGGGCGACCTGACCGCTGCGGTCGATTTCGATCCTTACCGGGTGCGCCGCGCCGCGCGGCTTCTGGATGCCTGGACGCCGCTGACGGTGGCGTTGAACATGCTGAACAGGTCCATGGGTCAGTCCGATCTCTATCCGTTCGTGCTGGCCGAACCGGTGCGCAACAAGATCGGCTTCATCCACGATCTGGTGCTGGCCTCTCGCGGCGGTCAGAGCGCCGCGAGATAAAGGCGGACCGCCTCCTGCACATGACGGAAGCGGTCGCCACCCAGATGCTTGCCGCCGAACCAGCGGGTGACGACGACGATGTGGTCCCTGAGTCCCTCGCGGTCGAGCATCCGCAGGATGACCATGCCCGCCCCGGCCTCGCCATCGTCGTTCTTGATCGGCGTTTCCCCGGCAATCAGCGCCCAGGAATTGTGGGTGGCTCTGGCGAACCGCTTGTCGCGCTTCAACTCCTTCAGGAAGGCCCGCGCCTCGTCTTCCGAGGCGCAAGGCCCGCCAGAGACGGCGTATTTCGACCCGCGGTCACTGATGATGTTGTCGAGCGTCAGCATCACGGGCGCCCGTCAGCGCTTGCGCACGAACTCGGTGCGCAGGACAAGGCCCTTGATCGTGTCGTGGCGGCAGTCGATCTCGTCCTCGTTGTCGGTCAGGCGGATCGAGCGGATCACGGTGCCCTGCTTCAGGGTCGTGCTGGTGCCCTTGACCTTCAGGTCCTTGACCAAGACCACCGCGTCGCCATCGGCCAGTTCGTTGCCCGAGGCATCGCGCACGATGCGCCGACTCGCGGCCGCCAACTCCGAAGCCGGACGCCACTCGCCGCTGGCCTCGTCATAGACATAGTCCTCGTCGGACATGGGTGCGCCCCCCGGGGTCAAAATGAAAAGGGCCGCGATGGCGGCCCGGTTTCGAAGTCAGTCAAGGTCTTGGTGGAGCAGAGGGGGATCGAACCCCTGACCTTATCATTGCGAACGATACGCTCTCCCAACTGAGCTACTGCCCCGTTCGACGCGCTATTTGGCGAAGGCGCGGCGCAATGTCAAGCGACCCCGCGCCGGTTTGTCAGGCCATTGCCGGTACATGCTGACGCACGAAGGCGGTGATTTCTGCTGCCGGGCGGGCGCCGGGCAGGCGTGCCACCTCGCGGCCCCTGTGCCACAGGATCAGGAGCGGGATGCCGCGGATTCCGAGCCGCTGCGAGATCTGGGGATGGTCCTCGGTGTTGATCTTGGCAAAGCGGGTCTGCAGAGCGACCGCCTTCGCCGCCTTGGCGAATTCCGGCGCCATCATCCGGCAGGGCCCGCACCACGGCGCCCAGTAATCGATCAGCAGCGGCAGGTCGTCAGTGCGGATCGCCTTGTCATGGGTCGCCGGATCAAGCTCGGCAACCTTGCCGCTGACGAGCGGGTCACCGCAGGAACCGCATTTCGGG
>ERZ1645185.1049-NODE-1049-length-11485-cov-4.658005_pt1 | contig 11485 bp, 11 predicted proteins | sample MGYA00575351_ERZ1645185 | MGnify/ENA primary metagenome ERZ1645185 (study PRJEB40838, sample SAMN11284767) | freshwater sediment metagenome | isolation source: river sediment | host: Sediment | place: India: Jana village, Kanpur | collected 2015-12-17 ... | reverse complement strand
AATCGCCGTTGGCGACGCCGACGATGGTCTGCTCATGGCCGCCCGACATCTTCACTTCCGAGAAGTACTCTTCCAGCTTGCCGTACTTTTCGGTCAGTTCGGCGGCGGGAACCAGGTAGCCCGAGGTCGAGTTCGGGTCGGCGAAGGCGAAGGTCTTGCCCTTGGCGTCGTCCATCGACTTGATGCCCGAGTCGGCCTTTGCGAAGCCGATGGAATAGTAGCCGGTGGTGCCGTCGACGTTCTGCTTGGTCAGCATGACGTCAACCGCTTCCGGGTCGGTCAGGTAGACCTTGGCATAGGCCGAAGCGCCAAGCCAGGCATAGTCGAGCGAGCCGCCGAGGAGGCCCTGGATCACGCCGTCATAATCGGCGGGGGTGAAGAGCTTGACCGGAACGCCAAGCTCGGCCTCCATCTTGACGCGCAGGCACTCGGTCGAGGCCATGCGGTCCTGGGCGTTTTCGCCGCCGAGGATGCCGATGTTGAATTCCTTGATCTCCTGCGCGAAGGCCGAAGTGGCCGTCAGCGCGACAAGGGCGGTTGCAGTCAGCAGCTTTTGCATGGGGTCTCCACGAGGTTGCGGCCCGAAGGCCAGGAAAGGTGCGGGTGGTTCAGCACAGCATGATGTCCGCGTAGGTGCGGTCGGCCGTTGTGTCGGCGGGAATTGCGGTCGAGGTCGCCGCTTCGTTGAAACTGTCGTCGGCACCGTAGATGTCGCGCGCGACGCCGGTGGAGAGCTGGTCGGGCGTGCCGTCAAAGACCACGCGGCCATCGCGCATCCCGATCACCCGGTCGCAGTAGCGCCGCGCGGTGTCCAGCGTGTGGAGGTTGGCGATGACCATGCGGCCATCCTCGACGTTGATGCGGCGAAGCGTGTCCATGACCACCTGCGCGTTCATCGGGTCGAGGCTGGCGATGGGCTCGTCGGCCAGGATGATCTTCGGGTCCTGCATCAGCGCGCGGGCGATTGCCACGCGCTGTTGCTGGCCGCCCGACAGCGCCTCGGCCCGCTTCGGCGCCTGTTCGGCAATGCCCAGCCGGTCAAGGATTTCCAGCGCCTTCAGGATATCAACGCGGGGCCAGAGGTTGAACATGGTCTGAAGGGTCGTGTGTCGATTCAGGATGCCGTGCAGGACGTTCGACGCGACGTCGAGGCGCGGAACGAGGTTGAACTGCTGAAAGATCATCGCGCATTGCGACTGCCAAGCCCGCGCCTCGGTCCCGGTCAGGGACAGGACATTGCGCCCTTCGACCCGGATCTCGCCGGACGAGGCGTCGAGCAAGCGGTTCATCATCCGCAGGAAGGTGGACTTGCCCGCGCCGGAACGGCCGATGATGCCGACAAAGGCAGGGCGGTCGATGGTGAAGCTTGCGTTGTCAACGGCCGCTTTCTGGCCGAACATCCGCGTCACGCCCCTGACTTCCAGCATTGTCGGCTCCCTGCCCTTCGAACTGGCGCGGTGGTACTCTGCGGATGTGACAGGTCGCCTACGTCTGAATGAAGCTTGCGTGACGCCCCTCGACCACGGAAAGACGGCGGATTTCTGTTCATGGACAAAGGATTGAGCGAAGCGCGGCAAATGCACGTGGGGAAGCGAGGTCGGAAATGAAGGCGCACGGAAGAATATGAACGTGCGTTCCAAAACGCTCCTTCATGTACAGGCAGACTGGTCTTGCGGATCAGAGCGCCAGAGCGCCAAGGCGCGGGGCTGGCAAGGCGGAATAGCCGCCGCGCCCGGAAACCCAGGTGCGGAGCGGTGCGGGCGCATGACCCTCGGGCCAATCGAGCAACACCAGGTCGGCACGCAGGCCTGGGGCGATTCGACCCCGGTCGGCAAGGCCCATCGCCCGGGCCGGGTTCAGCGAGACCAGGCGCCAGAGCGCAGCAAGGGGGGCCACACGGTCAGCATGCAGCCGCACCATCGCGCCCAGCATGGCCGGGTAGAAATAGTCGGAGGCGAGGATATCGCACAGCCCGCGCGCAATCATCTCGGCCGCGCCGGGGCTGCCGAGGTGGCTGCCGCCGCGCATCGCGTTCGGCGCGCCAAGGACAATGGGGTCCCCCGCATCGCGCGCGGCCCGGAAGACACGGTCGTGCATGGGAAACTCTGCAACCGCCGCGCCCAGCCCACGGTAATAGGCGCGGGTCACGACCTGGCTGTCGTCATGGCTGAGCATCGGGGCACCATGCGCCCGTGCCAGCGCGGCGATGCGGGCGATGCGGGCAGGAACCCTGGGGCGGTCCTGCCAGACACCCGTCAGCAGCGCGGTGTACTCCTCGGCCGAGACATGGGCGCGACGGGCCTGATCCTGCATCTTCTTCAGGAAACGCGGCGCGTCAAACGGCGTTACCGGATAGTCTTCGGCCTGATCGAACGGCCTGTCCTGAACCGGAACCTCGGGGTGCAGAAGCATCGAGGTCGTGTGGTCATTGAAGGCCAGCGCCGGTCGGTCAGCCCCGGCAAGGACATGGGCGATCAGGGGTTCGGCGCTGTCACAGAAGGTTTCCCACCGCAGTTGCAGGCGGTTTTCGGCGGTCAGGCGCGGACGCAGGGCCTCCAGGGCGCGGACGACCTTCCATCCGGTCTCGACGCTGCGGAGCCCCGGCTCCCAGGACAGCGTAAGGGCGTGATAGGCGGTGGCGATGCCATTGGCGGCAAGCTGGCGGTCGGTTTCCAGAAGCGCGGTTTCGATCGGGACCATCACGCCGGGGCGCGGCATGACCTGGCGTTCGAAGGCATCGCCATGCACATCGACGAAGGCCGGAGCAAGGAAACGCCCCTTTGCCGGGACCCGCGTTGCCCCGTCGGAAGACACGTCGATGCCGGTGATCCGGCCCTCTTCGATGCGGACCGAGGCAGTCTCGACCCGGTCCTCGAAGACGACGCGGGCGCCCTCGATCAATTCCGCGCTCATGCCAGACGCTCCGCCAGAAGGTGCCAGTGCCAGGAACCGGGCTTTTCGTGCGGCCGGTCGAAGAGGGTATAGACCTCGAACCCCCAGAGAAGCGAGAGCAGGTCGGGGGCGGCGCAGAAGTAATGCGGGTGGATCTTGTCGCCCGGGCCTTCAAAGACCCAGGTGTTGCGGCTGATCTCGCGGCCTGGGGCCTTGGCCTTCTCGACCGGCAAGCGGCGGGCGGACAACATGGTGGCCAGGAACGTGCCGCCGGGGCGCAGGACACGGGCGACTTCGGCAAGCGTCCGGCGGACGACGCTTTCGTCGCCGTGGTAGACGACGTTCCAGGCGAGCACATGATCGAAGCTGGCGCTGGCGAACGGCAGATCCGTCATCGGGGACTGCACCGTCTCGACGCTGAGGCCCTTGGTGAAGGCCGCAGCGGCGATGGCGGCCGTGGCGGCCTCGGCGGCGTCAAGGGCGGTGACGTGGTGGCCCATCTCGGCCAGGGCAAGCGCATGGCGACCGATCCCGGCGCCAAGGTCGAGGACCCGCGCGCCGGACGTCAGGGTGGAGGCATGGTCCATCACCCAGGGCTCGGGCATGGCCCAGGGCGAGGTGCCGTCGGCCTTCTGCCATTCGGTGTTCCAGTAGCGGTAGGCGGTGGCAGTCTGGATCATATCAGCTTCCGGCGAATCCAGCCCGAGCCCTGTTCGACGGCGATGACGAGGGCAAGCATCATCAGGATGATGGCAAGCGCCTCGTCATAGTTGAACAGGTCGAAGGCGACCTTGAGGTCCACCCCGATGCCCCCTGCCCCGACAAGACCCAGGGCAGCCGAGCCACGCACGGATTTCTCCAGCGCAAACAGCGAGGTGGCGGTGAAAGACGGTAGGCAGGCGGGGATCACCGCCGACCCTATGATGCCAAGGCGCGAGGCCCCGATGGCGCGCAGGGCGTCCTGCGGGCCGGGATCGGTTTCCTCCATCGCCTCGGCGAAGAAGCGGCCGGCGAAGCCGATCTTGTCGACCATGATCGCCATGACCCCGGCCGCAGGACCAAGGCCGACGACGATGATGAAGATGATGGCCCAGACGAGGTCGGGCACGGTCCGGAAAAGCGCGATGAGCGCGCGGGCCAGGTGGCGGACCAGCGGATGCGGCGACAGTCGGTCGGTGGCAAGGATGGCAAAGGGCAGCGCGAGGATCAGCCCGAGGAAGCAGCCGGCGACGGCCATCTGCAGGGTTTCCAGGAGCTTCCATCCGATCGGGACGATACGGGTGAAGTCCGGGGGAACCATCTGGGTCAGCAGGCCCGACGGTGCGAAAAGCCGGGCAATGCCGCTGCCCAGCTTCTCGGGTGCGGGCGCTGTGGTGGCCAGCGAGGTGACGACCAGCGCCAGAACCGCGACAAGGGCGGCGTATTCCAGAAGGCTGCGATGCTGGAAGCGGGGTATGGCGAGGTTGGTCATGCGGCCTGGGCCTCGTCGAAGAACTGCCGCAGGCTCGCGGCGTTGGCGCTTTGGGTGGGAAGGTCCAGCGCGATGCGGCCGCCCGCGAGGCCAAGGATGCGGTCGGAAAAGCGCAGGGTATGTTCCAGCCGGTGCGAGATGAAAAGCAGCGAAAGGCCTTCCTCGCGCACGAGGGCAAGGAGGAGAGCCATCACCTCTTCCCCCGTCTGCGGATCGAGGCTGGCGTCCGGCTCGTCCGCAAGGATGAAGGCAGGCCGCTGCATAAGGGTGCGGGCGATGGCGACGCGCTGCTGCTGGCCACCGGACAGGCTGTCGACCCGCATCATGGCCCGGTCGGCTAGGCCGACCCGCGCGAGACAGGTCAGCGCCTCGGCGCGGATGGCGGCGGGGGCCAGCGACTGGACCCAGGCGCGCGGGCCGGACATCCGGGCCTGCACGCCGTGGATCACGTTGGACAGGGCCGACAGGCGGGGGACGAGGTTGTGACGCTGCCAGACGATGCCGACTTCGGCCCGAAAGCCGCGAAGCGTGCGGGGGGGCAAGGCGGCGACGTCACGGCCAAGCATGTGGATATGACCGGAGGACGGCTCGACCAGCCGGACCAGGCAGCGCAGAAGCGTGGATTTGCCCGACCCGTTCGCTCCGATCAGTGCAGTGGCCTGGCCGGGGGCCAGCGTGAAGTCGAGGCCGCAGAGCACCTCGCGGCCGGGGAAGGACTTGGTCAGACCCCGGACGGTAAGGACCGGCTCTGCCAGGGCAGAGCCGGTCAGCGCCCGGGAGGGAAGCAGGGGCGCGTTCATTGCCGAGTCACTCGCCGACGAATTCGGTGAACTCGGTGATGCCGATGTTCTCGAACATCTTGCGGACCACGTCATAGTCGGCATCGGACACAGTCGCGTTGAAGCTGCCGCCGACGTACTTGGCGTTCTCTTCGGTGCTGGTGATGGCGGCAAGGATCGCATCGCCCTGTTCGGCAAAAGTCTTGCGAACCGTCTCGACCACCTCGGGCGAGACCTTGGCGGACGCCAGCAGGATGTCGTCGGGCAGCTGCTCGCCCTTTACGACCACGCGGAACTTCTGGTCCGGAAACTTCTCGGTGATGCTGTCGATATGGGTGCGGTTCAGGCCAATCCCGGCGATTTCGCCCTTGATCAGCGCCTCGACCGCGACGTTGCGGTTCAGGAAGACGGGTTCGTAATCGACGGCATAGGTCAGACCGGCCTTGGCCAGCAGGTCGACCGGACCAAGATGCTGAGAAGTCGAGCCGATCTCGCCGAACGAGATCTTCTGGCCCTTCAGGTCAGCCGGCGCCTTGAACGGGCTTTCGTCCAGCACAACCACACTCGAGTAGTAGTCGGGGCGCGACCAGGTGACGACGGGTTGGGCGTCGAGGCGGGCGTTGAAGACGACGTATTCCGCCGGGCCGGTGAGCACGAAATCGATCTGGTCGGCGGCCATCGCCTCGACCGCGACGGTGCGGCCGGAGACAGGGAAGAATTCGACCTTCAGGCCCGAGGCGGCCTCGAAGGCGTCCTTGAACGGTCCCATCTCGCGCTGCAGCGCTTCCAGGCCGTCGATGTCGGTGACGGCAAAGCGGATAGTGTCCTGGGCGGCGGCCTGTGTGCCGATAAGACCGATGGCCAGCAGGCCCGAGGCGAGGAGGTGTTTCATGGGATGCGTCCGGTTGAATGTCAGGATGCGGCGGGACTAGCATCGGCATGTGACACCGCGACGAAGGCCAGGTCACAGCAGCACGACACATTCCGGGCGGAGTGGCAGGTCTTGCGACCGCTGCACAGTGTCGCAGACCCCGCACCGCGCCCGAACCGAGTTGCCCAAGGTTCCTGGACCGCAGCGGAGCGATCCGCGAGACGCAGACCCACGCCCACAATTTGCCGATGGGAATGCTCGGTTGCGCTGCGAAACGCGCTGGCTAAGGTCGGCGCGGCGGATGTGGTCTCTCGGGGTTTGCAATCTATGCTTACCTTAAGCACGCTTGTGACCTATCGACTCGACCGCCTTGGAATTCTTGTCCAGGACGCCAGCCGCAGGCTGTGGAGCCGCTTCGAAAAACAGCGGCCTATGGGCTGTCGGTCGCGCAATGGCGCCTACTGAGGCAGCTTCTGCGCGAGGGACCTTTGACGCAGGCAGCATTGGCCAGCCTGCCCGGCGTCGAGCCGATCAGCGTCTCGCGCCGGATCGACCGCATGGAACGGCAAGCCTGGGTGCGCTGCGAGGCACATCAAGACGACCGCCGGGTCCGGATCGTCCTCGGGACCGGCAAAGCGCGCGAGGTCGCCCCGACTGTCCGTGCGATTGTCGAGACAGACTATGGCGAGGCGCTGACGGTTTGGACGATGCAGACCGGCGCGTGCTTCAGGCTGCACTTTGGACGGTCAGTGAAACCATCAGGGCCCGTCCATCGAAATCCCTTTCAGCGATAGCGTGAAATGAGCGCCCAGCAGCCATAAGACGTCTGGGCAGCGGCAGGCGGCATTCCTGCGGCCAATGTCGACCTGCCCGCAAAGCGCGTCCGCTGCGAAAGACTGCGCTGATGCGGTCGCTGCCGCGAGCGCTTGTCCTTGGGGCGTGGGCGGCTGGTGGCTGTCCGGAGGCGGTACGGAAAGCACCGAGAACGCCAACCTGCACCAACCCCGTATCTCTGTCGCGCCGACGGTCGGGGGCCGCGTCATCGTCGTCGCGGTCCAGGAATGGCAGAACGTCCCTGCCGGCGACCTGTTGTTCCAGGTCGACCCCCAGCCCTTTTCCCAGGCGGTCGCGCAGGCCGACGCGGCGGTGAACGCCGCCCGCTTGCAGGTCGAGCAGTTGAAGGCCGCCTATGCCCGGGCCGAAGCTCAGGCCACGCTTGCAGCGGACGACGCCCGCTACCAGGCCGACGAACTGGCCCGGCAGGAGGCGCTGTCGGGCAAGGGCGCCGCTGCGACCAGCAAGGTGGACGCGTAGTCCCTCCACGTCCGACATCCCCGAAAACGCGCCCGTGGCCCCGGCTGCTCTTTCCGCCCCCGCCGGTCGAGCTGCGCCATCGCGGCCCGATCACGCCTTCGATCATGTTGGCGACGATCACGCAGGTGCTGGACACCACCATCGCCAACGTCGCGCTGCCGTCGATGACGGCTGATCTCGGGGAGTCGCAGGACACGATCAACCGGGTGCCGACCAAATATATCCTCTCGTCTGCGATCACGATGCCCGCGACCGGCTGGCTGGCCGACCGGCAGGGCAAGCGAGAGGTGCTCCTGATCTCGATCATCGGCTTCGTCGCGATCGCGATCACCTGCGGCCTGGCCTGGAGCCTGCCGTCGATGGTGGTCTTCCGCCTGTTGCAGGGTCTGTTCGGCGCGGCCATCGTGCCGCTGTCTCAAACCTTCCTCTTGGACATCAACCTGCGCGAGCAGGCGGGCAATGCCCGGGCGATGTGGGGGACGGGCCTGTCGCTGACCTCCCTTTCCCTGTGGAAGATGACGGATTTCGCTCCGCAGACGGATGCCGGGTCCGTGGTCCGCAGCGGCGGGGTGCAGGGACTGGGTCTTGGGCCGGTCTTCGAGCCGCTTACGACCGTCGCCTTCGCGAAGCTCGAGCCGCGATTCAGGGCGGATGCGACCCGCCTGTGCAGCCTGGCGCGGAGCATCGGCTCGTCGATCGGCATCTCCCAGGTGACGGCCGCGCTGGCGCGGAACGTGCAGACCAGCCGTGCCGAAGTGCGAGCCTTCATCCGCCCCTACCCGGTGCTGGCCCAGGTCAGTCCGGGTGTGCGGGCGGGCGATCCAGCCGCGGTGGCGATGATGGACGGGATGGTGAACGTGCAGGCGGCGATTGTGGTCTGCATCGACGATCTTTACCTGAATATGTGGGTTTCGCTGTGTGCCATGACGCTTGCGGCTGTTGCTTCGGCGGCCGGCGCTGAAGTCGCCGGGTCGTTGACCGCATTCGCGAGGCGTATCCGGCTCAGAGAAGGTCGCGCCGGGCGAGGTTTCGCATCAGGTCGGCCAGCCCGAAGGTCCAGGGCGGGCAGTCGGTGGATAGGCCGACACGGTTCCGCAGAGTGCCAAGCTGGGCGTTGGAAATCGTCACCACGTCGCCGGGGTGATGGGTGAAGCCCTGCCCCGGCGCGTCGCGGTCCTGGATCGGCGCGAAGGACGTGCCAAGGAACAGGACCAGCCCGTCGGGATACTGATGATGCCGCCCGAGGGTCTGGGCCACCAGGTCCAGCGGGTCGCGGCTGATCAGCGACAGGTCCGACTTGCCCTCCAGCCGGAAGCCGTCCTCGCCGGTGACGGTCAGCGCCAGTTCGGCCGTGCGGACATCCTTCATGCCATAGGTCGCGTCGAAGAGCCGGATCAGTGGCCCGACGGCGCACGAGGCGTTGTTATCCTTCGCCTTGCCCAACAGCAGCGCCGACCGCCCCTCGACATCGCGAAGGTTCACGTCATTGCCGATGGTCGCGCCCTTGACGCGGCCCTTGCTGTCCACCGCCAGCACCAGCTCCGGCTCGGGGTTGTTCCAGCGCGAGACCGGGTGCAGCCCGACATCGTCGCCGTGGCCGACCGAGGACAGGACAGGCGCCTTGGTGAAGACCTCGGCGTCCGGGCCGATGCCGACCTCCAGATACTGGCTCCACAGCCCTTCCTCGATCAGCGCGGCCTTGACCTGTGCCGCCTGCTCGGACCCCGCCTTGAGGTTCCGCAGGCTGTCGCCGATGAGTGCGCCGACCTTCTCGCGGATCGCCGCGGCGCGGGCCGGGTTGCCGGCGGCGCGCTCCTCGATCACCCGTTCGATCATCGAACGGGCAAAGGTGACGCCGCAGGCCTTGATCGCCTGAAGGTCGATGGGGGCAAGAAGCTTCAGCCCCTTCGCGCGACCTTCCAGCAGAGCGGAGACTTCGCAGAGCGTGATCCCCGTGTTCCGGTCCAGCCAGCCGACCGGATCGTCCAGTTCCATAAGATCCCGTACCGTGGGAATTGCGCGGCAGGTCACGTCGAACACGCCGCCGCCCCGTGCCACAACGACCGAGGGGCCGGAGACTTCATCCCGCCAGACACGTCCGACGAAGATCCCGGTGTCGAAGGCTGTGTTGGTCACGATGATCCCCTCTGTCCTGTCCGGCGCGGCGGCGCGCGGACTCACCCGCGCCTGCCGGGACAGTTCAGCCGGTTCCCGCCCTGTGGGCAAGGCGCTTCGAGGGCAACCCGGATCGCGAGCGTCGCGCGAGACGGGCTATCCGGCCGGCCGGGTGCTGTCCGCCACGATGCGGCCGTCTTCCAGGGTCAGGATGCGATCCGCGCGGTCGAGGATGCGGTTGTCGTGCGTGACCAGAAGCGTGGTCATTCCCCGGGCCGCACCCAGCCGACGCAGAAGATCGACCACGTCGGCGGCGCTGTCCTTGTCCAGCGCGGCGGTCGGTTCGTCCGCAAGCAGAAGCGACGGATTTCCGACCAGCGCGCGGGCGACGGCGACGCGCTGTTTCTGCCCCCCGGATAGGTTCGCCGGCAGGTAGTCGACGCGGTCCGCAAGTCCGACCAGCCCCAGAAGATGCGCGGCCGCACCTTCGGCTTGGTCATGCGCGATCCCCGGATGCACCTGGGCGCCCATCATCACGTTCTGTCTTGCCGTCAGGCTTTCATGCAGGTTGTGGGCCTGGAAGATGAAACCCAGCTTGCGCCGCATCGCGACCAGCTGCGCCTCGTCCGCTCCGTTCAGCTCCTGGCCAAGCAGACGAAGCCTGCCCGCCTGCACGCCCCTCAGGCAGCCGATCAGGGTCAGAAGCGTGGTCTTTCCCGACCCCGAAGGCCCCATCAGCACGGTGAAGCTTCCGCGCTCCAGGGTCAGGTTGATGTCGAACAACGCCTGCTTGCGTGCCGCGCCTTGGCCGAACCAGTGGTCCAGGCCGACAATCTCGACGATCAGCGATCTTTCCATGCGCCCCTCTAGAACAGGTCGGCCGGGTCGGCTGCCGCAAGGCGTCGGGTCGCGATCGCTCCTGACAGTGCCGAGAAGACCACGGTTCCGAGGAAGACTGTCGTCGCCATCGAGGGCGTCACGGCCAGCGGGAGGGTCGTCACCTTTCCCATGAGGGTCAGGATCGTCCCACCCACCAGAACCCCTGGCAAAAATCCCAGGACGCCCAGGATCATGGCTTCTTCCAGCACGATGCCGATGAAGAACCGCTGGCCGTAGCCCATGGCCTTGAAGGTGGCATATTCGCGCAAATGGTCGGCGACGTCGGTCGACAGGACCTGATAGACGATCACCAGCCCCACCAGCACCCCGATAAGCACACCGAAGCCGAAGATGATCCCGGTGGGCCGCTTGGTCTGCTGGTAGGTCAGTTCCTCTTGCGCGGCATCGGCGTAACTTCGGATCCGCAACGCCGGGTCCGAGATCAGCCGTTGCAGGCGCGCGACGACGGTGGCGGCGTCCGCTCCTGCACGAAGGCTTAGCAGGATGTGATCGGGCGCGGCCGACCGTCGCGTGGGAAAGAGCGACAGGAAGGTCTGGTCCGAGACGATCATGTAGCCGTCCCCGCCGAACCCGCCGCCGCCGGCGAAGGTGGTATAGGCTGTCAGCGTGCGGCCCTGCGTCTCGAACGACAGCGGGGACTGCGGACGGATCGCGGCAGCCACCTCGCGGCCCAGACCGCGCGCCAGTCGATCCAGGATCGCGGCATCCTGGACCTCCAGCAGCGACAGATCACCGGCGATGTCCGGGGACAAAAACCCGGGCCTGGCAGGATCGACGCCGAAGGTGGTCAGACTGATGTCGGCATCGCCCCGGTCCCAGGGCACAGTTCCGATGAACAAACCCATCCCGTCAACCACGTCGGGGTCGGCCATCGCCTGCAACAGCCATTGCCGCGCCACATTGCCGCCGTCGGTGAGCCCGTTGGCATCCCCGGCCGAGATCATTACGTCCGCAGCGAAGAAAGTGTAGGGGCGCAACGTGGCCGTGCCCATGGAGTTCATGATCCCCAGCTGCACGAAGACCAGCACATTGGCAAAGGCAACCCCGACCAGCGCGGCGGCAAAGCGCACGCGGCTGTGGGTCAGCTGGAGCCAGCCAATCGGCAAGCGTCCCAGCAGACGCTGCAAGACCCGCTTCATGGCG
>ERZ1645185.1048-NODE-1048-length-11486-cov-4.165602_pt1 | contig 11486 bp, 11 predicted proteins | sample MGYA00575351_ERZ1645185 | MGnify/ENA primary metagenome ERZ1645185 (study PRJEB40838, sample SAMN11284767) | freshwater sediment metagenome | isolation source: river sediment | host: Sediment | place: India: Jana village, Kanpur | collected 2015-12-17 ... | reverse complement strand
GAAGGCCGGGGGGGTGGGAGGTCATTTGCCCACCTTAGATGCACCGCTGGACAGGATGTCCCGCCCGGGCGTCAGCCCGGGCAGCGCTCGACCCGCCCCCACGGGGCGGGCGCTGCCCTTCGCGCTTTTCTCGACTGCTTCAGCCATCAGCCCGCTGCGGCCGGAACCGCCGGTCGTAATCCGTCGAATAGAGCCGGCTCTCGTTGAAGCCCTCGGCTGCCAGCGCCGGGCCGACAAGGATCAGCGCCGTCCGCTCCACGCCGTCTCCCATCGCCGCCTCGATGGTGCCGAGCGTCGCCCGCACGATCTTCTCGTCCGGCCAGCTCGCACGGTAGACGACGGCCACCGGGCAATCGGTCCCGTAATGCGGGGTCAGTTCCTCGACAACCTTCCCCAGCACATGGATCGACAGGTGCACCGCCAGCGTCGCCCCGGTCGCCCCGAAATTCGCCAGCGTCTCGCCCGACGGCATGGGCGAGGCCCGCCCCGAAGTCCGCGTCAGCACCACTGACTGTGCCAGCCCCGGCAGGGTCAACTCGGTGCCAAGGGCGGCGGCGGCGGCGGCAAAGGACGGCACGCCCGGCGTCACGTCGTAGGGGATGCCCATCTCGCGCAACCGGCGCAGTTGCTCACCCATCGCCGACCAGACCGACAAGTCGCCGGAATGGAGCCGGGCGATATCCTTGCCCTCGGCATGGGCAGCCGCGATCTCGGCCATGATCGCGTCAAGGTCCATCGGCGCGGTATTGACGATCTTCGCCCCCGGCGGGCAATGGCGCAGGATCTCCTCCGGCACCAGCGACCCGGCATAAAGGCAGACGGGGCAGGCAGCGATCAGGTCGCGGCCCCGCAGCGTCAGAAGGTCGGGCGCGCCCGGTCCGGCGCCGATGAAATGCACGGTCATGGGGATATCCTTTCCGCCAGCGCACAGGTTGCCATACGGTCGCGCGACACGGCGCGCGGCCCCAGAAGCGACGCGCCCGGTCCAGCCGCGACCAGCGCCGCCGCCTCGGCCACGCTGCCCGCGCCATGGGCCGCCCGCGACGCGGCGCTTTCCGTCAAGGTTGGGGGATTTGCGAGTTCCCGTTCGGAAATCGCCACGATCGGCACCGACAAAGCCTCGGCCAGCGCCCTCAAGGCCGGATGCCCGGCCTTGGCCTCGGCCGTGGCGATCTGCCCCGGGGTCGCGCCGGCCAGCGCGTCCTGCAGCGAGGCGAGCGTTGCCGCCTGACGAAAGCCGAACCCTGCCACGATCATCGCGTGACGCTCCATTGCACCACCGGATAGCTCGCCTTCCAGCCGCGCTTGCGGCCTAGGGGCGACGCCTCGGCCAGTTCAATCCGGAGCAGGCTGCCGCCCGCGCGCTCCTGCCACTGGGCAAACAGCGCCTCGCTCTCGATGGTCACGGCATGGGCGACAAGCCGCGTTCCGCGCGGCAGCACATCCCAGAGATGGCTCAGCACCGCCTCCGAAGCGCCGCCGCCGATGAACACCGCCTGAGGGTCGGGCAGGCCCGCCAGAGCTTCGGGCGCGCGTCCCTCGACGATGCGCAGCCGGTCCACGCCCAGGTTCTCGGCGTTTAACCGCGTCCGCTCGGCCCGGGCCGGGTCGGCCTCGATCCCGATCGCCTCGCAAGTCGGACCCGACAGCAGCCACTCGATCCCGATCGATCCCGACCCCGCGCCGATGTCCCACAGGAGTTCCCCGGGCCGTGGTGCCAGGGCCGACAGCGCCAGCGCCCGGATAGGGCGCTTGGTGATCTGGCCGTCATGGTCGAACAACGCATCTGCAAGGCCGGAAGCGCGGGTCAGAACAGCGCCGGCGCCTTGGATTTCCACAGCCACGGCAACGGGATGGATAACATCCTTCAAGTCATAGCCTTCGGCCCGCGTCTCTCGGATCCGCTCCCGTGGCCCGCCAACGGCCTCGGCGACGGTCAGGCGGCTGTCCCCGAAGCCCAGGGCACAGAGATAGGCCGCAAGTTGTTCGACCATCGGGCCGTCACGCAATAGAACGATCGCCCGCGCGCCCGGCGCCAGATGCGGGCGGAGCTGCCCCAATGGCGCGGCGTGGAGGCCAAGGCAGGCGGTCCGCTCCAGCGCCCAGCCAAGCCGCGACGCGACAAGCGCGAAGGTCGAGGGCGCCGGCAGCGCCACCCACTCGCCGGATTGCAGGTGCTGCGTGACGGAAGTGCCCGCGCCGAACCAGAACGGATCGCCCGAGGCCAGCATCACCACCCGCCGCCCGCGCAACGCCAGAAGCTGCGGGATGCCCTCGGCAAAGGGAACGGGCCATTCGATCGTCTGGGCCCTGAGCCCCGGCAGCAGTGACAGGTGCCGCTCTGCGCCCATCACCACCTCGGCCGCGTCGAGCGCCGCGCGGCTTGCGGGCGGCAGGCCATCCGGGCCATCCTCACCCAGACCGACAATCGTGAGCCAAGCAGACTCAGCCATGCGCAACATCCTGATCCTCGGCGGCACCACGGAGGCGACGGCCCTGGCCCATGCGCTCGCCGACCGGGGCGACCAAGCGGTGCTGAGCTATGCCGGACGGGTCGAAAGCCCGCGCGCCCAGCCGATTCCAGTCCGGACCGGCGGTTTCGGTGGAGCGGAAGGTCTTGCGGACTACCTGCATGCGAACAACGTCACGCATCTTGTTGATGGCACACATCCTTTTGCCGCCCAGATGAGCGGAAACGCGGTCGCGGCGGCCCGCGAGGCGGGAGTGCCGCTGGTGGCCCTGACCCGCCCGGCGTGGCAGGCCGTCCCAGGTGACCGCTGGCAGATGGCTTCCAGTATTCCGGAGGCCGTTCAAGCGCTTGCGGGGGAAAAGCGTTGCATCTTCCTCGCCCTTGGCCGGATGCATCTGGCTGAATTTGCGGCCCAACCGCAGCATCACTACGTTCTGCGCCTCGTCGACCCCCCGGTCGATCGACTGCCCCTGCCGGACAGGGCTGTGATCGTGTCCCGCGGGCCGTTCACGGTCGAGGGCGATACCGCTTTGATGCGCGAACATCGCGTCGATCTGGTGGTCTGCAAGAACGCGGGCGGCGACGGCGCCTCGGCCAAGCTCACGGCGGCCCGGGACCTGGGCATTCCAGTCCTGATGATCGACCGCCCCGTGCTGCCCCCCAGGATAGAGCTGCATGCGGTGTCCGAGGTTCTGGACTGGCTCGATCATTCCGCGAACCTCGGGGTATAGACGATCGGCGCAAGGCCGGGACGTTCGATGATCCGGGTGCGGCTGGAGCCGACGATGACCAGCGTACGCATGTCGGCCATCTCGGGGGTGGTGTCGGGCAGCGGCACGACCCGGATCGTCTCGTCTGGAAGCGAGACGTTGCGGGCGAAGATCACTGGACGAGTGTCGCCACAAGCCTGCTTCAGAACCTCAAGAGTGCGCTCGAAGCCCTTGGGGCGGCTTGCAGATCGCGGATTGTAGAAAGCCATCGCAAAGTCCGCTTCTGCGGCCAGTCGCAGGCGTTTCTCGATGACGTCCCAAGGCTTCAGATTGTCCGAAAGATTGATCGCACAGAAGTCGTGGCCGAGCGGCGCTCCCGCCCGCGCCGAGGCTGCCAGCATTGCGGTGATCCCCGGCAGCACGCGGATGTCGATCTTCCGCCAGCCCTGCGGACCGGCCTCCAGCGCCTCGAACAGGGCCGAGGCCATCGCGAACACACCCGGATCGCCGGAGGAGACGACGACGACCCGTTTCCCCTCGGCTGCCATGGTCAGCGCGTGGGTGGCACGGTCGACCTCGACCCGGTTGTCGGTGGGGTGGAGCGTCAGTCCGGGGCGCGGGGCCACCCGGGCGACGTAGGGGATGTAGCCGACCACGTCGGTCGCCTCGGCCAGCGTTGCGGTCACTTCGGGCGTAACCAGCGCCTCATTGCCTGGGCCAAGGCCCGCGACGGCGACCCAGCCGCTCACGGCCGCCGCCCCTGGCCGTGGACGATAACAATGGAGAAATAGGGGGTTATGCCGTCAACCTCGACCAGTCTTGAAACCTTCTGGCCCGGCATGGTCGCGTATTCCACCATCCAGGCCTGCGCCAGTTTCCCGGCCCGTTCCAGCGCGCGGCGCACCTTGTCAATGTTGCGCCCGATCTTCATCACCACCAGCGCGTCGGTATCGGCCATGCGCCGGGCGAGGTCGTCCTCGGGCAGCGTCGCCATCAGCACTGTCAGCACATCGTCGCCCCAGGTGATCGGCTGCCCCGTCGCGGTCCAGGCGCCGGACATGCCGGTGATGGCAGGCACGACCTGCACCGGATGGGTGCCCGACAGGCGGGTGTAGAGGTGCATGAACGAGCCGTAGAAGAACGGGTCGCCCTCGCACAGGACCACGACGTCCTCGCCGCGGTCGGAGAGGATCGCCAGATGCGTCGCGCAGTCGGCATAGAAGGAGGACAAAGCGGCATTGTAGGCGGGGTCGTCGATGGAAATTTCGGTCGTCACCGGGTATTCCATCGGGAACTCAATGGCTTCCGGTCCGATCATGTCGCGCACGATCTGCCGGGCCTGACCGGGTTTCCCGGCCTTGCGGAAATAGGCGACATGGCGCGCGCCGCGCAGCAGGCGGTCGGCGCGGACGCTCATCAGGTCGGGCTCGCCGGGGCCGAGGCCCAAACCCCAGATGATGCCCTTGGTCGTCATTCCTTGCGGCTCGCGATGGCGTTGATGGCGGCGACGGTGATGGCGGAGCCGCCGAGGCGTCCTTCGACGATCAGGCTCGGGACCGGCTGTTCGGCCCAGAGCGCGTCCTTCGATTCGGCTGCGCCAACGAAGCCAACAGGACAGCCGATGATGGCGGCGGGGCGCGGGCAGTCGGGGTCTTCCAGCATGTTCAGCAGGTGGAAGAGCGCGGTCGGGGCGTTGCCGATCGCGACGACCGACCCCGCCAGATGCGGCCGCCACAGTTCCAGCGCGGCTGCCGAACGGGTGTTCGCCATGCGCTTCGCAAGCTCGGGCACTGCAGGGTCGTGCAGGGTGCAGATCACCTCGTTGTTCGCGGGCAGGCGGGTGCGGGTCACGCCCTCGCTCACCATCCGCGCGTCGCAGAGGATCGGCGCGCCGGCCTCCAGCGCCGCGCGGGCGGCGGGGACGAAGCCGGGCGAGATCTTCACGAAGTTCTCCAGCCCGACCATGCCGGCGGCATGGATCATGCGGACGACCACCTGTTCCGCGTCCGCATCGAAGCGGGCGAGGTCGGCTTCGGCCCGGATCATGGCGAAGGACTGGCGGTAGATCGCGGCGCCGTCGGTTTCGTAGGTATGCATCAGGCGGTTCCGAGGGTCTGGGGCAGGATTTCGGGTGCAAGACCCGAGGCGACCGGGGCATCCCATGCCGCGCCGTTTCTGACAAGGTCGAATGCGCCGCCCCGACCGACAAGCGCGACATCGGCCGTCGCGGCATGGGCACAGCCCTTGGCGCAGCCCGACACATGCAGCGTTCCACGGACCAGCGGGGCGAGTCGGCGCGCGAGTTGGCGCGTCTCGACCGAGGAGGAGGGGCAGAAGGGCGCGCCGGGGCAGGCCTCGACCCGGCGCAGCGGATCGGCGGGGTCGGCGATGAAATCGGACGTTTCGACCTGCCGGCCGCCTTCGAGGATCAACAGGCGGTTGGGGCTGACGCGCAGGGCGGTCGCGCCGGTCGCGGTGAGGAGGCGGGAGAGGGCGGCTGCCTCGATCTGGCCGAAGGCGACGCCATAGGCGGGGCCGAGGGCGGTCGGGCCCGGTTCCGGTAACGCCGCCGATGGAGCGGGGGCCGTACCGGTGAATTCGGGAGGAAGCAGGGTCACCTCGAGATGCCGGGACATCCGTCCGGCAACTGCGCCGCCGGTTTCGGTGAACCAGTGGGCGAGGGGGATGAGGCGGTCGATGGCCTCGGCTTCCGTCACGAGCTGACCGGTCGGCGAACCATCGGCGCGCAGGACCAGGTGGCCGTCTGCTGTCCGCTCGAAGCGGAAATCGGCGGAGTGCTGCGACAGGACCGGGGCAGGGCCGGCGTCCACTGCGATGCCCATCTTCGCGGGCAGGTTGGGTAGGTCGGCGAGGCGCGCAAGCAGGACGCGGGTCAGGCGGTCGGTCAGATCGCCTGCCGTCCAGAGCGGCTGGACCAGCAGGTTCCGCCGCCCCTCCAGCCCCGGATCGGCGTCGAGCAGCCCGAGTTCGTCGAGATCGGCGATCAGCGGATCGAGGCTGCCGGCAGTGACGCCGCGCAGTTGCAGGTTGGCGCGGCTGGTCAGGTCGATGATGCCGGAGCCGTGCCTCAGGGCGGCGTCACAAAGGCCAAGCGCCTGCTCGGCGGTCAGTCGCGCCAGCACCGGCCGGACGCGGACGATCAGCCCGTCACCTGACTGCATCGGGCGGTAGGCGCCGGGGCACCAGCCCTTGACCTGCGGACGGGGTCTCATGTCAGACGCTCCAGGGATGCAAGGATCGAGTTCCTCCGCGTGCGCCAGAGGCCGGCGGCATGCAAGGCGGCAAAACGCGCTTCCATCGCGGCGAGCGCGCCCGGGTTCTCACGGGCGAGGAAGTCGCGCACCTGCGCGTCGCCAAGCGTCGCGTCGTGGTAGAGGTCGAACAGATGTGGCTCGACCGCGCCGGCCAGATGGGCGAAGGCCGCCATGTGGTCGAGTGTCGCCGCGATCTCGGCCCCGCCGCGGAAGCCATGCCGCATCATGCCCTTCAGCCAGTCGGGATGCGTGGCGCGGGCGCGGGTGACGCGGGCGATCTCTTCCTTCAGGCTGCGGGCGCGCGGCGTGTCCGGGTTGGTGGCGTCGAGGTGCCAGAGTGCGGCCGTGCCGCCGGTGACCGCCTGCGCGGCGGCGAAACCTGCCTCATGCGCGGCATAGTCGACGGCGAGCAGAAGGTCGGTCTCGGGCAGGTCCTGCAGGTGGACGAAGGCGTCGGCCCCGGCGATGCGGAGTTCGAGGCCCGCCCGGTCGGGCGCGGGTTCGGCCCCATCAAGCGCCCATTGGCTGGCGCTCAGCCAGGCTTCGCCGGCGGCGCGGCGGCCCTCGTCGGTGTAGTCCTCCACCGCCTCGCCCATGCCGAGGCCGTAGCTGCCGGGGGCAGGACCGTAGACGCGCGACTGCGCCGCGCGGCCGGCGAAGGGGTTCCAGTCGGGCGCCTCGTCGCGTGTCGACAGCGCGGCGACGGCCTGCCCGAACAGGGTCGAGAGCGTCGGGAAGACATCGCGGAACAGGCCCGAAACGCGCAGGGTCACGTCCAGGCGGGGCCGGTCGAGCAGGGCGAGCGGCAGGATCTCGACGCCAGACACGCGGTCCGAGCCGTCGTCCCAGACTGGCTTCGCGCCCAGAAGATGCAACGCCATGGCGAATTCCTCGCCCGCCGTGCGCATCGTCGCCGAGCCCCAAAGGTCGACGACCAGCCCCTTGGGATAGTCGCCGTGATCCTGCAGGTGCCGGCGGACCAGCTCCTCGGCAAGCTTCACACCTTGCGCATAGGCGGCCCGCGACGGGACGGCGCGAGGGTCGGTTGTGTAGAGGTTCCGCCCCGTCGGCAGCACATCGGCGCGGCCCCGGTAGGGCGATCCCGAGGGGCCGGGCGCGATCCGCTTGCCCTTCAGCGCGTCGAGCAGCGCCTGCCGCTCGGCATTGGCGCAGGCATCATCGCCCGGTTCACCCGGGGCGACCCTGCCGAAGACGTGCAGCCCCTCGCCGAACTGGCTTTCCTTCACGTCGCAGACGAAGCGGTCGATGCGGGTGATCGCTTCGGCCGCCGACATCTCGGGGTTCAGTCCCAGATCGGCCTCAACCCCTGCCGCCTGCGCCTCGTCGCGGATCGAGCGTTGCAGCCGGTCGCGGCGAGCCGGGTCGAGGCCATCGGCATTTGAGAACTCGTCCAGCAGCCCCTCGAGCCGCCGCAGCTTCTCCGACGTGCCGCCCAGCTTCAGCGGCGGCGGGACATGGCCGATGGTCACCGCCCCGATCCGGCGCTTGGCCTGCGCCGCCTCGCCGGGGTCGTTGACGATGAAGGGATAGATCACCGGCAGATCGCCGGTCAGCGCTTCGGGCCAGCAGCCGTCGGACAGCGCCACCGATTTCCCCGGCAGCCATTCCAGCGTGCCATGCGCGCCGATATGGACGAGGGCATGGATACCCTCGGCGCGGCGGAGCCAGAGATAGAAGGCGACATAGGCGTGGCGCGGCGTGCGCGAGAGGTCGTGGTACTCGGCATCGCGGTGGTCCGGTGTGCCCCGTTCGGGCTGGAGCGCCACCAGTGCGGTGCCGCGCCGGACGGCGGCGAACCGGAAGGCGCCGTTCTGAACGGCGGGGTCATCTTCCGGCGTCCCCCAGGCGGCAGTCAGATCGGCCTGGAGGCTTTCGGGCAGAAGGGCAAGCTCGGCCTCGTAGGCGGCGACCGGCCAGTCCAGCGTCTCGGTCATCAGCGGCTCGGCCAACGGTTCGGCGGGCGCACCGAGGTCCGCCAGCATCGCCTCGGCCGAGGCCAGCGCATCGAGGCCCACGGCGTGGGCCATCTGGTGCGCCTTGCCGGGATAGGTGGACAGGACCAGCGCCACACGCCGCTCCGGCTCCGCTACCGTGGAAAGCCGCACCCAGCCCGCGATCCGGTCGGCAATGGCCTCGATCCGGGCGCCATCCGCCTGATGGGCGTAGCGCGCGAATTCCAGCGCCGGATCGCGCGCCCCCGGTTCCTTGAACGAGGCGACCCCGGCGAAAACCCGTCCATCGACCTCGGGCAGGACGACATGCATGGCAAGGTCGGCCGGCGACAACCCGCGCGCCGAGCCGTCCCAGGCTTTCCGCGTGGCCGTCGACAGGGCGATCTGGAACACCGGCACACCCGCCGCGTCGAGCGGGCTTGTCCCGTCGTCCCCGCGCCCCGAGAAGGACGTGGCATTGACGATGGCGACCGGTTTCAGCGCCTCGGTCCAGCGCGCCAGCCACCCCTTCGCGCCGGGTGCCTTCAGCGACGGTGCAAACAGGCCGACCGGATCGAACCCCCGTTCCCGAAGTGCGGCGAACAGGGCCTCGATGGGCGCGAGGTCGTGCGCTGCCACCCAGGCACGGTAGAAGGTCACCAGGACGCGCGGCCGCTCCGCCCCCAGCATCAGCCCCGCCGGGCAGGCCACGCCCGCCTCGGGCGTCCAGCCGCCGACCATCGGCAGGACCTTGGCCCCGCGCACCGGTCCTGCATAAAGCCCCGTCGCCAGCGCCATCTGCGCCAGCGCCGCCTGCGCCGCCACCGCGCCGCCCTCGTCGCAAAGATGCGCGAGGCGTTTCAGCGTCGAGGCCGGCAGGGTCGAAAGCGCATCGAGCCGCGGATCGGGCCGCCCGTCGGCGGGCAGCACGGCCAGTGCAATCCCCCGCTCCCGCGCCAGCGCCTCAACCTGTTGCAGCCCATAGGCCCAGTAGGGCACCCCGCCGATCAGCCGGATCAGGATGCCCTTCGCGCCCGCCAGCGTCTGCTCGACATAGGTATCGACCGACAGCGGATGCTTCAGCGCCGCCAGGTTCGCGAGCCGCAGGCTGGGCAGCGTCCCCTTCGCCCGGTGCCATCCCGCCGCGAAGGCGCCAAGGTCGCTGTCCGAGAAGGACAGCACCACCAGATCCGCGGGCGTCTGCCCCAGATCGGTGGGAACCGCCGCCTCGTCCAGCCCGTGGCTTTCGCGGAAGATGACGTGCATCGGCCTGACTTACCCCAAGAGCACCGCGCGGATCGCGGCCTCGTCGATGTCGTCATGCTCGGCGATGACGACAAGCCGCCCGCGCCGCACCTCGCCCGGCCCCCAGGGGCGGTCGTACTGCGTCCGGACCCGCGACCCGACCGCCTGCAACAACAGCCGCATCGGCTTGCCCGCGACGGCGGCATAGCCCTTGACCCGCAGGATGTTCAGCTCGCGCGCCAGCCGCTCCACCTTCGCCGCCAGCGCCGCCGGATCGGCCTGCTCGTCGATGTCGATCACGACCGAGTCGAAATCCTCGTGATCATGCTCCTCCGCCCCGTCGTGATGCGAGGGCCGCGCGGCCAGATCATCCTCCGCCGCCGCGCCCAGTCCCAGGATCACGCGCGGATCGACCACGCCTTCGGCCACTTCGACCACCGGCAGCGGACGCGGCGCCTCGGCGGCGATCACGGCGCGGGCAGCGGCAAGGCCCTCGACCCCGGCCAAATCGGGCTTGGTCAGCAGGACGATGTCTGCACAGGCGATCTGGTCCTCGAAGACTTCCGACAGCGGGGTCTCGTGGTCGATCGAATCGTCCGCCTGCCGTTGCGCGTCGACCCGCTCGACGTCGGGGGCGAACCGGCCCGCCGCCACCGCCTCGGCATCCGCCACGGCGATCACGCCATCGACGGTGATGCGCGAGCGGATCGCCGGCCAGTCGAAGGCCTTCAGGAGCGGTTTCGGCAGGGCAAGGCCCGAAGTCTCGATCAGGATATGGTCGGGGCGCGGGGACAGTGCCATCAATCCCTCGATCGTCGGGATGAAGTCGTCGGCCACCGTGCAGCAGATGCAGCCGTTTGCCAGCTCGACGATATTCTCCTCGGGGCAGTCGGGCAGGGCACAGCTCTTCAGGATCTCGCCGTCGACGCCCACATCGCCGAACTCGTTCACCACCACGGCCAACCGCTTGCCTTGCGGGTTCTGCAACAGGTGCCGCACCAGCGTCGTCTTCCCGGCGCCGAGGAAGCCGGTGATGACGGTGACGGGGATCTTCACGAGGTCAGACATGGGTCGTCTCCAAAGGGGGAATGCGCGCGATGCAGTGCTTGCGGAAATGCTCGGGCCGTTCGCGCCAGGGGATCAGCCCGTCCGGCGTCGCGGCATAGCGGGTGGCGCCGTCGATCAGCGCCTCGAGATGCTGGGCAGGGTCGATGTCGCCATAGACATAGGTCCAGCGTCCGGGCCCCCGCAAGGCGACGGAACAGCCGCGCTCGCAGTTCGACAGGCACTCGACGGCGCGGACCGTGACACCCGGCACACCCGCCCGCGCCAGTTTGGCATGCAGGATCGCCCCTGGACGGGCCGGCCCCTCGGCCGGCGCGCCCATGATGCGACAGGTCGTGCAGATGAGAAGTTCAACCGAAGGCCGCGAGGCGCTCAGATCCATTCCGGCCCCCGGCTTCTTCTTGGCAAAAATACCCCGGGGGACTCCGCGCCGCAGGCGCGGAGGGGGGCAGCGCCCCCTTCCACGATCGGGGACAAGCGCAACATCGGGGCATGGCAGGGCCGCATCGTCGTCCTTCATGGTGCGGGGGATCGGCGGGGCGGCGCGGACGCCGGACCGTCACCGGGGCACCCCGCCCGGTTGGTGTTTCGTCCGCGCTGGCAGGTCTCCCGGCTTGCGGATCTCAGGTTTCCCTGTCGGTCGCCCGGCCTTCCCGGCATCTGCCAGTGGCGGTTGGACAACCTTTCCGGTCACGGTCGCGGGGGCGGCTGCGCTTCGGGGGTCGCGGTCAGACGGGGCGCCCTAGCACATTCCCTTTTCACCTGTCAT
>ERZ1645185.1047-NODE-1047-length-11492-cov-5.707441_pt1 | contig 11492 bp, 14 predicted proteins | sample MGYA00575351_ERZ1645185 | MGnify/ENA primary metagenome ERZ1645185 (study PRJEB40838, sample SAMN11284767) | freshwater sediment metagenome | isolation source: river sediment | host: Sediment | place: India: Jana village, Kanpur | collected 2015-12-17 ... | reverse complement strand
GACCGAGTTCGTGCCTGTATCCTCGACCGGGCACCTGATCCTCGCGTCCGAGATCTTCGGCTATGACGCCGCCACCTGGGCGGTGTTCAACGTGGTGATCCAGCTCGGGGCGATCCTGGCCGTGGTGGTGCAGTACTGGCGCACCTTCTGGGCGGTGGGCACGGGGCTACTCCGGCTGGAGCGGATGAGCCTGCTGTTCGTGCGCAACATCCTGCTGGGCTTCCTGCCTTCGGCGGTGCTCGGCCTGCTGCTCAAGGACTATATCCGCATTCTTCTGGGCAGCCCGCTGGTGGTCGGCTGGGCGCTGGTCCTGGGCGGGATCGCGATCCTGGCGATCGAACGCTGGGCCCGGCCGGGGCCGGCCAGCGGCGTCGCCCAACTTCCCGTCCGCCAGGCGCTGGGCGTCGGGCTGGTGCAGTGCGTGTCGATGATCCCGGGGGTCAGCCGTTCAGGCGCGACGATCATGGGCGCGCTGGCCATGGGGATCGAGCGGCGCACCGCGGCCGAGTTCAGCTTCTTTCTGGCAATCCCGACCATGCTGGGCGCAACCGCGCTGGAACTGTGGGATTCGCGCGCCCAACTAATGGCCGGAACCGGCCCGGTCGGCTGGACCGAGATCGCGGTCGGCTTCGCCGTGTCCTTCGTCGTTGCCCTGGCGGTGATCCGCGCTTTCGTTGCCTATGTCAGCCGCGCCGGCTTTGCCCCGTTCGCCTGGTACCGCATCGTTGCCGGCGCGCTGGCGGTGTTTCTGCTTACCCGCTGAACAGCCGCGGGAACCGGATCGCCGGTCATCCGTTGTTGCCGTGTTGGCGAGGGTTTGCCCGCCGCCAATGCGTTCCACGCGCACCGTGTTTCCGGTGGGCAGCAACAAGGGATATGATCATGAAGGCATTCTACAAGTCGGTGATGCTGGCCTCGACCGCGGCGATGGCCCTGGGCCTGTCGGCCTGCGATACAGCCAAGGAAAACGCCGCCGAAGACCAGGCCCAGGCCGTGCGCGAAGCCGGTGAAGCCAGCGAAGCGGCGATCAACGCCAGCGCTTCGGCCCAGGAAGCCGCCGGCGCTTCGCAGGAAACCGTCGAAGCCACCGAGAAGAAGGCGGACGACGCCAAGAACGCGGCCGATGCCAAGGCCGACAAGATGGAAGACGCGGCGGACAAGATGGACGCCAAGCCCGAGTAAGCCGGGACATTCCTGGCAGCGAGGAGCCGGCGACCAGCGATGGTCGCCGGCTTTTGCCTGTCTGCCCGATATTGCGCCGTCCTGCCAACTGATGCACTCTTTCGCCGGAAGGGGATGGGTGATGGATGCTGGCACTTCGGCGACGCCCGCCGCACACACCATAGCGGGCAACCTGGCCTTCGCGGACCTGCGCGAGGCGCTGCGCCGAGGCTGGCGCGATTTCCGCGCTGCGCCCGTCTTTGGCCTGTTCTTTGCCGGGATCTATGTCCTTGCCGGGCTGGGGCTGTACTTTCTGCTGTTCCAGCGCGGCCAGATTGCCTGGCTGATCCCGGCTGCAGCCGGCTTTCCCCTGCTTGCCCCGTTCATTGCCGTCGGCCTCTACGAGGTCAGCCGCCGCCGGGCCGAGGGCCTGCCGCTGGGCTGGGGAGCGGTACTGGGCGCGCTGCGTGGGCGGGGCGATGAGCAGCTGATCATGATGGGCGGCTTCGTCTTCGTCGGCTTCACCTTCTGGATCATACTGGCGCACGGGATCTTCGCGATCTTCCTGTCCGAATCGGGCATGGGCTCGGAATCGCTGGAGTTTCTGCTCTCGCCCTGGGGGCTGGCCATGCTGGCTGTGGGCGGCGCGGTCGGCGCGCTAATGGCGCTGCTGTTCTACGCGATCACGGTGATCAGCCTGCCGATGATGGTCGACCGGGAAGTTGATTTCCTCACCGCGATGTTCGCCTCGGTCAGCGCGGTGCGGTCCAATTCCCTGGTGCTGATCGGCTGGGCGGTGTTCATGGCCCTGGCCCTGTTCGCGGCGATGATCCCGTGGTTCCTGGGGCTGCTGCTGGTGCTGCCCGTTCTGGCGCACGCGACCTTCCACCTGTACCGGCGGACGGTAACCTTCGCCGACTAGACCGGCCGCGCCCCGCTGCCCCGGCCGCCGCGCAGGAAGTATTCCAGACTGCCGCGGTGCAGCACGTCGTCGATGTCGATCACCGCGGTGTTGGCGTAAGTGAACCCCGGCGCCAGGCTCTTGTAGAGGCGGTCGAAATCGCGATCGACGGTCTGGTGGTAGAGGTCCTGGAAGCTTTCGATCACGAAGTAGGTCGGCTGCAGATCGTCGATCACGTAATCGGTGCGCATCACCCGGTCGACGTTGAGCATGATCCGGTTGGGGCTTTCCGCCTCGAGACAGAACACCGCTTCGGCCGGACCGGACAGGATGCCGGCACCATAGGCGCGCAGGTCGGATCCTTCGAGGATCAGCCCGAACTCGACCGTGTACCAGTACAGCGAACCCAGCGCCTTCAGCCGGTTGTAACGCATCGCCTTCCACCCGGCGCGGCCGTATTCCTGCATGTAGTCGGCGTAGGTCGGATCGGCCAGCATCGGCACGTGGCCGAAGACATCGTGGAACACGTCCGGTTCCTGGATGTAGTCGAAGGTCTCCCGCGTGCGGATGAAGTTGCCGGCCGGGAAGCGGCGGTTGGCCAGGTGCCAGAAGAACACGTGATCGGGGATCAGCATCGGCACCGGCACCACCGACCAGCCGGTCAGCGCGCCCAGTTCTTCCGACAGGCGGGCAAACTCGGGCACCCCTCCACGGCCCAGGCCCAGCTTCTGCGTGCCCGCCAGGAACGCGCTGGCGGCGCGGCCGGGCAGCAGGTCCATCTGCCGCGCGTAAAGATCGTTCCAGATCGCGTCCTCGTCGCTCGAGTAAATGCGCTGCTGCGGCTCGATCCAGTCTTCGCCGATGTGGGCGGGGCGCTTCAGCGGTGCGGTGTAAACCGCCGGATCGGATTCGGGCAGGCGGGTAAAATCGGGTTGATCGAGAGTCGCAGCGTCAGACATGGTTACACTTGTAACTTTTTCAAAGCGGGACAGCAACGGCGATTGCAGGCCGTTGCCAGCGCGGCCCCGCTGCCGCACCATGGGCGGGGAAAGGATCCGCCGATGAAGCGCCTGAAACGCAAGAAATTCGCCAAGCTCTATGCCCCGCTCGAGGAAGAGCTGGTCGCCATGGCCCGCTGGACCGCAAAGACCGGCGCGCGCGTGCTGGTGCTATTCGAAGGGCGCGACACCGCTGGCAAGGGCGGCGCGATCGAGGCGGTGCGCGGCCCGCTCAATCCGCGCCAGTGCCGCACGGTGGCGCTGCCCAAGCCAAGCGAGCGGGAAAAGAGTCAGTGGTACTTCCAGCGCTATGTCGAGCACTTGCCCGCCGCGGGGGAAATCGTGCTGTTCGACCGCAGCTGGTACAACCGCGCCGGGGTCGAAAAGGTCATGGGCTATGCCACGGGCGAACAGGTTAACGCGTTCCTTGCCCAGGTGCCGCGCTTCGAACAGTTGCTTGTCGATGACGGCATCCTGCTGTTCAAGTACTGGCTGACCACCGACCAGGCGCAGCAGGAAAAGCGCTTTGCCGAGCGGCTGGAAGACCCGCTCAAGCGCTGGAAGCTGTCGCCGATCGACCTCGCCGCGCGGGAAAAGTACGACGCCTACACCCTGGCGCGCGAAGAGATGCTGAAAGCGACGCACACCGACGCGGCGCCGTGGACCCTGGTCGACTTCAACGACCAGCGCCGCGGGCGGCTGACCCTGATTCGCGACCTGCTCGATCGGCTGCCCGACACGGCGGTGGAGCCCGAGGCGCTGGAACTGGCCCCGCTAGGGCACGAACCCTCGGTCGAAGGTTTTACGGTGCTCAAGCCCTTGAAGCCTTACGATCCCGATTGAGCCCCGCTAAGCCTTGACTTTCGAGGCCTGCTGACGCATTGGCGCGGCCTTCCGGGGCGGCGCGCGCGTGCCGCCCCCGCAGTTTCATGGGCCTTCGCGCCCGAATCGAGAGTTCAGGACAAGACCATGGCGAAGCCCGCAACCGTCAAGATCCGGCTGGTTTCCACCGCCGACACCGGCTTCTTCTACGTGACCAAGAAGAACCCGCGCAACACGACCGAGAAGATGTCGTTCCGCAAGTACGACCCGGTGGTGCGCAAGCACGTCGAGTTCAAGGAAGCCAAGATCAAGTAAGGAACCTTCGGGGTTCATTCAGAGTTCAAGCCGTGTTCCTTAACGGAGACAGCATGAACACCTTGATCAAAAATGCTCGCATTTTCGCAGGTGCCGCCGCTTCGGCGGCGCTTGTCGTTTCCGCCACCGCGCCGGTCGCCGTTTCGGCCCAGGCGCCCGCCTCGGGCGAACTGGCCCAGGCGGTGGGGGCGCTGCGCGGCATCTCGACGATGCGCGCCAACTTCGTCCAGACCGACCGCAACGGCAAGAAGCTGTCGGGCGTGCTGACGCTGAAGCGCCCGGGCAAGATCCGCTTCCAGTACGAAAAGGGCGTGCCGATCCTGGTCGTGTCCGATGGCTCGGCGCTGTCCTTCATCGACTATTCGGTGCGCCAGGTGCAGCGCTGGCCGATCCGGAACAGCCCGCTTGGCGCGCTGCTCGATCCCAGCCGGGACGTGATGAAGTACGGCAAGCTGGTGCCGATCGACAACCGCAACGTCGTCGGCGTCGAGGTGCGCGACAAGGCGCATCCGGAATACGGCGTCATCACCCTGATCTTCGTGCGCAAGGCCTCGGCCCCCGGCGGGCTCGAACTGTCGAGCTGGGCTTCGCTGGACTCGCAGAACAACCGCACGGTGATCAACCTGTCGAACCAGCAGTACGGGCTGGCCGTCGGCGATAACACGTTCAAGTTCAACGACCCGCGGCTGACCACTCGTCGATGAGAGCGAACGGCCCATCGTGGACCGTGCCCGCGATGCGACAAGTTGCGACAAATCTGGCGCGATTGTTCATGGGCCAGCAAGCCAAATTGGCCTAAAACGGTCCTCGACGGCGCGGCCTGAGGCGGGTTTCCCCCCTGTTGCCCGCACCTCCAGTGAGGGCGCTCCGTCAAAGCGTGACGAACGCACAAAGGAACCCCTGCTCCAATGCCCCCGGAGCAGGGGTTTTCTTCTGCCCGGCTCTGGCCCTTGCCGCCTTCTGCCTTGGCACCTAAAGCCGCTGACATGGTTTCGATCGCCACCTGGAACATCAACTCCGTCCGTCTCCGCGCCGATCAGGTTGCGCGGTTCCTTGCCCAGGAATCGCCCGACGTGCTGTGCCTGCAGGAGATCAAGACCGAGGAGAAGCACTTCCCCCACCAGGTGTTCGAGGACCTGGGCTACACTCACCGCGCGGTCCACGGGCAAAAGGGCTATCACGGCGTCGCCACGGTCAGCCGCATTCCGTTTCGCGAGCTTGACCGGCACGACTGGCAGGCCAACGGCGAGGCGCGGCACGTCGGCGTCGAACTGCTTGGTACGGGGCAGGGCGTGGTGGTTGAGAACGTCTATATCCCCGCCGGCGGCGACATTCCTGACCGGACACAGAACCTTAAGTTCGGCCAGAAGCTCGACTTCCTGGAGCGTATGGCCACCTGGGCCGACGCGCTCGATCGGCCGACGCTGATCGCGGGGGACTTCAACATCGCCCCGCTCGACTGCGACGTCTACGATCACAAGGCGCTGCTCAAGGTGGTCAGCCACACGCCCATCGAAATCGAGGCGCTTTACCGATTCCGCGACGCTCACGGCTGGGAAGACCTGGGCCGCAAGCACATTCCCGCGCCGGAGCGCAACTGGACCTGGTGGTCCTACCGCACCTACTGGCAGGAAAAGGACCGCGGCCGACGGCTGGACCACATGTGGGCCTCGCCCGATCTGGCCGCGCAATCGCGCAGCCACCGCTTCGTCGAGGAAACGCGCCGCTGGGACCAGCCGAGCGATCACGTGCCGCTGGTGACGGAGTTCGACATTTGACCAGTCCGGCGCGGCGGGTGGCGCTGGCGCTTGACGCGCTGCGCCACGGCTGGCCGATCGCGGTCGAAGGCGGAGCCGTGCTGCTGCCCGCCGAAACGGGCTTTGCCGCCGGGGCGCAGAGCCGCACCATGCTGATCAGCGCGGCGCGCGCCGCGACGCTCAAGCTGGCCAACCAGCGCGAAGCGGCCGAGCCCCACGCCCCGGTGCTGATCCGCGGCGCCGAACCGTTCGATCTGGCCGCGGCGCGCGCGCTGGCCGATCCGGCGCTTGACCTGCGCTATCCGATGAAGGGCCCGTTCCTGGCCGAGCCGCTCGGCTGGGCCGGTGCGGCCACGGCGGCGATGGAACTGGCGCGGCTGGCCGGGATCCTGCCCGCCTTCCTGGTCGATCCCGATTCCGCGGGCGAGGCGCAGGCCGTGTCCGCCGCCGACCTGGCCGCTTGGCAGGATACCGCCGCGCTCGCCGTCGCTGCGCGCGCCCGGTTGCCGGTGGCGGCGGCCGAGGATGCCGAAATCATAGCCTTCCGCTCTGCCGACGACCTGCGCGAGCACGTCGCGCTGGTGATCGGCCAGCGTTCGGGCGATCGCGCGCCGCTGGTTAGGCTCCACTCCGAATGCCTGACCGGCGATATTCTCGGCAGCCTGAAATGCGACTGCGGCCCGCAGCTCGACGCTGCGCTGGAAGCGATGGCGGAGGAAGCGCGCGGCGGCGGCTGGGGGGTGCTGCTCTACCTGCGCCAGGAAGGGCGCGGGATCGGCCTGATCAACAAGCTGCGCGCCTATCAGTTGCAGGACCAGGGTTTCGACACGGTCGACGCCAACAACCGCCTGGGCCTGCCGACCGAGGCGCGCGACTTCCCCGTCGCGGCGCGGATGCTGGATCTGCTGGGGGTCGGTGCGATCCGGCTGATGACCAACAACCCGGCCAAGGTCGACGCTTTGGCCGCCTCGGGGGTGAACGTGACCGAGCGTGTGCCGCACCAGCTGCCACCCAATCCGCACAACGCCCGCTACCTCGCCACCAAGCGCGACCGCACCGGGCATTTGCTGTGATCGCCGGGCTGACGATCCGGCCCGAACAGCCCGCCGACCGGGTCGCCATCTACGGGGTGACCAAGCGCGCCTTTGCGACCCAGCCCCACGCCGACGGCGACGAGCAGGACCTGGTCGACCGGCTGCGCGAACGCGGCGAACTGGTGCTGTCGCTGGTCGCCGAACTGCCCGACGCGGGCGTCGTCGGCCATATCGGCTTCAGCCCGGTGACGATCGACGGTGCGGATTGCGGCTGGTTCCAGCTCGCCCCGGTTTCGGTCGAGCCGGCGTTCCACCACCGCGGGATCGGTTCGGCCCTGATCGAAACGGGTGTGGCAGAGCTGCGCGCCCGCGGGGTTCGCGGCATCGGTGTGGTCGGCAATCCGGCCTATTATGAGCGCTTCGGCTTTGCCGTTATCGACGGACTGGGGCCGGATGGACCGGAGGCGGTCTATTTCCGCGCCATGGCGTTCGGCGGCAACCCGCCCGCGGGCGTCGTCCGCTATGCCTCCGCGTTCACCGCCGATTGATCCGCGTCCGGCCACAAAAAATGCGCAGAAACGGTCAGGCGCCGGACCCGCGCTGCGCCTAGTCGGCTCCTGCCAGGAGGAACGGATGAACGCGGCGCGACAGGCAGCCTATTTCGAGCGGATGCAGCGGGTGCTGCTTCACATTGACGCGAATCTGGATGATCCGGTCGATGTGGAGCGGCTGGCCGCGGTCGCGGCGTTTTCCCCGTTCCATTTCCAGCGGCAGTTCTCGGCCCTGTTCGGGATCGGAGTCGGAGCCTATGTGCGCGCGCTCCGGCTCAAACGGGCGGGGATGCAGCTGGCCTTCCGCGCCGGTGCGGTGACCGGAGTGGCGCTCGACGCCGGGTATGAAGGCAACGAGGCCTTCGCCCGCGCGCTGCGCCGCTGGATCGACCAGTCGCCCAGCGAGTGGCGCAAGGATCCCGACTGGGAAGCCTGGCACGCGGCCATCGCGCCGCTGGCAACGATCAGGAGACTGCACATGACCCAGACCTTTTCGCTCGATGATGTGCGCATCGTCGATTTTCCGGCCACCCCGGTGGTGATCCAGCCCCACCGCGGCAGTCCGATGCGGATCGGCGATTCGGTACGCAAGCTCATCGAATGGCGCCGCGCCAACGGTCTGCCGCCGTCGCGCGCCGCCACCTTCAACATCTTTCCCGACGATCCCGACGACGTCCTGCCCGAAGCCTTCCGCATGGACCTGGCGGTCGCAACCAACCGCGATCCGGGCGAGGGGATGGAGCGCGGCGAGATCCCCGCCGGGCGCTGTGCGGTCCTGCGCCAGACCGGATCGGGCGACGATCTGCGTGCGGCCTTTGCCTTCCTTTACGGTGAATGGTGGCCGCAAAGCGGCGAGGAAGCGCGCGATGCGCCGCCCTTTGCGCAGCGCGTCAGCTTTTTCCCCGACGTGCCGGAACATGAAGCGGTGACCGACGTGTTCCTGCCGCTGAAGTAGCGGGTCAGCGCTTTTCGTAGGGCTTGAGCTTGGCGGCGAGGCGATTGGTGCCAAGCCGGTTGGCTTCGCCCGACCAGTCGGCGACGAAGACGCTGGGCCAGGTCACGGCCGGCGCGAAGCGGGCGTCGTTGCCATCAATCACCAGGCCCGAACTGTCATGCTGGCGCCCTTCGGGGGCGACGGTGATGAAGGCCGAATGGTTTTCCTTGTCGGCCCCTTGCACGAACCAGTTGCCGGCGATCCGGCCGGTGGCGCCGCCCGGCAGGTCGATCATATAATTGGTCGCCTTGCCGGCGGTGTCGTCGAAGCTGGAATTGAGCACCTCGACCCGCGCGGCACGGCTCTTGAGGTAATGGCCGCCGCGCCCGGCTTCGAACCGGGTGCGGGTCACGTGGGTGGTGCCGTATTCGCCGATGTAGACCGAATGGGCGCAGCCGCCCGGGCCTTCGCAGGTGCCCAGGCGGGTAAAGGTCGATTTGTCGATCGCGATGGTCGCAGCCTTGTCCTCGCCGGCCAGAATGCCCTGCTGGCTGTCGCGGAACCATGCCTGGCTGACCGTCAGGTTGCCGCGTTCCAACCGAATCCCCGCACCATTGAAATCGGGCACCGCCATGTTTGCAAAAACCAGCCCTTCGACCCGGGCCGAACGCCCGCGCAGCACCAGCGCTGCCTTGCCTTCACAAGTGACGCCATCGAACACCGCCTGCCCGTTGACGGCGGCGACAAAGGTCACCTCGCCGTCCTGCTGCACCGCGCACTGGGCGTGGCGGCCGCTGGCGATGCGGATCGTGCCGGTACCGGCGCCGATCGCGTTGACCGCGTCCTGCAGGCGGGCATAGCCTTGGCCAGTTTCGGCCACGGTATAAGCCGCGCCTTGCTGAGCCTGCGACAAGGCGGGGAGGGTCAGCGAGAGCGCCAGGGCGGCGGCAAAGCGAAGCGGCTTGATCATGCCCTGGTCCCTAGCACCCTTGGTTGTGCAAAGGGTAAAGGCCGATGACGGTGTCCCGCCGGGGGACAGGCCCTAGTCGCGGTTGCGCCAGCTCCACCGCCAGCGCCACCCGCCACGGGTCTTGGCGGCGTAAAGAGGCATCGGCAGCACGGCGGCGAACAGCGCCCACATCAGGGTCGCCGGGTCGTTGCCCTTGAGCAGCCAGACACCGAGCAGGATCAGGGCCACGTGGCTCAGCAGCAGAACCCAGCCCTGCCAGCGGATCGGCAGGCCGGCGCCGTATCCGAACATCTTGGGCGCGAACCAGGCGCCATCGTTCTGATCAGTCATCGCGTCTTTCTCCCGGTTGCCTTCGGATTGAGCGCGGCGGCGACGGCATCGACCACCGCTGTGTCAATCGCCATCGCGGGATCGGCGTAACTCTGCATGTTGGCCATCCGGTCCGGGGATGCCGGATGCTTGAGCACGTGATTGACCCCCGGAACAATCGTTAGGCGAGCATCGGTGCGGGCGCTTGCAAGCCGCCGGGCGTCATCGACGCCTACCTGCAAATCGGCGTCACCTTGCACGATCGCCACAGGCACCTTGGCCTGGCGAACCAGTTCTGCAGGGTCATAGCGCATTTCGGCGATCAGGAAGCGCTGGGCGCGCAAGGAAAACAGCTTGTCAAGCGGGGCGGGCAGCGCAGCCGGATCGGTCGTGCGACCCGCTTCAAGCCCGTCGAGCATGGCTAGCGCGGGCGCAAGGATCGGCGCGTTGGCGGGATTGGCCTTGAACTGGTCGCGCATCACCGTGCCGATCGGTCGTCCGGGAACCGAGACCAGCACAATTCCGCAGATTGCCGCCTTGTCCTGGGCTGCAACGAGAGCGACGAGGCCGCCTTCGCTGTGGCCGATCAGCCAAGCGCAGGATTTTCCGCTTTGCTTGGCTGCGAGTCTGGCCCAAGCGCGGGCGTCAGCGGCGTAGTCCGCGATCGTGGCGTCGTTGGCGTCAGAGATGGCGGTGCGGCTGGCAAACATGCCGCGCTTGTCGATGCGGACCGAGGCAATGCCCCGTTTGGCCAGCGCTTCGGCCAGCAGACGATAGGGCTGCGCCTTTACGCCCAGGGGGTTGTTGCCGTCGCGATCGGTCGGGCCCGACCCCGGAATGATCACCGCGACGGCAGCGTGCTTGCCGGACCCAGATGACTCATAGGTTCCAGCGAGGGAGCCATGAGGCCCGTGAGTAGTGACTTCCAAACCCCGGGATGCCGCAGCCAGGGCCGCGGAATAGGCTAGCAGTCCGACCATTTCAGCTCTCCTTGGGCGGGCGGCCGCGGCGGACGGGCTCCGGCGGGGCGACCTTCATGCCGCGCTTGGCCAGCGCCTCGCGCAGCAGCACTTCGATCTGCGTATTCACCGACCGCAGGTCTCCCGCCGCCGACCGTTCCAGCGCGGTGTAAAGCGCCGGATCGAGCCGGAGGGGGAAAGCCTTGCGGGTCGGCGGAGCCACGGCGATCCGGCCTTACTGGTACAGCGTGCCGGTGTTGACCACGGGCTGGGTGTCGCGCTCGCCGCACAGGACGACCATCAGGTTCGACACCATCGCCGCGCGGCGTTCGTCGTCGAGATGGACCACGTCCTTCTCGCTCAGCTGGTGCAGCGCCATTTCGACCATGGTCACCGCGCCTTCGACCAGCTTGGTCCGCGCCGCGATCACCGCTTCGGCCTGCTGGCGGCGCAACATCGCACCGGCGATTTCCTGGGCATAGGCCAGGTGGGTAAAGCCGCATTCGTCGACCGTGATCCCGGCCATGGTCAGGCGGGCGATCAGTTCCTTGCGCAGTTCAGCGCCGACTTCGTCATGATTGCCGCGCAGAGTCACCTCGGCGTGAGTGAAGTCGTCATAGGGATAGCGCGAGCCGATGGTGCGCACCGCCGCCTCGATCTGGACCATGACGAAGGCCTTGTAATCGTCGACGTCGTACAGCGCCTGGGCGGTGTCGACCACGCGCCACACCACCTGGGCCGCCATTTCGATCGGGTTGCCGCGCAGGTCGTTCACCTTGAT
>ERZ1645185.1046-NODE-1046-length-11493-cov-72.171533_pt1 | contig 11493 bp, 14 predicted proteins | sample MGYA00575351_ERZ1645185 | MGnify/ENA primary metagenome ERZ1645185 (study PRJEB40838, sample SAMN11284767) | freshwater sediment metagenome | isolation source: river sediment | host: Sediment | place: India: Jana village, Kanpur | collected 2015-12-17 ... | reverse complement strand
GCCTCCAACTCCTCAACCTAGAACGCCTCCAACTCCTCAACCTAGAACGCCTCCAACTCCTCAACCTAGAACGCCTCCAGTTCAACCCAGAACGCCTCTAGCTCCGCCATCCAGAACGCCTCTAGCTCCAACTCAGATTGAGCCTCCGGTTTTTAAACCAGTAAAACCTGTTGCTTCGGTAAACGATTTATTAAAAATTATGGACACTGTAAAACCGTACATTTATGATGACATTGCACAGTTGGAAAAAGCTAACCAACAAATTATGGTGAGTTTAGGTATGTAAATTTCAACTATCCGAAAAATGAAAAATGTATCGCAAAATAAAAAATTAATAAATGATGCAAAACAACATTGAAAAACTTGTCAACGAAAAAATCGAATCTCTAATACATATCATTTGTGAAAAATATCCACGTGTAAAAAGAGACCAACTTTACCTTAAAGCAAAACAGTTACATTTATACAGGGAAACGAGTGATCGCAAATCCTCTCTCCCCCAGAAAAAAAGATTTTCGATTCTTGAATCGATTGAGGAAGCGCGCAGCATCATCAAAGTTCTCAAAACTCCGCACTCAAACCATGTTGTCTCATCAGACACGTATTCAGACCTGAACAACGCTAAACTTGTTATGAACACACATACAAAAACCATAATAGGTTTTGAGTCTGAAAATGGATCTGTTGAACCACTAAACAAAGAGATGGTTGAGATTTGTCATAAATACAAGTTGTTCTGTGAATTGCCGTTAAACTTGAACCAAGTGCCTGTAGGAGAGTTTAGCTATGATATTCCTGGGTTGGACTTGAATTACGCGAAAAGCGATTCTGAAGAGGAAAACGAATATTGATTTTGCATATAATAAATGCTTTTAGAACGCAAAATCGGCGATTTAAGTTTATGGGAGTTTGTGATTGCTCTTGTGATTATTCACTTGCTCGTAGGACTACTATTGAACATGATAAAGTAAGTTTTTAATTTTTTAAAAAAATTAAAAGCTAATAAATGAAATATAAAAATTTTAAGTTGGGTTTAACCCATATTTGTCAAGACAAAGCAAGTGTGGGATCGTGTATTTCTATTGTTTTGGGATCGCATCCTAAAATATCAATTGCGGATTCGTTTGAAAGAGCGTGTGACCCTCCAAACAAAATCCGATTTATAATATTTCCCGTTAAAATCTACGGCAACCAAATTCAACATTTAAACGTACTAATTCTTGACCGAAAAAGTAAAATTATCACTCGATATGAACCTTTTAAAAATTTCACGTTTCCAACCATTGACCATTTAATAGAAACTCTGCTTTACAAACTTCTCAATCAACACAAAATTTATTTTTTAAAGTTTGAAAAATCCATAAAATATGAACAGACAGATGATTGCAAAAATTGTTCAATTTATTGTCTTCAGTACGTTAAAAATTTGTTAAATTCATATTAAGTCATCTGAGTGTCGAAAACGAGGAGAGCAAGCAAAGCGACCAAGACTATAATAAGCGTGCTCGCGGCTTTGCCGCGAGCGGCTTCGTCATGAGGAGGTTGGGTGTCTTTAAGATATAGATGGTGTTCTTCTTTCGGTATTTTATATTTGTATAAAGCATCTTTTATATTCATAGGAGGTTTCTTTAATCTTTGATTAACTGTATTGTGGAAATTAAAGAAAAAAACAAACAAGCTTTGTCTGTTTGATACTGCATGCTCAATATTTGCAGAGCGCAAAAAAGTAAATGCGTGGTCTCTACACTCTTGACATGGCAATAAAGTTGGTATGGATTGAATAAAGCGTTTCATGTTTTCTTTAATACTTGCATTTGGATTCGTGTCATATGTGGAAGATATAAAATGCAAGGTTGTCCAATATGCCGGACCCCATATTTCAGGTGACAAATTCATTTATTTCTTCACCAATCCGAAGGTTGTTCAGTTTTATTTTAATTTGTGCAACAGACAAAGACGCGTGTATCGTACTATATCAATATCATCGATTTTTGTAAATAGTTTGTCTTCGATTTCCCTGTTAATTTTAAAAACCCGTTCAAGGACGGGTTTATTAATTTGGTGGGTTGTGTAATCAGAGTTTATAGCCACAATATAACCAAATGCAAATGCCGACGGGTTTTTGTACTCAAAGTCTGGAATTTTTTCAACCAGCGACAGCATGTGTGTTAATCCACTGGTTGACAACGAGTGTTCAAATTCAAAATCACCAAGTAGTTTTACAGTTGCCGCCGCAATTAACTTAAACTGTTCATTGATTGTGTACCCGCTTTTTCGGAGGTTGATGGCCCCCCCCAAGCCGAGTCCTATGTCCACACCGCCGATTCTATTCCACACGTCTCGCTCGGCTAAGAATTGAGGCTGGTTTTCGTAAATTTCGTCTTCATCTTCCATTTTATTTATTGTTTAAATAAATGGACACAACCTCCAAAAAATATAAAATAGACAAACACAAACAGTTAATCCCCTTAAACGGCACCACTGTAAACTTTTCCTGCTTTTTTGAAGTAACATGTAAAGAGAAAAAACCCTTTAACATCACCATAGTCGAACAAAACGATTTAAAACCCAAACAATACAAACTTGTCGACAACGGCTACATAAACGGACAAATCGAGTCTGATGGCCAGCTGAAATCGTACTTTTTGGTACTGAAAGCCCAGCAAGAACCCTGCGAATGCGACGTGAAAATTGTCGTCAAACCCAAAGAACCCGAAGGAGGAACACCAGATCAACCGACCTTTGCTGGGGAGCCACCAGTAGAAATTGTCCAGACCCAACCAATGTCTTATTTTCAACCAAAGTACGTTATCGGAATATCTGGTCTGCTCATCATCTTGTACTTGTTGTACAAGTACAGACAAACTTTATTTGGGGCCGAGAAAAAAGTGGAAGCGTCTCTATCCCCAAGTTTTTACTAGGAGTCAGGTAAGCAAATTGTGGGACTTCATTTATGACTATGAATCAAATGAAACTTCGACGAGTCGTGCAACAAAGTGCACTGCCCGTTGACGAAGCAACCGCTTTAAATCCTGGCAATTCCACGGATGAGTTGATAACGATTTCTCTTAGAGATACAACAGAGTTGAATTTTAAAAAGAAATCGACAACTTCTTGGACGAGTCCTTGGGAAGTTTCTTCGTGTTTAATGCTCTGAGAGCATTAAACACTTCTAAATTAGATGCAACTTCTTCTGACATATGACATAGAATTGCAACTACCATACGCATGGTCGATCGTAAAGTAGCCCGAACACGAAGGACTTGCACCAGAACGCGCTCCAGTCAAGGTTTGATATCCATATGTTTGATAGTCGGGCACGACGTAAAATCCCTGTGTTGCCGTAACCGGGACCGGGATTTTAATATCACCAGAGCTGTTGTAACAAGCTAATGGTGCATAAGAACAGTTTCTCGAGGAAGTACTCATTTATTTAAAAACAAAAAGGTAGGTAAAATCGATCATTAAAAGTTAAAAAGTAGTTTGACTGTAGAAGTCGCTCTGCGCCCGAATTGAGAAGAAAAAACCAATAAATAAATGCACTATCTAATTATTTTATTGTTGCTCTTTTTAATCCTTTATTTAGGATTTAAACCAATTAAAACGAAAGCAAATCTGTTGAATGATTTAACCACGTTAAAAACCCACACTGTTAATCTACTGAACAAAATTCTCAAAACCGACACAACCAAACTGATCGACTTTCACATCCCCGATGTTCACTGTAATGGTTTGATGGACAAGATTCTTTCTCCGGACGAATTGTACAAGCTGTCCACCACAGATCTCGACTTGTACAAAAAGCTCGTTTTGTGTGGATATACGCGCACTGTCGGTTTGTTGCACGGATTTGCCCTGTGGTCGTCGCTGAGCAAGTCCAAGGATTTGAAATCGTTTCAATATTTTGTTGACTGTGTTACAAAAACTCAGTGGAACGATCCCACACTCTTTATAGATTTTCATTCCACAAAATCCAAAATCGGAAAATGTATAGTTTAAATTTTTAATGTTCTAAGAACATTAAAAAATACGAAGTTAACAACAGCCAACATTAAAAGGAAATCTATCAACCGTGTGAATTATGCCGTTTGACACTCTAAGGTCTGGCACCAAAATACGGGCCCGTTGATTCAATATTAACCCAAATGGAGGCTTGTTGTACGTTTCCGGTTCAAATTGCACACAATGGTTTGTCTCAACTAACAAATCGTTAAATCGGTCTCTTGTTCTATACTTTGTAATCGCGCTTTGAATCATCATAGTTGTTGATAGAATACCTGGAACAATTAACCTATCGACTATTTGTCTTGCTTGAAATAGGTTTATTCCCAAAGTTTGCATTTCTTGAATTTGGTTTCCCATTCCCAAACATGCCTTTAAGTTTGTTGGGCAAAATTCGCGCATATCAATGTCCATTGGAACAAAGATTGTTAAATCTGCTCTTGGGTCGTCTAAAATGGTTTTTAGACCACTTTTTTGAATAAGTGTAGCAAAAAGTGGGTATTTTTTTTCTATAACAGACCAAACAGTGGGTTCAATTGTTTCGGTTGTTGTGAGATCTATTGATTCGTCGCTCGACTCCTGCGGGTATTTTTGTACTGTAGTATGTATTGTTGGAGGTAAGAAACTCATGTTTATTTATTTACTTGTTTATCGGGCGAGTACCCAGATGGGTAAGGCATTTCCGAAAAAGCGGACGGATGATTTTTTATAAACTGAATTGTTTCATTATCGATTTCACCTGTTATAATTAAATAACCAGTATTCTTTTGTAACTTTTCAACAGCGGATTTAATTTTTAATGGCGTAACAACCCCAATAATATAATTATATGTTTTAAGATAGTTTACAACTTTAACGGTATTAATGACTTGTTGTGTTAAACGTCCATTTACAATTAACGAATTTTCTCTTTGAAACATCCTTATTGCCTTTCGAAAAGATTCGGGGTGAATTTGCCCTTCGGACAGATATCCAGTTTCCTGAAGATATTTCACAACAATATCTTTATCTGTTTCACTTTGCGCCAACAATTGTGTAATGAACAATGTATACAGAAATGTTTTTACCAGAATCATTTATTAGTAATAAATGAACACTACAGAAATAAAATCGTTACCGATTCGCCGCAGAGCGGCGAACGGCGCGACGAACGGTGCAAGTCGGGTAAAACTTAATTGTTTAAAACTGTTATTCGTTGGACTGTCGGCAGTTTTATTTTTCACGTCCACCAAAAGCATTTCATTCGTGTTAATATCATCCATCATGTCTGGAATCGGATATTATATCATAATCGAATCCCATCCTTACACAATTGTTCTTTTAACCATATTTTTTAAATGTTTGTGGGAAAGGGTTAAAATGGTGGGTGATCATTTTTTCACCAAACAAACCGAAGCTGCGGTAGATTACGAAGATGGTTATGGATCGTTGACTTATTATGACGAAGGAAAGAAATATATTTACCTGTTTCCCGCTAAAAACAAATCAAACGACCTGATTGTTTTTAAGGATGAAAACAACAACGATATTACTAAAGAGGTTGAACCATATCTTGGTCCGTTGCAAAATTTTCACGGTGTGTTATTAACTCCAAAGGATTTAAACTATAAAAAAATATTTGTTTTTCGAGACGGAGATATTTGTTTTTCAAAAACGTTTGGTCAAAATGATCATCTGATTTTCCATTCCTCAAGAGATGAAGTGTTGAAAAGTGAAAATGAAAAGCTGTCAAAAAGCATCAAGTCAGAGGTCGCAGAGCAAATCGCGCTCACCAACACTGGGCAAGCTAAAGTTTAAGTCTTTAGGAATGCGCTGGTTGGGGTTGTTTATATCTTTAATTTCTAAACAGAAATTAAAGGTTGTTCGGGCAACTGGCGCCGGGTTGGGTTCGGGCGAGTTCATACAAGTTTCGGTAATAGCAGCCCATAATACCAAATGTTATTAATGTTAATTGCAATTGCGTGAATCGACGGTTCGGTTGTGCCAATTGAGTATTGTTCAATTTCGTTTTGGTTAAAAACGTCTATATTTATTAAATGTTGTCCTGGTATTATTTTCCAAAACAGTTTATTTGCAACGTCAAGCATTTTTGCAAACGAAGACAAGAACAAACACAGCGTTGATTGGTAACGTCCAAACAGTTCTTGGATAAAATACAGAGTGTCAATCTTAATATACGGAACGCGGTCTGTCGTCAATAGCGTCAATCCGTAAGATTCGCGTGTTCTCTGGTAATACTCTTCTTTGGTCAACGCAAGTTCTGCAGGATACTCCAATTTAAAGTTTGTTATGTCTTTATAAAACAGATGGTAAATATTGGAAGAAAAGAGCTTTAGGTTTACTTGTGAAATTAAGTTTAAGTTATATTTGATACGTTCTTGAAATTCGGAACTGTCGAAAATAAATTTATCATCTACCAAAAATTCAGATTTGTCAAAAAGAGGCTTCACTTCAACCCTAGAATATGTAAAATCTGGTATAACGCGTGTATGATTGTCTATCCATTCGTCCACGCTTATGTCAGAATAGAAGCTGCTGTAAACGTAACAAGCTCCCCACAGTATATACTCAGCCAGCTTTTTCATGGTTTTGTATTCGGTGTAAGGATTGGCTTGCGACGCGTTGTCCGGGTCGAGCTTCGACTGGTACCAAGTCGTCACTTCGCGCCCAACGTTGGGCAACGAGTACAGGTTGCACCATTTGTGGGTTGTGTGTATGTAGTCAATCTCGGCTTGTGTTAGTTTGTTGTTCCGGCGGATGAAGTGCCCCAGAGATTTGATTGGCAGTCTTAAACACGGTAACGGGTCAAACTGTCCGACGAATGATATTTGGCCGTCTTTAAATTCGACAAGTCTAGTTTGTCCATAACTATCGATGTATTGATTTAATGGTTCGACTGTTGGTTCTTTCTTCGTCGTCTCCCAGGGATAGAGGGTAAACGCGTCGATGCTTTGTTTGGCCCGCTGTTCATCCAATGTAAGGTCTTTGACGCGCGCGTCAAAGACCGTATATTCAAATCTTTGCTTGTACAACTCGAACAGAGGTTGGATCGGGCCGTGGGCGTGGTTATAGAGAATTTGTAGGTTTTTTGTTTGTTTGTTGATCAAAGTAGATGTTTCTTCGTCTATAACAAGTTCAACGTGTTGTTCGTGTTCATGCTCGATCATGAAAAATATTTGTTCGTTGAAAGTACAAACAAACTTTATAAATTTGGTGGGGTATGTTGAAAAGTCATCTTGGTCTTTTGAAAATAAAACATAAGAGACTTGGTAAAAGTCTTCAAGCGCGTTTTTGAACAGTTTGGGGTCTATATATGTTTCGTGGTCCCGTATCTTATTTTTGATTTCCTTCGTGCTTGTGGTAGGGAACTCGCCTTTGCATAGTTCGGCGCGTTCCACCAACTCTTCTCTGACTTCCGCATCGGTCAGAGATTGTCCCGTGACCAAATTCAGGACCTCTATGCATGACGAGCGAGACGCGTGTATGCCATATCGGTAAAATTTTGTGCCAAGCACGTAGTTCAGCAGCTTGTCGACGCGTGGCGGCAAGACGCCGATCCTACGCGGCGCCAACACCTTTAGCGATTTGCCAATCTCTCCCGTGTTGACGCGTTGTTCGTACGTCTCTCTATCGTAGTACAATTTGACGTTCTTACTGTGCGTCTGTGGGCGTTGGTAACAACATGGTACAAACGGAAAAGTTGCTTTATTGACCAATGTTGCATTTGCCCTTAGACCGGGGTATTTGTGCTCTGGATAAGGGCATTTATAAAAATTTGGCTCTCCTTCTCCATAGATTGGAAATTTTAAAATTTCGCTCGACTCTTCTTGTTGATCCACAATGATGGGTGGTTTGTTGCATAATCGTGTGTAGTTGGCGACAAACAGTTCCGGCACCTGAGCTTTCAGGCTCGCGTCCTTTTTCTTAGACGCTGGCGCTTCTACGGGTTCGAGGTTCACCTCCAACTCGATGTATTGTCTGTAATATGACAACACAGCGCCGGTGTTGTCGGTCACGTACTGGATGATTTTGTTGATAGTTTCTATGTACGAGTCTATCCGTGTTTGCAAATCGTTGCCGCCGCGCACCTTTTTCAGGCGCACGAATGTCCCTGTGGGTTTTTCGAATAGGGTAACGCCGATATCGGTTCCCGCCTCGTCCTTTTTCTTCAGAAAAATGTTCAGGTTGCTCTTGCGCGTATTGATCAAAGCACTCTCGTTTATATAACTAATGTTATAGATATTTGGGTCGTTTGTTACCATGTCTTTTAGAACAACTATAGGTGTGTTGATTGTTGCGGAATACGATCCGTAATAAAAGTCGTTGTCGGTTCGCAATTTGTACGCCTCCGAGAGTCCCATGTCGGCGATTATATCTTTCACCAGGTCTTTCAGCTCGTTAGTTAGTTTGGGCTCGTTGATCAACGTCTCTATAACGAATGTTATAGTCTCGTCTGTGACAAAAACGTTGATAAGTTTGTATTTGACTTTATTTGTTGTAATCATGATTTGTATTACGTCAGCAGCTTTCAGCTTTTTGCTCAAAATCTGATCCTGGTTCAAATACACATCTATTAAATGAGTGAACGCGGGATTGAACTTTACCATTCCTTGATAAAAACACCCAACAACGAAATCGTTCAGCTTAACCGAGTCGAAAACCATAAACTCATTCAAACTTTCTAAATTTGGAAGGATGGTTTGATGGTTAATTTTGGTTAACACAAAAGAGCCGAATTCAAATCTTGGTTGAATGGTTGACCACAAAGACAAGGTTTGAATTTTTTTTTTGACAGAGTCTTTATGTTGTGTGACAAGCGTTTTAAACTGGCGAATGGTGGTTTCGCGGTCAGACCATATGCGTTCGTCTATCTCCTCCCCTAACTCTATTCCGAGTTCCGCCAACGCCACATTAAGTCTGGTAGTGGGATCTAACTCGATCAAAAACTGTTGGAGATGCTCGACTGCGGCAATTATGTACATTTTTTTGAGCAAAGAGGGGTCTAATCCAACATCCTTGACTTTGTTCCATTTGACCGGTTCGTTGCGTTCGAGACGAATCGCCATTTTCTGGCCGTCCATGTAAAACAGAGGACTTTTCATGCGGTAAATGCCCTTATCAGCGATTTCTGGTGGTACATCTGTTAATAGTTCTGGTAGCGTATCGAATCGATATGCAATGACGTCTTTAATGTTTCCCGGCACGAGTTGAATTTTTTTTCCGTTGATTTTAAACATTTATTATATGCGTCTTCTCTCCAGGTGGAACCACCTCACTCGTTGCCCGAACCCGTTGCCCGAACCCGTTGCCCGAACTAAAACACAAAAAAAGTTTTAATAAATGGAAGATTATATAAGTTTACAAGAAATTTACGTCTACAACTCTACGCTTTTTAAGTCCAAAAGCCTCAAAAGTTTCTTAAAAACGCAACCCATCACCGAAGACGACTACATCAAAAAAGGAAGCAAAATAGAAATCAAAGCCGCCTGGGTGAAACAACACATGCCAGCATTTGACCAAACACTACCTACGTTTACAAACGAAAAGTCCAAAGTTTTCGAAGTTTCTTCAATCATCAAAAATTTCAACCCTATTCAATTGAACATGGACTCTAGCTGCGTAAAGTACCTCTCCAAGGACGGCAAACGCACACCTTTCTTCACCATTAAGGGCTACATCAAAGTAATGGCCCTTCATAACACAATACCCGATCAAACACTCGCGTGGATATCCGAACTGATGTACGGCAGATTACAACAACATCTAGATTCGTTAGAGGATGTGGTTGAAATGGTTTCCGCTCAGCATGTACCCATTGTCAAGGTTATTAATGATGAATGGGTGCTTTCGGATACGAGTGTGCCGGAGTATTCTGATGTGGTTGTCGATTTCAGGAAGGTCGGTCAGCTCAAGAAAGAACAGGACAAAAATATAAATGCGCTCGAAAAATATAAATGTCCCATTTACAAACAAATGAAGACATCTTTCGATAAACGAGTCGAGGAATTTAAAACCCAATTGAAAGAAATGGAGCAAAAACATGTGATTCAGAGCTTGCATCAGGAACTCGACAAAGAAAAAAGTCTCAAGGACCAGGCCATCTCGCTGACTCAGTCCTTCGTGCCAAACTTTGACAAGCGGCTCATTAGTCCGATCGAAGATGGGCGAGCAATCAAAGGGTCGCTTAGGCCATCGAAGATGTAAAAATGAAAATTGTTTCGTCTAAAAAGCTAAAATAAATGGTTTATACAATAGCAATTGACGGTATTATCGGATGCGGAAAGTCCTCGCTCATTTCCGAGCTGGCACGCGATTTTACGTGCTTTCCAGAACCCATACACGAATGGTCTCTACTATCTGACTTTTACAATCAAATGTCAACCTATGCAGCTCCTTTTCAGTTTCAAGTGCTTTTTTCTTTTCATAAGATGTTTTCGGCCTTTAAAAATGTTAATGATAAAATTATAATTGAAAGGTGTCCTTGGTCTTCGAAAAATATTTTTACAAGTATGTTAGTCGAGGAAGGGTACATTAGCGAAGAAGAGCACAGGATGTATTTGGATTTTTATGACCGCCTTGGATTTAATGTCGACATGCATATTTACTTGAAAGTAGACCCGGCAATTGCTTACCAAAGAATTTTACAGAGAGACCGTGCAGTAGAAAGAACGCTCCAATTCGATTATCTCAAAGCTCTTCATAATAAATACGAAAAACATTTTTCAGTAAAGCAAGCATGTTATATTGTGGATGCGAATCAGTCTTTGGACGAAGTAAAAACAAACGTGATTAAAATTTTGGACGGTGTAAGTTTAAATTCACCGGATGGAAGTGATACGTGAAGTTTTAATGATCTTTAGATCATTAAAAATTATTTAGATTTTAATCGAGCGCCTGCTATGATTGGTTCTTGTCCGATCTTTAAAAGTGTACCGTTGCTACTCACGCCAAACTTTGAATGCTCTCGTTTGGGTCTGTTGTCTGTAAATACGACGTCTTGATAAATGTTTGTGTTTTTCGCGATGTTGAACGCGGTATCAACTTGGTGGTTTGGCACATTTCGCGAGAGCTCCTGAAGACTGTGAATGTAGCGTTGTTGGCTAATTCTCTTTTGGTTAACGTGGTCTACATTCGACACGCGCAATTGCTCCTCTAACACGGGAATAACGCGTGTATCCGAGTCTTTTAATTTTTTAGCATTTGAATTTACGACAACTGTCTTTACATCTTTAACAAATAGTTCAATGTTTGTTGGTGGTGTTTGAGGAATTTCTTTTTTGAAGGATTTTTGAGCCTGTAAGCTGGTTTTTAGTGGATTTTTGTGTACTTGAAGGAGTTCAAATGTGTCGGGATCTATTTTTTTGGTTTGGTCGACTCTGCTGCGTTTGCTGGAAACGCTCACTTTGAGAGGATTTTTGTGTACTTGAAGGAGTTCGAATGTGTCGGGATCTATTTTTTTGGTTTGGTCGACTCTGCTGCGTTTGCTGGAAA
>ERZ1645185.1045-NODE-1045-length-11500-cov-5.548624_pt1 | contig 11500 bp, 10 predicted proteins | sample MGYA00575351_ERZ1645185 | MGnify/ENA primary metagenome ERZ1645185 (study PRJEB40838, sample SAMN11284767) | freshwater sediment metagenome | isolation source: river sediment | host: Sediment | place: India: Jana village, Kanpur | collected 2015-12-17 ... | reverse complement strand
GCCTTGATGACCTCGACCGCCTCAACCGGGCCTGCACCTGCCTCGGCCAGGATCAGGTCCGGCGCGGTCGAGAGAACGCCCTCGGGTGAAAGGGCGCGCATGTAGCCCACATCCGGCAAGGCCATCAGTTCGGGCGGAAAGGTGGTCGTTGCATCGCGCGCCACAAGTCGCCCGCTTTGCCCAAGCGCCGCCACGATCTCGGCTGCCGTTCCGCCGATGACCAGAACCCGCGACGGATCGGCCAGTACCGCCTGCGCCATCAGCGCAAAGGCCAGTGAGACAGCGCCCGCTTTCCGGATCATGCCTGCACCCCCGGCAGGCTTAGCGTCAGCGCGTTCCATGCGTCCGCGGGTGTGTCCTTGCGATAGGCGAAGATCTGCAGGATCAGCGAACCCTCGGCATCGAAGCCTTCGACCGAGATCGCGGCACCGGTGCGGGTCGGCTTGTTCACGCACCAGACCTCGGCGATGTGGTCGGCGCGCAGATGCAGATTGAAGCGCGGGTCCATCACGTTGATCCACGGCCCCATCGGCACGAGCCGCTCGATCGGCCCGCCATGGATCTGGATGCAGCCCATGTTGCCCACGAAGATCATCACCGGGATCGCATCGGCCGCAGCGCTCTGCAAGGCGATCTGCACCGCCTCGGGCGCAAGCTGGCGGGCAAAGGGCTCACCCGCGATTCGGTAGGCGCCCAGCCGGTTCATCTTCAGCCGGTGCACCATGCGCTGGAACTGGTGGGTGTCGGTCATCCGCTCCCACTCTGCGCGCAGCGCGTCGGCCTGGGCCGGATCAGCCTTGGCAGGTGCGACCGGCGGAGGTGGCGTCAGTTCAAGCGCGGGCATCTCGCGCGCAAGGGTCGCGACAAGCGCATCAAAGGCCTGCACGTTCGATTCGGGGCGCAGATGCACCTTGTGCACCGCATCGCCATGCGCATCGAAGATCTGCAGGCTGCGCTTGGGACCGTTCTCTGTCGCCTCTTCGATCGCAAAACCATGCACCCAATGCGACGGGAAAATCCGCATGTCGATTTCGGTGCCCAGAACCATCGCCGCCTGCGCGCCGCCATGGAAGGGCTCATAGGTGCCCACGCGCTCATGCACGCAAGAGCGGTTCCGGGTCAGCGCCATGACATCGCCCAGATCGCGGATCAGCGGGAACAGACGGTCAGGGGTCGGGTCGATGGGTGTGACGCCATGGCCCACATGCGCCGCGACCAGCTCGGCCTCGGTGATGCCAAGGGTCTCGGCAAAGTCGCGCGCACGCGCTTTCTGGTTTTCGGCCCGCCGCTCACGGATGAATTCCGGGGTCGGGCGCTGCAGCACCGAAGTGTCGGCCATGTCGTTTCCTTTACGCAGATGCGGAAAGGCGCGAAGACTGGCTGACACCCGATGTTCAGGGTGCGGCTGGCGGGCGCCAAAAGTGGACAAATTGTCCCGCCGTTCATACCCAAGCATTCCCGACAGTTCAAGTCGGATTTAGCAGTGCCGCACCTCAACCCACGACGCTGCCTTCGGCGTCGTTCAGCCGCGGCGGCCGCCCAGACCGGCCAGCGCGATGCAGACGCGGGTTGCTGCCGCCATGTCCTGAACCGAGATCCACTCCAGCGGGCCATGGATCTCTTGCATGCCGGTAAAGATGTTGGGGGTGGGCACCCCCATCTCTGTCAGCCGCGACCCATCCGTGCCGCCCCGGATCGGAACCGAGACGGGTTCAAGCCCCACCGAACGGCAGGCCTCGCGCGCCAGATCGACCGGGGTCATGTCCTTTTCCAGCCAGTAGCGCATGTTGCGATACTGTGGGGTGATCTCGCAGCTGATGCGCGCCCTTGGCTCGGCCGCCTGAAGCGTGGCGCAGGCCTGACGCAGCAGATCGCCCTGTGCCGCAAGGCCATCGCGTTCGAAGTCACGCAGGATGAACTTCATCTCGGTTTCGGCAGCGGTGCCCTTCATCTCGTAGAGATGCAAGAAACCTTCGCGGCCTTCGGTCACCTCGGGCGTCATGGTGGCCTGCGGCAGAACCGCGACCAGACGTGCCGCAAGGTGCAGGGCATTGACCATCTTGCCCTTGGCCCAGCCCGGATGCACCGAAACGCCGGTGATCTTGACCACTGCGCCATCGGCCGAGAAGCTTTCGTACTCGATCTCGCCCAGACGTGCGCCATCCAGCGTGTAGGCGAAATCGGCGCCAAGATCGGCGGGCAGGCGCGGGTCCACGCCCCGGCCGATCTCCTCGTCGGGGGTGAAGGCAAGCCTCAGCTTCGGGCGGGGCAGATCGGGATGGGCCAGCAGGTGCCGCGCCATGGTCATGATGATGGCGACACCGGCCTTGTCATCGGCGCCCAGAAGCGTCGTGCCCGATGCGGTGATGATGTCATCCCCCTGCTTTTCGGCCAGATAGGGATAGGTCTCGGGGGACAAGACCAGATCTGGCGCATCGGCAAAGCGGATGGGGCTGCCCGCCCAGTTGCGATGCACGACCGGCTTGACGCCGCTGGCATTGAACTGGGGCGCGGTATCGACATGGGCGAGATAGCCGATCACCGGCCCCTCAACCGTACCCGGAACAGTTGCCAGCACGACACCATAATCAGTGATTCGGACATCCTCGGCGCCCATCGCCTCAAGCTCGGTCACCAGAAGGCGTGACAGGTCCAGCTGGATCGCGGTCGAGGGTTGCGTGGTCGAGCCCGCATCGGCCTGCGTGTCGATGGCTGCATAGCGCAGCAGGCGATCCTCAAGCTCTGCGTCGAATTCGGTGCGCATGACGTCTCCGGTCAGGGTGATCGAGTTGGGAGCGGATCAGTGATCGCGCAGGAAGTCATCTTCCACGGCGCTGACATCGACGCCCATGGCATCAAGCCCGGCTTCAAGGTTCTCGGCCAGGTGGGGCATGCCCATCAGGTATTCATCCGTGGGCGCCGAGCGTTCGGCAAAGGCGGTCGCGACCGCCTCCTCGAAATCCTCGGCCTCGTAAACCCCGCGGCCCACCCAGGCGAGGGCGACCAGATGCGCCTGCTCATCCTCGTTCAGGCCGCGGATGAAGGCATGCAGCTCACGCTCGGCCATGCCGCCCTCGCGTGATTGATAGATGATATGCACCACCTTGGCAGGACTGATTTCCAGCATTGAACCCTCCGTCACGGTCATGCTGCGCCGGTTGTCAGCGGATGGCAAGCGGGGCTCTGCGATATTCCGTTGCGGCGCATTGTCCTGCGACCAAGGCTTTCGGACGACCAAGCCTTGCGGGCGGGCAAGGCGGGTGGACGGGGCCGCCTCTGATGCTTAGGTTGGGCAGGTCAGCAACCGGGATGCCGCATGTCCGAATCCGAAGCGCAGGGTTATCAGGTCCTCGCCCGCAAATACCGCCCCGCCACCTTCGCCGATCTGATCGGGCAGGAGGCGATGGTGCGCACGCTGAAGAACGCCTTCGCGGCGGATCGCATCGCCCATGCCTTTGTGATGACCGGGGTGCGCGGGGTGGGCAAGACCACCACGGCGCGCATCATCGCCAAGGGGCTGAACTGTGTGGGCCCCGATGGCAATGGCGGCCCCACGACAGAGCCCTGCCTTGTCTGCGATCAGTGCAAGGCCATCACCGAGGGCCGGCATGTCGATGTGATGGAGATGGACGCAGCCAGCCGCACCGGCGTGGGCGACATCCGCGAGATCATCGACAGCGTCCACTACCGGGCGGCCAGCGCGCGCTACAAGATCTACATCATCGACGAAGTCCACATGCTGTCGAACAACGCCTTCAACGCGTTGCTGAAAACGCTGGAAGAGCCACCCGCACATGTGAAGTTCATCTTCGCCACCACCGAGATCCGCAAGGTTCCGGTCACCGTGCTCAGCCGCTGTCAGCGCTTCGATCTCAAGCGGATCGAGCCCGAGGTGATGATGGCGCATCTGGCGCGCATTGCGGAACTGGAGAGTGCGCGCCTTGCGCCCGATGCACTGGCGCTGATCACGCGCGCCGCCGAAGGCTCGGTCCGCGATGCGATGAGCCTGATGGATCAGGCGATTGCCCACGGGGCGGGCGAGACAAGCGCCGATCAGGTGCGCGCCATGCTGGGCCTTGCCGACCGTGGCCGCACGATCGACCTTTTTGACATGGTGATGCGCGGCGATGCCCCGGCGGCGCTGGCGGAACTTGCCGCGCAATATTCCGATGGCGCCGACCCGATGGCGGTGCTGCGCGATCTGGCCGAGATCACGCACTGGATCTCGGTCATCAAGATCACGCCCGAGGCGGCGGATGACCCGACTGTCCCCCCGGACGAACGCGCCCGCGGGCTCGACATGGCAGGGCGCCTGCCGATGCGGGTGCTGACGCGGATGTGGCAGATGCTGCTGAAAGCCATCGAGGAGGTGGGGCTGGCCCCCAACGCGATGATGGCGGCGGAAATGGCGGTGATCCGCCTGACCCATGTGGCCGATCTGCCCGACCCCGAGGCGCTGATCCGCAAGCTGCAATCGGGCCCGCCGCCCGTTCATCCGGGTGGTGGTGGCGCGCCGGCAGGCGGTGGTGGAGGTGGCGGCGGAATGGTCCATGCGCCCGCCCGGATGATGGCCCCGGCACGCGGCCCCGCCATGGGCCCGACCATGAGCGGCAGTGCAGCACTTGCCGTCGCCGAGGACCGGCTGAAGGTTTATGCCACCTTCGAGCATGTGCTGGACCTGATCCGCGAGAAGCGCGACATGGCGCTGCTTCTCGCGGTGGAAAGCCATGTGCGGCTGGCGAAATATGCCCCCGGCCGGATCGAGTTCGAGCCGACCCCCGACGCGCCCCGCGATCTTGCGGCACAGCTTGCGCAGCGCCTGCAGGGATGGACCGGCAGCCGGTGGGGCGTCTCGGTCGTGGCATCCGGCGGCGCACCCACCGTCGCCGAATCCCGCGACATCGACCGCGTGAAGGCGGAAGCCGAGGCCCTGCAGAACCCGCTGGTTCAGGCGGTGCTCGCCACCTTCCCCGGCGCGAAGATCACAGATATCCGCACGCCCGAGGCACTGGCGCAGGTGGCCGCCGTTCAGGCTCTGCCCGAAGTCGAGGACGAGTGGGACCCCTTCGAGGAAGATTGAGGACACAAGACATGTTCAAGGGTTTGGGCGGCATCGGCGACATGGCCAAGATGATGAAGGCCGCGCAGGAAATGCAGGCCAAGATGGCCGAGTTGCAGGAAACGCTGGCGCGCACCGTCGTCGTGGGCGAGGCAGGCGCGGGGCTTGTGAAGGCCCGCTGCACCGCCAAGGGCGAGATCACCGGGCTTGAGATCGACCCGTCGATCCTTGTCCCATCGGAAAAGGAAGTGGTCGAGGATCTGATCGTGGCCGCACTGGCCGATGCGCAGGCCAAGGCCGCCGCAAAGGGTCAGCAGGAAATGGCCCGCCTGACCGAAGGGCTGGGCCTGCCGCCTGATTTCAAGCTGCCGTTCTGATGGCCGCGCCCACGGATATCGAGGATCTGATCGGGCTGATGGCCCGCCTGCCCGGCCTTGGCCCCCGTTCGGCCCGGCGGGCGGTGCTGATGTTGCTGAAAAAGCGTGGGCCCCTGATGGCACCGCTGGCGCAGGCGATGGCCCATGTCGCGCTGACCGCGCGCGATTGCACCGTCTGTGGCAATATCGGGACCGAGGACCTGTGCCCGATCTGCGCCGACGAGCGCCGCGATACAGGCGAGATCTGCGTGGTCGAGGATGTGGCCGACCTCTGGGCGATGGAGCGCGCGGGCGCCTTCAAGGGTCGCTATCACGTGTTGGGCGGAACGCTGTCCGCGCTCGACAGCGTGGGCCCCGAGGACCTGCGCATCCCGCGCCTGATTGAAAGGGTCCGGGCCGAGGCCACGCGCGAGGTGATCCTTGCACTGAACGCGACCGTCGATGGCCAGACCACCGCCCATTACATCGCCGAGGCGCTGGAGGGGACAGGGGTGCAGATCTCGTCGCTGGCGCAGGGCGTGCCGGTGGGGGGCGAGCTGGACTATCTCGACGATGGCACGATCGGCGCGGCCCTTCGCGCCCGTCGCAAGGTTTGAGGGACGACACCCATGCAGGACATCGCGCAGATCGCGGCCGGGCTGGCAGGCGCTCGGGATCTTTATGGCGCGCTGCGCCGGGCTGGCGCCGGACTGACCGAGGCCGAAGCCGGGGCGTTGCTGCCTGCGCTCTACGCTGCGCTCGGTGACACGCCCGAGGCAGCGCGTCTGCGCGCCGTGGATCAGGGATTGCTGGCCTGCGTCATCCGCGCCGGGGCGGGCTTTGCGGCCGTGCCGGACGCGGGCAAGGTGGTCGACTGGCTGCGCGCAAGCGATCCAGCGCCGGTTTTTCGGCCCGAGATCGCGCAGGTCCGCCATATGCCGCTGCTGACCGACCGCACGCCGGATATGCCCGCCTATTCAGACAGGGCCTTTGACGCTTGGTTCGCTGCGCAGGGCGTGGACTATGGGCTTGGACCCTACGGCGAAAAGCGCAGCGTCTATCGCGCGGCGCAATTCGCCGATGCCGCAAGCGAAGAGCGCCGGATGATCCACATGGGGGTGGATGTCTTTGCCGCAGTGGACACACCTGTCCATGCGCCGCTTTCAGGCACGGTCGTTTCCGTCGTCTATAATGCCGATCCGCTGGATTACGGGCATACACTGATCCTGCGGCACGAGGCAGGCGGGGTGCGCTTCTACACGCTTTATGGGCACCTCGGGGCAAGCCTGCCCAGACTTTGCCAGCCGGGGCAACAGGTAGCGGCCGGGCAGGTGATCGCGCATCTGGGCGACTGGCCCGAGAACGGGGGCTGGGCACCGCATCTGCATTTCCAGATCATGACGGACTTGCTTGGCCAGACCAGTGGCAACTTCTTTGGCGTGGCGCATGAAAGCCTGTGGGATGTCTGGCAACAGATCTGCCCGGACCCCAATCTGATCCTGCGCCTGCCCGACGGCGCCTTCGGCTAAGCGCGCCGGGGGCTTTATTCCCCGGACCTCCACGGTATTTTTGCAAGACTGAACATGCAGAGACCGCCAGTCCCTGTGGGCTGGCGGTCTCGTTCTTTTGGACCTTGCTCAGGCGTGGCGGGCGCGGTGGCCGAGGTTGTAGTAGTTGCCGGTCCGCGTTGCGAGATAGGGCTTCAGCGGAATATCTTCCTGCTTGAGGAACCCCTGCGCAGGCAGCGCTCCGTCGCGAACCATCTCGATCACGCCGACAACCGAGGCCGATGTGGTCCATGCGATCGCGGTGCGGGACTTGCCACCGATCTCGAGCGGATAGTAGCTGCGGACAAACTCCTTGCGGCGCAACTGGCCGTTCGCCCGACCTTCGGCCGCGACGTGGACATAGACCACATCCTCATCCACCGGGGGCTTTGCATTGGTCAGGATGCGGCCGGCCTCGGCCCGGTTTTCGCGCATCAGAAGCTCATGGAAGAAGAAATTCATCAGCTTCACATGGCCCGGATAGCGCATGGTCTTGTAGTCGAGGTTCTCGATCTTGCCGAGATAGGTCTCGCACATGGTGCCCAGACCACCCGAAGTGGTGAAGGCTTCAAGCTGCATGCCGTCGATGAAGATGGTTTCGGTCCATTCCATCGCCGAGACGTTTTTCAACACCCCCTCTTCGATCACTTCGCAATCGTTGAGGTATTCGTTCACCACCCCTTCGGGCGACCAGTTGAAGGCATAGCCCAGAAGCCCGGTCGGGTGCTGCGGCAGGGCGCCAACGCGCAGCTTGATCGAGCGCACGCTGTCAAACTGGCCTGCCAGATCGGCCGCCACGATGCCCACAAAGCCGGGCGCAAGGCCGCATTGCGGTGCCATGATGCCTTTCGAGGTCTTGGCGAGCTCGCGGATGTGCTTGGTGGTGGGCACGTCTTCTGTCAGGTCGAAATAGTGCAGTCCCAAGCCATGCGCTACGGTCGAGACGCCGATGTTCAGGTGGTAAGGCAGGCAGGAAAGCACCGCCTCCTGGCCCGAGAGCGCATCCTTCAGGGCAGCGGCGTCAGAAAGGTCGACCGCCTTGGTTTTGAAAGGTGCCGTCACGGCACGGGCATCGATGCCGGTGACATCAAAGCCCGACTCCACCAGCAGCTCTGCTGCCAGATGACCGACCTTGCCCAGACCAAGAACAGCGATCCTGTTGAAAGTCATTGTTTTTCTTGTCCTTCATAGAGTTTGCTTGCGGCAACCTACCTGCCTGCGCTGCCAGTTTCGCCGGGCATACCGCCAGAAGTGATGCGAGTTTTCGTCAAAAAGAATGGCCCGGCCGCCATAATGACGAACCGGGCCAGATAGTCAGCGCCAGGGCTGGATCAGAAGTCGAACTTCACGCCTTGCGCCAGCGGCAGTTGCGCCGAGTAGTTGATCGTGTTGGTCTGGCGACGCATGTAGCCCTTCCAGGCGTCCGAGCCGCTTTCGCGACCGCCGCCGGTCTCTTTCTCGCCGCCGAAGGCGCCACCGATTTCTGCTCCCGAGGGGCCAATATTGACGTTGGCGATGCCGCAGTCCGACCCCGCCGCCGAAAGGAATGTCTCGGCCTCACGCAGGTTGAGCGTGAAGATACAGGACGACAAGCCCTGCGGCACGTCGTTTTGCAGATGGATCGCCTCGTCCAGCGTCTCATAGCCGAGCACATAGAGGATCGGGGCGAAGGTTTCCTCGCGCACGGTGTCGGTCTGGGCTGGCATCTCGATCAGCGCGGGGCTGACATAGGCGCCCCCCGCGACCCCCTCGGTCGCCTCGCCACCATGCACGCGGCCACCTTCCGCACGGGCCTTGGCGATCTGGGCCAGCATGCGGTCACGGCTGGCGGCATCGATCAACGGCCCGATCAGGGTGCCTGCCTTGCGCGGATCGCCGATAGGAAGGCTCGCATAGGCCTTGGCCAGTTTGGCAACCAGATCGTCCTTGATCGAGTTATGCGCAATCAGGCGGCGCAGCGAGGTGCAGCGCTGACCGGCGGTGCCGACGGCCGAGAAGACGATGGCGCGAACAGCCATGTCGAGATCCGCCGAGGGCGCCACGATCATCGCGTTGTTGCCGCCCAGTTCGAGGATCGGACGACCCCAGCGGGCAGCTACCTTCGGTCCGACGATCCCGCCCATGCGGGTCGAGCCGGTGGCCGAGATGATCGGCACATCCTTGGAGTTTACGAGCGCCTCGCCGATGGCCGGGCCACCGATCACCAGCTGCACCAGCCCTTCGGGCGCGTCGCCAAAGCGCTTCAGTGCGCGTTCCATGATCTTCATGCTGGCGATGGCGGTCAGCGGGGTCTTTTCTGACGGTTTCCAGATGACCGGATCGCCGCAGACCAGCGCCAGCGCCGCGTTCCACGACCAGACCGCGACCGGGAAGTTGAAGGCCGAGATGATCCCGCAAGGGCCCATCGGATGCCAGGTCTCCATCATGCGGTGGCCGGGGCGTTCCGATGCGATGGTCAGGCCATAGATCTGACGCGAGAGACCTACGGCAAAGTCGCAGATGTCGATCATCTCCTGGACTTCACCCAGACCTTCCGAGGTGATCTTGCCCGCCTCAAGCGTGACAAGCGCCCCCAGTTCGGCCTTGGCGGCGCGCAATTCTTCGCCCAGAAGGCGGACAAGCTCGCCCCGGCGCGGTGCGGGAACGGTGCGCCATGCCTTGAACGCCTCTTGCGAGCGGGCAATGATCGCGGGCATGTCGGCGGGGTTCGTCTCATGCACATGGGCGACCAGCGCGCCATCGATGGGCGAATGCACGGCCAGCGTGCCCCCGGTGATCTCGGCCTGGGTCAGGCCCGCGGCTTTCAGGGTTTCGGCGTGGGTCATGTCAGTCTCCCTTGGTGACGAGGCGGCGTTGGTCGTCGATGCCCATGGAAATCAGCAGGGGATCGGCGGCTTGCCGCGATTGGAAATCGGATTTGGAACGCATCCCGCGCCAGTCGGCAAGGATGAGCGATTGTGCAACAGCCCCGCCCAGCGTCGTGCCGGGGCCGGTCACGATGAACAGATCGGGCGCGAATTCGCGCGCGGCATGGGCGATGGCCTTCGTGAAGTCGTAGGACTCAACCACCTGATGGCCGAGGGTATAGTCCCATAGCGCGCCCAGATCGCACCCGCCGGGCCACCAGACATGGCCGCGTCCGTCGATCATCGGCAGGTTGGGCTGCTGGAAGAGGCCCGGGGCCAGACGTGCCCGACCCGCCTCGGCCACGGGGGCCTGCAGGTCGGTGTGGAACGCCGCGTGATTGGCAAGGCGCATGGGGAAGCGACCCTGCACCACCGGTACGGCGGCCTCGAACGCCTTGAGCCCCGCCTCATCGCCCGCCAGCACCAGCATGCCGCCTAGGTCGATCGACAGCGCCAGCCGTTGGCCGGGCGCGTCGATGCGGGCGACCAGCGTCAGAAGCTCGGCTTTTTTCGCGGGGTCGGGTTGCCAGTCCTCATTCACGAAGGGATAGATCAGCTGCCCGCCGATCAGCCGCTCCTGCATGAGCGTACCCATGGTGTTGACCACCTCGAACCCGCCCTCGGGCGTCAGCGCACCAGCACAGGCGAGGGTCGAGTACCACCCCATCGAATTGCCGGTCACGGCGACCACCTCGACCCCGTCAAGGCTGCGGAAATCGGCAAGCGTCGCGGCGTAGATCAGGGCGCTGGCATTGTCGCCCCGCGTGTGGCGGGCGACCGAATAGGTCGCAGCGCCATCAAGGTCAGACAGCGTTTCCTGTCCCATGCCGCGGCGTCGGGCATCGAAATTGGCCAGCAGTGCCGCATCCTTGAAGTGCCGTTTCAGCACGCCGAGCTCGGTCTTGGTATAGGTGCCCCGGCCGGGGCAGATGACGACAGCGGTCTTCATTGCACCATCCCCTTCGCGGCCGCGATGATACTCTCTTTCGACGGCATGGTGGCGGGATAGGCGGGGCCGGTTGCGATGAAGCTGTCCTCGGCCGTCAGGCGGGCAAGCGGCACGCCGGGGGCCACTTCATGGAAATGCGCCATCAGCGCCTCGGCCACGCCGCCCGTGTGCCGGGTTTCATCGACGATCAGGATGCGCCTGGCCCCCCGGACCGCCTCGGTCAACGCCGCTTTCGGCAGGGGTGAGAGCCAGCGGGTATCGACGATGCGGGTCTTGATCCCGGCGGCCGCCAACGCAGGCTCGGCCTGACGGCTGAGGTAGACGCCGTTGCCGAAGGTGACGATCGCCAGATCATCGCCCGCGCCATATGTGCCAACCTCGCCAAAGCCGATGACCTCGGACGGGTCGGGATAGTGCTGCATCCAGCCGCCATCCTTGTCGGCATGCAGGTCGCGCATCGGATAAAGCGCGATGGGTTCCAGAAACACCACCAGCCGCTGCTCTTCGCGCGCAAGGCGCACACACTCGCGCAGCATCCGCGCCGCGTCTGCCCCGTTCGAGGGGCAGGCAAGGATCAGTCCCGGAATATCCCGCAGAACGGCAACCGAGTTGTCGTTGTGGAAATGGCCGCCAAAGCCCTTCTGATAGCCCAGCCCCGCAATGCGCAGGACCATCGGGTTGGT
>ERZ1645185.1044-NODE-1044-length-11502-cov-4.466760_pt1 | contig 11502 bp, 9 predicted proteins | sample MGYA00575351_ERZ1645185 | MGnify/ENA primary metagenome ERZ1645185 (study PRJEB40838, sample SAMN11284767) | freshwater sediment metagenome | isolation source: river sediment | host: Sediment | place: India: Jana village, Kanpur | collected 2015-12-17 ... | reverse complement strand
ATAAATAGCAGAAATTTAGGTGTTTTTTTATCGTCGACACGTCTGCCGACGAGCCGTTGGAGGCCCGAGCCGGATTCCAATTTTCCCACTTAATATATGATATGGATTGATAAAATCTGGCGAAGTTGAAGCCAATCCATCAATTGGTTCATCGTCGTCAGAATCAATATTGGTTCAATTGCCAGAGCCGGAATCGAGAAAGGACTCTCCGGGCTGGCAAGTGTCGCGATAAACTGGCCATCCGCGCTTCAGTATGGAGCCGTCGATTCATATCTTTGGTTCATCACGCTTTTCGGGAAGGGTGATTGACTTGGTCTGGGACTTTGCGGTCATTCACGCACATCATCATGAACGTCTGCTTCCGACAACATCAGACCTCGATGCACTGCGCATGCAATGGCAACGGTGGCAATCGATTGCTATTTGAGATTGAGCGGTCGAAATCGGCTCAAGCTGGCCGCCATTTGTCCGAGCGATTAGCATCGGCCGCGATCGGGGCGCTCGCCGATTTTCCGCTAAGCGAGAAGCAAAGGTCCGATTGGCAGTTGCCATTGCAATCATGAGTTGTATCGGCCATGTGCATATTGTTGGATTTGCAGGAAGTGCATCAGAATGAACGGGATTCGACTCTTAACTTTGACTGTCGCCACATTTTTGATTTGCCCTGCAAAGGCGGCGGCCCCCGCGCGCGTGACGGTAGACGACCTTCTAGGCGAATGGAGCGCCGAGGGCTCGGGACTGGAGGAAGTCTACTCCTGCGATGCTCCGGTACATATCGGCGTCAAGACTGATGCCGGCCTAGCGGTAGTGATCGCGGCGCCCGACTGGACCAGCACATTGCAAAAGCGAGATGGCAAAGACGGAAAGGCTGAGCTGTACGACTCGGCGACCGGGGAAACCCGGATCACGGTTGAACGGTATATCGAAGAGACCTTTCTCTTCTCGTTTTCCGGTGGGCGCTTCGACGGTAAGTCGCTAGTTATGGCGCCTTGCTATTAAATATATGATTATAAATAATAAACTTATCGTGCAACGTAGGTGATGTTACCCCGTTCTTCTTCTTGACTGAAGAATGCCAGAGACTTCGGCGAGAAGTCGGTCTGGGTTCGGGTGTAAGCTGCAGGCTTGAGGACGCCCGCGCCTGGGACTTTTGCCAGGGCGTCGTCAATGATGGCACCCGCCCCGCCGGCGATGATGTATCCACCGTTCGTCGCACTTACATTTCCGTTCTTGTCCAGTTTCAGGAACGCGCCTTCCGACGCCACCAGATTTGCGCCGGAAAACCCGCTCTCGACAACGATGGCTCTGATCGGCCGGGTCTGATCGTAGGCAGCAAGCGTCTGTGGTCCCACCTTGGCGGACCGCGTGAGGATAGCCGGGTAGAATTCGGCCGGATCAGACGTGCGGCATTTGTCGGTGATCACGACCGTGCCAACAGTCACACCCTGGTCCTTGCGATAGGGGCAGTAGTTGTCCTGATTATACAGCGTACCTGCTGGATCGATCGACCAGAACGCAGGTCGTGATGCAGAGGTAATCAGGCAGCGCTCGACATAAATCCGGGCTCGAAAATTGAAGTACCAGGCCTGGAGACAGTTCTTGCCATTCATGATCTTTTTCCACGACACCTGTCGGGCGATATCGTGAAAGATTTCGATATGAAATTGCTGACCGCCAGACCCAGTACACTTGGCCAGGCGGAGCTCTCCTGTGGTGCGATCGGTCTCGGCGCAGAGCCCGTTGGCCTGATAGTTCGCCAGAACCGTCTGGCCCTTGGCGGCTTCTCCGTTCGCAGGTCCCGCAAAGCAGAATATTCCAGCAAGCGAATAGCCGACGAAGACGCGTACGGAAGCGAACTTCATTCTCGGGATACCTTTCTCATTTGCGTTTGGCCGGAACCGGAAGATTCAACACCTTGCAGCTATCGGCATCCTGGAAATCGCAGCCGCGCTTGAACATCAGCTTGGCCACATCCTCGCTGGCGGGGCCACCCTGGCCTGAGACATATAGAGCGCCAGCGTATCGACACGCTTTTGCGATCAGCCAGTTGTTTTCGCCACAGGCCGAGGTGAACATGCTGCGGGCGGCCGCCAGATCCTTGGGCAGGCCTTCCATGCCGACCATGTACGCCTGACCGCCGGTCAGGCATGCGAACTCCTCGCCAAGCGCACAAGCCTTCCGGAAGAGGGGGCCCGCGCGCCCCCAGTCGGAATCCAACACCTTGCTGCCCAAGCCGGCCACTTCAGCGGCGAAGGCCCCGCATGCCTCTGCGTGGGCTTCCGCGCACAGTTTCTCGAACATGGGGATGGCGCGACGCGGATTCTTGTCGAATACATCGTCACGAAGGTTCGTCGCCAGTCGGTAACAGCTGTCCGCGTCGCCTGCTGTGCAGCCTTTTTCGTACAGCGGCCCGAACCGCGCGTAACTATCGTTGGAAGAGCCGATCAGGTTCTTATCCATAATGGTGGCTTTGCGACCGCACGCGACCATGGCGCCCTTTTCACAGGCAGCGTGATAGAATCGGATTGCCCGGGCGCCCCAGTTGGCGATCTCGCCTGTGTCGCCACCTGCCTGCGCCCAGATCGCGTCGCCGGCTTTCTGAAGATCGGCAGCGCTGTCTCCAGCAAGCGGATCCTGAACGGCAGGTGCGGTCGAAGCCGGTGTCCAATCCAGATTGCGTTTGCGAAGCAGGCGGGCCTCGGCGTTGTTCATATCGGCGATAATGCTTTCGCTGAAGTTCTCCCTCAAGCCAGCGCTCACGCTTACCCAGGCCGATCCGGTTCTCCAGTTGCCGTTGATGTGAACGCGCAGGTCCGACAGATAGTCCGGCGCGTCGCGAAGGCGGTAGAGGGTGTCGACGTCCGAGGCCTCCTTGTCGGCTGGATCAGGTTCGTGCAGCATTTCCAGCCCGTAGGGCCGCTCGTGAATGGTGACGACGCATCCGGCGAGATCGGCGATCCGTCGTTCGTACTCGCCTTTCACGCCTTTGAACGAGTTGGACTTGACCTTGACGCTGGAGGCGAGCCCATCGCCATAACGATTGGAACTTCCATACCCTTTCACCTGATAATAGGCGCCGTTCTGGGGCAGGTTCCAAAAGCCTTCGAAGGTTGTGTGCAAGGCGCGATTGGCGAAGGCGCAGGTGTCGTTCTTCTGGATCGCTTGGAAGAACGGGGTGGAGAGATTGACGACACCTTTGTAGCTTAACGCCGTTACTTCGAAATTGTTCGAATTGGCATAACCTGATCCGGTGGTCGGTCCGTTTGCGAATTTCAGCGCGACCTTCCAACCCTCCCCCTGCAGGGCGATGTCGTCACCTTTCGCTGCCCACTGGGGCATGTAGAGCGCTGCTCCATGACGGATGAGCACATATTGGTTTGGCAAAAATTGTAAGGTGATGGGCTCTGGTGAGAATTCGAGAGTTGCGTCGGCGCGGCGAACCTTCAGCTCCCACTCCGTTCCGGCAAGGCTGGCGACCGAGGCCGGCGCAGAAGAGTTTGTCTTAGGCGCCCCGTCCGCTACGGGGACTTGGGCTGCTGTTGCTCCCGAGACTAAAACACTTGCTGCGATCGCTGCGTGGAGGTCAAGCAGCCATATCAAGCAATTTCGCAAGCGTCACCCCTCTTCGATCCTTAACGATAATGAACAACGTCGCCATGTCAACGTCGGGCGATCAGAGATGTATGAGCGGAATCACCTCTTGTAAGTCGTTCTTTATCCGGAATTTTCACGCTGTCGTGCAAGTATATTGGCTCCCGGGTTGTGCTCGGGGGCTGATCCATCATCCGTACCATCAATGTACCAGGATGCAGGTGGAACCGTCCGAACCGATGCGGGCGATGGTGAAATGGAGGCCCGAGCCGGAATCGAACCGGCGTGCAAGGATTTGCAGTCCTCTGCGTAACCACTCCGCCATCGGGCCTCGATGCGGGAGGCGCGCTCTCTAGACCATCGCGTGGGCCGGTGTAAATGCTTCTGTAAACGCCCCTCCGGTGATGCCTTTCGACGGAAGGCGAACGGGAATGGACGGACGCCGACTTTCCGCCTTGGCGATGCGGTGCGAAACTCTTAAAGCCGGATGCAGCCCGCCCCCGCGTCAAAGCGGACGGCGGCTTGCAAATTTGGTGTGTTATTTATATATAACACCGTGAACAGGCCAGGAGGACGCGAAGCCCGTGAAATTGCCGGACTTCAGGAAGATGCGCAGCGCGATGATCGACAGCCAGCTGCGTCCCAGCGGTATCGTCGAGCCCAATCTCATCGCCGCGATCAAGTACGTGCCCCGCGAAATGTATGTTCCCGCCGAGCTTTCGTCGCTGGCCTACCTTGACGAGGCGCTTGAGGTCGTGCCGGGCCGCGCGATGCCGGCGCCGCTTGTCGGCTGTCTGCTGATGTCCGCGCTTGAAGTGGCGCCGACGGAGCGCGCGCTCATCGTGGGCGGCACGACGGGCTATTCGGCCTCTATCCTTGCGCGGCTCTGCGCGCATGTCACGCTGGTCGAGGATGATGCGACGCTGGTGCGCCGCGCGTCCTCCGCGATCTCGAAGACCGGCGTTTCCAACGTCAGCGTCGTCGAAGGGCCGCTTGCCGAGGGCTGTGCCGAGGGCGCGCCGTATGATGTGCTGCTGATCGACGGCGAGGTCGAGGCCGTGCCCGACGCGCTGGTCGCGCAGGTGCGCGACGGCGGACGCATCGCGGCCGTGCTCGCCGAGCGCGGAACTGCGCCGAGCGTTGCGGTGGGCCGCGTCGCGGGCGGCCATGTCGGCTGGACGCGTCTGCTCGAAGCGGGCGCACCGCGGCTCAAGGGTTTCGAGCGGCCGCGGGTTTTCGAGTTCTAGGAGCGGGCGAATGGGTGGCAGGTTTTTCGTTCTGATGGGGGGCGCGGCGCTCGCCGCGCTTGCAGCAACGCCGGCGGCGGCGGAAAGCCTTCGCGATGCGATGGCCGCCGCTTATGCCAACAACCCCGTGCTTGCTGGCGCCCGCGCGGGCCAGCAGGCGGTGTCCGAAGGTGTCGTGCAGCAGCTCGGTGCGTTCCGTCCCACCCTGGGCGCGCAGGCCGCGCTCAACCAGGAAACCACCGGCCCCGGCCGTTTCAACGACATGAGCCGCCTCGTGACGGTTGGCGTGCAGCTCACCCAGCCGGTGTATCAGGGCGGCCGTCTGCAGGCGGGGCTCAAGGCGGCGAAGAACCGTGAGATCGCGGGCCGCGAGCAGCTTCGCGGGATCGAGAACCAGACGATTTTCGATACCGTCGTCGCCTATATGGATGTGCTGCGTCTGCAGGCCGAGGTGGACCTGACGTCGAACCAGGTGCGCGTGCTCGAGCGTCAGCTGCAGGCGTCGAACGACCGCTTCGAGGTCGGCGACCTCACCCGCACGGACGTCGCGCAGAGCGAGGCGCGTCTTGCGCTTGCGCGCAGCCGCAGTATCGCCGCGCTCGGCAACCTCGCGAACGCGCGCGCCACATACGAGCGCGTCGTGGGCCACGCGCCGGAAAACCTTGAGCAGCCGCAGCTCCCCACGCTGATCCCCGGCACGCAGCAGCAGGCGATCGACCTTGCGCTTGCCGACAGCCCGTTCATGCTCGCCGCGAAATCCGAGCAGGAAGCCGCGCGCCAGGATGTGCGCGTGCAGAAGGGCGCGCGCCTGCCGAGCGTCGATGCGACCTTCGGCGTCGGCTATACGAACTTTCGCGGCCTCTCGGCTGCGGGCGCGGGCGTCCGCAGCAGCGGCATCGATTATACGCAGAACATCGGCGCCACGCTGACGCTGCCGATCTTTCAGGCGGGTGTGCAGGGCTCGCGTATCCGAGAGGCTGAGGCGCGCTTCTCGCAGGCCGAACAAAACGCACTCTCCGCCGAACGCGATGCGATCGAAAGCGCGCGTCAGGCGTGGGAAAACCTGCAAAGCGCCCGTTCGACGATCGAATCGGCGAAGATTCAGGTCAGTGCCAACGAACTCGCGCTTGAAGGCACGCGCGCCGAAAACGAGGTCGGCTCGCGCGATATCCTTGATGTGCTGAACGCCGAGCAGGAACTGCTCGATGCGCGCGTCACGCTGGTGCGCGCGGAACGCGATGCGTTCGTGGCCAGCTACGCGCTGCTCGCAACGGTGGGCCGCGCCGAGGCGGACGACCTCGACCTGCCGGTCGAAATCTATCGCCCCGAAGCCTACACCGCGCAGGCGAAGCGGCACTGGGTAGACTGGGCGCCCGGCGAACGCCAGCCGGTCACCACGCAGGTGACAGCACCGAACACGATGGGGCCGCCGGTTCCGCCGAGCGTCCAGCAGTAGCCGCGTGACAACGCCCGGCGATTGGCGCTAAATCGCACGCATGGCAGGCAAGCCCGAACCCACGATGGAGGAAATCCTCGCGTCGATCCGCCGCATTATCGCGGAGGATGACGGCGAGCGCGTGCGCGCGCCGGACCCGGAGCCCGAGTTCGACGACGAGGAAGAACCGCTCGACGAGACGGGCGTGCGGTTCGAGGCGGAGCCTTCCGCGGTGCTGGAGCTTTCGGAAGAAGCGCAATCCGCCGTTTCCGAGGATATCATGGCGAAGGCGTCCGAGAGTTTTTCCGCGCTGTCCTCCCTGCGCCTGCGCGGCGATGGGGCGGGGCCGGAAACGCTCGAAGGTCTCGTCCGCGAGCTGCTGCAGCCGATGCTGAAGTCCTGGCTCGATGCCAACCTGCCGGAAATCGTCGAGCAGATGGTCGCCCGCGAGATCGCCCGCATCACGCGCAAGTAAGCGCAGCGCCCGCTTGCCGCATCGCAGCATCGCTGGCAAAGGGACGCACATGACGATCGAAAAGACCTTCGCGCCGGGCGAAATCGAGGCCCGCTGGTACAAATATTGGGAAGAGAACGGGAAATTCCGTCCCGAACGCCCCGATGCGCCGCCATTCACGATCGTCAACCCGCCGCCCAACGTCACGGGCAGCCTCCACATCGGCCACGCGCTCGACAATACGCTGCAGGACATCGTCGTCCGCTACGAACGCCTGCGCGGCAAGGATGCGCTGTGGGTGGTCGGCACCGATCACGCGGGCATCGCGACGCAGATGGTGGTGGAGCGCCAGCTTGAAGAGCGGCAGGATAAGCGCACCAACTACAGCCGCGAGGATTTCATCGCGAAGGTGTGGGACTGGAAGGCCGAAAGCGGCGGAGAAATCACGCGCCAGCTGCGCCGCCTCGGCTGCTCGATGGATTGGAGCCGCGAGCAGTTCACCATGGACCCGCACTTCACGCGCGCGGTCGTGAAGGTGTTCGTCGACCTCTACGATCAGGGCCTCATCTACCGCGACAAGCGGCTGGTGAACTGGGACCCGAAGCTGAAGACCGCGATTTCCGACCTCGAAGTCGAAACGCGCGAGGTGAAGGGCCACTTCTGGCGCTTCAAATACCCGCTCGCGGACGGCGTGCGCCTTGCGGACGGCCGCGATTACATCGAGGTTGCGACCACGCGCCCGGAGACGATGCTCGCCGATATGGCGGTGGCGGTCCACCCGGAGGACGAGCGCTACAGGAGCGTCATAGGCAAGGACATCATCCAGCCGATCACAGGCCGCCGCTTCAAGGTGGTCGCCGACGAGCACGCCGACCCGGAACTCGGCTCGGGCGCCGTGAAGATCACGCCGGGCCACGACTTCAACGACTTCGAGGTCGGCAAGCGCGCAGGCATCAAGCCCGCCGACATGCTCAACATGTTCGACGCCGAGGCAAAGGTCGTGCAGACGGCGGACGGGCTCATCCCGGCGGAATTCCTTGGCCTCGACCGCTTTGACGCCCGCAAGCTGGTCGTCGAGCGGCTCAAGGAACAGGGCTTCCTGATCCTGCACGTCACCAAGGACAAGGACGGTGAGGAAACTGAATACGACGCCGAACCGCGCACGATCCAGACGCCCTACGGCGATCGCGGCGGCGTGGTCATCGAACCGTGGCTCACCGACCAGTGGTACGTGAATGCCGAGGAACTGGCGAAGAAGCCGATCGAAGCCGTGCGCAGCGGCGCCATCGAGATCGTCCCCAAGACGTGGGAAAAGACCTTCTTCAACTGGATGGAAAACATCCAACCCTGGTGCGTCTCCCGCCAGCTCTGGTGGGGGCACCAGATACCGGCTTGGTACGATGAGGACGGCACCGCCTATGTGGCGGAGACGGCGGAAGCCGCGCAGGCGCTTGCGGGCAACAAGAAACTGAGCCGCGATCCCGACGTCCTCGATACCTGGTTCTCCTCAGCCCTCTGGCCGTTTGCGACGCTCGGCTGGCCGGACGCGGACGCGCCGCTGTTAAGCAAGCACTACCCGAACGATCTCTGCATCTCGGGCTTCGACATCCTGTTCTTCTGGGATGCGCGCATGGCGATGCAGGGGCTGCATTTCATGAATGACGTGCCGTGGAAGCGCCTCTACCTGCACGGCCTCGTCCGCGCGGCGGACGGCCAGAAGATGTCGAAGTCGAAGGGCAATGTCGTCGATCCGCTCGGCCTTATCGACAGGTACGGTGCCGATGCGCTGCGCTTCTTCATGGCGGCGATGGAGAGCCAGGGCCGCGACGTGAAGATGGATGAGCGCCGCGTCGAAGGCTACCGCAATTTCGCGACCAAGCTGTGGAACGCCGCGCGTTTCTGCCAGTCGAACGGTATCGAAGCCTCGCGCACGATTCCCGCGCCCGCCGCCTCGCTCGCCGTCAACCGCTGGATCATCGCAGAGGTTGCCGCAACTGCGCAGGCGCTCGAAACCGCGATGGCGGAGCTGCGCTTCGATGCCTATGCGGACGCGATCTACCAGTTCACGTGGAGCCGCTTCTGCGACTGGTATCTCGAACTCATCAAGCCGGTGCTCGCCGAGGGCGGGGAAGGGGCCGACGAAACGCGCACCGTTGCGGGATGGGCGCTCGATCAGATTCTGGTCATGCTCCACCCGGTGATGCCGTTCGTGACGGAAGAACTCTGGCACGCGCTCGGCGAGCGCGGCGGCCACGACCTCATCACCGCGAAGTGGGTGAAGGTCGGCGCGGTCGATGCTACCGCCTCGGCGGAGATTGACTGGCTGATCCGGCTCGTTTCCGAAATCCGCTCCAGCCGCACCGAGCTTGGCGTGCCGCCGGGCACGAAGCTGCCGCTGCACGTGCGCGATTGTTCGCCGGTCACTGTCGCGCGGCTTGAGACCAACCGCTCGATGGTTGAGCGGCTGGCCCGCATTGAGGGCATCTCGCACGAACCTGCGCCGGCGGGCGGCGCAGCGCAGATCGTCGTCGATGAGGCGACTTATGTGCTGCCACTCGAAGGCGTCATCGACCTCGCCGCCGAGCGCGTGCGTCTTGAAAAGAACGCGGCGGCGGCTGAGAAGGAACGCGACAGCCTCGCGGGCCGCCTCGGCAACCCGGCGTTCGTCGACAAGGCAAAGCCCGAAGCGGTCGAAAAAGCGCGCGCGGATCATGCTGAGAAATCCGCCGAGGCGGAGCGGTTGCGGGCGGCACTGGCAAGACTGGGGTAGTCGTGCTCCCTCTCCCAGTCGGGGAGAGGATTGCCTGCTCAGCTCGACATCAGCACGAACATTGCGAGCAGCAGCACACTGCAGACGCCGAGGATGAACAGCAGTTTGCGGTCGTCGCGCATTCGCTGCGGCTTCTTCTTCGCCATTCTCAGTCCTCCCCCTCGGCCGCGCGCGGCAGCCATTCCGGCCATTCGACGCTGACCGGATGGCCGGCGAGCGTCAGCAGTGCATCGGCATATTCCACGCGAAGATAGGCGATACCATGCGCACCCGCGAAGCTGCGCAGCGTGCCCGCCTCGCGGTCTCCGGCCATGATCGTTCGGTCTTCGCCCACGGGCTCCGCCAGCATCACCGGAAGGAAGCGTTTGTTCACCTTGGCGCGCCAGTTCATGCGCGCGGTGTTTTCCTGCCCGACGTAGCAGCCCTTGGAAAAGCTCACTCCGTTCAGCTCGGCGGCGTTCGTTTCCAGCCACATCGTCTTGTCGATCTCGAAGTCGGGCGTGTCCGGCACGCCGAGGCCGATCCGCCATGTGTGCCAGTCCGCCGTGTCCGCATCCACGGAGCCGCCCGCCGTGAGCCAGCGGTGGCCGAGCGCGGGGAGGCGGGGATCGTGGGGACGGGAGAGCGCGCGCTCCTTCCAGCCCGCGAAGACGCGAAGCTGCGAGGGTGCGATGTCGATCGCGCGGCGCAGTCGGTACATCCTCAGCTTCTTCGCAAGATCGTCGGCGCGGCTTTTGTGGACATCGATGAAGATGCCCGCCTCGCCGCCGTCGTAGAGGATCATGTCGGCGATATATTTGCCCTGCGCGGTGAGCAGCCCCGCCCACACCGGTGTTTCCGGCGTGAGCGCCGTTTCCGACACGTCGCTCGTAACAAGCCCGTTCAGGAACCCCCGCACGTCCTCGCCGGAGACCACGAGCACGGTGCGATCATCAAGATATGCAATCATGAGAAGAAGCTAGGGACTGGTGCGCCACGTGCAAGGGGGTATAGCATCGCGTTCATGAGCCAGAGCTTCGATCTCGTCCTGAAGGGCGGCCACGTCTTCACGCCTGCGGGCCTTGTCCAGACCGATGTAGGGGTGCGCGGGCGCAGCATCGCGGCGCTCGGGTCTTTTGCCGACGCGGGCGAAGTGATCGACTGCACGGGCCTCACGGTGCTCCCCGGCGTCATCGATACGCAGGTCCACTTCCGCGAGCCCGGCCTTGAGCACAAGGAAGACCTCGAATCGGGCAGCCGCGCCGCCGTGATGGGCGGGGTGACGGGCGTTTTCGAAATGCCGAACACCAATCCGAATACCGATACTGCCGAAGCGCTCGCCGACAAGCTGGCACGCGCCAAGGGCCGCATGTGGTGCGAGCACGCCTTCTACGTGGGCGCCACCGATGCGAACGCGGAAAAGCTCCGGGAGCTGGAAATGCTCCCCGGCGCGTGCGGCGTGAAGGTCTTCATGGGCGCTTCCACCGGTAGTCTTCTGGTGGAAGACGATGCCACGCTGCTCAAGGTGCTCAAATCGGGCCGCCGCCGCGTCGCCATCCATGCCGAGGACGAGCCGCGGATGCAGGCGCGCAAGGATCTGCGCGTCGAGGGCGACCCCTCCAGCCATCCGGTTTGGCGCGACGACGAGTCGGCCATCCTCGCCACGCGCCGCGTGCTCGGCCTTGCGCGCGAGGCGAAGCGACGCATCCACGTGCTCCACGTCACCACGCCCGCCGAACTTGAGCTACTCGCACAGCACAAGGATATCGCGAGTTGCGAGGTGACGCCGCAGCACCTGACGCTGGCCGGGGAGGAAGCCTATCCGCGCCTCGGCACATATGCGCAGATGAACCCGCCGATCCGTTCGGGTGCACACCGCGACGGGCTGTGGCACTGGCTCCGGCAGGGCGTGCCAGACGTGTGGGGTTCGGACCACGCGCCGCACACGAAGGACGAAAAGGCGAAGCCCTATCCGGCGAGCCCGAGCGGAATGCCCGGCGTGCAGACGCTGCTGCCGCTGCTGCTC
>ERZ1645185.1042-NODE-1042-length-11508-cov-4.100061_pt1 | contig 11508 bp, 10 predicted proteins | sample MGYA00575351_ERZ1645185 | MGnify/ENA primary metagenome ERZ1645185 (study PRJEB40838, sample SAMN11284767) | freshwater sediment metagenome | isolation source: river sediment | host: Sediment | place: India: Jana village, Kanpur | collected 2015-12-17 ... | reverse complement strand
GAGAAGCCGCCAGCAGGCATGAACTGGCAGGAATACGCCTTCCGCCGCATCACTGAAGCCAACCCTTTCCCCTCTGTGATGGGTCGTGTTTGCCCGGCGCCTTGCGAATCCGGCTGTAACCGCAACCAGGTGGAAGACCACGTTGGCATCAACTCCGTCGAACACTTCGTGGGCGACTATGCCATCGACAACAAGCTGGGCTTCAAGCGCCCCGACGACGTACAGCCCTCAGGCAAGAAAGTCGCCATCATCGGCGGCGGTCCTGCTGGTATGGCAGCCGCCTATCAGCTGTCTCTCAAAGGGCACAGCTGCACCATTTTTGACGACCACGCTGAACTCGGCGGCATGATGCGTTACGGCATCCCGGGCTTCCGTACGCCGCGTCATGTGCTCGACGGCGAAATCCAGCGCATTCTGGATCTGGGTGTGGAAACCCGCATGAACACCCGCATCGGCACGGATGTGAAATTTGAAGATATTGAAAAAGAATTCGATGCCATTTTCATGGGCATGGGCGCGCAAAGCGGTCGTAGCCTGCCTGTTGAAGGTGCAGAAGCACCCAACTGCGTCACAGCAACTTCTTTCCTGAAAGCGTTTAACGAAGGCCGTCTGCAGCACGTGGGCAACCGCGTGGTAGTCATCGGTGGTGGCGATACCTCCATCGACGTGGCCACCGTTGCACGCCGTCTGGGCAACATCACCAACATCACTGATCTGGATCGTCCGGAAAACGTTCTGGCTGGCCATGCTGCGCACGACGTTGCCAAGATTTCCGCACGTGGCGGCGCGGATGTGGTGCTGGTTTCCCGCGCCACCATGGACAAGATGAATGCGGCCAAGGCTGAAGTTGAGCACGCACTGGAAGAAGGCATCAAAATCATCGGCGGCGTGACTCCGCTGTCCGTCGTGCGTGACGCCTCTGGCCGTGCAACCGCCCTGCGCGTTGCCGAATTTGAAGTGGTGAAGGGTGAAACCATCATCAAGGAAGGTACCGAACAGGACCTGCCTGCCGACCTGATCGTTTCCGCAATTGGTCAGGCAGTAGATTTCACTGGCCTGGAAGGCTTCAATAACAACAAGGGTCTGATCAAGCCGGATGGCAACTACCGCTTCCCTGGCAAGCCGCATATTTTCGTCGGTGGCGACATCATCAAGCCGCACCTGCTGACCACCGCGATTGGCCATGCTTCCATCGCGGCTGACGGTATCGACCGCTTCCTGACTGAAGGCACCACCGACCTGGGCAAACGTCCCAAGGTGGATGCCCATCGTTTTGACATGCTGCGCAAGCTGGTCGAATCCGGCAAGCCGGTTGAAGAGTACAACCACGAACAGACCTGGGGCACCTCCGCCGCCAAGTTTGCCGTGCACAACTACGAAGACCGTTCTTCCAAGTACGTGATTCCGTCCACCGAGCTGTTCCTGGGCCACTTCCTGTACGAAGACCGCAACAAGCGCGACATGATTCACCTGACCGCTGAAGAAGCCTTGGGCAACTTCGAAGAGCGTCTGTTGAAGCTGGATGAAAAGCAGGTGGTTGCCGAAGCCAAGCGCTGCATGTCCTGCGGCCTGTGCTTCGAATGCGACAACTGCGTGGTGTACTGCCCGCAAACTGCCGTGTTCCGCGTGAAGAAGAATGACCGTACCACCGGTCGTTATGTCGACACCGACTACACCAAGTGCATCGGCTGCCACATTTGTGCCGACGTTTGCCCGACTGGTTACATCCAGATGGGCATGGGCGAATAAGACCAACCAACACTAAGGGATAAAGATGCTGGCAAGCTGGCTTAAATCTGCTGCCCTGGGTCTGATGGTTGCGTTGCTCCCGCTGGCTTCCGCCAGCGCGGGCGATGTGCCCAAGCCGGTGATCCAGAAAGCCAAGGGCGAGCAGTGCGTGGAAGACACGGACTACATGCGTCGAAATCACATGAAGGTGCTGAACCACCATCGTGACAAAACGATGCATCAGGGCATCCGCACCAAGCAACACAGCCTGAAAAACTGTATCGAGTGTCATGCCACACCGAATGCAGAAGGCCAACGCACTGTATTGGGCAAAGACCAGTTCTGTCAAAGCTGCCATACCTATGCAGCGGTGCAGGTGGATTGCTTCCAGTGTCATTCCAGCAAGCCTGCGGGCAGTACCGCCATGCATCCCATCATACCGGCACAAACTGGCGTTGGGGCGCAGACCGCTGCCAGCATCCGCCATCACGCCCGTAGTGCTGCTCCGGCAGTGGGGAGTGGTGTTTCCGTGAAAGATCTTGCGGGGGTGATCAAATGAACCAGTTTGAACAATATCGCCGCAAGTTCATCGGTGGCGCACTCGCTGCTACGGGTGCTGCCTTCGTGCCGGGCGTGATGCTGATGGAAGTTGCTCACAGCCGTTCACCCGAAGAAGCAGCCAGCAATAAAAACCGCTGGGGCCTGCTGATCGATACCACCAAATGCGGCAATGGCTGTAACGAATGTGTGACGGCCTGTAATACCGAGCATGGTCTCTCCGGTAAAACCGGCTTGCAGGATTCGCAGTGGATCCGGAAGGTCGAACTGACGAACAACAAGACCAACGCCACGCATTCGTTGCCCATGATGTGCCAGCACTGCGAAGAGCCGCCCTGTGTGGATGTGTGCCCCACGGGCGCATCGTTCAAGCGTGAAGACGGCATCGTACTGGTGGATCGTCACATCTGTATCGGCTGCCGTTACTGCATGATGGCGTGTCCGTACAAGGCCCGCTCTCTGGTACACGAAGATCTTAACGATACCCAGCTGGCGCATATGCCGCGCGGCAAGGGCTGTGTCGAATCCTGTACCCTGTGCGTGCACAAGGTTGATGCAGGTGAAAATACCACCGCCTGCGCCCAGGCATGCCCCGAACAGGCCATTCTGTTTGGTGACCTGAATGACCCGGCCTCCGAAATTGCACAGCGCCTCGCTACCTACGCCAGCAAGGAAGTACGTGCAGACCTCGGTCTGAATACGGGCGTACGTTACAGCGGAATCTAACGGGAATCTGACATGCATATCGTCAATCGCGAACTTGATGGAAATAGCGCTGGCTACTGGGCGCTGCTTGGCGGCTTGGGACTGCTGGTTCTGATCGGCTTGTTTGCCGCCTACAACATGGAACATCACGGCCACGTGATAACCGGCATGAACAACCAGATTGTCTGGGGGCTGCCGCACGTCTTCGCCGTGTTTCTGATCGTTGCTGCATCCGGCGCGTTGAACGTTGCGTCCGTGGCCGGTGTGTTCGGCAAGAAGGCCTACAAGCCGCTGGCACCCCTGTCGGCACTCCTGGCCATTGCCTTGCTCGCAGGTGGCCTGGCGGTGCTGATGCTTGATCTTGGTCGTGCTGATCGCGCCATTATCACAGCCTGGGAAATCAACCCCACCTCGGTGTTCTCCTGGAACGTCGTGCTGTATAGCGGCTTTTTCGGTTTTGCTGCCATGTACCTGTGGACTATGCTGGACAAGACAGCCAAGCCTCTGTATCCCGTTGCGGCTTACGGCGCGTTCATCTGGCGCCTGATTCTGACTACCGGTACCGGGCTGATCTTCGGTTTCCTGGTCGCCCGTCAGGCCTACGCGACCGGCCTGCTGGCACTGATGTTCATCATCTACTCGCTGTTGTATGGCACAGCCGTTTATCTGCTCGTGTTGATGACCGCCTATCTGGGTAGCAAGCGTCCGCTCGGCGCCGCTGTGCAGCGCCGTCTGAAAAACATGCTGGTGATTTTTATTGCCGCCTCGTTCTACGCTACGCTGGTTTATCACCTGACCAATGTTTACTTTGCCAAGCAGTGGGATTTCGAGCGATTCATCCTGCTGGACGGGGGCCTGTACACCAATCTGTTCTGGATTGGCCAGGTTGTCATCGGTTATGCGATTCCCTTTATCTTGCTAGCCGCACCCAACACGCGTGACAATCGTGCTGCGCTGATAGCGGCCTCGATCATGATCGTGGTTGGCGCGCTGGCGCAGATGTACGTCACCATCATTGGTGGTCAGGCTTTTCCGCTCGAGCTGTTCCCCGGCTTTACCGAGTCGAGCAGCTTCTTTGATGGTCAGATTCATGCCTATACCCCCAGTCACTGGGAGTGGATGCTGGGTATCGGTGGGTTGGCAATTGCGCTGGTGGCGGTGACTTTCGCGGTCAAGATTTTGCGTATCCTGCCCGAAAGCCTGGCAGATGAAGTGGCCGACCCTCACGCCAAATAATCCGGCGATGACTTAGGGCTAAGCAAGGGCGCGCAAGCGCCCTTGTTTGTCTTTCTGGATAGAGAAACCTTGATGCAATCACGCTTTTTGATTTCTGCTGCACACAAGTCCTCAGGAAAAACCACCCTGAGCATCGGCCTGTGCGCGGCGCTCAAGGCGCGTGGATTGTCCGTCCAGCCCTACAAGAAGGGGCCGGACTACATCGACCCGATGTGGCTGTCGCGCGCCAGCGGCCGCCCCTGCCATAACCTCGATTTCTACCTCATGGGTCACGATGAAGTGACCGATGTGTTTGAACAGCACGCTGCCAGCGCCGATGTTGCGCTGGTTGAAGGCAACAAGGGTTTGTATGACGGACTGGATCTGGATGGCAGCAACAGCAATGCCGCGCTGGCCAAACTGCTGGGTGTGCCGGTAGTGCTGGTGATTGATGCGCGAGGCATGACACGCGGCGTAGCACCACTCATTCTTGGCTATCAGGCATTTGACCGCGACATCCGGATTGCCGGTGTCATTTTCAATCAGCTGGGCGGCAGCCGACACGAAAGCAAATTGCGTGCAGTGGTCGAACATTACACCGATGTGCCTGTGCTGGGAGCGGTGCAGCATGCGCCAGAAATGCAGATCCTCGAACGCCATCTCGGCCTGATTCCGAGCAACGAAGCCGCCGAGGTTGACCGACAGGTACAGATCATTGCCGACCGAGTGGCCGCTCAGGTCGATCTGGATAGCTTGCTGCATCGAACCCTGACAGAACCGGCAGCGCCTGTGCCGCCTCAGTACACAGCGGTGGTCAATTCAGAACCATTGCGTATTGGCATTGCACGCGATGCAGCCTTTGGCTTCTATTACGAAGATGACCTGCAGGCTCTGCAACAAGGTGGTGCCGAACTGTTGCCGATCAACACATTGCAAGACCCGAAACTACCGGAACTGGATGGCCTGATTATCGGCGGCGGCTTTCCCGAATCGTTCATGACAGAACTGGAGGGCAATGCGAGCCTGCGTACCGATATCCGTACGGCCATAGACAACGGTCTGCCGACCTATGCAGAGTGCGGCGGATTGATGTATCTGTCCAGAACCATGAGCTGGAAGGGAGATACGCGGCAAATGGTCGGCATCATTCCCGGCGACATTGTTATGCATAACAAGCCGGTTGGACGTGGATATGTCCGACTGAAAGAAACCGGTACGGGCCCCTGGAAAACTGGCGCGCCAGTGGACGAGATTCATGCTCACGAGTTCCATTATTCCAGTATTGAGAATTTGCCGGATGGCCTTACCTTCGCATACGATGTAATGCGTGGATATGGTATTAACGGCAAGCAGGATGGGTTAGTGTATCGCAACCTGCTTGCCTCTTATACGCACTTGCGTTCAACCCGCCGATACAGCTGGGTGGCGCGTTTTCTTGAACAGGTCAGGCAACATCGTGTTGCCCTGGCCACCAGGCGCAACCAGACCGCACTGGCTCACTGACTTTTTTAATTTTTGATGAATCAACTGGAGAAAAACATGATTACCCTGACCCCCGCCGCCGCGCACCAGATTCAATCGGCCATTCCTCCCGAAGCCTCGTTTGAAGGCCTGAGCCTGCGCATTGCCGCCCGCCGCGCAATGGATGGCTCCATTGAATATGCCATGGGCATGGACAACGAGCGCGACAACGACAAGGCAGTTGTCGTTGAAGGCGTGACCCTGCTCATCAACGAGCACAGCGCAGACCTGTTGCAGGGCGTAACGGTTGATTTCGTCGAAGAAAACGGCCAGCCCCTGTTCGTGTTTGTTAACCCCAACGACGCGGGCCCCAAAACCGGCGGTGGCTGCGGCTCCAGCGGTGGCGGTGGTGGTTGTGGTTCCGGTGGCTGTGGCAGCGGTGGTTGCGGCAGCCGTTGATTATTTCTTAACCGCAAAGACGCCAAGAACGCCAAGCGCTCATCAGGTAAGTTCTCTGAGACCTTAACCTGAGGACTGGTGGTTTTCTTTGCGTGCTTTGCGACTTGGCGGTTCAGAACGATATGAATTTCCTTCCAATATTCCTCGACCTGCGCGGCAAGACCTGTCTCGTAGTCGGTGGCGGCGAAACGGCCGCGCGCAAATCTGCAATGCTGCTGAATGCAGGCGCCTGGCTGCGTGTCGTCCATGACGGCGAATTGTGTGCCGCTTTTTCCGACCTGAAAGAGCATGACCGCATCACCCACAAGCGCGTTGCGTTTGACACCGCTTGTCTGGAGGGCATCGAACTCGTCATCGGTGCAGCAGAGGACGATGCCATCGACAGGCAGGTGTTCGACGCGGCACGCGCGCGCCACATTCCCGTCAACGTGGTGGACAAGCCCGCCATGTGCAGCTTTGTCCTGCCCGCCATCCTCGACCGTTCGCCCATGATCGTCGCAGTTGGCACCGGCGGTGCCTCACCCGTGCTGGCGCGCCTGTTGCGCGCACGCTTGGAAACACTCATTCCCGCCAGTTATGGCCGCTTGGCCCATCTGGCCGAAAGCTTCCGCGAAAAGGTCAAGGCCAAGTTCACCAGCCCGCCCATGCGCCGCATCTTCTGGGAAAAAGTCCTGCAAGGCCCGGTGGCCGAAATGGTGTTCTCTGGCAAGGAAGACGATGCCGCCAAGCTCTTGCAGCACACCCTCGACCAGGAAGCCGATGCCCAGCCAGTGGGTGAGGTATATCTGGTTGGCGCAGGCCCCGGCAATCCCGATTTGCTGACCTTCCGCGCCTTGCGCCTGATGCAGCAGGCTGACGTGGTCGTGCACGACAACCTCGTCTCCGAACCCATCATGGACATGTGCCGTCGTGACGCAGAACGTATTTATGTTGGCAAACAGCGCGCCAACCATGCCGTGCCGCAGGAAGACATCAACATGCTGCTGGTGCGGCTGGCCAAGGAAGGCAAACGCGTCCTGCGACTCAAGGGCGGCGACCCCTTCATCTTTGGTCGCGGCGGCGAAGAAATCGAAACCCTGGTCGATCATGGCGTACCGTTCCAGGTCGTGCCCGGCATTACCGCAGCGGCAGGCGTCGCGTCCTACGCAGGCATCCCGCTCACGCACCGTGACTATGCCCAGTCCGTCACGTTTGTGACCGGCCACCTCAAGGACGACAGCATCAACCTCGACTGGTCTGCCATTGCCAAGCCCAACCAGACCATCGTCATCTACATGGGGCTGCAAGGCCTGCCCGTGCTGTCGCGCGAACTGGTCAAACACGGACTGTCTCCGCAAACACCCGCAGCAATTGTCCAGCAGGGTACTACGCCGCACCAGCGCGTCGTTACTGGCACGCTGGAAACCCTGCCCGTGCTGGCCGTGGAAAGTCATCTCAAACCGCCCACACTCATCATCGTCGGCAACGTCGTCAGCCTGCACCACAAGCTCAAGTGGTTTGTGAGTGAGGATGATCGGGTGGCATCAACAAAGTAATTTCACCGCACACGTCTTCTCCCCTGGTGGGAGAGGGGCCGGGTAAGTGTGAACACTTCGCTCAGATTGGGTTCTCATTTAATCAAACACTGATTGGCCGGGGATTGCCCGGCGGCAAGTGACTTTCTTGTCTTGCCAAGAAAGTAACCAAAGAATCGCTCCCGCTGTGCTGCTCCTTCGGAGTAAACCTCGGACGAGAACTTGAATTGGGCGGCTGCGGAACTCGCCCTTCGGGCTCAGACAGTCCTCGCCGAAAGCCCCCAATTCAAGTTCCCGCCCGAGGCAGCCCAGAGGGGATTTAAACCCAAATCCCCCGACGCTAGCCACACCCTTGATAAAGAGTGTTGGGGGGATTGGTTTTTTTGGGTTTTGATTTTTTCCCGTTTGTATTGCCGCAGCCAGCAGAATCAAGCCGGGCGATGCGGAAACTCGCTTCGTCATGTTTGCTGAGGGAAACGAAGCTCGAACATCCGCATCGCTGTTAACCGGCTTGATTCCGCTGGCAAGGGAACCCGAAGGGCAATGCAGTTGGGTCGTCTTTCTTTGGTTCCTCTCTTTGACGAAGCAAGGAAAGGAACTTGCTGTCGGGCAACCCCGGCCAATAGCTATTAGCTTTATTTAATGATGCCATTTACCGCGACATGCGTAAGTAAAGCAAGGCCGCTGGTAAGGCATATGAAAGCAAGCAAGCCAATGAACCATGTTGTCCAATTGGCTATTGATGGCTGCTTTAACTCAGATCGTCGTTGATCCCTTAACCACTTTCCCCAGCGCTTGCCATGCATGTCGCTAGAGGCTATCGAGATTAGTGAAACGGTGAAAACGCCAACCATAGAAAGTGCCAGAAGAATCCATGCCAACTGCAAGTTACAGAATAATTCCGAAGATAAGTTGGGACGATCGGGGCGGAGAAAGGCGCTAACTGAGAGAGTAAGAGCGCCGCCAGCAACAATGAGTGCCGCACGCATAAGGCCATCTGCACGTGAACGTGTCTCGCGGAGATACGTGTTCCACATCTCGTATGATTTATTCTCGGCCTCCCACTTTTTCAGGGCTAACTCGTCTGTCTTTATTTGCAGCTCACGAATCTTTAATTCGTCTTGATTGCTCATGGCTTGACGCCCTAATAGTTACAAGGTTCGCTACGAATGCCTCGGCGGCGTCAATTTCTGCTCCACCGCAAACACCGCCGCTTCCACCCTTGAAGTCAGATTCAGCTTCGACAATATATTCCGCACATGCAGCTTGACGGTATCTGCGCTGATACCTAACTCTTTGGCGATGGCCTTGTTGCTGTCGCCTTTGGCGAGGTATTGCAGGATTTCGCGTTCGCGGGCGGTGAGCTGGTTGATGAGTGAGGTGGTCTTGCCTTTCTTGTTGTCCAGCAAAGTTACCAGCTTGGCCGTCATTTCAGGGGCGACGACGGTTTCGCCCTTGTCGGCGCGCTGGATGGCGTCCACTACTTCGGCGGGTTCCATGTTTTTCAGCAGATAGCCTTGTGCGCCCGCGCGCAGGGCGCTGGCAAGGTCTTCTTCTTCGTTGCTGACGGTGAGGATGAGGGTGGTGAAGAAGAGGCCTTCCTCGCGCAGTTTTTGCATGAGTGTGATGCCGTCTGTGGGAGGCAGATGCAGATCCAGCAGGACGACGTCGGGCTGTTGTTCGCGGATGACGTTACGCGCTATTTCCTGTGTGCCGGCAATGCCGCAAACGTGGATGGTGCCGTAGTGTTCCAGCAGTTCGGCAAGGCCTTCGCGGAACAGGGTGTGGTCGTCAACGATGACAACGCGGATTTTATCGCTCATGTTGTTCTGTTCCTGTTTGCGTATACGGGAATACGAGGGTAACGCGGGTGCCACCGCCAACGCGGCTGCGAATTTCAACCATGCCTTTGATGCGCTCGGCACGCTCACGCATGATGTTCATGCCGAAGTGCATTCCGGGTCCGGTGTGGCCGGCTGCATACAGGCCGATGCCGTCGTCAATGACGCTGACTCGGTAATGGGTGCCGGTGTCTTCGAACACGACTTGTACTTGCCGCGCGTAGGAGTGTTTGCAGATGTTGGCAAGCGCTTCTTGCACGATGCGGTAAACCTGCGCTTCCTGATCGGCGGTCAGGTTGATTTCGCGGGTTTGGTTGTCGAGTTTGACTTTGGCGTCGATTTTTTGCGTGACGCCTTCCAGTAGTTCTTGCAGGGCGGGAATGATGCCGCGCGGGTCCATGCGATGACGGAACTGGCTGATGAGTTCGCGCAGACCCGAGTAGGCGGACTCAAGCGCGCCTTCGACGTTGGTGAGGTATTTGTCGGTGAGTTCAGGCTTGTTGCCGTTGACAGCCTCGCGCAGCATGGCCAGGCGCATTTTCATGTAGGCCAGGGTTTGCGCCAGCGAGTCGTGAATTTCATTTGCCAGCATCTGGCGTTCATTCATCAGTGTGATACGTACATTCTCGCGCGTGAGCCGGGCATTCTCCATGGCCATGCCGAGGTGCTCGATAATGGACGTGAACAGCACGCTGATGTCTTCGGGTATGGCTTGGTCTTTTTTAAGAAACAGGTTGTACACACCCAGAAGGGTGTTTTTGTACTTGAGCGGCAAAGCCACGACCCAGCCGCCCTCCATACCAAAAGCCTGGGCAGTGTTGCCCTTGCATTCAAACAGATAGGGCAGGTTTTTGATGGAGGCACCCAGCGGCTGGCCGCACAGCGCGGTTTCCAGCGGCATGATGCTGTATTGCGCCAGTGCTTCCTGCGGCAGTCCTTCCGCGCCGACAATGCGCAGGTATTTGCCGTCAGGCGTCAGTACGCGCACGATGCCAGCCTGGGCATTGGTCAGGCGGATCATGGTGCCAAGAAAACTGTCGAGCAGATGTTCGATATCCACATTCATCGACAGCGATTCGGCGATGTCGGTTAGCACCTTCAGGTCGGTGCTGTGTGGCAGGTCATCCGTCAGTTGCGGCGCGAGCTGGTCTTGCGGTCTGGGCATACGGGCTGGAATGGTGAAAATGGTTTTCAGGATTATGCACCGCTGGCGGCTGTCACAGAAATTTGATACTTTCACCCAGAGGTCGAACATTCATGAATTTTTGCAGCCATTGCGGCCAACCGGTCGAATTGAAAATCCCCGAGGGCGATAGCCTTCCTCGCTACGTTTGCCCATCCTGCGGCGCAATCCACTACCAGAACCCGAAAATGGTGGTGGGCTGCATTCCGGAATGGGAGGACAAGGTGCTGTTGTGTCGCCGTGCGATAGAACCCAAATTCGGCTTCTGGACCCTGCCAGCCGGGTTTATGGAAAACGGCGAAACAACGGCAGAGGGTGCGCTACGCGAAACCTGGGAAGAAGCAGGCGCGCGCGTGGAATTGGGGGCGCTCTATACCCTGTTCAACCTGCCGCACATCAATCAGGTGTATTTCATGTTCCGCAGTCGCCTGCTGGACCTGGATTACGCGCCTGGCATCGAAAGCTTGGAGGTCAAACTGTTCGCCGAGCATGAAATTCCTTGGGAAGAAATTGCCTTTCGCACCGTGCGCGCCTCGCTTGAGCTTTATTTCCAGGATCGCAAAAACGGTGGCTTCGGCTTCCACTTCGGCGATATCAGGGCGCCTGGCGGGTCTTATCAACTGATCAAACAGTAGTCAGCACCAGCGGGTTGGGATCCTGCCTGCGCAGGGCGCTTATCTTCTCCTCCGCGCTTTGCGGATCGTGGTGATACAAATCCAGCAGGTATTTCGCCTGTTTCAGCCAATGCGCCTGTCCACGGTCCAAGACTGACAAAAGCGCATCCGGCCTGCCGGTATCGCGCCATTGCCGGTAGGACTCAGGCAGGGCAGGAAAGAGCACATAG
>ERZ1645185.1041-NODE-1041-length-11518-cov-6.082439_pt1 | contig 11518 bp, 12 predicted proteins | sample MGYA00575351_ERZ1645185 | MGnify/ENA primary metagenome ERZ1645185 (study PRJEB40838, sample SAMN11284767) | freshwater sediment metagenome | isolation source: river sediment | host: Sediment | place: India: Jana village, Kanpur | collected 2015-12-17 ... | reverse complement strand
CGTGGGATCTGGACCTGCCGCCGCTGGACCTGCCCGCGTTCTTCGCGCGCGCCGCAGCCGCGCACGGCGACCGGCCGCTGGTCGATTTCATGGGGCGCCGCTTTTCCTACCGCGAGCTCTATGCCGAGGCGCGGGCCTTCGCCTCAGGGCTGCAGGCGCTCGGTGTGGCCAAGGGCGACCGGGTCGGGCTCTACTTGCCCAACGTGCCGATCTATATCTCGGCCTACTACGGGGCGATGATGGCCGGGGCGATCGCGGTCAATTTCAGTCCGCTCTACACCGCCCCCGAACTGGCCGCGCAGGTTGCCGATTCGGGCACGCGGCTGCTGGTAACGATCGATTCGGTGGCGCTGCTGCCGACCGCGCTGGAGGTGCTGGAAGGATCGGACCTGCAGCATCTGGTGGTCGGATCACTGGCCGACATGCTGCCCTGGGCCAAGGGCCTGGCGCTGCGCCTGTTCAAGGGCAGCACGCTGAGCCGCATTCCCTCGCAAAGCGACGTGATCGCCTGGGACGACATGCTGAGCGACAGCGCGCCCGCTCCGGTCGCGCTCGACGCGGAAGAGGATCTGGCCCTGCTGCAGTACACCGGCGGCACGACCGGCACGCCGAAGGGGGCGATGCTGACGCACCAGAACCTGTCGGCCAATGCCCGTCAGGTTGAGGCGATCGACCCGCGCCGGGGCGAGCGCGACATGATCATGGGCGTCCTGCCGCTGTTCCACGTCTTCGCCAACGTCTGCGTGCTCAACCGCACCATTGCCAACGGCGGCTGCATCGCCATGCTGCCGCGCTTCGATGCGGGACAGGCGCTCAAGACCCTGGCCCGGGTCAAGGCCACGGCCATGCCCGGCGTGCCGACCATGTACCAGGCGCTGCTCGATCACCCGGCACTGGCAAAAACCGATTTTTCGTCGCTGCGGGTCTGCATTTCCGGCGGGGCGCCGCTGCCCGGGCCGCTCAAGACGCGGTTCGAGGCGGCGACCGGATCGCGCCTGGTCGAAGGGTATGGCCTGACCGAAACCTCGGGCGTGGTCTCGACCAACCCATACGAGGGCGAGAACCGCGTCGGCACGATCGGCCAGCCGATCCCGTCAACCCGGGTGCGCCTGCTCGACAAGGAGGACCCTACCCGCGACGCGCCGTCCGGCGAACCGGGCGAGCTGGCGATACAGGGACCGCAGGTGATGCGCGGTTACTGGCGCCGTCCCGAAGCGGCGGCGGAGGCCTTTGCCGAACGTGCCGACGGGCGCTGGCTGCGCACCGGCGATGTCGCGACGCTGGACGATGCCGGCTATCTGCAAATCGTCGACCGCATCAAGGACATGATCGCCGTGGGCGGCTTCAAGGTCTTCCCCAGCCAGGTCGAGGCGGTGATCGAGGAGCATCCCTCGATCAAGGAAGTGCTGGTGATCGGCGTGCCCGATCCCTACCGCGGCGAAAGTCCGCGCGCCTATGTGACGCTTAAGGACGGCTGCAGCGACAGCGGCGAGGCGCTGCGCGACTGGCTCAACGCCCGGCTCGGCAAGCACGAACGGGTCGACGAGGTCGTGGTGCGCGAAACGATGCCCAAGACCATGATCGGCAAGCTCGACCGCAAGGCGCTTCGGGCCGAGGTGTTGTAGTACTTGTTCGGCGTGGATAGGGCGTCCGCCCTGTCCGCACCCGACAAAACTCAACCCGCGGTAAGGCTCACCACGGTGCTGTCTTCGCCCGCGGCGCGCGGGGCAAAGCGGCCGTCGACCTGGGCGCCCTGCTCGATCGTCAGCGAATCGTAGTGGACATCGCCGTGGATCCGGGCGGATTTGAGGATCACCAGATCGCGCGCGCTGATCGTGCCGCGCACGGTGCCTGACAGGCGGGCGGTTTCGGCCTTGACCGCACCCTTGATCTCGCTGCCTTCGCCCTGGACCAGCGCGGTGCAGGTCACGTCGCCATCGACGTGGCCGTCGATGTGCAGGTCAGCCGAGGCGTGGACGTCGCCGGTGATGCGGATGTCGGAGCCGAAGACGGAAAAGGTCGAGCTGGCCATCGTCCTACCTTGCGTTCTGGGCGCCGTTTCCGACGCGGGTTTCTGCTTGAACATGAGACGAAGCCTCCAGGAAGGGGCGGGGGTTGAGGGCCTGGTCGTGCAGCCGCACTTCGAAGTGCAGGTGCGGACCGGTCGAACGCCCGGTGTTGCCGATCGCGCCGATCACCTGCCCGCCGCCAACCGGCTGGCCGACCTGCGCGGCAAAGCGCGACATGTGGGCATAGCGCGTCATCAGGCCGTTGCCGTGATCGATCTCGATGCAGTTGCCATAGCCCGACTTGACACCCGCGAAGCTGACCACGCCTTTGGCCGCGGCATAGATCGGCGCGCCGATCGGGCCGCGGAAGTCGAGCCCGGCGTGGAACGCGCCGCCGCCGGTGAAGGGGTCCGAGCGGTAGCCGAAGCCTGACGAGACGAACTCGAGGCTGGCAGGCAGGACCTGCGGCACGCCGTTTACCGAGCGCTCCAGCGCTTCCATCCGTGCCAGGCTGAGTCCGAGCCGCTGGAAGCGCGGGTCGATTCGGCCGTCGCGGCCGGTGACGAGGTTCTGCAAGGGACCGCCCTGGGCGGTACGGTCGCTCAGCGAGGCAAGCATAGCCTGCGGGTTGAGGCCGAGGCTGGCCAGCTTGGCCGAAGCCTGGGCGGCGCGGCGGTCGGCCAGGCGGGTCAGCCCTTCGACGAAGGCCAGCTGGCGCGCTTCGAGCCGGGCCAGCGCGGCGGCTTCGGGCACGCTCAGGCTGACCTTCTTGACCGTTTCGGCGGAGGCGTTCGAGCTGTTCGACACGGTTTCGCCGGCCTGGGCATCTCCCGGCAGCTCGCCGAGGTGGGCCTTGGTCACCTGCTCGATGAAGTCCTGCCGCTTGGCGAGATCGGAGGCGACGGTGTTGAGATCGTTGCGGTAGGCGTTCACCCGGCTTTCCGAGCTGGCCACCTTGGCCTCGCGGTCAAGCAGGGCGAGCCGGTCGCGGGTCGACAGCACGCTGGAAATGGCCATGGCGGCCATGGTCACCAGCCACACCACCAGCAGAGCCGCGGCGGCGCCGGCAGCGATCATCTGCAGACGCGACGAAATCTTGATGAAACGGACCTGGCCCTGCGATCGCATGAAGAACTCGCGATCAGGAAACCAGCTCCGCAGGCGGTCCCTTAACCCGCCGACGGCCAATTTTTGCAAGACGACCCCGAGTCCCTTTGTCCCTTTACGGGGGCGCGGCTAGCAGGGTGCAGGCCGCTTGGCGAATCCGCCATGCCCCGACAGCGCCGAATCGACGGACTCGTAAGACGAATCGATTGCAGCTGCTGACACCGTGGTAAATTGTGCGCTGCGGCATGGCGCGCAGCGGCGTGACGGACGCTTCGCCGTGACAAGGTGAATGCGCGGTGATAGGCGGTTTTCCGCCATGATCGCACAGTCCGCCCCCCTTGCCGAATCGCCCGAAGCGCTGATTGCCCGACTCGCCGCGGAAGGCCGCGCCGCGCAGCGCGAATTGGCCCGGCTGGACGCCCCGGCCAAGGCCCGCGCCTTGCACGCCGCCGCCGCCGCGCTGCGCGCCGCCGAACCCACAATTCTGGCGGCTAACGCCCGCGATGTCGCCGCCGGAGAGGCTGCCGGGCTGACCGCCGCGATGCTGGACCGGCTGCGGCTCGATCCCGCAAGGCTGGCCGGAATTGCCGAAGCGGTCGACCAGGTCGCCGATCTGCCCGATCCGGTCGGCGCGGTGATCGACAGCAGCACCCGCCCCAACGGCATGGTGCTGAGCCGGGTGCGCGTGCCGATCGGAATGATCGGGATCATCTACGAAAGTCGCCCCAACGTCACCGCCGACGCCGCGGCGCTGTGCCTGCGGTCAGGCAACGCGGCGCTGCTGCGCGGGGGGAGCGAGGCGGTCCATTCCAACCATGCGATCCACACCGCGCTGGTCGAAGGGCTGGTCCGCGAAGGGATTCCCGCCGCGGCGATCCAGCTGGTCCCGACGCAGGACCGCGCCGCGGTTGGCGCGATGCTGACCGCCGCCGGGTTGATCGACATGATCGTGCCGCGCGGGGGCAAGAGCCTGGTCGCGCGGGTCCAGGCCGACGCGCGGGTGCCGGTGCTCGCCCACCTGGACGGGATCTGCCACACCTATGTCCACGCCGCGGCCGATCCGGCCAAGGCGCAGGCCATCGCACTCAACGCCAAGATGCGCCGCACCGGGATCTGCGGATCGATGGAAACGCTGCTGCTCGACGCGCAGTTTCCCGCCAGCCAGGCGGTCGTCGCCGCTCTGCTCGACGCCGGATGCGAACTGCGCGGCGATGCCCGGGCCGCGGCGCTCGATGCGCGAATCGTGCCGGCGGCCGCGAACGACTGGGACACCGAATACCTCGACGCGATCCTCTCGGTCGCCGTGGTCGATGGGCTTGACGCAGCGCTGGCACACATCGCCCGCCATTCCTCGCACCACACTGACGCGATCGTCACCGAGGACGCGGAGGCCGCCGAACGCTTTCTGGCCGAGGTCGACAGCGCGATCGTGATGCACAACGCCAGCACCCAGTTCGCCGACGGCGGCGAGTTCGGCCTGGGCGCCGAAATCGGCATCGCCACCGGGCGCCTCCACGCCCGCGGCCCGGTCGCGCTGGAAGGGCTGACCACATACAAGTGGCAGGTCCGCGGAACCGGACAGGTAAGGCCCTGAAAACCGTTGGTTTGCTGGGCGGGAGCTTCAATCCCGCGCACGGCGGGCACCGCCGGATCAGCCTGTTCGCGCTGGACGCTCTTGGCCTGGACGCGGTGTGGTGGCTGGTTTCGCCCGGCAATCCGCTCAAGCCCAGGGCCGGCATGGCCCCGCTGGCGGCGCGGCTCGCCTCGGCCCGGCGGCAGGCGCGGCGCGCGCGAATCGTCCCCACCGCGATCGAGCGCGAACTCGCCACGGTTTACACCATCGACACGCTGCGCGCGCTGGTGCGGCGCTATCCCAGGGTGCGCTTCGTCTGGCTGATGGGCAGCGACAACCTGGCCCAGCTGCACCGCTGGCGCGACTGGCGCGGCATCGCCCGGACCATGCCGATTGCGGTTATCGCCCGTCCCGGCTATGATGGCCGCGCTGCCGCGAGCCCCGCGGCGGCCTGGCTCGGCCGTTACCGGCGGTCCGCCGCCAGTTTGAAGCACCGGGCAGGATGGAGCGCACCCGCGCTGATACATTTGCGTTTCGATCCCGATCCGCGCTCGGCGACCGCCATTCGCCGTGCCGATCCAGACTGGGCCAGCCGCTTTGCCGGCAAGGCCCAGCGCGATCCGCTGACCCACCATCCCGTCGATCCCGACATCGCATGACTGTTTCGCGACGCCCGCCCAGAGGAGCCGTTTCCGCTTAAATGACGCCTGCCCCCACCACCCCGGCTGCCGATGCCGGCGTACCCGCCCCGCTCCCCGCTTCGGAGCCGGGTTCGCTTCACGAACTCGTCCTGAAGTCGCTTGACGACGACCAGGCGATGGAGCTGGTTTCCATCCCGCTTGAAGGCAAGAGCTCGATCGCCGATCACATGGTGATCGCCTCGGGCCGCTCGACACGCCAGGTCGCCGCCATGGCGCAGAAGCTGGCCGAACGGATCAAGCACGGCGGCTTCGGCCACGCGCGGATCGAAGGCCTGCCGGCTGCCGACTGGGTGCTGATCGACGCCGGCGACGTGGTGGTCCACATCTTCCGCCCCGAAGTGCGCAGCTTCTACAACCTGGAACGGATGTGGGCGTTCGGAGATTCCGGCAGCGCCTGATTTATGGCGATGCAGCTGCACGTGATTGCCCGCGGCAAGATCGGGCGCTCGCCCGAGGCCGAGCTGGTTGATCGCTATCTGAAGCGCGTGACCTGGCCGGTGAAGGTCACCGAACTGCCCGACATCGGCGGCACCCTGCCCCCCGCGCAGACCCCGTCGCGCGAAGTTCTGCTGGACGAGCGCGGCCGCCAGCTTTCCTCCGAAGAGTTTGCCGCGCTGCTGGGCCGATGGCGCGATGAAGGGGTGCGCGAAACCCGCTTCCTGATCGGCGCCGCCGACGGCCACGGCGCGGCGCTGCGCGGCGAGGCCGACTTGCTGATCGCCTTCGGCGCCATGACCTGGCCGCACATGCTGGCCCGCGCCATGCTGGCCGAACAATTGTGGCGCGCGACCAGCATTCTGGCTGGCCATCCCTACCATCGTTCGGGATAAGGCGGGCCATGCTTCGCCGCGTTCTGCCCGTTGCCCTGACGCTTGCCGCACTGGTTGCGGTGGGCGGGGCCGTGGCGCAAGGCGTCATGGCCCCCGATACGCCCGAGGATGCCGCTGCCGCCCTGGCCCGCGCCCGGGTCCAGCAGGCCGAAGCTGGCAAGCGCGCCGAAGACCTTGAGGCCGCCGCCCGCACCGCCGTAGCCGAAGCCGACAAGACCGCGCAGGAAAGCGCCGCGCTGGCTGCGCGGATCCAGCAGGCCGAAGCGACGATCGCCGCCAACCAGGCGCGGATCGCGGTCGTTTCCGGCCAGCGCGCCGCGCTGCGCGCGCGTCTGGCCCGGCATCAGCAGCCGCTGGTGCGCCTGACCGCCGCGCTGCAGCGGATGTCGCGCCGCCCGCCGGTGCTGTCGCTGCTGCGCCCCGGATCGCTGCGCGACACGGTCTATCTGCGCGCGGTGATGCAGACCATGCTGCCTGAGGTCGAGCGCCGTACCGCCGGGCTGCGCGCCGAGATCGACAAGGCGCGCGCGCTGGAAGCCCAGGCGCGCGAGGCCAACGTCGCGCTGCGCGCCAGCGAGGGCGATTTTACCCGCCGCAGGCAGGAGCTGGCTGCACTCGAAACCCGCCAGCGCCTCGCTTCGCGCGAGGCGAGCGGGGTTGCCGACCGCGAAGCCGAACGGGCGCTGGCCCTCGCCGAACAGGCCCGCGACCTGGGCGGGCTCGTCGGTCAACTGGCCGAGCAGGGCACCCTGCGCGACGAACTGGCGGCGCTGCCTGGGCCAGTGCTGCGCCCACCGCAACCGGCCAGCGCGCAAGTGGCCGAAACACCGCCGCCATCCCCCGTCGCTGCAGCCGCAGGGCTCAAGGGCTATCGCCTGCCGGTGGCCGGACGGCTAATCCAGGGGTTCGGCGAGGCGCTGCCGGGCAAGCCGCGCTCGCGCGGGATCGCGCTCGCCGCCAATCCCTCGGCTCAGGCGGTTGCCCCCGCCGCGGGCCGGGTGGCCTTTGCCGGAACCTATCCCGGATACGGCCAGATCGTAATCATCGAACACGCCGGTGGGTGGACCAGCGTGGTCACCGGGCTGGTTTCGCTCGACACCCGGGTCGGCCAGCAGCTGGTCGCCGGATCGCCGCTGGGGCTGGCCGGGCCGGGGCGCCCGGTGGTGACGCTGGAGCTGCGCAAGGCCGGCGAAGCGGTCAATCCCCTCGAAATTGCCGCCAATTGACGCTATCTGGCGTTAAGGCTTGGCCCGCTATAGTGCGAAAGCCACTTCTGGAAAGGTCGCCACGATGAAGCTCGCCCCCCTGTTCCGCGCCGGCTTGCTGGTCACCGCGGTTGCCCTGATTCCGGCGACCACCGCGGGGCTGGCCGCGGTCGACGCGCGCGCCGGGCCGCAGTTCGGCCGGCTGCTGTCGGTCTACCAGCTGGTCAAATCGCAGTATGTCGAACAGGTCGATGACGACAAGCTGGTGAACGGCGCGATCGACGGGATGCTGGCGGCGCTCGATCCGCATTCCACCTATCTTGAAGGCGCCTCGCTCACCCGCCTCAACACGATGATCGACGGCAACTATTCGGGCCTTGGCCTGTCGGTCGAAATGGATGACGGCGCGGTGCGCGTCGTCTCGCCGATGCGCGGCAGCCCGGCGGAGACCGCCGGGGTCAAGGCGGGGGATTACATCACGCACCTGGATGGCAAGCTGATCTATGGCGGCGATCTGGATGACGCGGTCGGCATGATGCGGGGCGAGGCGGGCAGCAAGATCCGCCTGACCATTTTCCGCCCCGGCCGCGACCAGCCCTTCGACCTGACCGTCACCCGCGGGGTGATCAGCCTCGAGCCGGTGACCTGGAAGCTGGAGAAGGACGTCGGCGTGATCAGCGTCAACGAGTTCTCGCGCGATGTCGGGGTCAACGTGAACAAGGCGATCGCCGACCTGCGCAAGCAGAGCGCGGGCAAGCTGTCGGGGCTGGTGCTTGACCTGCGCTCCAACCCGGGCGGCGCGCTGGACGAGGCGGTGGCCCTGTCCGACCTGTTCCTGAGCAAGGGCGACATCGTGTCGCAGCGCGGCCGCAACCCGCAGGACAACGAGTTCTACAAGGCCGAATCGGTCTATCCCGGCGATGCCGCCAAGGGTCTGCCGATCGTCGTGCTGATCGATGCCGGCTCGGCCTCGGCCTCGGAAATCGTCGCCGGGGCGCTGCAAGACCAGCGCCGCGCGGTGATCATGGGCGAACGCAGCTTCGGCAAGGGTTCGGTCCAGTCGCTGTTCGAACTGGACCGCGCCCACGCGGTCAAGCTGACCACGGCGCGCTATTTCACGCCTTCGGGCCGCTCGGTCCAGGAAGGCGGAGTCGATCCCGACATCCGCGTCCCGCAGCTGTCCGATCCCGACGCCCAGCGCCGCAACGAGATGGCGATGCGCGAAAGCGACCTGCGCCGCCACCTGGTCAACGAAGTGACGATGGACGACAAGAAGCTGGAGGCCGACCGCCAGCCCGATCCGCGCTTCAAGATGACCGCGGACGAGGTCAAGGCCAAGGGAATCAAGGACTTCCAGCTGTACTACGCGATGGAAACCCTGCGCCGCACGGGCGGGACCGCGCTGGCCGCGAAGGGCAAGTGATGCTGCCGACCGGGAACCAGGCCTTTTCGCTCGCCCGCCTCCTGGCGCTGCTGGTTCCGCTGGCGCTGCTGGGCGGCGCCTATGTCGGGCAGTATGCCTTCGACCTCTACCCGTGCGAGATGTGCTGGTGGCAGCGTTGGCCGCATTTCGCCGCGCTGGCGCTGGCCGCACTGGCTTTCGTGCTGCGCGGGCAGGCGCGACTACTGGTCGCGCTGGCAGCGGTCGGCGTGCTGATTTCGGGCCTGATCGGCGCGTTCCACGCCGGGGTCGAATACGGCTGGTGGGAAGGGATCACCACTTGCACCGCCGTGGCGGTCGAAGGTGCGGCCGATCCGTTGAAGGCAATCCTCAACGCCCCGATCGTGCGCTGCGACCAAGTCCAGTGGGAACTGTTCGGAATCAGGCTGACGGGCTTCAACTTCCTGATTTCCGCCGCTGCGGCGTTGCTGATCTTCGCGCTGCTTGGTCGTTCGAAGGGAGCCGCGGCATGACCAGGGCCCGTTCCGACCGGATGCTGCGCGTCGACCAGGCCGGCGAATACGGCGCCACCCGGATCTATGCCGGGCAGCTGGCGGTAATGGGCGACCGCGCGCCGCATTCGGCCACGATCCACCACATGGCCGAGCAAGAGGCGGAGCACCGCGCCAAGTTCGACGCCCTGATCGCGCAGCGCGGCGTGCGCCCGACCGCGCTTCAGCCGTTCTGGAACGTCGCGGGCTTCGCCCTGGGCGCGGCGACCGCGCTGATCGGTCCCAAGGCGGCAATGGCCTGCACCGCCGCGGTCGAGGAGGAAATCGATCGCCACTACACCGAGCAGCTCGAGGAGCTGGGCGGGGATGATCCCGAACTGGCCGCGATGATCGAGGCGTTCCGCGCCGACGAGCGCGAGCACCGCGACACCGCGCTGGCCGCCGGGGCCGAACAGGCGCCGGGCTATCCGGTGCTGTCCGGCGCGATCCGGCTGGGCTGCCGCGTGGCGATCAAACTGGCCGAGCGGATTTGATCTGGCGCAGGGTCCTTCCTGCGCTTCATGTGTTATTCAACTCGGTAAGGCCCTATAGCGGGGCCTGACGATCCCGTCTGAAGGAGTTGCCCCGTGATCCGCACCGTTCTGCCCCGTCTTGGTGTCGCTCTGTGCGGCCTTGGTGCCGTTGTGGCTCTGGCCGGCACGGCCCAGGCGCAGGAAGCCGCCGAGCCCAAGGTCAACCAGCTGATCATTTTCGGCGACGATACTTGCCCCGAATCGCAGGGCGACGAAATCGTGGTCTGCGCGCGCAAGGCGGAAAGCGAACGCTATCGCATCCCCGCGATCCTGCGCCAGTCAAGCTCGCCCCAGAACGAGGCCTGGACCAACAAGGTGCTGGCCTATGAAACCGTCGGACGCGGCGGAATCCAGAGCTGTTCGCCGGTCGGCCCGGGCGGCTTCACCGGCTGCACCAGCAAGCTGATCCGCGACGCCTACGCCGAAAAGGCGACCGGCGACGACGTCAAGATGGCCGAACTGGTCGCCGCCGAACGGGCCAAGCGCCTTTCCACGATCGACGCCGATGCCGCCGAAACGCAGAAGCGCGTCGAAGAGGCCGAGAAGGCCTATCTCGAGCGGCAGAAGGCGCTGGAAGCCGCCGAGGACGCCAAGACCGCTCCGGCGCAAACCAAGCCGTAACGCGGCTCAGCTCAGCGCGATATCCGGCGCGTCTTCCTGCTTCATGCCGATGGTGTGATAGCCGGCGTCGACGTGGTGGTTCTCGCCCGTCACCCCGGCCGACAGGTCCGACAGCAGGTAAAGCGCGGCCCCGCCGACATCGCCGATGGTGACGTTGCGGCGCAGCGGCGCGTTAAGCTCGTTCCACTTCAGGATGTAGCGGAAATCGCCGATTCCGCTGGCCGCCAGGGTCTTGATCGGCCCGGCCGAGATCGAATTGACCCGGATACCCGCGGGGCCGAAGTCGTTGGCGAGATACTTGACGCTGGTTTCCAGAGCGGCCTTCGCGACACCCATCACGTTGTAATGCGGCACAACCTTTTCCGCGCCGTAGTACGACAGGGTCAGCATCGCCCCGCCGCCCGTGCCGGTTTCCGGATCGAAGGCCGGCATCATCGCTGCGGCGCGGCGCGCCACCGCGGTGAAGCTGTAGACCGAGATGTTCATGGTCATCAGGAAGTCGTCCAGCCCGATATCGGCGTAGTGGCCGCGCAGCGCTTCCTTGTTGGTGTAGCCGATGGCGTGGACCACGAAGTCGATCGTCGGCCAGCGCGCGGCAAGCGCCGCGAAGGCCTTGTCCAGTTCGGCCTCGGTCGACACGTCGCAATCGATCAGGAAATCGCAGCCAAGCTGGTCCGCGAGCGGGCGCACCCGCTTTTCCATGACCTCGCCCTGGTAGGAGATGGCCAGTTCAGCGCCCTGCTCCTTGAGCTTCTGCGCAATCCCCCAGGCCAGCGACTTGTCGTTGGCCAGGCCCATGATCAGCCCGCGCTTGCCCTGCATCAATCCGGTCATGCCGTTCCTCGTCGTTCGTCGTTCTGGCCGATTGCGTCGCGCTCTTCCGGGGATTCCGTAAGGGCGGCGTTGAGTTCGGCTCCGACCACCATTCCTAAGCCGACCAGCCAGAAAAAGAAAAGCGCGATCATCACCCCGGCCAGGCTGCCGTAGGTCAGGTCATAGGTGAAGAA
>ERZ1645185.1040-NODE-1040-length-11529-cov-4.432805_pt1 | contig 11529 bp, 13 predicted proteins | sample MGYA00575351_ERZ1645185 | MGnify/ENA primary metagenome ERZ1645185 (study PRJEB40838, sample SAMN11284767) | freshwater sediment metagenome | isolation source: river sediment | host: Sediment | place: India: Jana village, Kanpur | collected 2015-12-17 ... | reverse complement strand
AAACCGGCGGTTTTCCAGGCTCTAGACGATCGAACAGCGTGCGGCACGCTTCCGCGTCGGCAAGGTCCGCACGGACGAGCGAGGCACTGCCGCCCGCCGACCCGATCTCGGCTGCAAGCGCCTCCGCCTCGGCGACCGATTCGTTGCAGTGGATGTGGACATGCCAGCCGTCTGCCGCGAGCGCACGCGACAGCGCGCCGCCGATGCGCTTTGCACCGCCTGTGACGAGTGCGCTTGCGGGATTGCCGAATTCCGGTGTCATCGGCGAGCGCTTACCCCTCGGCGTACCAACGGGCAAGCCGCTGCCCGTTTTTTCGGCAGTCCGGGCAGCGCAGTGCCAGCGCCGGTGAGCGGGACATCTCCAGAGACTTATCCACAGGTGCCGGGGACAAGTCATTTCCGTGACAGTTGAGAGCGCCGCCTCCCTCGCCTACATCTGAAGGCGATGGCTGAACCCCCGCAGATTGATCGCTTTTCCGAAGAGCAGGCGACCTTCGCCGTGCGCGGACGCGACACGCCCGATCTCGATGCGGGCGTGGCGGCGATCCGCAACGTGCTGAAGACGCTTCCGGTCCGGCCGGGCGTCTATCGGATGCTCGATGCGGGCGGCGACGTGCTTTATGTCGGCAAGGCACGCAGCCTGAAGAACCGCGTCACAAACTACACGCAGGTCGCGCGGCTGCCGAAGCGGTTGCAGCGCATGGTGTCGCTAACGCGCGCGATGACGATCGTCACCACCGCGAGCGAGGCCGAGGCGCTGCTGCTCGAAGCGCAGCTCATCAAGCGCTTCCGTCCCGCGTTCAACGTGCTGCTCCGCGACGACAAGAGCTTCCCCTTCATCTTCCTGAACGAAGACCACGCCTACCCGCGCATTTCCAAGCACCGCGGCGCGCGCAAGGGCAAAGGCATCTACTTCGGCCCGTTCGCGAGCGCGGGCGCGGTGAACCGCACGCTGAACGCGCTCCAGAAGGTGTTCCTGCTGCGAAGCTGCTCGGACAGCTTCATGGCGAATCGCACGCGTCCCTGCCTGCTTCATCAAATTCGCCGCTGCTCGGCGCCGTGCGTCGACCGCATCGACGCGGCAGGCTACGCGGAGCTTGTCGCCGACGCGAAAGACTTCCTCGCCGGCAAGAGTCAGTCGGTGCAGCGCAAGCTCGGCGAATCGATGCAGGCCGCGGCCGAAAAGCAGGACTACGAACTCGCAGCCGTGTACCGAGACCGTCTGCGCGCGCTCACCTACATCCAGGGCCAGACCGGCACGGCCGAGGGCGTGAAGGACGTCGACGTCATCGCCCTCGCCGAAAAGGCCGGGCAGTTCTCGATCCAGGCCTTCTTCATTCGCGGCGGCCAGAACTGGGGCCACCGCGCGTTCTTCCCGAAGAACACCGCGGGAAGCACCCCGGAGGAAGTGATGGGGAGCTTCATCGTGCAGTTCTACGAGGACATGCCGCTGCCGCCGGAGATCCTCGTCGACCGCCTGCCCACCGAATGCGACCTGATCGCCGAGGCGCTCTCCAGCCGCTCGACGCGCAAGGTCGTGATCCGCCAGCCGCAACGCGGCGCACTCAAACGCCTCGTCGATCAGGCTGCACGCAACGCCGTCGAAGCCCTCGACCGCAACCTCGCCGAGGGCGCGACACAAACCAGGCTGCTCGCAGAGCTTGCAGACATCTTCGAGCTGCCGGAACCGCCGCGCCGTATCGAGGTCTACGACAACAGCCATATTCAGGGCAGCGATGCGGGCGGCGCGATGATCGTCGCGGGGCCGGAAGGCTTCCTCAAGAACAGCTACCGCAAGTTCAACATCAAGGACGCGTCGATCACGCCGGGGGACGACTTCGGCATGATGCGCCACGTGCTCGGCCGCCGTTTCGCGCGGCTGGGCAAGGAAGACCCCGATCGGAAGGGCAGCGACTGGCCCGACCTCGTACTCATCGACGGCGGCAAGGGGCAACTGTCTGCCGCCATGGACATTCTCGCCGAACAAGGCATCGACGACGTGACGCTCGTCGGCGTCGCCAAGGGGCCGGACAGGAACGCCGGGCGCGAGGTCTTTCACCTGATGGACGGCCGCGAACTCACCCTGCCCCTCAATTCGCCCGTGCTCTTCTACCTCCAGCGCCTGCGCGACGAAGCGCACCGTTTCGCCATCGGCGCGCATCGCGCCAAGCGCAGCAAGGCGATCTCCGCCAATCCGCTCGACGACGTGCCCGGTATCGGCCCGACCCGTAAGCGCGCGCTTCTGATGCACTTCGGCACCGCGAAGGCCGTTCGGTCGGCCGCGCTCGAATCGCTGATGGCGGCGCCCGGCATCTCGAAGGCGATGGCCGAGGTGATCTACGACCACTTCCATCCGCGCGGATAAAGGCTAACGTCGAGCGCGACTCGAATCGGGCCTTTGGGGGGCGCTCTGCATGATGAAGCTCTACACCGCTGCGACGCCCAACGGCTACAAGGCCTCGGTCGCGCTCGAGGAAATGGGCTTCGACTACGACGTCGAGAAGATCGACCTTACCGGCGGGGCGCAGAAGCAGGAGTGGTTCCTCGAGATCAACCCCAACGGCCGCATCCCCGCGCTCGTCCACGACGATTTTCCGATCTTCGAATCGGGGGCGATCATGCTCTATCTCGCCCGGCTTTCCGGCAAATTTTACGGCACGGACCCGAAGTCGCAGAGCCGTGTCGAGCAGTGGCTGATGTTCCAGATGGGCGGCATCGGCCCGATGATGGGTCAGGCGAACGTCTTCTACCGCTATTTCCCGGAAAAGATTCAGCCCGCGATCGACCGCTACCAGAACGAAGGCCGCCGCCTGTTCGAAGTGCTGGAGCGCCAGCTTTCGCGCACCGAATATCTCGCTGGGGACTATTCGATCGCCGACATGGCAAACTGGTGCTGGGTGCGCACGCACAAATGGTCGGGCATCTCGATCGACGGCTTGCCCAACCTGCAGCGCTGGCTCGAAGCGATCATGGCACGCCCCGCCGTACAGAAAGGCATCACCGTGCCTGAGGACATGCGCGCGCGGATTCGCGACGACGACGAGGATTCGGCTAAGAAATTCGCCGAGCAGGCACGCAAGATCGTGGTGACGGGCAAGCCCGCCTGATCGCTGCACAAGGGGGAGAATCAGGTATGCAGATGTATCCGCTGACGCTGCTCGGCACGCTCGCCGCGCTGGCCGTTTACGTATGGGCGTCGATCCCGGTCGGGCAGGCACGCGGCAAGCACGGCATCAAGGCACCCGCCGTCACCGGCCATCCCGAGTTCGAGCGCGCCTTCCGCGCGCACCAGAATACGATGGAGCAGATCGTCCTGTTCCTGCCGCTCGTCTGGATTGTGGCGACGCTGTTCGGTGACCTCTGGGGCGGCATCTACTCGGCGGCCTGGGTGGTCGGCCGAATCGCTTACGTGATCGGCTACATCAAGGATGCGGAAAAGCGCGGCGCGGGTTTCCTCATCTCAAGCCTCGCCAGCCTCGCGGCACTCGTGGGCGCGATCGTGGCGGTGGTGATCGACCTCGTGCGCTAACGGGTGTCGCCCTCCACCTTGGGCGGCAGCGCGAAGAGACCGATGAACCGGCCCGCGATTTCCGGATCGCCCGCAACCGTCAGTTCCTCTTCCGCGATGGCCCGCTTGCCGTAGAAGACGCGGACAAGCGCCGTCGTTCCCCCGGAAAAGGTCACGTCGGCGTCCGCGGTCTCGCCGCGTCGGATGGAGAGTTCACCGTCCGACAGGTCGGCAACGAACGCATCGTCCGGAAACCGGAACGCGATTCGCGCGCAGAGCGTGGCTGCGCGCTTCATGTCGAGCATCGTGCGCAGTGAAAGCATCGTCGAGGCCGGCGAGAGCGGCAGCGATGGGTCGTGCGCGGGCGAGCGTGCCGCCCAGCGGCCCATCGTCTGCAGGATCGGCTCAGCCTCATAACCCCACGGCGTCAGTTCATAGACTGGCACCGACGCTGGCGGTGCGAGCGTTGTTCGCCGCAACACGCCGTGCGCTTCCAGTCCTTCCAGCCGCTGCGTCAGAACATTTGCGCTCACCCCCGGCAGATGCGCCCGAATCTGCCCGAAGCGGCGTGGACCGAACATCAGCTCACGCATCACGAGCAGCGCCCAGCGCTCTCCCACCAGTTCCAGTGCCAGTGCAGCGCCGCACGCATCGTCGTACCAACGTAAACCGGCCGTCGCATTTTTAGTTACTTTTTGTAATTTCATAGTTGCTTTTTATAACCGATATGTCAGCCTCTGCATACACGCATAAAGGGAGAGGTCATGTGATGCAGCAGCCTGTCATCACCACATTCGGGTGGGTTCCGGAATTTGCACGTGGGTTCGTCCGCGATCTGCGTCCGCGATGGGCCTTCGAAGAGGTCGGCCAGCCCTACACAGTCGATTACATCGACATCGAATTCTCGAAGACCCAGGCCCACCGCGCCTTTCAACCGTTCGGCCAGGTGCCGACGTACCGGGACGACGAGGTCGAGATATTCGAATCGGGCGCAATGGTGCTACGTATCGCCGAGCGCGCTGGCAAACTCATCCCCGCGGACACGCCGGGCCGCATGAAAGCGACGCAGTGGTTGATCGCGGCGCTCAACTCCGTCGAACCGCGCGTCATGGCGCTCGCGATCAACGACCTGTTCGAAGCCGATCAGTCGTGGTCGAAGGATCGCCGCCCTGTCGTTGTGGCGACGCTCGATAGCGGCCTTGCCGATCTCGCCGAAGCGCTGAGGGACAAAATCTGGCTCGACGGAGACATGTTCACCGTGGGCGATCTGATGATGGTGTCCGTGCTTGGTGGCCTTCGTGGCACTGGCGTCCTCGATCGCCATCCCCGCATTGCCGCCTATGTCGAACGCGGCGAAGCACGCCCCGCGCACAGGAAGGCGATGGCCGATCATCTCGCCGCGTTCGGCGACGCCGCTGCCGCTTGAGGACCAGGAGAAAAAACATGCGTTACGTCGAAGGATTCGTCATCGCCGTTCCCACTGCGAACAAGGAGGTTTTCCGCGCCCATGCCGCGGCCGCCGCGCCGCTGTTCAAGGAATTTGGCGCCGCGCGCGTTGTGGAATGCTGGGGCAACGACGTGCCCCCGGGAAAGGTCAACGATTTTGCGGGTGCCGTGCAGGCAAAGGCCGATGAAACCGTCGTATTCTCGTGGTTGGAATATCCCGACAAGGCCGCCCGCGATGCTGCAAAAAAACGCATGATGACGGACGAGCGCATGGAGGCGATGGGCGAGATGCCGTTCGACGGTATGCGCATGATCTTCGCGGGCTTTCTCCCGCAGGTCGAAGTCGGGCCAGGCGGCGACTGCGGCTATGTTGACGGATTCATTCTCTCCGTACCCGACGGCAACAAGGAAGCCTATTTCGCCATGGCGCTCGACGCCTCGGCGGTGTTCCTGGACCACGGCGCGACGCGTTTCGTCGAATGCTGGGGCGACGACGTGCCCGACGGCAAGGTCACCGATTATCGCCGTGCCGCGCACGCGAAGGACGGCGAAACCGTCGTCTTTTCGTGGATCGAATGGCCATCCAAGGCTGCGCGCGACACAGGCGTGAAGGCGACGATGGAAGACCCGCGCATGAAGGTGGCGCCCGAAACCATGCCGTTCGACGGCGCCCGCATGATCTTCGGCGGCTTCGAACCAATCGTCGATGCCTGAACAGCGGCGGCGCGGATGCTAATCCTGCTCTGCGCCGAACAGAATGCTGGCGTTCGCCGAGCGGATCTTCGTCCGCTCCTCTTCGCCTATATCGAGCTTCGCCAGCGCATCCAGTGACTGATCGAGCGAAATCTGGGGATGGTCCGAACCGAGCGTGATCCGATCGATTCCGATGTTGCGTAATGTCCAGATAAACTCGCCTTCAAGCGGGGAATCGGCGACCAGCGTGACCGTTGCGGAAACATCGAAGTAGATGTTGTCGTAAAAGTAGCCTTTCGCCGTCCGCAACAGCGCGATCAGGTTCCAGTACCGAAAGTTCATCCCCCCGATGTGCGTGAACAGGAAGCGCGTCTTGGAATTTCGCACCGCGAGGTTCAGCAGCTTCTCGTTGTCGCCGGGGATAATGCCGGCGTTGTCGATCATGACGACAATCCCGGCTTCTCCCGCGCGTTCGCAGAGTGCCGAAACGCGTGGATCGGTCACATCGAACCCCTGCGTCAGCGGGTGAATCTTGATGGCGCGAATGCCGAGCGCGGCGAGCCTGTCGATCTCGGCAAGCGCGGCGTCGCCGTCATGTGGATGCACTGACGCGATAGGCAGCATCCGGGGATATTTCGACACCAGGCGGATGAGATCGTCGTTGCGCTGCCGGGTGCGAGCAGGCTCCCCGGCCTTCGCCATCAGCATGCCTCCGAAGCGCGCCACATCTCGTTTCGAAGCTTGCGCCTGCGCGAGATAGGCGCGGATAGAGGCTTCGCCATCCTCGACATGGACGTGGACATCGAACGTGTCTTCGCGCGCGGCGGCGGTCAGGGGGAAAAGCAGCGGCAACAGCGCCAGAGCCAGTCGTTTCATCGTTTCAATAGAACCGGTCCGCGGATGCACCGCCAGCAACTTCCGCCGAACCGGGCGCTTCGAACGATCGTCTGCCAGCCGTGCTACCCGCCACACCGCTTCAGGAAATCCTCGATCAACGCCCTGTCGGGGCGGGCGAGCAGCGTCATCGCCGTCCCCTGCCCCGCCAGCGTCACGCGCTTCCCCGCCCAGTCGCGCACGAACGTCGGCGGCAGGCCGGCGCGGGCGACGACCATCATTTCTCCGGAAGGATGATACTGGACGGAGGCCATGAGCGGCGTGACCTTGTCCGGTGGACCAACCAGGAGCTGGGTGCGCGTCCCTTCGGCGACGGACGTGCGTGAATCGGCCGTAAAAAACGCGAGTTCGAAAACCTTCGCGTCCCGGTCGCAAACCGCGAACAGGTCGATGTCGTCGCTGTTCGGCACGCCGTAAACGAGCTTCGCCGCATTGCCTTCGGATGCGTCGGCGTCGAAGATCGCCCAGCTGCGATTGTAGGTCGGCTGTCGTGTCGCGCAGGCCGCGACGAGCAGGAGCAGCGATATGATGCCGAGGCGCTTCATATGCCGCGAAACTCCGCGAATTCGGCAAGCGGGACGCGCTTTGCATGGAGCCTGTTGGCAGGATCGTCGGGGTCTTTCCAGCCGATCGCCATGCCGGTGAACAGCATCCATGCGTCGGGCGCGCCGAGGAACGTGCCGATCGTTTTGGGATACATAGCCCAGCACTCCTGCGGGCAGGAATCGAGCCCCGCTTCGCGCAGCAGCAGCATCACGTTTTCAAGGTACATTCCCAGATCTGACCACTGCGGCGGTCCCATCGTGCGGCTCACGTAGCAGAACAGCGCAACGGGCGCGCCGAAGAACATGAAATTGCGGGCGAACCAGCGCCGCCGCGCTTCCCGGTCCTCGCGTGGAATCCCGATATGGCCATACATGTCCTCGCCGACCTGAAAGCGGCGCGAGGCGTAGGGTTCGCCGAGCGCCTTCGGGTAGATGTCGTACTCCATCTCCTCGCCGCGCGGCGCTTCGACGATGCGCGCCGCCATGATCTCCTTCAGCCGTGTCAGTTCGTCGCCGCCGACGGCGTATATATGCCACGGCTGCAGGTTGCCGCCCGACGGTGCACGTGCTGCCTTTTCGATGATCTCGCGCAGCAATGCGGGATCGACAGGCCGGTCGAGGAAGCCGCGCACCGAGCGGCGGGTTGCGATCGCTTCACTGACGTTCACTTCGATTCCCAAGCCATGTTGAGCAGGCGCCTACGATAGCCTAACGTCTGCCCATGCTGTCCAGCCTCCCCAATCTGCTCACGCTCTCGCGCATCCTTGCGGTGCCCCTCCTTGTCGTGCTGATGTGGAATGCGAACTGGTTCGGCTATCTTATCGCCTTCATTGTCTTCTGTATCGCAGGCGCGACCGATTATCTGGATGGATATCTCGCCCGCGCGCAGGGCACGGTTTCAAAGCTCGGCGTGTTTCTCGATCCGATCGCGGACAAGATCATGGTGGCGGGCGCGATCATCATGCTTGTGGAGAACGATATCGTTCGCGGCTGGACGGTGATTGCCGCGATTATCATCCTCATTCGCGAGATCACGGTTTCCGGTCTTCGCGAATATCTCGCAGGAATTCAGGTCTCCGTGCCCGTCAGCCAGCTCGCCAAGTGGAAGACGGCATTTCAGATGATATCGCTCGGCGCGCTCATCCTCGCGGGCGCGGCGGAAATCCGGTTCACGTGGCTCCCGGCCTACGAGGTGGGTGTAGCCTCGCTGTGGGCCGCCGCGATCCTTACGCTCGTCACCGGCTACGACTATCTGAGGGTCGGCCTCAAGCACATGGCGTGAACCGGTGAAGATCAGTCTCCTCTATTTCGCCTGGGTGCGTGAACGCATCGGCCTCGACGGTGAAACGCGTGACCTCGCCGCGGCAACGGTGGGCGAAGCACTCGCCGCGCTTTCCGCGCTGGGGGACGGCTATGCCGCCGCTTTCGCCGAACCGCACCGCCTGCGCTTCGCGCTCGATCAGGATTTTGTCGACGCAGACGCGGCGCTTCGCGAAGGCGCGGAGCTGGCCATCTTTCCGCCCGTGACCGGCGGATGATCACCGTCCGCGTCCAGACCGAAGCATTCGATCTGGCGGCGGAAACGCGCGCGCTTTCGGACGGCCGCACCGATATCGGCGCAATCGCGAGCTTCGTCGGCCTCGTGCGCGGCGGCGAGATCGAGGCGATGACGCTGGAGCACTATCCGGCGATGACGACGAAGGCGCTCGAAGCGATTGCTGGCGAAGCCCGCCGCCGATGGCCGCTGCTGGGCGGAACAGTCATTCATCGGCACGGCAGGCTGCTTCCGGGCGACCCCATCGTGCTCGTCGCCATCGCCGCCACGCACCGCGGCGACGCCTTCGACGCCTGCGCGTTCATCATGGACTATCTGAAGACGGGCGCGCCGTTCTGGAAGAAGGAAGAAACCGGTGGCGAAAGCCGCTGGGTCGAGGCCAAGACCGAAGACGACACCGCGCGCGATCGCTGGAACTAGGCGCCGGAACTAGGGCGCTGGCGGCGGTTCTTCGGGCGCGTCTTCCGTAATCGCCTTGTTGATCCGATCCGAAAGCGCGCGCGCGGCGGCACGAATACCCTCCGCGTCCTCGGGTGTGTTGGCGATTACATTGCCGAGCTGGCCGAGCAGCGCCGCCGCCCGCGCGACGTCGATCCGTTCGCCGCGCATCACGGCCTCCGCGTCCGGCCCGAGCAGGACCGAGAGATCGACCTGCGCGGCGGCGTCCGCCTCTTCGCGCGCGCGCCGCTCCTCGGCCTGCCGCTCGGATATCTGGCGGACTTCCGGCAGCGCCTCCATCATGAACTCGTGCCACATCGCGGCGGGCATCGTGGAGCCGAGCACGCCGTTCATCGGCGAATTGTTGTCGTTGCCGACCCAGACGCCGACGACGAGATCGCCCGCGAAGCCCACGAAGATCGCGTCACGCGAATCCTGCGTCGTGCCGGTCTTGCCGAAGGCCGCGACCGGCAGCTTCGCGCGTGTGCCCGTGCCGTAGTCGATCGTCGCGCGCATCATCTCGCGCAGCGCCGCGCGCTCGGGGAAGCTGTCCCCGCCAAGCGCGCGTAGGCGTGTCATCACGCCCTCGTCACGCGGCGGCGGCGAGACCGCATAGGGCACAACCGGCGGCGTACCGCCCGCAACCGCCGCGTAAGCCGACGTGAGATCGAGCAGCGACATCGTGGAGGTGCCAAGCGCGATCGTGAGGTCGTCGCCGATCTCGTCCTTGATGCCGAGGTCGCGCGCCGCCTTGCGGATCGCCCCTGCCCCGACCTCGTTCGCCAGCCGCGCCGCCGCGACGTTGGAGGAGAGCGCGAAGGCACGCTTCAGTGTGATGGGGCCGCGATACTTGCCGTCGTTGTTCTTGGGGCTCCAGTCGCCGATGGTGACGGGCTCGTCCTCGATCTCGGTATCGACGTCCATGCCGCTGCGCAGCGCGGCGAGGTAGACAAACAGTTTGAACGCGGAGCCCGGCTGCCGCTTCGCCTGCACCGCGCGGTTGAATTCGCTCTTCTGGTAGTCCCTGCCGCCGACCATGGCGACGACGCGCCCATCCGGGTGCATGGCGACGATCGCCGCCTCGCCGACATCGTGCCAGCCCGCGCGTTCCAGGTTGCGCTTTACCACGCGCTCGGCGAGCTTCTGGAGGCGGCTGTCGAGCGTCGTCGCGACCTTCACCTCGCCGAATGTGTCGGGCGTGCTGTTGGCGGCCTCCGCCCACGCCCAGTCTGCGAAGTAGCTCCCGGTCGGCAGACCCTTCCGGCCCGGACGCAGCGCCGCGCGCCGCGCGCCGCGCCACTCCGCGTCGGTGATGAGACCCTGTTCCTTCATCACGGCGATGACGAGCTTTCCGCGTTCGCGCGCCGCGTCGTAGTCGTTGGTCGGCGCAAGCCGCGACGGCGCCTTCACGAGACCCGCGAGCATCGCCGCCTCGCCGAGCGTGAGCTGCTCGGGTTCCTTGCTGAAATACTGCTCCGACGCTGCGCGCAGGCCGTAAGCCCCGTCGCCGAAATAGACGCTGGAGAGATAGCGCGAGAGGATCTCCTCCTTCGTCAGCCAGGCTTCCAGCCAGAAGGCGATAATCACCTCCTGCGCCTTGCGCGTCAGACTGCGATCAAGGCTGAGGAAGCTCGTCTTGGCGAGCTGCTGCGTGATCGTGGAGCCGCCCTGCACGACGCGGCCGGCCGCCGCGTTCGCCTGCGCGGCGCGCAGGATGCCGCGGATATCGATGCCGATGTGATCGTAGAAGCGCCGGTCCTCGATCGCGACGAAGGCCTCCCCAACGTGATCGGGCAGTTTCGTCACATCCACCGGCTCCGCCTTGAAGCTACCCCGGCGCGCGATCGGCGTGCCGTCGGCAGCGGTCAGCACCAGCGCGGGCGTTTCCAGCGGTTCGAGTGCCTTGCCGAGCGGCGCCGTGATCGCCAGCCACGCAACGATGCCGAAGAACACGAGCAGCAGGCCCGCCGCGATCTTGGGGAGCCAGCGCAGCCAGCGGGAACGCGGCTTCGGTTCTTCAGGCGGCTGTAGCGTCTCCTGCCCGCCGAACTCTGCGTTCCATGCGCGGTAATCATCCGGATCGAGCGACTCGACGCGCGGGCGGCGGAAAATCATTGCGGAGTCGCCATTCTCATACTGTCATACTTACGCAAAACAGTGGCCCGTTCAATCGTCGTGGGCGGCCGATGGGACAATGCGTGGTGGGCCCGGAGGGACTCGAACCCCCAACCTAGCCGTTATGAGCGGCCAGCTCTAACCATTGAGCTACAGGCCCGTCGCCCCGCTTTTTCCCCCGCGCCGGACGACCGCAGCGCTTAGACGCTCGCGGGCTGCTCCGCAAGAGCGGCGGGCTTTCCGTCGCGCTGGGCATGGGCCGCCGCGACGACCTCCTCGACGCTGGCGGGCTTCACCCCCGCGCGCGTCAGCGTCGTCAGCACGCCGTCCCACCA
>ERZ1645185.1039-NODE-1039-length-11529-cov-4.817588_pt1 | contig 11529 bp, 5 predicted proteins | sample MGYA00575351_ERZ1645185 | MGnify/ENA primary metagenome ERZ1645185 (study PRJEB40838, sample SAMN11284767) | freshwater sediment metagenome | isolation source: river sediment | host: Sediment | place: India: Jana village, Kanpur | collected 2015-12-17 ... | reverse complement strand
CGGCACGCGGCCGCGCTGAGCGTGGTCGTGTCGGCGGTGATCACGCCCGGCGACCTGATCGTGATGACGCTCGTGATGGCCCTGCCGCTCTACGGGCTCTACGAGCTGAGCATCATCGTGTCGTGGTTCACGCACCGGGCGCGGCTGCGGCGCGAGGCGCGACGCGCCGCCGAGGCGGCGGTGCTGCTGCTGGCGCTCGCCGCGCTGGCGGCGCCGCTGGGCGCCCAGGCGCGGCAGCGGCCGCGCCCGGCGAACCCGGTGCCCTCGCGCCAGACGACGCCGCAGGACCAGTCGCGGCTCACGCGCGTGACGCCGCAGGACACGCTCTCGCGCGCGGGGCGCGACACCACCGGCGGCGCGCGCCCGACGCTGATCGCGTGGGCCCCCGACGACAGCGTGATGCAGGCGCTGCTCGCACGGCGGGGCTACACCGTGGTGCGCTACCAGGCGGCCGAGGTGGGGTTCGCGGCCAAGGGCCGCACGATGACGCTCACGGGGGACAGCGCGCGCGCCGCGGTGCAGCGCGACTCCACGCTGCTCGTCGCGCGGACGATCGCCTACAGCGACAGCCTGCAGCTCGTCACCGCGCGCGGCGACACCATCGTGATGCGCGACCCCACGCAGGCCTCCGACGTGATCGGCCTGCGCGAGCTGAGCTACGACGTCGCGCGCAAGGAGGGGCGCACGCGCGACTTCTCCACGGTCGCCAACTCCGGGCAGGACTGGCGCGTCGAGGCCCACCGGGCCGCCTTCGTGAGCGACAGCGCCTCGGGCGGCAACATCGTCTATGGCCGCGACGGCCTCATCACGAGCTGCCTCGACTCGGTCCCGCACTACCACTTCCTCGCGAAGGAGCTCAAGCGGGTCAGCGACCGGGTGATCGTCGCGCGGCCGGCGATCCTGTACGTGCAGGACGTCCCGGTGATGTGGCTGCCCTTCATCTTCCAGGACATCCGCGACGGGCGCCGCTCGGGGATGCTCACGCCGCGCGTCGGCTTCGCCGAGCTGGTGCGCAACAGCCCCACCTACCGCCGCACCGCCGAGAACCTCGGCTACTACTTCGCGCTCAACGACTACCTCGACGCGCAGCTCAGCATGGACTGGCGCTCGAGCGCGCGGGCGACGGAGCAGGACCCCGGCTGGACGCGCCTCAACGGCGAGCTGCGCTACCGCTGGCTCGACCGCTTCATGTCCGGCAGCTTCGCCCTCTCGCAGAACACGCTGAGCACCGGGAGCCGCAACACGGCGGTGAGCTGGTCGCACGCGCAGGAGTTCTCGTCGCGCACGCGCGTGAACGCCAACCTGAACTACGTCACGAGCACGCAGGTCCAGCGCCGGACGATCATCAACCCGCTCGCGGCGGTGGCGACGATCGCGTCGCAGCTCAACCTCGTGCGCCAGCAGGGGCCGTTCACCATCAACCTCGGCGGCACGCAGCGGCAGTACCCCGGCCGCGACCAGGTCGACCGCACCTTCCCGTCGCTCAACGTGGCCTCCAAGCCGCTGCAGGTCGGCGAGTGGTTCGTGATGACGCCGTCGCTGCAGCTCACCACGCAGCAGAGCCTCGACCTCGACGCCACCGGCGACTTCGCCTACCGCTACGTCGACCGCGGCGGCGTGCTCGACTCGATCCGCCTGAAGCGCGACCAGAGCAGCACGGCCCTCTCGATCGGCACGCCGTTCAAGGTCTTCGACTTCCAGGTGCAGAGCGGCCTGCGGTTCAACAACGTCGTCCGCGACTACCCGCAGATCATCACGGTCCGCGACCCCGCCGACACCGCCGCGCGCCTCGACCGCGTCTACGCCTCGACCTTCGACTCGAGCCTCGACTTCGACGTGAGCATCGGCCTGCCGCAGTTCTTCGGCGGCACCTGGAACCTCGCGCCGACCATCTCGGCGCAGAACGTCGACTCGCGCGGCTTCGCCATCCGCACCCACCTCTCCAACGGGCAGTGGGTGACGCAGAGCAAGCGGCTCTCGTACGGCCTCGGCGTCTCGCCGACGGTCTTCCGCCTGCTGCCCGGCTTCGGGCCGGTCCAGCGGTTCCGGCACGCCATCACGCCGACGCTCGCCTGGAGCTACTCGCCCGCCGCGACGGTGAGCGACGAGTTCCTCGCCGCCACCAACCAGGTGGCGTCCGGCTACCTCGGCACGCTCGCACAGAACCGCCTGACGCTGGGCCTGGCGACCAACCTCGAGGCCAAGCTGCGCGCCCCCGGCGACTCGGCCGACGCCGAGGGGAAGAAGATCAAGGTCGCCTCGCTGCAGTTCTCGACGCTCACGTGGGACTTCGAGCGCGCGCGGGCGACCGGCAAGTCGGGCTTCGCCACCGACCGCTTCAACTACACCTTCCGGTCCGACCTGCTGCCGGGCTTCGACCTCGGCGTCGACTACTCGCTCTTCCAGGGCAACTTCCAGAGCGACACGGCGGTCTTCAAGCCGTACCGCGAGGCGGTCCGCGCCTCGTTCTCGCTCGGCCCCAATTCGATGATCGTCCGCGGCGTGAGCCGCCTCTTCGGCGTGCGTCCGTCCGGTGCCGCCGCCGACGCGCCAGACGCGCTCCCCGAGACGCAGAGCGGCCTCGTCTCGTCGATGGGCGCGGGGCAGGGGATGGGCGCGGTGACCGGCACGCGCTCACGCGGCGCGGTGCAGGAGATCACCACGCAGGGCTTCACCGCCTCGTTCAACGTGAGCGCGCAGCGCCAGCGCCCGCCGGTCGGCGGCCGCGTGCGCGACTACGACCCGGCCACGCAGTGCGTCGCCTACGTCGTCGGCACCTTCCAGTACGACGAGTGCATCCGCCAGGCGGCGCAGAGCGCGTACAACCGCGACCCCAACGACGTCGGCGCCAGCGGCGGCACCTGGTTCCGCGTGCCCCCCACCACCTCGGTCGGCTTCCGCACGAGCTTCAACCTCACGCCCAAGTGGGCGGCGAGCTGGAGCACGACGTACGACGTCGAGCGCAGCGAGTTCGCGATGCAGGTCGTCACGCTGCAGCGCGAGCTGCACGACTGGCGCGCGATCTTCGGCTTCACGCAGGCCCCCAACGGCAACTTCGCCTTCACGTTCTTCATCTCGCTGAAGGCGCAGCCCGAGATCAAGCTCGACTACGACCGCGCCACGTACCGTCCCCCCGTCTCCACGCGCACCCCGTGACCGCTCCCCTGCTGCTCGACGGCGCCTCGCTCGCCATCCCCGACGTGCTCGCCGTCGCCGAGGGGCGCCGCCCGGTGCGCCTCGCCCCCGCCGCCCGCGAGCGGATGCGCGCCACGCGCGGCATCGTCGAGGGGCTCGCCGCGCGCGGCGAGGCCGTCTACGGCGTGACGACCGGGTTCGGCAAGCTCTCCGACATCGCCATCCCGCCCGACCAGCTCGCGCAGCTGCAGGTGAACCTCGTGCGCAGCCACGCGGCCGGCGTGGGCCCGCGGCTCCCCGAGCGCGAGGTGCGGGCGATGATGCTGCTGCGCGCCAACTGCCTCGCGAAGGGCTTCAGCGGCGCGCGCCCCGAGCTCGTCGAGCTCCTGTGCGCGATGCTCGACGCCGGCCTCTGGCCCGACATCCCCGAGCAGGGGTCGGTGGGCGCGAGCGGCGACCTCGCCCCGCTCGCGCACCTCGCCCGCGCGCTGCTGGGCGAGGGCGACCTGCACCACGCCGCCGGCACCGGCCCCGCCGCCGACGTCCTGCGGGCGCATGGGCTCGCGCCCGTGGTGCTCGGTCCCAAGGAGGGCCTCGCGCTCATCAACGGGACGCAGGCGCACACGGCGGTCGGCGCGCTCGCGCTCGTGGCCGCCAAGCGCTGCTGGGAGGCGGCGCACGTCGCCGGCGCGGCGACGCTCGAGGCGCTCCTCGGCACGCCCACCGCCTTCGACCCGCGCATCCACGCCGCGCGCGGCCAGCGCGGCCAGATGGTCTCCGCCTCGGCGATGCTCGCCCTCCTCGAGGGGAGCGAGATCCGCGAGTCGCACCGCGAGGGCGACCCGCGCGTGCAGGATGCGTACGCCCTGCGCTGCATGCCGCAGGTGCACGGCCCGGTGCTCGAGGCGATCAGCTTCGCCGAGCACCTCCTCACCGGCGAGCTCAACGCCGCGACCGACAACCCGCTCGTCTTCGACGACGGCACGATGCTCTCGGGCGGCAACTTCCACGGCCAGGCCGCCGCGATGGCGCTCGACGTGCTCGCGATCGCGATGACCAACCTCGCCGTGATGAGCGAGCGCCGCATCGACCGCCTCGTGCACCCCGACCTCAACGAGGGGCTGCCGCCCTTCCTCACGCCGACGGCGGGCGTGAGCTCGGGCTTCATGATGGCGCAGGTGACCGCCGCCGCCATCACGAGCGAGTGCAAGATCCTGGCGCACCCCGCGAGCGTGGACACCATCCCCACCGACGGCAGCAAGGAGGACGTGGTGCCGATGGCGATGGGAGCGGCCACCAAGCTGCGCAGGATCGTGCGCAACCTCGAGCACGTGCTCGCGGTGGAGCTGATGTGCGCCGCGCAGGGGCTCGAGTTCCGCCGGCCGCTCCGCGGCGGCGTCGGCGTGGAGAAGGCCTACGCGCAGGTGCGCGCGCTCGTGCCCGCCCTCACCGAGGACCGCGTGCTCGGCCCCGACATCGAGGCGATCGCGGCCGCGGTCGCCTCCGGCACCTTCGCGCTCTAGCGCCGCCGCGCGAACTCCAGCGCCCCCTGGTCCTCGAACCGCACGGCCGCGACCGCGCCGTCGGCCCCGAGCCGGAACGTGAACCAGGTCCACCCGCCGCGGCCGTCGCCCAGCCGCGCGCGGAAGGTGTCGTGGTGCCAGTGCTCCAGCCGCCCGCGGTTCTCCGGCGCGGGGCCGAACGCGATGGAGAGCGCGTCGCCCTCCTGCGTCACCGCGAGGTCCGCATAGACCGGATGGTCGTAGCGCCCGGCGTAGGCGGCCAGCGGCAGGCTGGGCGCGGTGCCGGCGACGCGGCGCGATTCGCGGGCGGCGCGCGCGGCGCGCCCCTGCTCGGCGAGGCCGCCGTACAGCGCGAGGAGCTCCGTGCTCCAGTCGCGCGGCGCGCCGCCGAGGTAGTGGTCGAAGACGCGCCACATCAGCGCGTGCCGGAACTCGGCGTGGTCGAGGTTGCCGAAGACGTACACGCCGATGCGCTCGTCGGGCATCAGCCCCACGATCGCGGTGCGGCCGTCGATCGACCCGGTGTGCATCGCGACGAAGCGCCCCCGGTAGTCCTGCTGGAACCAGCCGAGCGAGTAGGTGGTGAAGTGCGGCCGGGTGAGGCGCGCGGTGGGGTAGAACTCGTCGGCGGGGACGATGTGCTGCGGGCGGAAGAGCTCGCGGAAGCTCGCCTCGCTCACGAGCCGGCGGCCGTCGACGCGCCCCGAGTCGAGCAGGAACCGCATCCACTTGCCCACGTCCTCCGCGGTGGACCAGGCCGAGCCGGCCGCCGGGACGGGATCGACCGGCGACTCGGCGATGCGCCGCACGGCGCCGTCGATCTCGTAGTGCGCCGCCGAGACGTTGGCGTGCCGCGCGTCGAGCACCGCCTGCAGCGTGGGCTCGGAGCGCGTCATCCCGAGCGGCGCCATGATCCGCGCCTTCACGAAGTCCGCCCACGACATCCCGCTCGCCGCCTCGACCACGGCCCCCGCGGCCTGGTACATGATGTTCTGGTAGACGTAGCCCGCGCGCAGCGAATAGCTCGGCTCCAGCAGGCGCACCCGCTCGAGGATCTCGCGGGTGGAGAGGTCGCCGCGCACCCAGAGCAGGTCGGCGTTGCCAAGGCCGCTGTTGTGCAGGAGCAGGTCGCGCACGCGCAGCTCTCGCGTGACGAACGGGTCCTTGAGCTGGAACCAGGGGAGGTGCTTCGTGACCGGGTCGTCCCAGGCGACCTTGCCCGAATCGACGAGCATCGCGACCGCGAGCGCGGTCATCGCCTTGGTGGTCGACATCATGCCGAACATCGTGCCGGCGTCGACCCGCTCGGGGCGCCCGAGTTCGAGCACGCCGAAGCCCTTGGCGTAGACGACGCGGCCGTCCTTCACGACCGTCACCGCGAGGCCGGGGATGCGCCAGTCCGCCATCCCCTTGGCGATGTAGGGGTCGAGCGCGGCGTCGAGCGGCCGCGACTGGGCGCGCGCCGGCGGGGCGGCGAGGGTGCAGCAGGCGAGGAGGGCGACGAGCAGGCGGCGGGACATGCGGGGCTCGGTGGGAAAGGAGGGCCGATAACGTACGGCCCGCGGCCCTCCGGCGCACGCTAGATTTCGCGCTCGTCCCCGACCACACCGCGACCATGACCGAACCGCGTACGATCCGCGCGCCGCGCGGGACCGAGATCTCCTGCAAGGGCTGGCAGCAGGAGGCCGCCCTCCGGATGCTGATGAACAACCTCGATCCCGACGTCGCCGAGCGGCCGGGGGACCTCGTGGTCTACGGCGGCACGGGCAAGGCGGCGCGCGACTGGCCCGCCTTCGACGCCATCGTGCGCAGCCTGCGCGCGCTCGAGGACGACGAGACGCTGATCGTGCAGAGCGGCAAGCCGGTCGCGGTGTTCCGCACGCACCGCCACGCGCCGCGCGTGCTGATCGCCAACAGCAACCTCGTCGGCCGCTTCGCCACCTGGGACTACTTCCGCGAGCTCGAGCGGAAGGGCCTGATCATGTACGGCCAGATGACCGCGGGCTCGTGGATCTACATCGGCTCGCAGGGGATCGTGCAGGGGACGTACGAGACCTTCGGCGCCGTGGCGCGGAAGCACTTCGGCGGCACGCTCGCCGGCCGCTTCGTGCTCACCGCCGGCCTTGGCGGGATGGGCGGCGCCCAGCCGCTCGCCGCGACGATGAACGACGCCGCGATCCTCGGCGTCGACGTCGACCCGAGCCGCATCGAGAAGCGCCTGCAGACCGGCTACTGCGACCGGATGACGCACGACCTCGACGAGGCGATGCGGTGGGTCCGCGAGGCGCAGGCGGCGCGGCGCGGCCTCTCCGTGGGGCTCGTGGGCAACGCCGCGGACGTGCTGCCGCGGATGGTGGAGCAGGGGCTCATCCCCGACGTCGTCACCGACCAGACCTCGGCGCACGACATGCTCAACGGCTACGTGCCGCACGGGATGCCGCTCGCGGAGGCCGCGGCGCTGCGCGCGCGCGACCCGCAGGAGTACGTGCGCCGCTCGACGGCGAGCGCGGTCCGCCATGTCAAGGCGATGCGCGACATGCAGGACCGCGGCGCGATCGCCTTCGACTACGGCAACAACATCCGCACCGTCGCCTTCGACGCCGGCCTGGCGGACGCGTTCTCCATCCCGGGCTTCGTGCCGGAGTACATCCGCCCGCTCTTCTGCGAGGGCAAGGGGCCGTTCCGCTGGGCCGCCCTCTCCGGCGACCCCGCCGACATCGCGCGCACCGACGCGCTCGTGCTCGAGATGTTCCCGCACGACGAGCACCTGAAGCGGTGGATCACGATGGCGCGCGAGCGCATCCACTTCCAGGGGCTGCCGGCGCGCATCTGCTGGCTGGGGCAGGGGGACCGCGCGCGCTTCGGCGTCGCGCTCAACGACCTCGTCGCCCGCGGCGAGCTCAAGGCGCCGATCGTCATCGGCCGCGACCACCTCGACACCGGCTCGGTGGCGTCGCCCTTCCGCGAGACCGAGGCGATGAAGGACGGCAGCGATGCCATCGCCGACTGGGCGATCCTCAACGCGATGGTGAACGTCGCGAGCGGCGCGAGCTGGGTGAGCTTCCACCACGGCGGCGGCGTCGGCATCGGCAACTCGCTGCACGCCGGCCAGGTGATCGTCGCCGACGGCACGCCGGAGATGCGCGAGCGGCTGCAGCGCGTCCTCACCAACGACCCCGGCATGGGCGTCGCGCGCCACGCCGACGCCGGCTACGAGACCGCGGTGGAGACCGCGCGCCGCGAGGGGATCACCCTGCCGTCGCTGCCGTGCTGAGCACCCGCTTCCGTCCCTGGCACCTCGTCCCGTTCAGCGCCAAGTACGTGCGCCTGCGCGCGCGCAAGCGCCCCGTCCTCGTGCACTTCGAGGTCACGATGCGCTGCAACGCCAAGTGCCCGTTCTGCGACTACTGGAAGACGTCGCCGGAGATGAAGGCGAAGGAGCTCACGTCGTTCGTCGACGCGGCGAAGGCCTTCGACCCGATGGTCGTCACGTGGACGGGCGGCGAGCCGCTGCTGCGCCGCGACCTCGAGGAGCTGGTCGGGGCGGTGGACCGCGCGATCCGGTGGAAATGGATGACGCTGATCACCCACGGCGCGATGCTCTCGCTCGAGCGGGCCCGCTCGCTGTGGGACGCGGGCATCGGCCAGTTCTCCGTCTCGCTCGACTACCTCGACGAGCGCCACGACCGGGCGCGCGCGATCCCGGGGCTGACGCAGCGCATCCTCGCCAACGCCGCCGCCATCCGCGCCGAGGGGATGACCGTCCGCTTCAACACGGTCATCAAGGACGACAACCTCGACGACATCATGCCGCTCGTGCGCGAGGCGGCCCGCATGCGCGTGGGCGTGAACCTCTCGGTCTACACCGACTTCAAGAACGGCAACACCGCGCACCTCCTCGGCGCGGAGCACCAGGCGCGCGTCGAGGAACTCGTGCGCGAGCTCCTCGCCTTCAAGCGCGCCCGCCGCGGCACGATCAGCAACTCGGACCACTACCTCGAGCAGGTCCCGCGCTGGACCAGCGGCGCCCTCGCCGCGGAGCCGTGCCGCTCGGGGAAGGACACCGTGCACATCGACCCGTACGGCGGCATCCGCCGCTGCCCCGACTTCCCCGTGGACGGGCACTGGACCGAGTACGGCGCGTACGAGCCGATCCGCTGCGACAAGTGCTTCTACGCCTGCCGCGGCGAGGCGCAGGCCCCGCTGCGCGCCGACCGATTCCTCGACCTGCTGGCGTCGCCCTGAGCGGCGGCGCGACCCGCCGGGAGCCCCGATGACCCAGGCCGTCCAGCTGTTCGTGAACGCCGCGCAGGTCGTCACGTGCGCGGGCCCCGCGCGCGCGCGCCGCGGCGCCGAGCAGGCCGACGCCGGCGTCCGCGACGCCGTGGGCGTCGCCGTCGGCCCCGACGGGCGCGTCCTCGCGGTGGCGCCCGACGCCGAACTGCGCGCGGCGCACCCGGGCGCGGCCCTCGTCGACTGCGCGCAGGGCGTGCTCACGCCGGGCTTCGTCGACTCGCACACGCACGCGATCTTCGGCCGCGCGCGCTACGAGGAGCAGGAGCTGCGCGCCACCGGCGTGAGCTACCAGGAGATCGCGCGGCGCGGCGGCGGCATCCACTCGAGCGTGCGCGACCTGCGGCAGCGCTCCGCCGACGAGCTCGTCGCGCTCGCCGCCGCGCGGCTGCGCCGGCTCGCCGCGCACGGCACCACGACCGTCGAGGTGAAGTCCGGCTACGGCCTCTCGCTCGAGTCGGAGCTCACGACGCTGCGCGTGATCCGCCGCCTCGCCGCGGAGCTGCCGCTCCGCCTCGTGCCGACCTTCCTCGGCGCGCACGAGGTGCCGCTCGAGTACCGCGAGGCGCCGCGCTCGCGCGAGGCGTACATCGCGCTCGTCACCGAGGAGATGATCCCCGCGGTCGCCGCCGAGGGGCTCGCCGCCTTCTGCGACGTCTTCTGCGAGCCGCACGTCTACAGCGCGGACGAGACGCGCCGCATCCTGGGGGCCGCGCGCGCCGCGGGGCTCGCGCTCAAGCTGCACGCCGACGAGCTCGAGAACGGGGCGGCCGCCGAGCTCGCGGCCGAGCTCGGCGCCACCTCCGCCGACCACCTCGCCGCGATCTCGGAGCAGGGGATCGCCGCCCTCGCCGCCGGCGGGACCGTGGCGACGCTGCTGCCGGGGACGATGCTCTTCCTCGGGCGGCCCAGGCAGGCCCCGGCGCGTGCCCTCGTCACCGCTGGCGTCCCCGTCGCGCTCGCGAGCGACTTCAACCCGGGGACGAGCCCCACCGTCAACTTCCCGCTCGTGCTCACCCTCGGGGTCAGCCAGCTCCGCCTGAGCGTCGGGGAGGCGTTCGTGGCGGCAACGGTGAACGGCGCCGCCGCGTTGAACCGGGCATCCGACCTGGGGCAGCTCGCCCCGGGCTTCCACGCCGACCTCGCCCTGTTCGACGTGCGGGACCACCGCGAGATCCCCTACTGGTACGGGGACAACCGTTGCGTCCGTACCTGGGTCGGGGGGCGCCAGGCCCACCCGGCCTGAGCGCGTCCCGGACGCGGTCCAAACGCTTGTCACGCCGCGGGTTCGGCGGGTAACTTTCCCGGATGGCCGACATCCTCAAGCTGAAGAAGAAAGCGGCCGACTTCGAGGCCAAGAAGCAGATGGACAAGGCCCTCGCGACGTATCGCGAGATGATCGAGGTCTATGAGCGCGGCGAAGAAGAGCCGATCGACATCCCGCTCTACAACCGCGTGGGCGACCTGCTGCAGAAGGCCGGCAACCTCCCCGAGGCGGTGTCGGTCTGGGAGCGCGCGGTCGACCACTACGCCGAGGGCGGCTTCTTCAACCCGGCGATCGCGCTCTGCAACAAGATCCTGCGCCAGTCGCCCGGCCGCGCGATCGTCTACTACAAGCTCGGCAAGATCTCCGCGGAGAAGGGCTTCAAGGCCGACGCGCGCCAGAACTTCCTCGAGTACGCCAGCCGGATGCAGAAGGCCGGCAACCTCGATGAGGCGTTCCGCGCGCTGACCGAGTTCGCCGACCTCGTCCCCGACCAGGACGACGTGCGGCTGATGCTCGCCGACCAGCTCGTGAAGGCCGACCGCAAGGACGAGGCGATCGCGCAGCTGCAGATCGCGTATGCGGGCTGCGTGCGCAACGGGCGCAGCGCCGACGCCGACGCGGTCGCGGCGAAGATGAAGCAGATCGACCCGGCGGTGGAGCCGAAGGCCGAGGATTCGGGCGAGTCGTCGAAGGGCGGCGGCCTCGTGTTCCTCGACCTCGACCCCTCGCCGTCGCACGCCATCGAGCCGCGCCGCAGCGTGAAGGGCGTCACGCCGGACCCCAAGCGGATCTCCAAGGCGATCGCGGGTCTCGAGCTCATCGACACGGGGGAGGGCCCCGCCGTCCCGGCCGCGCCCGCGCCCGCGCGTCCGGTCACGCCGGCCGCCGCGGCGCCCGCGGCCCCCGCGGACGATCTCGTCATCGAGCCCACTGCCATCGCGGGGCTCGAGCCGACCTCGGCGCCCGAGCTGCTGATCGAGCCGACCGCTGCCGCCGACCAGGTGGCGCCCCCGCCGCGCGGGTCGCTGCTCGGGCTCGAGACGACGGCGCTCGTCGAGGAGCCGGCGGCGCCCGAGGTGCCGCTGCTCGAGATCGAGCCCACCGCGGTGGTGCCGGACGCGTTGCCAATGCTCGAGGTCGAGGTGCCGGCGCCCACGGCCGACCTCCCGTTGCTCGACGACGTGGCCCCGCCGCCGACGCCGACGGCGGGCATCCCGCTCCTCGACGAGGCGCCCGCGCCGGCGCCCGCGCCGATCGTGGAGATCTCGCTGCTCGACGAGGAGCCCGCGCCGATCGCCGAGGAGCCGCCCT
>ERZ1645185.1038-NODE-1038-length-11531-cov-9.015598_pt1 | contig 11531 bp, 11 predicted proteins | sample MGYA00575351_ERZ1645185 | MGnify/ENA primary metagenome ERZ1645185 (study PRJEB40838, sample SAMN11284767) | freshwater sediment metagenome | isolation source: river sediment | host: Sediment | place: India: Jana village, Kanpur | collected 2015-12-17 ... | reverse complement strand
GCGTCCACGATCGTCGAAAGCCGGTGCGCGATCATCAGCGAGGTGCGGCCGCGCTCGGCCAGTTCCAGCGCCTCCTGGATTCCGGCCTCGGTCGCGGAATCGAGCGCGCTTGTCGCTTCGTCCAGCAGCAGGATCGGGGGGTCCTTCAGCAGGGTGCGCGCGATTGCCACCCGCTGCTTTTCCCCGCCCGAAAGCTTCAGGCCGCGTTCGCCCACCGGCGTGTCATAGCCGTCGGGCAGGCTTTCGATGAAGGGCCCGATCTGCGCCGCCCCGGCGGCCGCCCGGATCTCGTCCATGGTCGCGCCGTCGCGGCCATAGCCGATGTTGTAGCCGATCGTGTCGTTGAACAGCACGGTATCCTGCGGCACGATCCCGATCGCGGCGCGCAGAGAGGATTGGGTCACCGCGCGAATGTCCTGCCCGTCGATCAGGATGCGCCCGCCCGCCACGTCGTAAAAGCGGAACAGCAGGCGCGAGATGGTGGATTTCCCCGCCCCCGAAGGGCCGACGATAGCCGTGCGCGTGCCGGCGGGCGCGGTGAAGCTGATACCGCGCAGGATTTCCCGTTCCGGCTCATAGCCGAAGCGCACATCCTCGAAGCGGATCTCCCCGCCCGTCACCAGCAGCGGCTGCGCCCCGGGCGCGTCGCGGATCTCCGCCTCGCTGTCGATCAGCGTGAACATCGCCGCCATGTCCACCAGCCCCTGCCGGATCGTGCGGTACACCATGCCCAGCATGTCCAGCGGGCGGAACAGCTGCGCCAGCAGGGTGTTCACCAGCACCACGTCGCCGGTCGTGAACTGCCCCCGGCTCCAGCCCCACACGCTGTAGGCCATCGCGCCGCCCATCAGCAGGTTGGTGATCAGCGACTGGCCGATGTTCAGGAAGGCCAGCGAATTTTCCGATTTCACCGCCGCGTCGGCATAGCGGCGCGCCACCCGGCCGTAATGCAGGCTCTCGCGGTCCTCGGCGGTGAAATATTTCACCGTCTCGTAATTCAGCAGGCTGTCCACGCTGCGCGCCACCGTCGCGGTGTCCAGCTCGTTCATCTCCTCGCGCAGGGCATTGCGCCAGTCGGTCACGCGGCGGGTGAAGCTGATATAGGCCACCACCATCACGGCGGTCGCGATCACCAGCTCCACGCCGAACCGCATCCAGAAGATCACGCCCACGGCCGCCAGCTCGATGATCGTCGGCGCGATGTTGAACAGCAGGAAATACAGCATCACGTCGATGGATTTGGTGCCGCGCTCCACGATCTTCGCCAGCGCCCCGGTGGAGCGGTTCATGTGGAAGCGCAGCGACAGCCGGTGCAGGTGCGCAAACACATGCTCGGCCAGCCGCCGGGTCGCATCCTGGCCCACCCGCTCGAACACCACGTTGCGCAGATTGTCGAACAGCACCGATCCAAAGCGCGCGCCCGCATAGGCGACGACCAGCGCAATCGCGATCGCCGCCCCGCCTTGCAGCCCCGGCGCCATCCGGTCGATCGCGCCCGCATACAGGAAACCCATCGAAAGCTGGATCGCCTTCGAAACCAGCACCAGCAGCAGCGCGATCGCGATGCGCAGCTTCAGTTGCGGCTGATCCGCCGGCCACAGATAGGGCAGGAACCGCTTCAGCGTCGCGAAGCCGGGCTCGGCGCTGCTTCCGGGGGTGCGCTCGGGGGGGCGGGCAGGGGGGCTCACGCCCGCCATGTGGCACTCGCGGCCGCCTGTCGCAATAAGCCGTTGCAGTGCGCGCCCGCCGACGCCACATGTCGGGCATGGCTTCCAATCCCCCGATGAAGGCGGTGATCATCCCGGTCACCCCGCTCCAGCAGAACTGCACCCTCATCTGGTGCACGGAAACGATGAAGGGCGCCTTCACCGATCCGGGCGGGGATCTCGATCATCTGCTGAAGGTCGCCGCCGAACAGGGCGTCACCATCGAAAAGCTGCTCGTCACCCACGGCCATATCGATCATTGCGGTCTCACGGGCGTTCTTGCCGAACGGCTTGGCGTTCCCATCGAAGGCCCCCACCCGGACGACAAGTTCTGGATCGACATGAACCCCGCGACCGGCGCCCAATATGGCATCCCCGGCGCCACCGCCTTCACGCCAGACAGGTGGCTCCACGATGGCGACAAGGTGACGGTCGGCAATCTCGTGCTCGATGTCTGGCACTGCCCCGGCCACACGCCCGGCCATGTGGTGTTCCACCATCCGCCGTCGAACCTTGCGATCGTGGGTGACGTGCTGTTCCAGGGCTCTGTCGGCCGCACCGATTTCCCCAAGGGGGATTTCCAGCAACTCGTCCAGTCCATCACCAGCCGCCTCTGGCCGCTCGGCGACCAGACGGCGTTCGTCCCCGGCCATGGCCCGATCAGCACCTTCGGCCGCGAACGGCAGACCAACCCCTTCGTGGGCGACGCCGTCCTCTAGCCACCCCTAGAAGCGCGTCCGCAGCGTCACCGCCCCGCCGGTGTCCGTCAGGCCGGGCTGGTTCCCGGCATTGTCGCGGCGAAAGGCCGCCAGCGTGAAGCCGCCCCGGCTCCAGCCGATCTCCCGGGCCGTTTCCCGCGCCGTCACCCCGGCCGCCAGCGGCGTCCCGTCGGCCAGCCGGAATCCGCCGCCCGTCACCGCCGGCGGCTGCGCCACCAACAGGCTCAGCACCCCGCCCCCCAGGGGCGCCCGCGCCGTGGCAGACCAGCTCTCCACCGCCAGCGCGCCGTCGGCCCGCAACAGGCTGTTCGCGGCCAGATGCGGCGTCGCCCAGCCCCGCGTCCCCGCCAGCCGCAGCCCGAACCCGCCGCGCCCGAACGCCAGCGCCCCGCCCAGCGATTGCGTCCGCCCCCCGGTCAATCCGTAATCGCCGGACAGCCGCGTGCCCAGGAAGGCGCCGTCCTCCTGCGTGTCCGCCGCGTGCAGCGTCAGCGCCAGCGGCCCCCGCACCCAGCTCGCCGCCGCCAGCAGCTGATCCTGCCGGTTGTCGGTGGAAAGCCCGTCCAGCCGGGGCAGCGCCAGCCGCCGCTGCGTCGCGGCCAGCGCCAGCGTCAGCCCACCGCTCCGCCAGTCCGCCATCGCCAGCTGCCGCCCGCCGGTGCCCATATTGTCGTCCGGCGTCAGCCCGTCGTCCGCCGCCAGCCCGCCCGCCGCGCTCCCGGGCAGCGCCTCCCGCGCCAGCTGCCCGCTCGCCACGCTCAGCCCCCATTCCGCCTCGCCGGGCGTGCCCTGCCGCAGCGACAGGCGCGTTTCCCGCAGGGGATTGCGGCTGGCGGCGCGCCGGTCCACGCCCCGCAGCGCAAGGCCCAGATGCGTCACCTGCCGGTCCCCGTCGCGGAACGCATCCGCCGCGGGCCTGTCCCGATCCCCGGTCGCGCGCAAGGTCAGCGCGGCGCGGAACGGCCCGGCTGAAACATCCGTCGCGGCCGTCTCCAACTCGCCCGCCTTCAGCCGCCCCGCCAGCCGCGCGGCAGAGGCCGGGCGCAGCCCGCCCCCCAGCGCAAAGTGATAAAGCCGGTCATGGCTGTCCACCACGGGCACCGCCCCCAGCCCGGCGCTGCCGGAAAGCCCGGTGCCCAGCGCGCTGCCCAGCGCCCCGGCGGCGGTGGCGGATACCGGAACAGCCGTGCCCGCCAGGCTGGTCTGCCCGATGGGCGACATCGCGCGCCCGATGTTCAGCCGCCCCCGGCCATAAACCGCATCGATCCCGGCCTCGCCCAGATCGTCGGCCGTCGTCAGCAGGATTTCGGTGATGCGCGTGGCCGTCAGGTTCGGAAAGGCCTGCGCCAGCAGCGCGACCGCCCCCGTCACCGCCGGCGCGGAAAAGCTGGTGCCGGAATAGTGATAGGCCTGCCCCAGATGGTCGAAGCCGCGCACGCCCTCCCCCAGCGCGACGAGGAAGTTGGCCGCCGCCGATCCCGCCCGGTTGGAAAAGCTGCTGATCACCCCGCCGTCACCGACCGAACCAACGATGATCACGGCCGAAGGCCCCACCGCGCTCAAAGCGCCCAGCGGCAGCGGATCGGGGTTCGCCGCCCCCTCGTTCCCGGCCGAAAGCACGATCACCGCGCCATCGCCGGCCGCCCGGGCCAGCGCGTTGCGCAGCACCGAATTGGCGGGCGATCCCCCCAGCGAGATGTTGATGGCCCGCGCCCCGGCATTGGCGGCGGCGTCCACCCCGGCGGCGATGCTGGCGTCGGTATAGTTGCACCCGTCGGCACATTGCCCATTGTCGGCGCGGAAGCTGGCGATCGTCGCCTCGAAGGCGACGCCCATGATCTGGCTGTCGTTGCGCGCGGCGGCCGCCACGCCCGCCACCGCCGTGCCATGGCCGGAAATGTCCTGCACCGTCCGCCCCTGTCCGCTCACGTCGCGGCTCTGGCCGGAAATGCGCCCCGCAAACTCTGCACTGCCGGTGTCGATGCCGCTGTCCACAAAGGCGATGGTGATGCCCCGGCCCGTCGCCCCGGCCTGCCAGGCGGTGATCGCGGCAGAGCCCAGCGTCGCGGTAGAGCGGCGATATTCGGCCGTGTCATAGCTGATGGCGGCCGGTGGCGCGGGCGTGGGCGCGGGCGTCACCGCTGCCGGGGTCTGCGAAACCGGGGTCACGGATCCGCCGGCCCCGCCGCAGGCCGCAAGCGCCATGCACCCGGCAGACAGCAGCAGGCACGCGCGCAGCCGGGCTTCCGCCCAAAGTGGAACTGGCCTCATTCGTTCGTCCTCGTCTATGGGCGGCGCATGACTCGCCGCGCGACCTTCGAAAACGACTTCTCGTTGACGGGCAGCCTGCCGGGGCGGCTTTCGGGCGTCAACTGCTGGCTCTTCGATATGGACAACAGCCTCTATCAGGCCAGCGTCAACCTGTTCGCCCAGATCGACCGCAAGATGGAGGCCTATGTCGGGCAGCTGCTGGGGCTCGGCCGGGACGAGGCGCGGGCCCTGCAGAAGCGCTATTTCCACGAACATGGGACCACGCTGAAGGGGCTGATGCTGAGCCATCAGGTCGATCCCTATCACTTCCTGTCGTTCGTCCACGATATCGACACATCCGTGCTGGATCCAAATCCGCGCCTCCGGGCGGCGCTGATGAAACTGCCCGGCCGCCGCATCATTTTCACCAACGGCGATCGGCCCTATGCCGAACGGGTGCTGGGCGCGATCGGCATCCTCGACTGTTTCGAGGATATCCACGACATCCGCGCCATGGATTACCATCCCAAGCCCGATCCCAGGGCCTATTCCGGCCTGTGCGCGGCGCATGGCGTCGATCCCGCCCGGGCCTTTTTCGTGGATGATATGGCGCACAATCTGAAGCCCGCCCATGCGCTGGGCATGGTGACGGGCTGGGTGAACAACGGATCCGAACGCGGCGATCACGGGCATTCGCCCGATTTCATCGATCATGAGATCGCCGACCTGACAGACTGGCTTGAGGAGCTGACCCGATGACCGACTGGACCGAAACCCGCGACGCGATCGAGGCCGCGTGGGATGCGCGCGACGCGCTGACGCCCGGTGACGGCGCGGTGGCCGCTGCCGTGGAGGCCGCGATCGCGGGCCTCGATTCCGGCGCGCTCCGGGTGGCCGAACGCGGGGCGGACGGCCAGTGGGCGGTGAACCAGTGGCTGAAGAAGGCCGTGCTGCTCAGCTTCCGGCTGACGGCGAACGGCCCGGCGGACGGTGTCGGGGCGCCGGCCTACGACAAGGTGCCGCTGAAGACGCTGGGCTGGGGCGCCAACCGCTTTGCAGAGGCCGGGTTCCGCATGGTGCCGGGCGCCGTTGTCCGGCGCGGGGCCTATGTGGCGCCCGGCGTGGTGCTGATGCCCAGCTTCGTGAACATCGGCGCCCATGTCGGCAAGGGCAGCATGGTGGACACATGGGCCACGGTGGGCAGCTGCGCCCAGATCGGCGCCAATGTGCATATCTCGGGCGGGGCGGGGATCGGCGGCGTGCTGGAGCCGCTTCAGGCCGGCCCGGTCATCATCGAGGACGGCGCCTTCATCGGCGCGCGCTCCGAAGTGGCCGAAGGCGTCATCGTCCGCGAAGGCGCGGTGCTGTCGATGGGGGTGTTCCTGGGGGCATCCACCAAGATCGTGGACCGCGCGACGGGCGAGGTCTTCATCGGCGAGGTGCCGCCCTATGCCGTGGTGGTGCCGGGAACGCTGCCCGGCAAGGCGCTGCCGGATGGCACGCCGGGGCCGAACCTCGCCTGCGCCGTCATCGTGAAACGGGTGGATGCGCAGACGCGGGCAAAGACCGGCATCAACGAACTGCTTCGGGACTGAGCCATTGCACGACCGGGGGGCGGCGGGCATCCTCCGGGCGGCAGCCACGAACAGGCATGATGGGGGTGAAGATGAATCGGTTCGGCCTGATCCTGATCTCGACAATCGCGCTGGCCGCGCCGGCGCTGGCGCAGAAGCCGGTGACGCCCACGGGCGTCTGGCAGAGCCCCGGCGGCAACACGCGCCTCAGGCTTTCGAAGTGCGGCGCGAATATCTGCGGCAAGGTGGCCTGGGCCAGCCCGAAGGCCAAGGCGGACGCCGCGCGCGGCGGCCATCCCAATCTGGTGGGCATGAACCTGTTCGAGAATTTCAGCCGGACGGGGCCGAACAGCTTCAGCGGCCGGGTTTTCGTGCCGGATATCAACCGCAGCTTCAACGGCACGCTGACGGTCACCAACCCCACCACGATCAACGTGCGCGGCTGCCTGGTGCGCAACACCGGCTGCCGCAGCGAAACCTGGACGCGGGTGGGCAACTGACACCGCCGTCTGTTGGATATTTCCCTACAAATCCAACAGGATATGGTGCCAAATCATTGATATTGCAGTGTAGGGAAATGTTCCACGTGGAACAACCGATCTGGTTATCGGCTGTTCCACGCGGCAACAGGTGGCAGCAGGGTCAGCCGAACACCTCGGCCAGATGGGTCTGCATCGCCGCCCACGACCGGGCGTCGGTGCGGGCTTCATAGATGATGGTGGCCATCAGCTGGCCCTTCGCCTCCGGATTGGTGAAGCTGTGCTTCGCGCCGGTATAGGCGATGGTCTGGCAGTCCGCCTCGGCATTCGCCATTTCGGTCAGGAAGGCGGTCAGATGCTCGTGCGGGACCAGCTCGTCCTCGGCCCCGTGGCACACCAGGATCCTGGCCTTGACCTTGCCCTTTTCCGCCGGGGTCACGCTGTCCAGCGCGCCGTGGAAGCTCACCACGCCCAGCACATCGGGGTTCCCCGCGCGCGCCAGTTCCAGAACGGTGCGGCCGCCGAAGCAATAGCCGATCGCCGCAACCTGCCCGTTGCAGGCCGGATGCCCCTTCAGCGCCGTCACCGCCGCCCCGGCGCGGGCGCGCAGGGCCGTTGTGTCGGCGGCGAAGTCGCCGATGATCCTGAACGCCTCCGGCGGGTCGGCCGGGATCAGCCGATCCCCGAAGATGTCGGCGGCCAGCGCCACATAGCCCAGTTCGGCCAGCATCTTTGCCCGGCGCTGCACCTGCGCGCCAAGCCCCCAGGCCTCGTGCACGGCGACGACACCGGGGCGCGGGCCGGGGAATTTCGCGGGATCGGGCAGCTCCAGCACGCCCAGGCAGCGCTGGCCGCCATCGAAATATTCGAAATCCATGCCGCGCGCCCTTACAGCTGGGACAGCAGGTGATCGGCGGAGGACACCTTGAACGCGCCGGGTTCCTCGACGTTCAGTTCGGCGACCTTGCCGTCCTTCACCAGCATGGAGAAGCGCTGCGAACGCAGGCCCATGCCGAAGCGGGAGGCATCCATCGTCAGGCCAAGGGCCTTGGCGAAATCGCCGTTTCCGTCGGCCAGCATGCTGATCTTGCCGTCGGCCCCGGCGGATTTGCCCCAGGCGCCCATCACGAACGGATCGTTGACGGAAATGCAGACGATCTCGTCCACGCCCTTGCCGCCGATCTCGCCGGCCTTTTCGATGAAGCCCGGCAGATGCTTGGCCGAGCAGGTGGGGGTGAAGGCGCCGGGCACCGCGAACAGGGCGACCGTGCGGCCCGCGAACAGCGCGGCCGTATCGACCGCTTCCGGCCCATTTTCGGTCATCTTCGTGAGCGTGGCTTGCGGCACGGCGTCGCCGACCTTGATCGTCATGGGAATGTCCTCCTTCGCGGTATCGGGAAATCGGCGTTAATGCCGCAGGTTCACCACGTCTAGCGCCTGTTCATGACAGGCTGGCGGGCGTAGAAACGCGGAATGACCGAGGCGCCCTATCTGCCGGGCCAGTTCCTGCTGGCCATGCCGGGCATCGGCGATCCGCGATTCGAGCGGAGCGTCGTCGCCATGTGCGCGCATGATCCGGGCGGTGCCATGGGCATCTGCCTGCACGAGCCGCTGCCCGACCTGACCGTTCCCGAACTGATGCGCCAGCTGGAGATCGAGCCCGGCGATACACCCGATGTGCCGGTGCTGATGGGCGGGCCTGTCGATCCGCAGCGCGGATTCGTGCTGCATTCGCCGGACTGGGGCGGCCAGGATACCCGCCATGTGGCCGATCGCTGGGCGCTGACCGGATCGCGCGATGTGCTGGCCGCGATTGCCGAAGGGAAGGGCCCGCGCAAATGGGTCGCGGCGCTGGGCTATGCGGGCTGGTCGGCCGGGCAGCTGGAAATGGAATTGTCGCTGAACGGCTGGTTCCCCACCCCGGCGACCGTCGGGCTGATCTGGGAAAACCGCTGCGGCAGCCGCTGGACGGAAGGCTTCCGCGCTGCCGGGATCGACACCCGGCTGCTCTCGCCAGAGATGGGTCACGCCTGATCAGGCTGTAGCCGCGCTTGCGGAATGCATAGGTGCGCGTGGCTTGACGGGTGGCGGCTGCTCGTCTTTGACCGCCTCGCGCACAGGCACGTGCGCCAACGCAGGGAAGGGTGGGCCTTGGCCAAGCTGTTCGACAAGATCCTGATCGCCAACCGGGGCGAGATCGCCTGCCGGGTGATCCGCACCGCGCGGAAGCTGGGGATCCGGACCGTGGCGGTCTATTCCGACGCAGACGCCGCCGCCGTGCATGTGGAGATGGCCGACGAGGCGATCCACCTGGGCCCGCCGCCTGCCGCGCAATCCTATCTGCTGGGCGAGAAGATCATCGAGGCCTGCAAGGCGACGGGCGCGCAGGCCGTCCACCCCGGCTATGGCTTCCTTTCGGAACGGGAATGGTTCGCCAGGGCGCTGGACGAAGCGAACATCGCCTTCATCGGCCCGCCGGCCTCTGCCATCGCCGCCATGGGCGACAAGATCGAATCGAAGAAGCTGGCGAAGACCGCCGGCGTGAACGTGGTGCCGGGCTTCGTGGGCGAGATCGCGGACACGGCCCATGCTGTCGAGATCGCCAACGGCATCGGCTATCCGGTGATGATGAAGGCGTCCGCCGGTGGCGGCGGCAAGGGCATGCGGCTGGCCTTTTCCGAGGCCGACGTGCGCGAGGGCTTCGATGCGGTGAAGCGGGAAGGCCTGTCCAGCTTCGGCGACGACCGGGTCTTCATCGAGAAGTTCATCACCGAACCGCGCCACATCGAAATCCAGCTGCTGGGCGACAAGCATGGCAATGTCGTTTACCTGAACGAGCGGGACTGTTCGATCCAGCGCCGCCACCAGAAGGTGGTGGAGGAGGCGCCGTCCCCCTTCGTCACGCCCGAGATGCGCAAGGCCATGGGCGAGCAGGCCGTGGAGCTGGCGAAGAAGGTGGGCTATTATTCCGCCGGCACGGTGGAATTCATCGCGGGCGCCGATCGCGGCTTCTATTTCCTGGAAATGAACACCCGGCTTCAGGTGGAACATCCCGTGACGGAAGCGATCACGGGCCTCGATCTCGTCGAGCAGATGATCCGCGTGGCGGCCGGGGAAAAGCTGGGCTTCGGCCAGTCGGACATCGGCATCAACGGTCACAGCATCGAAACCCGCTTCTATGCCGAGGATCCCTATCGCGGATTCCTGCCCTCCATCGGCCGCTTGTCGGACTATCGGGAGCCCGCGGCCGGCGACGGCGTGCGGGTGGATACCGGCGTGATCGAGGGCAGCGAAATCTCGATGTTCTATGATCCGATGATCGCCAAGCTGATCACCCACGCGCCGACCCGACTGGAAGCGGCCGACCTGCAGATCGCCGCACTCGACCGTTATTATGTGCGCGGGATCAGCCACAATGCGGATTTCCTGTCGGCGCTGATGCAGCATCCGCGCTTCCGTGCGGGCGAAAAGGTGACCACCGCCTTCATCGCGGAGGAATATCCCGACGGATTCCACGGCGCGGCGACCGATCCGGCCAACCTGCCGGGCCTTCTGGCGGTTGCAGCTGTCGTGGGCCGGGCGGCTGCGAACCGCGCGGCGCATGTGGATGGCCGGCTGGGCGGCGACGGCGATGCCGGGGCCGAATGGGTGGTCGAGCTGGACGGCGAACAGCATCGCGTGACGGTCGCCGGGACCAATGTGACGGTCGATGGCGTGGTGCAGGCCGTGGAAATCCAGGGCCGGATTCCGCCGTTCGGCGTGGTCGAGGCGCGGGTGAACGGGCAGCCGGTATCCGTCCAGGTGGACCGGCAGGGCACGGGCTTCCGGCTGACCCACCGGGGCCGGCAGCACCGGATGCGGCTGCTGACGCCGCGATCCGCCGAACTTCAGGGACATATGCTGCCGAAGGTCGCGCCGGATCTGTCGCGCTTCCTGCTGTGCCCGATGCCGGGCCTTGTGGTTTCGGTTTCCGTGGCCGAGGGCGACAAGGTGGAAGCGGGCCAGGCGCTGGCCGTTGTGGAGGCGATGAAGATGGAGAACATCCTTCGCGCCGAGAAGCCGGCGACGGTTTCCAAATTGCACGCCAAGCCGGGCGACAGCCTGGCGGTTGATGCAATTATCCTTGAATTCGAATAATTTAACTGAAATTTTGGATCGACTAAACGGCGCCGCTTCGGCGCCGTTAATCGTTGCATTCCTTCACAATGACGCCGTTGCGTCGGGCAAGGTTAATGCGCAATATGATGCCAACGAAAACACTCGGAGCCCCCAAGAGGGCACATAAGAATACCGGGAGAAAAACAATGATGAAGGTCGCAAAATTCTCTGCCGCACTCGCCACCTCGGTGGTTGTGACTTCCTTCGGCATCGCCGTCCTGTCTGGCTTTACTTCTGAAACCCTGGTGTCGCCCCACTTCTGGGTGATCAGCGTGTCGCTGGCCGGCATGTTCGGCCTGGGCATGGGCAATGGCATCGGTGAAAAGATGGGCGAGCGCGCGCCGAACCTGCCCGCCACGGGTCTGCTGCCGGCCTGAAGGCCCAATCCTCTCGACAAGAACAACAAGAAGAAACGAGGAGTCCAACCATGAAACTGCTGCAGAAGATTTCCGAGATGGTCCGTGGCAATCCTGCCGAAGCCGAGGCCCGCGCCCGCAATCTGGCCCGCATCGGCCCGCCGAAGATCCGCTTCGACTCCAGCCTGCCCGCCTGACCCGGACACCGGCTATGCGAAGGGGGCCTGCGCCATGGCGCAGGCCCCCTTCGGCCAGATCGGAAGAGCGTCGTGTAGGGAAAGAGTGTAGA
>ERZ1645185.1037-NODE-1037-length-11533-cov-6.288901_pt1 | contig 11533 bp, 13 predicted proteins | sample MGYA00575351_ERZ1645185 | MGnify/ENA primary metagenome ERZ1645185 (study PRJEB40838, sample SAMN11284767) | freshwater sediment metagenome | isolation source: river sediment | host: Sediment | place: India: Jana village, Kanpur | collected 2015-12-17 ... | reverse complement strand
CGCAAAATAGCCGAAACTCTCACTTCAATGCGGACCAGATTTCAGGGGGAAGGCCCGCCAGTCGATCGGTAACGATCGGGATGTTAAGCACCGCCGACGCTCCCGTGCTATTGTGACTGCCAACGGAAACCTTTGCGCTGCCCCCAAGAATATACTTCGGCTGGTTCGTATGCATCACGACAGCCCCTGCCGTCGAGTTGCGTCCGAACAGGGTGCCCTGTGGCCTACGGAGGATCTCCGCTGTGCTGATGTCATCGGTCTGGAAGTCGACCGCCGAACTCGACAGGATGTAGAAGTCGTCAATGTAGACGGTCGTTCGGAGACTCACTGCCCTCGTTGAAGTCCGCCTACCCGATACCGCGGACATGGAACAGGCTTGCGTTACCCCTGGAACCCCACTGTTTCTTGAATGAGACATTGGGGTGAGCCCGGCAAGATCGCCCGCCGATTCCACGCGCATGTCTTCGAGCTGAGCGCCGCTGAAGGCCATGACCGAAGCACCGACATCTTGCAGTGATTCAGCACGCCTGTTGGCGGTCACGAGGATTTCGTCGTCTCGCTGCACCGGCGACGTTTCGGTCATCGGCGAGGAGGCTGGAGCCGCTTGCGCGTACAGCGAACCGGACGCAGCTGCAGCGAACATCAACGCGACGAAGCCAGGCCGTAACATTTTCATAATTTTCCGCTCCCTTTGATTTCCGGCTCTGCAAGCCGCTTTTTTAATGAGGCGTAATGCACTCTTCTCGTCGTTGTTTCTTGGCCGTCCGTGACAACCGGCTTGGCCTAACGCGCCAACATCATCGACGTTTTCTGGCCTGATTTTGGCCCGACGGATTATCCAACCCATTGAAATAACTTGTCTATAATTCAAACAAATGGGGAAGCGCCCGGGCACGTTGATTTACCGGATTTTGTTGCAGTGAGTAGGCACTGACCGGGATCGGCCTGCCCGACGAGAACTGCTAGGCTCCCCAATTCGAAGCACGACGATCAAGTCGATGCGCTGGCGCAGCTCATCCAGTGGGTGCCGGTCCATACGGATACCGATCCGAGGCTTGCGTCACCTATCATTGCTTATGCCGATCATGAAAAAGGAGCTGGAACCAGTTCCCATGGGACAACAGCGGATACCATGCGGCAACGAATTGAAGTAGCGAAAGGGGCTGGCGGGCTCGCGGAGTCGAGGCATCGACTGTCCCTACTCCGCCCCCTTCCTTACCGAACGGAGCATTTCGCCTGACAACGCCGCTGAGCCTGCACGTCCTGAAAAACCAAAACGCTCCTGACCGATCGAACGCTGCGCCATCGCTGAACTGTCTTGCCGAAAGCTCATTGAATCAGGATGTGACGATCCTGTCTATGCCCGCCCGCGCGCAGGTCTCAAAGATCATTCCGAGCGGCGCCTATTGCGCGGTAAATCCGCCATCGATCGGGAGTATCGCGCCAGTTATAAAGCGCGCTTCGTCGCTGGCGAAGTAAAGAATGCCGTAGGCAATATCATCCGGCTCGCCAAGCGTTCCCAGTGGATGCATTTCCTCAGCCGCAGCGCGCGCGCCCTCCGCATTACCGCTTCTTTCGAAGAAGCCCGCGACCATCGGCGTTGAGATAAATCCCGGACAAATGGCATTTACCCGAATACCTTTGCTCGCATACATCATGGCATCGCCCTTGGTCATCATTACAACGGCGCCTTTAGACGCCTGATAGACCGAGTAAGGCGACTCAGCTGAAGCCCCGCCGACCAGTCCGTATATGGATGACAAATTTATGATGCTTCCACCGTAGCGCATTCTTGGAATTGCGTGCTTCGTACAATGAAAGACCCCACGGACATTGACATCCATCACCCTATCAAATTCTTCAGCCGTAACCTCATGGATTGGCTTTTGAATACCGGCAAGGCCCGCATTGTTGACAAGCACGTCGAGACCACCCCAACGGTTCTCGATCTGCGCAATCGACGCCTCAACGGATTTTTCGTCAGTCACATTCATGCGAATAAAGACTGCGTCACCTTGGGCTGCTATTATCGAATTTACTACCTCGCGACCAGCCGCCTCATCCAAATCTGCAACGGCCACCTTTGCACCATGCTGGGCGAGCAGGATAGCAGTCGAACGACCGATCCCACTTGCACCTCCGGTGACCAATGCAATTTTATTCGAAACCCGACCCTCACCGATCCTGGCTTCATTCTTTGACACAGGCACGCCAGCTCTCCCTTTTTTGAAAATATCTCATTACTTAAACGGGGCAAACTAACAATATTGCAAATCGTAGGGCACAAGATTCTGGTACAGCTCCGTGAAAATCTACTTTAGAAAATGATATAAAATCATCTAGAATTTAAATGATGCCGATATACCATATTCCGCTGGCCGACCTGCGTAACGAACGACTGTATCATAGGCAAGAATATCATTAAGCCAATAATATTTGTTAAAGATATTTTTACCCCATAATGTCAGCCGCCATTCATCGTTACTTGCATGAATGCCGAAGTTAACGTCGACCAAGGTGCGTGCATTTAGCTTGTATAATGATGTGGGAATACCGAAGGCAGATGTCCCTGGCAATGCCAGAGTGCTGAGTGACTTGGTTTGGCCATTGGCTCCAGCTCCGATAAAGACGTTCAGATTTTCCGAAGCGGATGTGTCGTAATCGAATCGCAATGAATATTGCAGCTTCGGCGCGAAGGGAAGTCTGACGCCACGAAAGGAGGCAGTGACGGGTTGCAGCAGTCCATTAACGACAACAGAATCTACGACGCCGGTGTAATTACGGACAGTGGCGTCCAAGTAGGTAGCCGAAGCTGCGATCGACAACCCGGAAACCGGGCGGGCAGTAATGTCAAGTTCGCCGCCCAATATACGTGACTTCGGCACGTTTACGAGCAAATCGAGCCCTCCAAAGATGGGATCGACAAACTTGGCACGAAGCTGTTTGTTTCGATAGTCATAGTAGAATCCAGCACCACTCACCGACAGGCGACCGTCAAATGCCTTCAGCTTAAATCCCGCCTCATAGTCGATTAAACTTTCCTGCTTAACCGAGCGGTAAGCGGTATAAATCGAGCCAGCCAGATGAGGTAAACTTCCTGCCTTATATCCTTTAGATGCGTTGACATAGAACAACATGTCAGAATTTGGTTTGAAATCGATGCCGGCACTCCATGATGTGCTATTCTCGTTGAGGCTGTCGCGAATGGGCGCAGTGGTGAGATAGGTGGCTGGATTGACAGGCGTTCCATCGGGATTTGTGCGCGTGTCAAGGGCGATATTTCCAAACGGCGCAATCGGGGCGACAGCTCCGTCGTAAATCAATCCATAGATGGTGTTGAAAAAATCGGTTAGGGTCAATCCTATTGTTCCCGTACTGGGACGTAGCACTTGTGGAAACCGCGGGTCATCATGATTCAAGGTGTAGATAGACCTTTCCGAGCGCGTCTGACGAATCCCAGCTTTCAGCGTAACGGAGTCATTGAGATCGAACTCGGCATTGGCAAAGCCCGCATAATTCCGCATTCTTTGATCACTGAAGTAGGTACTATTGGTAATTCCATTTACAAATGAAGTGGAGATGCTGGGGTAATAGAGCGCCGTATTTTCGCTAACCGTGGTACGTTCATAGTTGCCGCCGACAACCCAACGTAGGCGGTTCCCGCCTCCATTGGATAACCTGGCTTCTTGAGTAAACGACCTGATCCGACCCTTGTCCTGAACGACGTCGAGATCAGCGAGTGATGTTGCGCCACCCTCTGTCGCATTTAAAAAACGGGTTGCAGAATAGCCGGTAATCGTGGTGAGTGTGACATCGCCAAAGTCATAGTCGGCACGCGCGATTCCCTGCAGAAAATGCGAGTCTGAAAAGGGACGGTTTGGCCCCCAATCAGCCGCTCGGGGCTTTTGGGGAGAAAACGGATAAGCTAGCAGCGGGAAGCCAATCGGCACAGGATTCTGCGGCGCGTTACCTATCTTCTGTGGCGCTTGCGGATCATCCTTATCGCGCCACCCGTTTATATTGAATGACAATTTTAGTCGGCTCGATGGCTCCCAGTCGACAATCAGGCGACCGGCCATATTATTCTGTTCTCCTAATGAATCATTACGAGTATAACTCTTCTGCCATCCCTTGGCGCTCTGGACAGTCTTAAACGCGAAGCGTGCCTTCAGTGTATCGGTCAGGGGTCCGCTGATATGGCCAGCTACTTCGAAAGTATTAAAGCGGGCGAAACCAAAATCCATTCCACCTTGAAAGTGACTGGTAGGTTTTGCCGCTACGAAATTGATAGCGCCGCCCGTCGCGTTGTTTCCGAACAGAGTTCCCTGAGGCCCCTTGAGAACCTCGATGCGCTCCAGATCGAACGCGGTGAACTTTGACATGACCGGTAGCGCAAGGGGTGCCTGATCAATGTACAGGCTCACGTCCGGATAAGCCGCTAGGGTCGACTCGAAGAAGCCGACGCCGCGCAAAGTGTACACCGGTGTTGCCGAAGGCGTTGGCGCAAACGTCAAGCCAGGAGCCACCTGCGCCAGATCGGCAACACTTGTGATCCGTTGATTAGCCAGTTGTTCGCTTCCAAAAGCAGAGATCGTCAAGCCGACCTTGCTTAGATTCTGCTCCCGCTTGTTGGCGGTGACGATGATTTCGTCGTTCTGCTGCGCGGGCGGCGATTCGGTCGCCGACGAGGGCGCTGGTGCCGTCTGCGCGCAGAGCGAACCGGGCGCAGCTGCGGTGGACATCAATGCGATTATGGCAGGCCGTAACATTTTCATAATTCCCCGCTCCCCTAGATTTTCGACTTTGCAAGCCGCTTGTTAGAAGAGCACGATGCACTCTCGCCGTCGTTGTTTCTTGGCCGTCCGTGACAACCGACTTGGCCCAGCGTGCCAACCTTATCGACGTTTTCCGGCTTTGCGGCTGCACAACCCCGTGAAATGACCCGGCTATAATTCAAACAATGGGGAAGCGCCTGGGCACGTTGATCTACCCGATTTTGTTGCAGTGACAGGCACCGAGCGGGATCGGCTGGCGGGCCTTTCGGGATTTCGGCCGCTTACCGCCCTACCGAAAAGGAGTTAGGCAGGTGGCGATAGGGTGCTTGCACGGCTCACATAGTGCCGGGTCCGTTTCCCAATAGAGGAAGTGTTCGCAGTTGAGTGCGATGCCGGGCGAGGCCATCTTGGCTCGTGCCCACTCAATGCCAATAGTTTTGCCCGGCAGCTCGCGGAGATAAATTTTCGATAACCGGCCTGCGCGCGGGATCAACCGTTGGTTTTTCTGACCGCGACGGGCTCTGCCTGCTCAGATTGTGCCGCCGGTGTTGGTTGTATCGATCAGGCCCTGGAGTTCCCGACCACCATGACGGGCAGCGTCGCGGACTGATCAGGTCCGGATGAAGTCGTAGCCCTGATCGATGCCGATGAGAGATTTGTAGCCAAACATGGGCGTGTTGACGTCATGTCTCCTGGCGAGCCGTTCGGTAGCGATTTCGCTGAACATCGTCGGGCGCCTGCGATGAGGGCCCGAACGAGACTCTGTCAGCATTTCTCGCCCCGCCCGCTACGCGCTCTATGCCGGACAGGACATGTCGCTATGAAATCACCGAAACCTGCGCACCGCCGCACAATCCAAGTTTGCGCAGCATTGCGGCATCGCGGTCATCGCCCGCATTTGGCGCGGTCAAAAGCTTGTCGCCGGTAAAGATCGAGTTCGCGCCAGCCACAAAGGCAAGGGCCTGCGCCGCCTCGCTCATACTTTCGCGTCCTGCGGAAAGCCGCACCGCACTTTGAGGCATCGTTATCCGCGCAACGGCAACGGTCCGCACGAATTCGATGTCATCGATGCGTCCCAGCGGAGTTTCCGCCAGGATGTCGCCGAGTACCGTACCCTTCACTGATACTAGCGCGTTGATGGGGACGCTTTCGGGATGCTCTTGCAAGGTGGCGAGCGTGTGGACGATGCCGACCCGGTCTTCACGCGTTTCACCCATCCCGCCGATGCCGCCGGAGCAGCGTTTATTCCAGCTGCGCGTACGTTCGCCAACGTGTCGAGCCTGTCGCTCATCGTACGCGTTGTGATGACACGTTCATAGTATTCCGGGCTGGAATCGATATTATGATTATAGTAGTCGAGGCTCGCCTCGGCCAACATTTCCGCTTGCTGCGGTGTGAGCATGCCAAGCGTCATGCATATTTCCATACCTAAGTCCCGCACACCTCTGACGATTTCGACAATCTTCGGCATGTCGCGATCCTTGGGATTGCGCCAGGCCGCACCCATGCAGAACCGCTCGCTCCCGTTGTCCTTGGCCTGCGCCGCTCGCTGGAGAACTTCCTGCGGCTCCATCAGCTTGGTAGCCTTGACGCCAGAATTCGCCTTGGCGCTTTGCGAACAGTGCCCACAGTCCTCAGGTCATCCCCCAGTCTTGATCGAGAGAAGCGTGCTCAACTGCACCCGGTCCGTATCTTTAAATTCGCGATGAACGCTAGCTGCACGAAAAATCAGCTCCGGAAACGGAAGATCGAAGAGAAAGGCGATTTCCTCTCGAGTCCAATCGTTGCGCACCGGCGCACTCACGGCCTGCTCGTCCGTTTGCCGTTGGGTAAGATCGTCAAATCGTGTCGCCACGTCGCATCCTTTCGTGTCTAGCCGTAGCGGCGGAGCGATCCGCCACCCCACGCAGCCCTCAATTCGATCGCCCCGCCAATGTTCTGTTGTTCGAAAACAACTTATTGAAGTGGGGTATCAGGTCTCTTGCCATCATATCCACCTGCAGCGGGGTGATCGAAATCGCATCGGATTTCACGGCAGCCAGATCGGTACCGGGAACGAGCTCCGTCACACCGTAGTCGACCTTGACCCAGTGCTAGGGGACGTTTCGTCCGTCGGCGCCCGGTACAGGCCGGAAGGTTCCCGGTCGTCGGTTGCCCAAACCAGTCACCTCAACCCCGCGCACATTTTGCACCTCGACGTCGGGGAAGTTCACGTTGACGATCGTCCCGCGGTCCCACGGGCAAGTGAGCACGGTCTCCAGAATGCCCGGCCCAAATGCCCGCGCTGCATCCAAGCGCGGAACCTTTCCCAGCGTGCGGGCCTGACTAAGCGCGATTGACCGAAAGCCCAGAACGGCACTTTCCATAGCGGCGCCAGTCGTGCCCGAATAGATGTTGTCGTCGCCAAGATTCGCGCCGTGATTGATCCCCGAAATGATTACGGTCGGCGGATTTTCGGCCATCAATTGCCAGACCGCCATCATTACGCAATCGGCGGGGGTTCCCTTGATCGCAAACTTGCGGTCTCTAAGCTGGCGGCAGCGCAAGGGAGTCGAAAGCGATATCGAATGCGACGCGCCCGACTTTTCCTCGTCAGGCGCGACGATCCAGACATCATCAACGAACTCTCGCATCATGGTTTCGAGCAGGGTTAGGACTTCGGCATGAATGCCGTCGTCGTTGACCAGCAAGACCCGGTGATTACACAATTCTGCTGGTTGCAGCACTCTATCTGTCCTTTCCTTTGTTGCGGTTGACGCTGCCGGGATCAGCCTTCCTGGCGGAAGAGTGCAACCTGCATATTCCCGATCATCGTCTGGAGCGACGGTGTGCGAGCCAGGCGCATCAGCTTTTGGACCTGTTCGAGTTCGGGCGACGACATAAGGGGGAAATCCTTCCGGACCGGCCCCGCCGCCCGCATTTTCTCAAGGTCGGCCTCAGGCACCAGAGCACGCAGGATCAGTTCGTCGTCATCATCCGTGCCGTGACGTTTGCGCAACTCTTCGATCGACGGATTCTCCGGTGGATTGGCGAGCACCATCTCCCCATAGAACCCGGCGGCGTAGGCGATGACCTCGTCGGTAACGATTTCGTAGCGCTTACCCGAAACGACGTTCAACACCGCCTGAATGCCCACGATCTGGCTGAACGGCGTCGCCATGCCGGGATATCCCAGTTCGCGGCGGACAACCGCGGTCTCGCGTAGCACTGCCGGCAAGCGGTCCTGCATGTCGTGCTGCGCCAGATTGGCCTTAAACGTGCCGACCATCCCTCCGGGGATTTGGTGCTGAATGGCAAGCACGTCGTGCTCGTTGTTCTGGTTGATCAGGTAGCCTGTGGCGCGCCCCACTTTCTCGAAATGTTCGGCAACGGGCGGCAGCAGCGACAGATCAAGGTCGTGAGTATGCCCCAGCATCTCCAGATTGCGCGCGAACATCTGGACCGAAGGCACCGCCGGACCGTTGGCCAGTGGCCTCGTGGAAGTGTGAAGCACCGTGACGCCAAGATCCACAGCGTCAAGGTAGGCTTTACCCGATTGTCCGAGAATGTTGTTCGCGTGTAATTCGATGGGCTTACCACGCGCGTAAGCGATCAGCGCTGGCACTAGGGTGCTCAACCGCTCCTTTTCCAGAACGCCGGCCGTGTCGTAGATCAGAATTGAATCGATATCCGCCGATGCGGCAAGCTTTTTGACCTTATCGGCATAATATGATCGGTGTGTACCGGCGAGAGCGTGAACATAAGAGCGCCCGCGCAGGTCGCGCCGAACTCTTTCGAGACTTTGGCGAGACGAAGCATCTTGTCGATGTTGAACAGTACGTCATAGACCCAGAAGCTACGGCAACCATGCACTGCCAGTTGGCGCATCCAGGCATCCATGAGGGCGTCGGGCGTGACACCGAAACTGACGGCGGCGTTCGAACGCATACCCGCCCGCTTGGGGGTGCGCGGCATGGCCTGCACCAGCAGGTCCATCCCGTCCCTCGGATTTTCGCGACAGCTGCGGACCAGAACCTCGAACAGCGAAGACGCCGTGAGGTCGATCGTGGAATACCCGGTACGGTCAATGATCGGTGCCCATTCCGGCCGTCATCCGCATACCCCAGAGCGCCTGCGGGCCGTCCCTAAAAGTGGTGTCTAGAATGTCGATGTGGGCCATTACGGGGTTCCTTTGTCTGAAAGAAATTCGGGGAGGAGAACGCGCTCCGCCCAACGCGTATCGATGCGATTATCGATGAGATTGGGGTGCCGCGTGATGAAGCGCAACAGTTCGACATTGGTCCCAATGCCCTCGATAACGAAAGCGTCGAGCGCTTCGCGAAGGCGCGAGACGGCCTCGCCGCGGTCGCGACCCGTTACGATGAGCTTGGCGATCATACTGTCGTAGTAGGGTGGCACCAAGACACCCGATGTCATCGCTGTGTCGATTCGTATGCCCTCGCCAGCGGGCGCCGACCATCTGGTGATGCGGCCCGGCGACGGACGGAAATTATCCAGCGGATTTTCTGCTATGATCCGTACTTCGATCGAATGGCCTGCGGACACAATGTTGCCCTGCTCCATTTCACCGGGCACTCCAGCAGCGACGTCGAGCTGTAGTTGGATCAGATCGACCCCGCAGATTTCCTCTGACACGGGATGCTCGACCTGGATGCGAGCATTCACCTCCATAAAGAAGAACTGCTCGGTAACTTCGTCATAAAGGAATTCGACCGTTCCCGCGTTGCGATATGTAATCGGCGAAAGAAGGTCGATCGCCGCTTGCGAGACACGTTCACGCAGTGCTTGCGGCAGAATGGCGGCAGGCGCCTCTTCCACCATCTTCTGATAGCGGCGCTGTAACGAACAGTCGCGTTCGGCGAAATGCACGATCCGTCCCGTACCGTCACCGACGACCTGCACCTCGACATGGCGCGCGCGCTCGACGCAGCGTTCCAGATAGAGCGTCCCGTCGCCAAAAGCTTCTTTGGCTTCGTGCGATGCGGCATCGAACGCGTTGCGCAGGTCGTCTGGTGACCGCGCCACAACCATGCCGCGCCCACCGCCTCCTGCAGAGGCTTTCGTGATGACCGGAAACCCGATCTCGTCGGCGATGCGCAAGGCATCATCCACGGTGTCGACCTTCTCGCTTCCCGAAACCATCGGCACATTTGCTGATTTGGCAAGCGCGCGCGCGCCGCCAGCTTGTCGCCGACTAGGCGGATCGTCTCGGACTTGTGTCCGACGAAGATCAGACCCTTGACCTGCCCCATTAGGCGGGTCCACCGGATAAGAGAGAGTTCCGGCGGTTATGGTCGCCCTGGTGGGCTGACCGGAGCGAAGCGTAGGGGCAGACCAGCAGGGCGAGGCAAGATAGCTTCTGGGGCGGGCGGCAGGTACCCGATCGAGCTGTGCGGCCTGATGGTGTTGTAATGATCCCGCCAGCGCCCGATCAGGATTTGAGCCTCCCTGAGCGTGTAGAAGATCTCCCCGTTGAGCAGTTCATCGCGCAGCTTGCCGTTGAAGCTTTCACAATAGCCATTCTCCCATGGTGATCCCGGCTCGATGTAGAGCGTCTTCACCCCGATCCGGGCGAGCCACTCCCGTACGATGTTAGCGGCAAATTCAGCGCCATTGTCCGAACGTATATGGGCTGGAGGGCCTTGCTTCACGAGCAGCTCGGTGAGCACCGCCAGCACATCATCGCTTTTGAGCTGGCGTTGAACATGGATCGCCAGGCACTCCCGGCTGTGCTCGTCGATCACTGTGAGCATCCGGAACGTCTTGCCGTTATGGGTGCGATCCGCGACAAAGTCGTAGCTCCAGACATGGCCGCGATAGCGAGGCCGCAGCCGCACGCATGATCCATCGTTCAGCCACAGACGGCCGCGCTTCGGCTGCCTCTGTGGTACTTTCAGCCCCTCGCGACGCCAGATGCGCTCGACCCGCTTGGCGTTCACCGTCCACCCTTCACGCCGTAACAAGGCGGTGATCCGCCGATAGCCATAACGACCGTAGGTCGATGCCAGGCGGACAATGTCCGCCGTCAGGCGCTTCTCATCCGATCGTGGCCGGGCAGGACGGCGTTGGGTCGAACGGTGCTGGCCGACCGCCCGGGACGCACGACGCTCGGATACGCCGAGCGCCGCACAGGCTTGGGCAACGCCAGCACGGCGTCGCGAGGGGCTCAGTACTTTCCCTCGATAACCTCCTTCAGGATCAGCGCATCCAGAGTCAGGTTGGAGACCGCCTTCCGCAGCCGCGCATTCTCCTTCTCCAGCGACTTCAGCCGTGCCGCCTGCGTCACTTTCAACCCGCCATATTCACGTCGCCAGCGGTAATAGCTCTGCTCCGAGATCCCCAGGCCACGACATATCGACCCCGTCTTCTCGCCTCCGAAAAGCCGAACCTCCGCCTCCCGCAACATCCCAATGATCTGCTCCGTGTGCAGTTCTTCCGTGCCATTCGCCGCTCCTTCCAAGCGCAAAATAGCCGAAACTCTCACTTCAATGCGGACCAGATTTCAGGGGGAAGGCCAAGATCTCGCGTGATATGTGCAGAATACATGTCACCCTCACTAGCTCGTACTGAACGGTCAAGACTGTAGCGGGTTCGAACACAATACTGATCGGCTTGCTGCTGAATCTGCGCGCACCATCAATCCACTCATCAAGTTAAGCTAGAGCCCACAGCCGGCAGGTCTTGGCCACGAGCGACCTGAAAATTGGCGCTGACGGACATACCCCGCTATTCACCCGAGCCGGGTAAAGATATCCGAC